>WNGB01020236.1_pt1 | contig 13143 bp, 13 predicted proteins | sample 5400681 | NCBI WGS metagenome assembly WNGB01 (sample SAMN13153367, study PRJNA577476) | soil metagenome | isolation source: 115 cm soil or saprolite under grassland replicate 2 | place: USA:California | collected 2016-06-15 | reverse complement strand
CTGCGCCAGTACAGCAGCCAGCTCTCGAACCCGGCCGGCGGCTCCATCGGCTTGTAGCCAAGCGCGTCGGCCCAGAAGGCCATCAGCACGTCTGGGTCGGCACAGTCGAACACCACCTGGATCCTGGTTGCCATGCTCTCCTCCCCGGTCGCCTGCTCGCGGTCACCCGGTGATCCTGCCCTACCGCCAGGACAGGCGCCCGGCGCCGAGCGCCAAGGACGCCGGCATAGGTTGGGCGGCGGGCGACGAAGGGAGCGGGCCGTGCACGGCGTGGACTTCGACTCGACGCCGCTGGGAGGGTCCGGCTTCGGTGGCACGGCGGCGGAGTGGCGGGCGCGGCGCTCGCAGATCTGCCAGGCGATCGACCGGGACGGGAGCTTCCTCGACGTCGGCTGCGCCAACGGCCATCTGCTGGAGTCGTTGGCCGCCTGGTGCGCCGAACGCGGGGTCCAGGTGGAGCCCTACGGGGTCGACCTGTCGGCCCGGCTGGTCGACGAGGCCCGTGGCAGGCTGCCGCGATGGGCGGAGCGGATCTGGGTCGGCAACGGGCTGGACTGGCTGCCGCCCACCGGCCGCCGCTTCGACTTCGTGCACACCCTGCTGGACCTGGTGCCCGCGGCCAGGCTCGCGCAGATGCTCGCCCACCAGCTCGAGCACGTCGTCGCGCCGGGCGGTCGGCTGCTGGTCAGCAACTACGTCCCCTGGGAGGACCGCTCGCGGCACCCGGCCGAGATGCTGGCACGGCTGGGGTTCGGGGTGGACGGGTGACCGGGCCCGGCGGCGGCTCCGGCCGGGCAGTCCCGCCGACCGCGTGGATCCAGCGCCGCTGACGCCGCGCTACGGTGCCCAGCCGGTCGCGGCTGCCCACGACTCGGCGACCGCGACGACCAGGTCGACGACCGGGTCCTTGACGTCGGTGTAGGTACCGACGTCGGGGACGCTCTGTGCCAGGACGCGCTTGAACCGGGCGTAGGAGGGGATCGCCTCGGGATGGGCGCGGAACCAGTCGCGGAACAGCAACGCCAGCCGCTCGTTGGGCGCGCCGCGAAGCCGAACGTGCAGGTTGATGTCTGCTTCGGCGTGCCCGCGGCGCGCCCACAGCCGCTTCGCCCAGCGAGCCGGCGGGTCGTCGGACCCGGGTGGCTGGTGGTCCTGCTCGTAGGGCAACCGCAGGAACCCGCGTTCCGTCAGGGGCCGGTGGAAGGCGCCGGCGGCCCGGTCGAGGTCGTCGACGCTGGCCTGGAGGTCGAAGACGCGTTTGGCGGCCATGCCGCGGATGGCCGTGCTGCCGATGTGCTCGACACGGAGCGCCACCGGCGCCAACGCGACCCGCAGTTCCGCCGCGATGGCGATGCCGGCAGGCTCCCATGAGGGGTCGTAGGGGACCACCACGGCAGGGACGGGCGCTTGGGAAGGGGTGGAGCCTGCATCCATGGCGGCAGCTACCACCGGTCGCTGTGCACGACCTCGTCGAACGGGCGCCGGTTGGGCCGCCGGATCGGCCTGAGCGGGCGGTCGGCCGGGTAGCCGAGCGCGATCAGCCAGGCGCACAACCGGTCGTCGGGGAGGCCGAGGATGCGCCGCGCCAGCTGCTGGTCGGCCACTGCCGAATGGCCGCTGCCGATGCCCAGGTCGGCCGCAGCCAGCATGATGGCCATGGTCGCCTGGCCGAGGTCGTAGTGGATCGACTCGCGCGTGGCGCCGTCATCGGCCTGCGGCGCCACCAGGGCGATCGTCGCCGCCGACCTGCCCACGTGCCCCGCGTACCGCCAGACCCTCGCGAGCTCCTGCAGTTGCGCCCGGTCGGTGCAGACCACGAAGTCCCACCGCTGCTGGTTCGAGGACGACGGCGACCGCCACGCTGCCTCCAGGATCCGGTCCAGCTCCTCCCCTGCGATCGGCCGGTCGGCGTAGCTGCGAACGTTCCGCCTGGACCTGATCGCCTCCCATGTCTCCACCGCTACCTCCCGCCCAGCGCCCGTCCGCCCGTGCGCCAGAGCTTGGCACACCGGCGGCCATCCGGTCGCGGCCTGACGCTGTCGTCGCTCCGCGGTAGCCTCGCCGGCTGGAGACGCTCGCGAGCGGGAGGGGACCGATGACGACCGGCATCCAGGTGGTGTTCGACTGCGCCGATCCGAACGGGCTGGCGACCTTCTGGGCCGCTGCGCTCGACTACCGGCTGCAGGACCCGCCGGAAGGCTTCGCCAGCTGGCAGGACTGGCTGCGCGACCAGGGCATTCCCGAGGACCGCTGGAACGACGCCAGCGCGATCGTCGACCCGGACGGCGGGCGCCCGCGGATCTACCTCCAGCGGGTTCCCGAGGCCAAGACCGTCAAGAACCGCGTGCACCTGGACCTGGGCGTCAGCGGCGGCCCGTCGGCCGGGTCGCTGGAGGAACGCCGCGGGAAGGTCGACGCGGAGGTCGGGCGGCTCCTCGGTCTCGGGGCGACCCGGCTGCGGGTGGCCGAGGAGCGCGGCGAGTACTGGACGGTGATGCAGGACCCTGAGGGCAACGAGTTCTGCGTGCAGTGACGACGGCAGGACCGGCTCCTCGCCGAAACGAGGATGATACCGTCGGCGCATGCGCACCTTGGTTCGGGATCTCCGCGACAAGCTCGATCAGGTGGTGGTGGTCGAGGGTTGGGTGAACACGCTCCGGCTGCAGCGAGTGATGCAGTTCGTGGTCGTGCGCGATCCGACCGGCATGGTGCAGGTGGTCAACCGGCGCGGCGGCGGAGACGACCACCTCGAGCGGGTACTGGACGACCTGACGGTCGAGTCCGCCGTGGCGATCACCGGTCGGGTGGTCGAGAACCCCATCGTGAAGCTCGGTGGGTTGGAGATTGTCGCGGAGTCCGTCGAGGTGCTGGCGCGGGCGGAGGTCCCGCTCCCGATCGACGCGAACACGAACCTGGAGCAGCGTCTCGACTGGCGCTTCCTCGACGTGCGCCGGTCGGCCCAGCGGCTGGTCTTCGAGGTGCAGACCACGGTGGAGCGCGCGATGCGGGCGGTGGCGGATGCCGAGGGCTTCACCGAGATGCACACCCCGAAGCTGATGGGTACCGCGTCGGAGTCGGGTGCAGAGGTCTTCCGGGTGGAGTATTTCGACCGGCAGGCGTACCTGGCCCAGTCGCCGCAGTTCTACAAGCAGATGGCCATCGCAGCCGGGATCGAGCGGGTCTTCGAGATCGGCCCGGTGTTCCGAGCCGAGCCGTCCTACACCAGCAGGCATGCCACCGAGTTCACCGGCGTCGACGTCGAGCTGGCATGGATCAGCGGCGTCGAGGAGGTGATGTCGTTCGAGGAGCGCCTGCTGGTGCACGTCCTGGCGGAGGTGCGGGCTCGGCACGGCCAGGCGATCGGCGAACACTTCGGGGTCGACGTCTCGATCCCTGCGGTGCCGTTCCCACGCGTCACCATGGCCGAGGCGACCGCGCGGCTGCGGGAGCGCGGCTGGAACCCGGAGGGCGACCGTGTGGACCTCGACCCCGAGGGTGAGCGCCGCCTGTCGGCGCTGACCGCAGAGGAGACCGGCCACGAGTTCGTGTTCGTCACGCGCTTCCCGGTCGGCGTGCGGCCCTTCTACCACCTCCGCCCCGACGACGACCCCACCGTGACCGAGAGCTACGACCTGCTGTGGAAGGGCATCGAGATCACGACGGGCGCCCAGCGCGAGCACCGCTACGACGTGCTCTGCAAGCAGGCCGACGAGAAGGGCATCGAGGTCGGACCGCTCGCCGACTACCTCAACTGCTTCCGCTTCGGCACCCCGCCCCACGGGGGCTTCGGGCTCGGGTTGAACCGGCTGCTGATGGTCCTGCTCGGTCTCCCCTCGATCCGTGAAGCCACCTTCCTGTTCCGTGGACCGGGCAGGTTGACGCCGTAGCGCCGCAAGGATGAACGTGCCATGGACATGAAGCTGGAGCTGGTGCTGCTTCCGGTCGCGGACGTGGACCGCGCCAAGCGCTTCTACACCGAGCAGGTCGGCTTCAACCTGGACCTTGACCGCAGGGCCGGCGACGAGCTCCGCGTCGTGCAGATGACGCCTCCGGGGTCGGCCTGCTCGATCTCGGTGGGGAACGGGATCCTCGACACCCCGCCCGGCTCGGTCCAGGGCACGCACCTGGTGGTCGCGGACATCGACGCCGCCCGTGCCGAGCTCGTCGGGCGGGGTGTGGAGGTCGGTGGGGTCCAGGACCTCGGCGGGGTCCTGTACGCGTCCTTCAAGGATCCGGACGGCAACGGCTGGCTCCTGCAGCAGCTGCCGTCCTGACCGGCACCCTCCAGCGAAGGAGCCCTGGCGGAGGAGCCTGGCGCTACGACTGGGGCAGCTTGGCCGAGCCCCGCTTGGCGGACGGCGCGGACGGCGGCGGCACGACCGGCCCGATGTCTCCGTCCGGCGCCTCGTCCAGGTCGACGATCACGGGAGCGTGGTCGCTCGGGCCGGAGCCCTTGCGCGCCTGCCGGTCCACCCACGCCGCCCGCACTCGGCCGGCCACCGGCGCGGAGGCCAGCACCAGGTCGATTCGCATCCCGAGGTCCCTGTGGAACATGCCGGCCCGGTAGTCCCAGTAGGTGAACACCCGCTCGGCCGGCCAGCGATCCCGCACGACGTCACGCAGGCCGAGCGCCTGCAGTTCGGCCAGCATCGCCCGCTCGGGCGGTGTGACGTGGGTCTGGCCGGCGTAGGCGTCCGGGTCGAACACGTCCGCGTCGGTCGGCGCGATGTTCATGTCCCCACAGACGATCGCGGCTTCCGGACCGGCAGCGACCGCGTCCCGCAACGCGGCCAGCCAGGCCAGCTTGTAGCGGTAGTGGTCGGAGTCCGGCACCCGTCCGTTCGGTACGTACACCGAGTACACCCGGATCCCGTTGCAGGTCGCGGACACCGCACGCGCCTCTGGGCGCGGAAAGCCGGGCGCGCCGGCAACGCCGGGCACGACGTCGCCCAGCCCCACCTTGGAGAGGATCGCCACGCCGTTCCACTGCGCCTCTCCATGCAGTGCGACCGCATAGCCGCGGCTGGCGAGTTTCTCGCCGAGCAGCTCGGTGAACACGGCGTCGGCGAGCTTGGTCTCCTGCAGGCAGACGACATCGGGCTGTCGTTGGTCCAGCCAGGGCAGCAACCGAGGCACCCGCTGCTTGACCGAGTTCACGTTCCAGGTCGCTACTCGCACCGGGCCACAGTAACCTCGGACGAACAAACCTGCCGGCACCAGATCAAGCCTTGGCTCCGCGCGACGCTCCGATCTGGCCCACGCCGGTGGTGAGCATCTGGATCAGCTGGTCGTAGGTGGCGTCGAGGTCTTCCGGTAGGCGGAAGGCGCCAGCTGCCTGCAGGGACGCGAAGCCGTGGGCGATCGCCCGGAAGCACCGCGCGGCGTGGATGGCGGCCGACCCGTCCAGGCCGTAGCCGCGCAGCACGGCCAGGACCACGTCGAGCAGGCGGCGCGTGGCCGCGGCCAGCTCCGGATCCGAACGGGGGGCCTGCGGAAACGCGGCATACCGGTTGGGGTGCTCGATCACGTACTGGCGGTAGGCCCACATCGCCGCCCGTAGCGCCTCGTCGCCGCCGCGGCCCATGATGGCCGCGGTGAGCCGCTCGGTGAGCTCGCCGACCACGCGGATCGCGACCCGGTCCCGCAGTTCGGCCAGGTTGCGCACGTGCTTGTACAGCGACGGGGCGGCCACGCCGGTGTGCTCGGCGACCTTCGCCAGGGTCAGCTGGTCGGAACCGTGCTCGTCGATCAGCTCGAGGGCCGCCTCGGTCACGGCGGCCCTCGACAGCCGGGCCCTAGGCACGGTAGGTGCGGTCCAGGAAGGCCAGCACCGCCTTGCCGGTCGGCTCCGCTGCCTCGGCGATGGGGTAATGACCGCAGCCATCGAGCAGCTCGACCACAGCGTCGTTGCCGCTGGCAGCGAGTTGCTGCTGGATCCAGCGAGCCTCGGCCACCGGGTCCGGAAAGTCCGGGTCGGCGGTGCCCATCACGATCAGCGCCGGGCAGCGGACCTCGGGCAGACGCGCGGCGGCGGCATCGTGCCCACCAGCGAGCATCCCGCGCAGCGCGGCCAGCCGGCCCGGTTCGCGCAGGGTTGCGGCCAGATCCCTGCTGTACTCGCCGAGATCGGTCGGCTTGGCGCCCTTGTAGAGGCTGCGGTAGTAGGCCGTCCACGCCGCCGCGATCCGGCCGACGAGCGCGGTGCTCACCTTCATGATCAGGCCCTGGATGCCGCCGCCCGGCTGGGGACTGCGAGTCCAGGGGCCGGTCATGGCCAGCCCGGCCACCAGGTCGGGCGCGTCGGCGGCGGCCACGATGCTGGACGCGGCCGAGTAGGAGTTGCTGAGCAGGACCGCCGGGCCGCCGAGGTGGCGCAGGAGCGCGAGCTGATCCGCGCTGGCGGCCGCCGAGCGGTAGTCGTCCCAGCCGACGCTGGACTCGCCCTCGCCGCGCAGGTCCAGCGTGGCCACCCGGTAGCCGGCACCGGCCAGCTTCGGTGCCAGGAAGCGGTACACCTTGCGGGTGTCGCCCATGCCTGGCGTGCAGATCACCAGCGGGGCGCCCTCAGGACCTGCGACGTCGTAGGCGAGACGTCCGCCCGGCACGTCCAGGAACTTGGTCTCCATGACAACCTCCCAAAGCTAGGTCTAATAGCCAGAGAGCTACTTAACATAGCCGCGGTTGTCAAGCTCGCACAGGTGGTGGGCGGGCTGGATCCTGGCCGCCACCATCGCGGCGGGCTCGCCCCGTACACTGAGCCGCCGCGACCATGGGAGGAGCGACGTGGGCGATCCGTTGAACGAGCAGGCCGAAACGCTGCCAGCGCTCAGGCAGGTGGTCGACGCCGCCGGGCCGTACCTGGACCGGTTGCCGCAGCGGCTGGTCTACGACCGCACCGCCGAGCCGCTGCTGGGCGAGCTGGGCGGGCCACTACCGGAGGAGGGCGCGGGCACCCGGGCCGCGGTCGAGACGCTGCTGCGCGTCGGGACGGCGACCGCAACCGCCTCCGCCGGGCCGCGCTTCTACCACTTCGTGATCGGCGGCTCGACGCCCGCGGCGCTGGCCGGCGACTGGGTCGTGTCGATGCTGGACCAGAACGCGTTCGTGCGGGCCTCGTCGCGCTTCGCCGACGCGGCGGAGACGGTCACACTGGACTGGCTGCGCGAGCTGGTCGGCCTGCCAACGGGCTGGGGCGGCGCGCTGACCGCCAGCGCCACCTTTGCCAACCTCACCAGTCTGGCGCTGGCCACGCACTGGTGGGCCGAGCGACACGGGGTGGACGTCACCTCGGCAGGGCTGGCCGGCCTGCCCCGGATGCCGGTGCTCTCCGGCGGGTACGTGCACCCCAGCGCCCGCAAGGCCCTGCAGATGCTCGGCCACGGCAAGGACACGGTGGAGGTCTTCACCCGCGACGACATCGGCCGGATCGACCTGACCGCCGTGCGGCGACGCCTGGGTGAGCTGGACCGCGCTCCCGCCGTGCTGATCGCCACCGCCGGCGAGCCCAACGCGGGCGATTTCGACCCGCTGGCCGACCTCGCCGACCTGGCCGAGGAGTTCGGCGCCTGGCTGCACGTCGACGGCGCGTTCGGCCTCTTCGCGGCGCTCTCCCCTCGGACCGCACACCTGGCCGCAGGGATGGAGCGCGCGGACTCCATCGCCGCCGACGCCCACAAGTGGCTCAACGTGCCGTACGAGAGCGGGTTCGCGCTGGTCCGGGAACCCGACCGGCTCGGCCCCGCGTTCGGCATGCCGGGGGCGGCCTACCTACCGGGCCCGGACGATCCCCAGGGCGGCTACGGCCTGCTGGGCCCGGAGTCCTCGCGGCGGGCGCGCGCCCTGCCGATCTGGGCCACGCTCGCCGCGTACGGCCGCACCGGCTACCGGGCGCTGGTGGAGCGGCACTGCGACCTGGCCGCACACCTCGCGGCGACCGTCGACGCGGCACCCGACCTGGAGCGCCTGGCCAAGGTCCCACTCAACGTGGTCTGCTTCCGCTACCGCCCGACCGGCCTGTCCGAACCGGAGCTCGACGACGTCAACCGCCGGCTCGGCGAGGCGCTGCTCGACGACGGTCGGGTGTTCGCCGGCACCACCGTCTACGGTGGTCGGGTGGCGCTGCGCCCGGCGATCAGCAACTGGCGCACCACCGCGGCCGACCTCGACCTGCTCGTCGAGGTCGTCCGCGAGCTGGGCGCCGGCGCCGCCCGCGCCGGGTAACCCTCAAGCTGAGCGCATACTGAACCCTGGGGGCGTCGCATCCTTCGTCCATAAGCATCCTCGAACGCCGCATCGCCAGGACCACGGAGGGTGGGGGTTGTCGGGTGTGGCCCGACGTAGCTCAGCCGCTGCCTTGCAGACGTCGCATTCCGGCGGGTTGGCGAAGTGTTCGGCGTGCTCGTGCTTGATGGGACAGGGGATTCAAGCTTCCAAGAAGGGTGATCCGACGATCCACCACGACGATCTTCTGGTGCATGTTGGCGTAGGCCACCACGCGCGGCACGACCGCGCGAAGCTCTCTGAGTCGTTCCCGCCAGGACTCGCGCGATTGCGCACGCTCGGGACGTGTGAAGATATTCACCTGCACACCTCGCTCAACGGTCGCCTTGAGCAGGGGCAGGACCGTGTCGGTGCGGCTCGCTGTCCATGGCGCCCAGATCCACACACTCTCTTGCGCGCGCCCCAAGTAGCCCTCAAGCGCTGCGAAGAACGAACGTTCGTCATGGATGCCGACTATTCGCACGTAGCGGCCGACGGCCTCGGCGAGCCCCTGACTGAACGGGTCGAGTTCCACCGCTGGATCAGCGCCAGCGGGTGTGAGCAGCTCGGTAGCGCGGACCACCCGAATCCTTCCCACCTTCATCAGCTCACGCACCACCTTGAATGGTGCGCCCTGATGGCCTTTCGCCTTGGCGTCGACCGCGGATCTGCTGCCGATGAGGTAAAGCCGGCGTCGAGCTCGGGTCGTCGCGACGTTGAATAGTCGGACGCCTTCTCGCTGCCAGGAGTTGCCCGTCGAATCGGCTTGGGCCATCCAGCCGTCTGTAGTGCCGTCCTCGACCAGGTCGAAGACGACATAGTCGAACTCGCGGCCCTGGAAGCGGTGTGCGGTGCCCGCGTCCGCGGCCACGTGATGCTCCGTTCCCTCCACATGGCGCAGAGCTTCGAGGCTGGCCTGGGCTTGGGGACCGTAGGGGGTGATGATCCCGACGGTCGCGTTCTCCCCCAAGTGCTGCTGTGCCAGAATCCGCGCGAGCAGGGTGCCGGCAGGCCACCATCCGGTCACCCGTTTCGTGCGCCGGATGTTCGCGAGATCGTCGAGGCCGTCGGTGTCGAGCAGGACGATCTCCGGGTCATCGTCGTCGCGGCTTGGGAATTGCCTTCCGCTGCGCAGGTTACCTGCGTACGTAAGCCGATTGGCGAGGTCCATCAGATCGATGCCGAAGCGGTACTGGGCGCGCAGGACGATGCACCCACGTCCCTGCCGGGCGCTTGTCTCGGCATCGCTCGGGTCCTCGATGCCGCATAGACTGAAGCAATCCCGCAGCAGCCACTTCCTCACATCGGCATTGTCGAGCTTCCTTACCGCCTCATCGGTCACTGCGCCGAGCTGAAGGAAGTCCCCGAAAAGCACGGCGGTCTCGGCGGCTTTGGCGACCGCAAGGAGCACCTCGGGCACAGTGGCCGCACCGACCTCGTCCACCAGCACGACATCGTATGGGCCCTCATAGACGATAGGGTTCAGGCGGAACTTCGCCAGAGTAGTCGCGATCAACCGAGCGTCCCGGATGATCATCTTCTCGGCGCCTCGACCGAGCCGCTCGAGTTCCTCGACGAGCTGCTCGTGCTGCCGCTCGAGCCGGACCAATTCCGGTGCAGCTTCCTGTGCCTGTTCCCGTAGTACGGCGAGCTCCGCGTGCTGCTGTGGCCATCGCTCGCGCTCTGCGATGGCGACTAGCTCGCGATGCTCGGGAGTCGGCCTGGGTCCTGACTCCGCCCCAAGGAGGTCAAGCCGGGCACGATCCAGTGCCTCCTCGGCGGAAGTCACCACATCCATCGCCTGGTCCTTGGCTATCTGGGCCGCCTTGAGCGCCGACTCTCGCCGCTCGACCTCGGCGTCGTCGATTGGTTCCGCTTGGCGGCGGTGCCCGGCGATCTCGGGCTCCAGCAGGTCCCGGTGCCGTTCGGCTTTGTTGGTTGCGTCGCGTTCGCGCGCGGCCAAGTTCGTAAGCCTATCCACAAGCGCTTCGAGCTCGCGCCGCAGGCGTCTGCGCTCACCGGTGAGCGATAGCCGCTCCAAACGCCCCAGCGAGCCGGTCGCGTTCGCCCTCCGCTCGATCCTGCGACGATCAGCATCAACCTCCAGAATCTCGGCGTGGAGTTCGCCGACCGCAATTTGCATCCGCTCAACCTGGCGTTCCAACCTTGCAGCCTCCTCAAGGTGCTGCCTCGCGACCTCGAGATCGTCCAAGGCCGAGGTGGCGGCCACCAAGACCTGTTCGGCGCTGACCGCGGAGCGGCGGGCAGCATCTGCTGCCATGGCTCGTTCCTGCGCCTGCTCGGCGATGCTGGGGATGCGTCGCTCGGCGGTGAGCAACGTAGTTGCCCGCTCATACGCCTCGTGGTCAAACCCAGTCAGCGCGGTCGTCAGGTCTTCGACACGCTTCGTCACCCTGCCGAGTTCGACGAGTCGTCGCTCGACGGCTGCGCGCCGATCGTCCACCTGCTGACATCGGGCGGCCTTCAGTTGAGGAAGCGAGACGGCGGCGTTGCGGGCGATCTCTGGTAGCTGTGGGGTACCGACCCGGACCAGCAGGCCCGCGGGCGGTTTGAGTTTGTCGATCACGCCGGCGAGTGCGTTGTCGACAGCGATGTTCGTGCTGCTGACGAGCAAGACCCGCTTTCCGGCTATGAGCAAGTCCGCAATTGCCCGGCTCAGCACCATTGTCTTGCCGGTCCCAGGTGGTCCCCAGACGAGCCGAAGGCCGGGCATCCGGCACGCGGCATATGCCTGCTGCTGCTCAGGGTTGAGTGGACCATCGGAAGGCGGTGGCAGTGGCGAAAGCCGCCCACGAGCGAGTGCATCCGCCAGCCCGGGCTCGTTCAGCGCGACTAGGCAGTCCCGCAGGGTCTCGACGAGATAGGTCGGAGGCCGCTTCAACGCCCAGAGGCGTAGATCGTGCTCTACGACGTGGGCCGCGACCCGAACCCTTAGGATCTCACCTTGCAGCACAGCATCGAGCACGCGGTACCCGGTGTCATCCGACCCGGTGGCTCCGGTTGGTCGCTCCCTCGAGATCCGTAGCGTCTCCAACTCCTCGGGACCGGTCTGCGACTGTCGCGCGCCACGGAGGTCTATGACAAACCAGCCTTGTCCTTCAGGGCGTGCTGTGCCGACTGGCCTCCACGTCGGGGATCTTGGGCCTGACCGTATCGTCCCCAGCCAGGCGCGCACCGCCGCGCTTACCTCGTCCCGCCAGTCCGGCATGATCACTCCAGCAATCCGGCGAAAGGTAATATTAGTAATCAACTGGCTATATGGACAAGACGGAACGGACGTTCGGGCGTGTTGCGGCGCACTCCGAGCCAATCCTCCGACTGCTGCGCGACGACCTGGCAGGATCGCAAGTACCATTGCGAAGGCTTCTGATCTCCGCTGTGGGCCGGTGCGCTCTGGTCCTGGCCGGACCCGTGGGAGATCCGCCCTTGGGCGTCGGAAGCAACAGTCGGCGACGTTCGGCTAGGGAGTCATGAGGCAGGCCAACGGTGTTCGGCGGTATCGGGCGATGACACTCGCCGATCTGGCCCGCCTGCTCCCAAACGCCAGCGGGTCAGACCGGTGGCGACTGGTCGCCGAATTCCTCGAGGAGTACCGCTGGGAACCGACTGAGAGCCGAAACGGGCTGCTGGCCCCCGAGCCAGCCAGCACAGGCGACGAGCGATGGGACGTCCTTCTGGCCGCGCTCGCCGAGCACCTTGCGGCCCGGGACGGCCGTGGTGCACCGGCCTGGAGCGAGACACGGCGACTACGGCGTTTCTGGTTCCCCTTCAACACCCCGGCCGCGCGCGTGGACGCGGTCGTCCACGCGCCGGCCGCGTTCCGACGTCGGGGCGTCTTCATTTCGGCTCACGAGCTGGACGTCGCGTGACCGAGGCAGGGCCGCTGCTGGGTCGTCGTGCGATCGAGGAGGCCTTCCACCGACTCGGCGATCGGCTGGTCCAGCGCGGTGTCATCGCCGACGTCTACGTCTTCGGCGGCGCCGCGATGGCACTGGCCTACGACGCCCGACGAGCGACCCGCGACATTGACGCCGTGTTCAAACCACACGGCATCGTGCTGGAGGAGGCCCGTATCGTCGCCAGCGAACTCGGGCTTCCCGACTGGTGGCTCAACGAGCAGGCGAGTGCGTATGTCGCACCCGGTGGGGACCCATCGGCGCCGCGCGTGTTCGACCACCCTGGGCTACGTGTAGCAGCGGCGTCTCCAGAGCACCTGCTGGCGATGAAGGTTCTGGCCGCAAGGCGCCGTGACGGCGATGACATCCGCTTCCTGATCCGGCGCCTGGGGCTGGCGTCGGTAGAGCAGGTGCTTGCCGTGTGTGCCGAGGTCTTCCCCGACGAACCGGTGCCAGAAAGAGCACGACTCATCTTGGAGGACGCCCTCGAAGGAGCGCACGTCCCAGACCAAGACAGCCAGGATTAGCTGGCAGACGCCACCCGTTCAGCATGCACATATGGCCGAACCGGCTCACCGCCGACCATTCGTCGGGGTGGGCAACGGCACGACGTGCGACCGGCGAGGCCGGACGCGGCCTGCGGTTGTGATGGACTGATGAGACGCCTTTCGAACTCGCGTCTCGAAGACGTGCTGAGAGACCTGCGGCGGGCAGGGGTAGCGGGCCCCAGTCGCGTTGTCATCCAAGGAGCAGCACGGGCCATCGCACCCGCGCGTGGCTCGCCTCCGCCACTCCTTTGCTGAGCTCCAACGAAGCCTGTGAACAGGTCGAGAGCGACTCGGGGCAAGGAATGATAGTTGGCCGGGGCAGAAGCTCATGTGGGCTCGAGTCGTCGGATGGTCGTCACGCGATCGATCGCCCTGTCGAACGAGGCGATCACCCCGATCCCCGACCGTTCCGCCTGGGC
>WNGB01010108.1_pt1 | contig 13143 bp, 11 predicted proteins | sample 5400681 | NCBI WGS metagenome assembly WNGB01 (sample SAMN13153367, study PRJNA577476) | soil metagenome | isolation source: 115 cm soil or saprolite under grassland replicate 2 | place: USA:California | collected 2016-06-15 | reverse complement strand
TGGCGCGCACGCGTGGGTCGGGGGTTTGAAAGGCCGCCGCCAGCTCCTCGGAGATCAGGGCCGGATCGCGCGCAAAGGTTTGGCTGTCGAGCAGCACCTGCTCGACCTCGGCCGCGCCGGTGACGAACCAGATCGGCGTCTGGCCGTCGAGCCCCGCCTGCTGAAAAACGGGCGCCTCGGCACGCATGCGGGCGTAGATTTGGTGAGCGTGTATGCGAAATGCGTCGCCGTACAGGTCGTAGGTTTGAGTCGTCATGGCTTGTTCTCCCTAATCGTTCCGTGATACGCTTGTGCCATGGCTTGGGTGTGTGCGCGGGTATTGTACGACAGAAACCGGGTGAGAGTTTCGGACGAGTTTGAACAGTATCTCTGGTGGCAGAAAATGTTCCACGGGGCGAAATACGGGGTTCTTGATTCGAAACACGCGGTCGTATATAGTGGCGTTATCTCCGATCACATATGTGTCTGCTCCCAGCTATGTGCCGTTTCGAGGAGCTATGTTTTACCTCGCCTGCACCGCCTGCGCCTGGCAATCCGAGGATGCTGATCTGAGCGCCTGCCCTGACTGCGGCGTGACGATCGACCTGCGTTACGCAACAGTGGACATTCCGCTTCAGAATGGCCTGCCAGGTATCTGGCGCTACGGCGCGCACCTGCCCATCCGCGCGCCGGAGCGCGCGGTGAGCCTGGGCGAGGGCGGTACGCCGCTGCTGCGCTCGGCACGGCTGGGCGGCCAGCTGGGCGTGCCCGAGCTGCACTTCAAGATTGAGGGCAGCAACCCAACCGGCTCGTACAAGGATCGGATCGCCGCTGTGGGTATCTCGCGGCTGCGCGAGCTGGGCAAACGCGCCTGGGCGGCCACATCATCCGGTAATGCCGGCGCAGCGATCGCCGCGTATGGCGTGCGGGCTGGGCTGGATGGCTACCTGTTCACGCTCGAGAAGGCCGCGCGCACCAAGATCGCGCAGATCCTCGCCTATGGCCCGCAGGTGTTTGCAGTCGAGCGCCTGGGCTACGATCCGGTGGTCGAACAGGCGACTTGGCGCAATATTCGCACGATCTGCGATGCCAACGGCTGGGGCATGCTGGTGACCGCGCGTAAGTTCAGCCCGCACGCGATGGAGGGCGTCAAGACGATCGCGTATGAGATCTGCGAGCAACTAGGCGGCGTGCCTGATCTGGTGTATGTGCCGGTCGGCGGCGGTGGTCTGCTGAGCACGGGATGGAAAGGCTTTGTCGAATGGCACGCCGCCGGCTTGATCGACCAGCTGCCACGTATGATCGCCGCGCAGCCACAAGGGTGCGACGGCATCACGCAGGCATGGCAGGCCGGCCGCGCCGTCAAGCCGATCGCGGGTTGTACCAGCACAATCTCGGGTCTCCAGCTGACTGCGCCGCCGGATGGTGATCTGGTGCTGCGCGCGCTGCGCGAGTCGGATGGTTGGGCTACCTCGGTGGCCGACGGCGCGACCTACACCGCCCAGACCGACCTGGCCGCGCGCGAGGGCATCTTCGTGGAGCCGGCGGCGGCGATCACGCTGGCGGCGCTGCGGGCCGATCGGGCGAGCGGGCGGCTGCGTGGCGATGAGCGCGTGGTGTGCCTGCTCACCGGCGTGGGCTTCAAGGACGCCAGCGCGCTCCAGCGCATGGCCGAGGGGCGCGCGGTGCAGCCGATCAAGGTCGAGGATATTTTACAGATCAATTGATCACGAAAGATTTTCTCCTTGCATATCGTTGTTCGCCCGGCCGGGCGAACAACGATATGCAAGAAAAGATAAAGTACCATGGTGGCGCAATTTGCCGCTCAGGAGCACGCCGCGCCCTACTGCGCCAGCAAGGCCGGGCTGGATGGCCTGACCAAGGCGGCGGCGATCGAGCTCGCGCCCTACGGTATCCGCGTCAACAATGTCGCCCCTGGCGATATCGACACCGAGGCAAGCCACGATGTGGTCGCAAAGGCGGCCGATCACGGCGCGACCGGTAAGTTCTTTCGCTATACGCCGCTGGATCGCCGCGGCCGGCCGCAGGAGATCGGCAGCGTGGTCGCGTTTCTCGCCAGCGACGATGCCAGCTTCGTCACCGGCGCGACCTGGCTGGTGGATGGTGGGTTTCTGAGCTACTAGAGTTAAGAGTTAAGAGTTAAAAGTAGGACTGACTCAGCGCAGGGGTTTTCTACCTTTTGTCTGATGTTTTTTCGCCCCGCAGGGCGAAAAAACATCAGACAAAAAGAGAGAATACCATGCTGCCGCAGGCAATCTGCAATTAGGCAGGCTATGAGCTACGACGCGATCATCATCGGATCGGGGCACAACGGGCTGGTGTCGGCCTTCTACCTGGCGCGCGCTGGCCTACGCGTGCTGGTGCTCGAAGCGCGCGATCTAATTGGCGGCAGCTGCGTGACCGAGGAGCTGATTCCCGGCTTTCAGTTCTCGACCTGCGCGAATGTCCTGTGGGCGCTGCGGCCGAAGATCAGCGCGGATATGCGCCTGTTCGAGCGCGGCCTGACGGTCGATCAGCGGCAGTTTCTGCGGCTGCTGCCCAGCGGCGAGTATATGTACACAGGCCGGCTATCCAGTGCCGCGCCTGGCGAAGATACTGCCAGCCTCGACCGCGAGATCGCCAAATTCTCTCGCGCCGATGCCGACGCCTTCCCGCGCTGGCAGGAGTTTCTCAGCCGGATCACGCGCATCTTCGGGCCATACCTGCTCCGGCTGCCGCCGCGCCTGCATGAGATCTACGCTGCATGCAGCGATCCGGCCGACCGCCAGGCGCTCGACATCATCATGACCAACTCGCTCGCCGGCATCGCCGATATGTTCTTCGAGTCGGCGATCATGCGCGATATCGGCGCAGCTGCCGATATTGGCGATATCCACGATGTTGGCACTGGCCTGCTGTTTGCCCTGACCACCGCGATGGGCGCGTACACCGAGAACGACCAGCCGGTGCCCAACGGCTTTGTGCGCGGCGGCATGGGCCGGATCACCGCGCTGATGGCCGAGGCTGCCCGCGAGCATGGGGTCGAGATCCGCAGCGGCGCGGCGGTCGCGCGTATCCTGGTCGAAGGCGGTCAGGCGCGTGGCGTCGAGCTGGCCTCGGGCGAGCACATCGCGGCGCGGCGCGTGATCTCTAATCTCGATCCCAAGCGCACATTCACGCGCTTGATCGACTCACAGCAGCTCGATAGCCGCTTTCTCCGCCGCATACACGCGCTGCAGACCAATGTCGCTGCCGGACTCAAGCTGCACTGCGCGCTATCCGAAGCACCCGAGTATCACGTCACAGGGGGCTTGAGCGAACGGCAGCTGCGCGAATCCACGCTGATCATCGCGCCCGACCGTGCCTATCGCGAGGCAGCCTGGCGCACAGCCAGCCAGGGCGACCTGCCTGACGAGCCGATCATCGCCGGCTTTATGCCCAGCGTTTACGATCCCTCGCTCGCGCCGGCCGGCTGCTACACCTGGTCGGCCTATATCACCTGGGCGCCGGCGCAGTTGCGGCGTGGCTCCTGGATGGAGCGCAAGGAAGAGGTTGCCGATCACCTGCTCAGCGTGATCGAGCGCTACGCGCCTAACTTCAGCCGCGCGCTGATCGACTATGTGCTGCTGACGCCGGCCGACCTTGAGACACGTATGGCCTTGACCGACGGCAATATTCATCATGTGGATGCGATCCCTTCGCAGCTGCTCTGGCAGCGCCCGCTGGAGGAGCTGGCACACTACCGCACTCCGATTGCGGAGCTATACCTGTGTGGCGCCGGCACGCACCCGTGGGGCGAGGTCAGCGGCGCGCCGGGCTACAATGCTGCGCACGCTATTTTGAGAGACCTGGGTGACAAGATGACAAGATGACAAGATGACATCGTAGCAGAATGTCATCTTGTCACCCGGTCATCTTGTCAGCTTGTCAGGATAAGGAGAGCAATAATGAACGACAACATACATCAGCACCTGGTCTACATCAACGGCGCGCTGCTGCCGCGCGATGAGGCCAAGATCTCGGTCTTCGACGCGGCGGTGATGTTGGGCGATACCGTCACCGAGTCGACACGCACGTTCGCGCACAAGCCATTCAAGCTCGATCAGCATATCCGCCGGCTCTACCAATCGCTGAAGGTCACGCGCATCGACCCGGGCCTGACGCCCGACGACATGTATGACCTGTCGCTGCGCGTGCTGTCCGCCAATCAGCACCTGCTCGGCCCCGACGACGACTGCTGGCTGGTTCACAACATCTCGCGCGGCATGTCGGTAGCCGGCGCCGACCCCACCGTCCAGCGCTCGGCCGCGACGATCATTATCTTCACCTCGCCGATGATTCTGACCGACTGGGCCGGATATTACATCGAGGGCTGCCACGCGGTCACACCTATGAGCCGGGCGATGCCTGCGCAGGCGCTCGACGCGCGGATCAAGAACCGCAGCCGGATGGCCTACACGCTGGCCGAGATCGAGGTCAAATTGGTCGATCCGCGCGCGCAGGGCATTCTGCTCGATATCGACGGCAACATTGCCGAGAACAAGGGTGGCAACTTCTTTATTGTCGCCGACGGCGTGCTCAAGACGCCGACAACACGCAACGCGCTGGCCGGCGTCAGCCGCGCCACCGTGCTGGAGCTGGCGGCGCAGCTGGGCATACCCACGCGCGAGACCGATCTTCAGCCCTACGATGTCTACACCGCCGACGAGGCCTTCTTCACCAGCACGCCCTACTGCATCATGCCGGCGACGCGCTTCAACGGGCTGCCGGTGGGCGACAGCAAGGTTGGCGCGGTCACCAAGCGCCTGCTGGCTGGCTGGAGCGAACTGGTCGGCGTGGATATCGTGGCGCAGGGTTTACGGCAGCTTGAAGAGGTGGTGTGATGCAGATTTGTAGGTCATTTTTCGCCCCGCCGGGCGAAAAAATGACCTACATAAGAAGTAAAGTACCATGCTGTCGCAGGCTACAAGCGCTTTTGCGTAAGTGCTACACAGGTAAGAAATCAAACAGCTCTAAAAAGGAACCAGCTATGATCGAGACCGGCCTGATCTACCGCAACCCCAAGCCGCATCTGTACAGCCGCCAGGCCAGCTTCCCGGCGCTGGTGCTGCTGCCGAGCGGCGAGATGCTGGCGTCCTTCGCGATTGGCAGTGGCTTCGAGGCCGCCGATCTGCACACCGAGCTGGCCCGATCGGCCGATGGTGGGCGCAGCTGGCAGCTGGTCGGCGCGGTCTTCAATGAGCGAACCGACCGGCCGACCTCGGCGAATGTGCGCATCAGTCGCATGCCCGATGGCGAGCTGATCGCCTTTGGTGTGCGCGCCGACCGCTGGCGCGCGGACGAAGGGCTGACTAACCCCGAGACGCAGGGCTTCGTCGAGACCGAGCTAATCCAGCTGCGCTCCTCCGACGATGGACAGACCTGGCAAGGGCCGACGATCATCGCGCCACCGCTGGTCGGGCCATCGTTCGAGCTGTGTAGCCCGGTGATGTCGCTGAGCGATGGGCGCTGGCTCTGGCCGACATCGACCTGGAAGGGTTGGGATGGCGACAATCCCTCGGGCATGAAATCGATCGTGCTGGTCTCACACGATCGCGGCCAAACCTGGCCCGAGTATGTCGAGGTCATGAACGGCGCGGCCGAGGAAGTGATCTACTGGGAGCAGAAGATCGTCGATATGGGCGATGGCCGTCTGCTGGCGGTCTGCTGGACGCACGACCTGCGCAACGGCGTCGACCGCACTGTCCACTACGCGATCTCTAGCGACTATGGCCGCAGCTTCGGGCCGCCGCGCTCGACCGGGCTGCACGGCCAGACCAGCACGCCGATCTGGCTGGGCGACGGCCGGCTGGTCTGCGTGTACCGGCGCACCGACAATCCCGGCCTATGGGCCGGCTACGCGCGCATCGACGGCGACGAGTGGATCAACGAGTCCGAGCTGCCGCTGTGGGGCCACAGCCGCGCCGGCGAGGCCAACATCGTCGGCGGCGAAAACCTGAGCCGCGCGTTTACCACCCTGAAGCTCGGGCTGCCGGCCGGGCTGCTCCTGCCCGACGGTCAGGTCTACGCCGCGTGCTGGTGCGTCGAGGATTGCGTCTACGTGATCCGCTGGTTCCGGTTGCCGCGTGGTGCATGACGAGTGATACGTGATGCCTGATGCTTGATACGTGAATGTGGCATCAAGCATCAGAGCCGCATCGTCCATCGTCCGTCATCCGTCTAATCAGGAGTAATCATGTTCGACCCTACCGCCCTGCACGGCATCATACCGCCGATGTGTACGCCCTTAACCGATGACGGCGAGCTCGATCTGCCGTCGATCCACAGCTTGGTCGAGCACCTGATCGCCGGCGGTGTCCACGGCATCTTCGCGCTCGGCTCGACCGGCGAGTTCGCCGCATTGACCGGCCGCCAGCGCCAGACACTGCTGGAGACAGCCGTGGCGGCGGTGGGCGGGCGCGTGCCCGTGCTCGCCGGCATCCTTGATACCTCGACGTCCCGCTGTATCGAGAACGGGTTGGCCGCAAAGGCGGCTGGCGCTGATGCGGTGGTACTGGCGACCAGCTACTATTTCCGCAACAGCCAGCAGGAGATCATCGATCATTTCCGCGCAGTCAAGGCTGCGGTGGGCCGGCCATTGTTGGCCTACGACGTGCCGAGCGCGGTCAATGTCAAGCTGGAGTTCGCGACCGTAGTGCGGCTGGCCGAGGAGGGCGTGATCGCCGGCTTGAAGGACAGCAGCGGCGCGACCGAGGTGTTTCGGCGTGTGCTGATCGCCACGCGCGGCATTCCCGGCTTCCGTGTGTTCACCGGCTCCGAGCTGATCATCGACGCCTGCTTTCGGATGGGCGCGGCCGGCAGCGTGCCCGGCCTGGGCAATGTTTTCCCGGCCGAGTATGTGCAGATCTACAACTTGGCGCGTGCGGGCGACTGGGATGCTGCAGCGGCGCTGCAAGAGCGCCTGCTGATGTGCTTCTTCGAGCTGATTACCCAGGGCGACGCCGGCTACTCCGCCAGCGCTTCGGCACTGGGAGGCTTCAAGACCGGACTGAAGGTCAAGGGTGCCATTCGCAGCACGCAGACCGGAGCTCCGCTGCATAGCTTTAACGCCGCCGAAGAGGAGCGCGTGGCTGATGTGATGCGGCGGCATGGGTTCCTGTGATTGGGTGATGGGTGTTGGGTGACGGGTGTTGGGGATTTAGCTCCCAACACCCGTCACCCAACACCTATCACCCGCCTCTGAAGCAAAGGTGACATCATGGCAACGGCATCAGTCAAACTGCGCGTCGCGATCGGCGGGATCGTCCACGAGACGCACTGCTTCGCCGACGTGGGCACAACGCTGGCCGACTTTCGCGCGCAGGGGCTGTATGCGGGCGATGCTATTCTGCAGGCCATGGCCGGCACGCGCGCCGGCATCGGCGGCATGATCGCGGGCGCGGGCGACTATGGCTGGGAGTTGCTGCCGACGCTTTACGGCACGGCCATGCCCGGCGGAATCGTCACCGACGAAGCCTACCAGCTGATGTTGCGCGGCCTGCTTGAGCGGCTGGAGGCCGCGCTGCCGCTTGATGGCGTGCTGCTGGCATTACACGGCGCGATGGTGGCCGAGAACCAGCCCGACGCCGAGAGCGACATCCTTGAGCATGTGCGCGCGATCGTTGGATCGGATGTGCCGATCGTGGTCGAGCTGGATATGCACGGCAATATCAGCCGGCGCACGGTCGAGCTGGCCGATGTGCTGGTGGCCTTCGACACCAACCCGCATATCGACCCGCACGCCCGTGGCGTCGAGGCCGCCGCGATCTTGGATCGGCGGCTGCGCGGCGCGATTCGCCCAACCGCCGCGTACGCCCAACCGCCGCTTATCCTCGCGCCCCAAGCCACCGGCACCGCCGATCTGCCGCTGCGCGCGGCACACGCGCGCGCCGCCGAAATGGAAGCCGAGGAGGCTGTTGTCTGCATCTGCGTGATGGGCGGCTTCGCCTACGCCGATCTGCCCTTCACCGGCGCTAGTATCATCGTCACCACCAACGACGACCAGGCGCTGGCACAGCGCTACGCCGACGAGCTATGCGAGCTGCTGATGCAGCAGCGCCACACCGCGCTGCCGCAGTTCCTCGATCCCGACGCGGCGGTGCAACACGCGCTGAGCTTGCCTGGTGGCCCGATCATCCTGGTCGACTCGGCCGACAACATCGGTGGCGGCACGCCTGGCGATGGCACCGACGCGCTGCGCGCGATGCTCGCGGCCGATGTGCCCGAGAGCGCGGTGGTTTTGGCCGATCGCGAGGCGGTGGCCGCATGCTGGGACGCGGGCGTGGGCGCTGAGATCACGCTGTTGGTGGGCGGCAAGACCGATCGCTGGCACGGCGAACCGATCGAGGTCATCGGAACGGTGCGCGCGCTGTCCGATGGCGTATTTGCCTGCGAGCTGCCCGACAATCACTTCGCCGCGTTCTACGGCGATACCATCCGCATGGGCCGCACGGTCTGGCTGCGCGTGCGTGGCGTCAATGTAGTCCTGACCGAACGCAAAACGCCGCCGTTCGACCTGGCGCAGCTGCGCGGCGTGGGCGTGATCCCCGAGCGGCAAAAGCTGATCGCGGTGAAGTCGGCAGTGGCGTATCGCGCCGCGTATATGCCGATCGCCGCCGGCGTGGTCGAGATGGACAGCGCAGGCCTGTGCAGCGCGAATCTGGCGCGCTTCCCGTACCATCGGCTGCGCCGGCCGATCTTTCCGCTGGATGAAATAAGGATACCTGCATGACCAGCTTCACGAAATCCAAGCAGCTGTTGGCAGAGGCCGCGCAGCATCTGCCCGGCGGCGTCAGCAGCAACTACCGGCTAGGTATCTCGCCCACGCCGCTGGTGTTCGACCACGCGGAAGGCCCGTATCTGTTCGATGTCGACGGCAACCAGCTGATTGATTACTACCTGGGCATGGGGCCGATGATCCTGGGGCACAGCCCGCAGGTGGTGCTCGATGCCGTGACCGAGCAGCTCAAACGCGGCATTCTCTACGCCGGGCAGAGCGAGGTTGAGTTTGCCGCCGCGCAGCTGGTTTGCCAGATAGTGCCATGCGCCGAGATGGTGCGCTTCGGCAGCTCCGGCAGCGAGATCGTCCATGCGGCGCTGCGGCTGGCGCGTGCGGCGACTGAGCGCGAGGTGGTAATTAAGTTCGAGGGCCACTACCACGGCTGGTTCGATAGCATCAACTGGAGCATTGCGCCGTCGCTCGATCAGGCCGGGCCGGCAGATGCGCCGGTGCCGGTGGCAGGCAGTATCGGCCAGGGATCGCCGGAGGCCCAGCGGATTGTGGTGCTGCCCTGGAATGATCTCGAATTGCTGACCGAACGGCTAGCGCGCGGCGATGTGGCGGCGGTGATTATGGAGCCGGCGATGTGCAACACCAGCGCGATTCTGCCTGCCGATGGCTATCTGGCGGGGGTGCGCAAAGCCTGCACCGACACCAACACTGTGCTGGTTTTTGACGAGGTGATCACTGGCTTCCGCGTTGCGCCGGGCGGCGCGCAGCAGCGTCTAGATGTCACGCCCGATTTGGCGACATTCGGCAAGGCGATCGCCAATGGTTTTCCAGTGGCATGCTTGGCTGGGCGCGCCGATCTGATGGAGCAATTCGTCACGCGCAAGGTGATGCACGGCGGCACCTACAACGCCCAGCCGATCGCGATGGCAGCAACTGTCGCGACGCTGTCCACGCTGGCCGATGGCCAGGTTCACGCACGCATGGAGCAGCGTGGCCGCCGGCTGATGCATGGCATCGCCGCAGCGCTGGCCGAGGCCGCTATTCCGGCGCGCATCCAAGGCTTCCCGCAGATCTTCCATGTGGCACTCGGTGTCACCAGCCCAATCAAGGACTACCGCAGCTCGCTGACGGCCGATAAGGCGCGCTACGTTCGATTGACCACCGGCTTGCTTGACCACGGCGTGCGCGCGCTGGAGCGTGGTGCATGGTTCCTGTCGGATGCGCACAGCGACGCGGTGATCGAAGCGACGATCGCGGCGATGGCGACGGTGGCGAAGACGATCTAGCAACGTGGACGACGGACGACAAACGACGAACGACGGAGGACGAATGATGAACGATGGAGGACGAATGACGAACGACGACAGCGGCGTATCATGAACGACGGAGGACGAATGACGAACGACGACAGCGGCGTATCATCGATCCACCAGCGTTCAACAAACAGTATCGTCTGTGGGTGTTCGCTCCACAGGGCGAACACCCACAGACAAAAAACGGAACGTACCATGCTGCCGTACATCCTGAGCTTGCCTGCCCTGAGCTTGTCGAAGGGTCGAAGGGCAGGCTACGAACTGCCTTTTGAGTAGGCTCTCGCAAAATAGAGGACATCATGAATCCAGCCGCCGAGCTGATTACGAAGATTAATAGCTACCGCATCACAACAGGTGTGCTGGTGACCGATCATCTATGGCCACGGCTGATCGAGATCTGCAAGCTGGCCGGGCTGGATTACGCGATCATCGATTGCGAGCACGGGCCGCACGACGATACGACGATCGCACAAGCCTGCGCGGTCGGCCGGATGCTGAACTTCCCGGTGCTGATCCGGCCAATCTCATACGCCTACGATCAGGTGCGCCGGGCGATCGACTTGGGGCCGTGCGGATTGATGATCCCGTCGGTCGAGAATGTCGAGCAGCTTGACATCGTGCGTGACGCGGTGCTCCTGCCGCCGCGCGGCCGGCGCAGGCCCGGCGGCTGGGGCAACCATTGGATGGACGACTTTCAGTACGATACCTGGAAGACCCAGTTCGAGCAGCACCTTGTGATTCTGCCGCAGATAGAAACGAAGACCGGCCTCGCGAATGTTCAAGCGATTGCCGCACACGAGCTGGTCACGGCGATTGCGGTCGGGCCGTACGATCTGTCGGCCGAGCTGGGCTGCTGCTGGCAGCCCGCCGATGAGCGGCTTCAGTCGGCGCTGGCGCAGATCCGCGCGGCCGGGCGCAGCGCCGGCAAGAACATGTGGATGATCGGCAATGGGCCGGCGCTGACGCAACAGGGCTACACCTTTCTCTGCATCGGCGAGCCGAGTGCTGTGTTGGCGCAGCAGCTTGGGCAGATCGTCAAAGAGTGTGGGGAAATTGAGAATAGAAGATGAAAGAGTAACAACATTATGACCAACACTGAACGTACTGTGACCGACCTGTTCAGCCTACGCGGTCGCGTTGCGATCGTCACCGGCGCGTGCGGCTGGCTGGGCTCAGCGATGAGCCGCGCGCTGGCCGAGTCCGGCGCGACTATGGTGGTCACGAGCCGTGATGGCAAGCAGGCGGAGGAATTCGCCGTGACGCTGCCGGGCACCGGGCATATCGGCATCGGCTTCGACCAGGGCGATACCGACACAATCCCCAGCTTTGTCGCCGACGTAGTGCAGCGGCTGGGCCGGATCGATGTGCTGGTCAACAATGCCTATGGCGGCAACGCGCCGGATATTGATACTGCCACCGCCGAGGACTTCGACCACTCTTATCACACCGGCGCGACCGCCTACTTTCTGCTGGCGCGCGAGGTCATGGCGCACCTGCGCGCTCGCCAAGCGCCCGGCTCGATCGTCAATATCGCCAGCATGTATGGTGTGGTTGCCAGCTACCCCAGCGCGTATGAAGGGCTGCCGGTCAACAGCCCGCCAAACTACCACGGACTCAAAGGCGCGGTGGTGCATCTGACGCGCCACCTGGCGGCCTACTGGGCGCCACACAACATCCGCGTCAACGCGATCAGCCCCGGCCCCTTCCCTAAGCCCGAGACTGGCGTCCAGATGCCCGAGTTCATCGAGCGCCTGGAGCAGAAGGTGCCACTTGGGCGCATGGGCCGACCCGAAGAGCTGAAGGGTGCGGTTGTGTTGCTCGCAAGCGACGCCGGCAGCTTCATCACCGGCCAAAACCTGCTGGTGGACGGCGGCTGGACGGCGTGGTGAGGGTGACAAGATGACAAGATGACAAGGTGACAAGATGAGTGTAGACTTCTGATTTCTGGCTTCTCAATCTGCAATCTGCTATCTGCAATTTGCAATTCGGAGGTTAGCATATGCACGCGGAACAGCGCCAGCGCGCGCAGGCGTATCTGAAGGCGCAAGGGCTTGATCGCGCCCTGTTCGCCAGTCCAGCCAGCGTCACCTGGCTGACCGGCTTCGCCGCGCCGGTGCAGCTTGGCCCGCATCCCTTCGGCGGCGGGCCGGCGCTGGTCTGGTATGCGGGTGGCGAGTGGACGCTGATCGTGCTCGACGGCTACGCCGCAGCCGCACAGGCCAGCAGCGTGGCGGTGGTCAGCTATCTCGGCTATAGGATCGACGCGCCGATCGATGGCCCCGGCCAGCTGCTAGCCGCGCTGCGCAAGGTCGCCGGTGCTGGCGCTGCGGGCCCCATCGGCGTTGAAGAGCGGGCGCTGCCGCTGTTCCTGCGCGCGGCGCTGCCCGAGCAGGCCGCGCTGGTGCCAATCGATGGCGCGCTGGTGCCGCAGCGCATGTGCAAGACCGCCGAGGAGTTGGTCAAGCTGCGCCAGAATTTCGCGCTCAACGACCTTGGCCAGGCCGCCGCGCGCGCGGCTGTGCGCGTGGGCGCGACCGAGCTCGATGTCTGGGCTGCCATGCAGGGCGAAATACAGCGCGCCGCCGGCCAGCGCGTGGCGCTCGGCAACGATTGCACGGTCGGCCGGCGCGGCCATAGCGGCGGCTGGCCGCTTGACGTAACGATCGAGCCGGGCGATTCGTTCGTGCTCGATCTCAGCACACAGCTGCATGGCTACTGGAGCGACAGCTGCGCGACCTACTACGCCGGCACGCCAAGCCAGCGCCAGATCGCGATGCATCATACGGTGAGCGAAGCGCTGGAGCTGGCCGTCTCGCTGCTGCGGCCCGGCGCTATCTCAGGTGAGATCGATCGCCAGGTGCGTGAGTTCATGCGCAAGGCCGGCTACTCGGTCTACCCTCATCATACTGGCCATGGCATCGGCGTCAGCCCGCACGAAGAGCCACGGCTCGTGCCGTATAACGATCTGCGGATCGAGCCGGATATGGTGATTATGCTGGAGCCGGGGATCTACTTTCCTGAAGAAACCGCCATCCGGCTGGAGCACGCCGTGCTAGTGACCGATAGCGGCGTGGAGATTCT
>WNGB01011721.1_pt1 | contig 13148 bp, 9 predicted proteins | sample 5400681 | NCBI WGS metagenome assembly WNGB01 (sample SAMN13153367, study PRJNA577476) | soil metagenome | isolation source: 115 cm soil or saprolite under grassland replicate 2 | place: USA:California | collected 2016-06-15 | reverse complement strand
TGCGGGTCAAGGAGTCGCTCTACTTCCATGCCGACGCGCTCGCGGCCATCCAGGACAAGCTCGTCGCGTATCTCCAGCAGAAGAAGGAAATCGGCCCGGGTGACGTCAAGGACCTCCTGGGCATCACCCGCAAGTACGCCATCCCGCTGATGGAGTACTTCGATACCCAGCGCATCACCGTGCGGCGGGGTGAGCATCGGGTGCTGCGGGGCGCGTAGCGCGCGGGCTGCGAGCGCCGGGGCCGGCGCGCCCTCCTCACCCCAAACGACAGATGGGGTTCGGAGGGCATCTCCGCCCCGGCGCTCGCTGACGGTCGCCCACGCGTCCCGCAGGTGGGGCGGTCCGTGAGGCCGGCCGGAGAGGGATCGGCTCGGGCAAACTGAGACACCACCAAACGGCCGCGGACATTGACAAGGAGGGGCGGGACGCGTAGGGTGAGAGGGCGTCAGGAATAGGAAAGGAGTCCCGCCATGTTTGGTCTGGGCTACCAGGAACTGCTGCTGATTCTCGTTATAGTCCTCATCCTCTTCGGTGCCCAGCGCTTGCCGGATCTGGCCCGCTCGCTCGGCTCCAGCGTCAAGGAGTTCAAGAAGGGCATCAACGAGGTGAAGGGCATCAGCGACGTGAAGGACGATACGAGCTCGGCGGCCAAGAAGGACGACGAGAAGAAGGCATAAGCGTTCCCCCCCATTTAGCCCTCGCGACCGCGGGCCCGCCCATGCCCTTGGATAGCTACGCCGTCCGCATTGACCTGGGCGGGAGCAAACTCCGCGGCGGCCTCCTCTCCCATGACGGCCAGTTGCACGCGCGCCTCGAGATGCAGACCGAGGCGCGGAAGGGGCCGGCGGGCGTCCTCGCCAATCTCAAGGGCCTGATCACCCGGCTGCTCGACTCCACCGATCAGGCGCGCGTGGCCGGCATCGGGCTCGCCGCCGCCGGCCAGATCCATCCCAAGGCCCATGTCGTGGTCTATGCGCCGAATCTCGGCTGGCATGACGTGCCGCTGCGCGACGAGATCGAGTCCGGTCTTGGGGCGGTATCATGAGCGCGGTGCCGTCCTTGTCCGATACCCTCGTCCGGCGCGTGCGAGACCATGCGACGGTCATGGCCCGCGAGGTGAGGGCGGAGCGGGCCGGGCTCGGCGACTCGGCGGGGATCTTCGGGCGCTCTGGGGGGGCGACTGGAGCCTCTCGCCGATGTCGGCCTCGCGCTCGGGCTCGCCCTGGTCACGCTCGTCTCCCGCTGGCCTTACCGCGCGCGCATGCTCTACAACTGGGACGCGGTCCAGTTCGCCCTGGCGCTCCGCGAGTTCGACGTCGCCAAGCATCAACCGCACCCGCCCGGGTATCTCCTCTACGTGCTGCTCGGCCGCCTGCTGAACGCCTGGCTCGGGGATCCCACGTTGGCCTATGTCGGGCTCGCCATGCTGTTCAGCGCCGCGACCACCTTCGTCGTCTTCTGGCTGGGGAAGCGGCTCTACGATCGCCTCACCGCCACTGCCTCCGCGGCGCTGCTCGCGGTGAGCCCGCTGTTCTGGTTCTACGGCTCCGTGGGGCTGACCTATGCGGGGGAGGCCTTCGGGGCGTCACTGGTCGCTTGGTACGCCTACGGCGCGCTCAAGGGCAATCCTCGCGCGCTCTACCTGGGCGCCCTCACCCTGGGGCTGATGGGCGGGATGCGCCAGTCGGTGCTGGTCCTGCTCTTTCCGCTCTGGCTGGGCTGCGCGCTGCTGGGCGTGCGCTCGCTTCCGCGGCTCATCGCCGCCGGCCTCGTCGTGGTCGCCTCCGTGCTGTCGTGGCTCCTGCCCATGGTCTGGCTGACGGGAGGCATGGCCGCCTATGCACGCGCCTCGGCCGGGCTCTACGGCTCCGTCGTGCTCTCCACGTCGGTGCTGGCGGGCTCGCTCGAGATCCCGCTGGCCCAGGCGCGCTATCTCGCGGAATCGGTGATGGTCGGCTTGGGGCCGCTGGTCCTGGCCTTCCTCGCGCTCCCGTTTTACGCGAGCCGCCGAGGCTGGGGGTACCGGGAGTGGTTCCTGCTCGCCTGGATCTTGCCGCCCGCCGCCTTCTACACGCTGGTGCACTTCGGTCAGGCCGGGTACGTGCTGACTTTCCTTCCGGCGCTGGTGGTCCTGCTGAGCCACGCGCTCGTGGACACGGTGGCGGCGGGCTCGGAGCGGCTCCGCCGCCCGAACTGGCGCTGGGCGCTCACCGCGGCGGCGCTGGTGCCCATGCTCCTCATCAACACGGGCTTCTTCGTCAGCGCGCGCCCGGCGCCGCGGGAGTTCGAGAACCGCTCGCGCGACCCGTGGCGCTGGCGCGCGCGGGACGAGTTCCACGACTGGATCATGAGCCGCACGGTGGCGGCGCTGCGCGAGCACGAGGCGGTCATCCGCGCCTACGTGGAGACGATCCGGGCCGTGTACGACCCGTCGGACACCGCGCTGATCACCGAGGTCGGGAACCCGCGCTCCTATCCCTGGCTGCGGCACGCCATGTTCTACCTGGCCGAGTACCCCATGTACCTCCTGCAGGTGGGCGAGCTGCCGCATAGTTTCTACGCCCCGCAGTCGGCCGTCACCATGATCCCCACCCTGGGGGACCACATCGCGCTTCCGCGCGAGGTGAAGCGGCTGGTCTGGTTCGTGGATCATTGGGATCCGACGCTGCCACGACCGCCCGGCCTTCTCGAGATCCAGTTGCCCTATGGTCGCTACCTCTACGTCCTCCCGCTCGGCCAAACGCCCGCGGAGCACGCCGGCTACACCTTCGCCCGCGATAGCAAACTCGGCGGGGGGCTTCGCCCCCCTTCCGAAGCCTCCCCCCAGGACGCGGTGCGAGCTGCAGGACGTCGCGGGGCTGGGGTCCCGCCGTCCGAGGCGAGCAATGCGGAAAACTTGCGCCGGCAAAGCCGGCGCTCGAACGTGGATCACGTCGCGCGAGCGTTTCTCCGACAGGCTCGTAGCCGGTGACAGTCCGCTGAGCGCGGACCCGCGGTCCCGCCGCCGCACTGTGCTCGACGCCGCGGGGGTGACGGCGGCCTTGGCGCTCGCGCTCGGCGTCTTCTGGGTCCGGCAGTGGCAGATCGCCGGGACGGCGGGGCTGTCCTCGTTTCCTCTCGACGACTCTTGGATCCACCTCCACTTCGCGCGAAATCTGGCCGAGGGGCACGGCTTCGCCTACAACCCCGGGGTCCCGGTCGCCGGCTCGACGGCGCCGCTCTGGACCCTCGTCCTGGCGGGCACCTTCGCCCTCCTCGGCACGGACCCATTCTGGGCGAAGGTGGTCGGCGTGGCCGCGGCGCTGGCGACGGCCCTTCTGGCCCGCGGTCTCGCGTGGCGGTGGACCCGTCACCGCTGGCTCGCGCTCCTGGCGGGCGTGGTGACCGCCGTCGCGGGGCCTCTCGTCTGGGGGGCGCTGTCGGGCATGGAGGTCTCCCTCGCCGCGCTGCTCATCACGGCCGCGCTGGTCAGCCACACGGGCGGGGGAGAAGGGACTACGGCCCTGCTGCTCGGGCTTGCGGCGCTCGCGCGCCCCGAAGCCGCGCTACTGGTTCCCCTCGTCTGGATGGCGCGGCCGATCACATGGAGACGCACGGTCCTCTTCGCCGGCGTGACGGCGGCATGCCTGGCGCCCTGGGTCCTCTTCAATCTCGCCACGACCGGGACGCCGCTGCCGGCCACGGCTTGGGCCAAGATCGAGGGAGGGCTGATCGGATTTCTGTCGGGAACCCGGGAGGCCGCCGCCGTGACGTTCCTCGCCCGCCCCTGGCAGTTCGAGGCCGAGTGGCTGCGCTGGCTCTGGTCGGTGAATATCCTCTTGCCTCTGCTGATCCTCATTGGGCTCTGGAGTCTGTGGCTTCACTGGGGGCGAACCCTCGCGTTCCCGGCCGCCGTGCTCCTGCTCCATCCGATCGGCATGGCTCTGCTCGCCCCTTACCGGGGGCCCGGGTTCCAGGAGGGCCGCTATTCGATCCATCTCCTGCCGCTGGCGATCACCGTGGCGGTGGCGGGACTGGGGGCGCTCGCGCGCTGGCCGAGGCTTCGGATGGCGGTCGCGGCCTTGTTCCTCCTGGCCTCGGTGGCGGCCGCCCGGCCCGCCGCTGACCGCTATGCTTGGGCCGTGCAGAACATCGACGCCCTGCAGGTGCGACTGGGCCGGTGGGTCGCGGCGCATACGCCTCCGGACGCGCGGCTGGCGCTGAACGACGTGGGGGCCATCGCCTATGTGTCCCGGCGCGAGGTGGTGGACGTGATGGGGCTGGTCACTCCCGCGATCATCCCGTACCGCCGAGACGGCGAGGCCGGGGTGCTGCGCTATCTCGAGCGGAACTGTCCCGACTACCTGATCATCTTTCCGGCGTGGTTCCCGAAGCTCTCGGCCATGTCGGATCGCTTCACGCCGGTCCACCGGATCCGGCTCGACCACAATACGGTAGCCGGGGCCGACGAGATGGTGGTGTACGAGACGCCCTGGACCGGCCGGCATGGCCGGGCGGGACAGTGCGAGACGGATCCGCGGCGCGCCCTGCTCGGCCTCGGTATAATGGCCTCGTCGAAGCGGGCCCCGATCGGCCCCGTCCGACGAGGAGAGATCCCATGAAGCGGTTGGTTTCCCGCTTTCTGCTGCTCGTGCTGGCGACCGGGCTCGTGGTCGCGCCCCTGACCGCTTCAGCCCAGATCTACCGCTGGATCGACGCCGAGGGCGACATTCACTACTCCCAGGGGATCGACAGCGTGCCCCTTGGCTATCGGCCGGGCGCGGTCATCATCGGCTACGACAGGCTGTCCCCTCCCGAGCCGAGCGGAGCCTCCACGCCGACCGCGCCGCCCGGGACCGGGCGGGTCAAGTTCACCCCCGGCCAGCCCATCATGGTGACGGCCCGCATCAATGACACGGGCGCAGCCCAGCTCATCCTCGACACGGGCGCCGGGCGCACGGTCATCAACCCGGCGGTGCTCAACGCTCTCGGCGTGAGCTATAACAACGCCCAGCGCGGCTCACTCAAAGGCGTCACCGGCGACGCCGAGGTGGTGGCGGTGAGAGTCGAGAGTCTCGATGTGAGCGGGGCGAGGTACGGTCCTCTCCTCGTGGTGTCTCACGACACGGGGTTCGGGTCGGGGCGGGGGGACGGGCTCCTCGGGCGCGATTTCCTCGACAACTTCACCATCACCATCGACAACGGGGCCGGCATCGTCACCCTGACACCAAAGTAGGACGGCTCCCGAGGCTCCGGCTCGCGGCCACTCTCGGTGCTGGGCCACGTTGCGAGCCAGATGAGGCCCGAGGGAGCCGGTGACTGAGGCGTGCGTGGTTGTACGTTGAGGGTCACCGGTGACCGAGAAGGTGGCCGTTCGAGCTGAGCCGCTGCGCCGCGAGGCGAGGGCTGAGTAGATCTGGCGAAGTAAAGTGGCCCAGCGCCGCGGTTGACCCTAAACGCTCGCAGGTGTTACCGTTTGTTCCCTATGAACTACAAGGACACGCTCAACCTGCCGAAGACCGCTTTCCCGATGAAGGCCAACCTCCCGAAGCTCGAGCCGGAGATGCTCGAGCGGTGGGAGAGCATGGACATCTACGGCAGGATCCGCAAGGTGGCGGCGAGGCGCCCGCTCTGGATCCTCCACGACGGGCCGCCCTACGCCAACGGCCACATCCACATGGGGCACTTGCTCAACAAGGTCCTCAAGGACTTCATCGTCAAGTCGCGGTCGATGCTGGGGCACAACGCCGTCTACGTGCCCGGGTGGGACTGCCACGGGCTCCCGATCGAGCACCAGGTCGACAAGGAACTGGGCCTCGACACGGCCTCGGTGGACGTGCGCCGCGCCATGGATCCGCTCGAGAAGATCGGCCGCTGCCGCGAGTACGCCGCCCGGTTCGTCCAGATCCAGCGCGAGGAGTTCAAGCGCCTGGGGGTGTTCGGCGACTGGAAGAACCCCTACATCACCATGGAGCCCGCCTACCAGGCCACGATCGCGAGGGAGTTCGGGCGCTTCGTGGGCCGGGGCATCGTCTACAAGGGCCTCAAGCCGGTCCACTGGTGCATGCACTGCAAGACGGCGCTGGCCCAGGCCGAGGTGGAGTACGAGGAGCAGGCCGCGCCATCGGTCTACGTGCGGTTCCCGGTCAAGACCCCGGCGCCGGCGCTGGCGAGCGCGCTCGCCGGCAAGCGCGCGTCCTTCGTCATCTGGACCACCACGCCGTGGACGCTGCCCGCCAACCTGGCGATCGCGGCGCACCCGGCCGAGGGCTACACGGCAGTGGAGTGGAGAGGCGAGGCGCTCATCGTGGCCCGTCCGCTCGTGGAGTCCTTCCTCCAGCTCGACCCCGTGCGAGGACGCGCGACGGCCATGCCGCTCGTCCTCTCGGGCGCCGACCTCGAGGGCACGCTCTGCCGTCACCCGTGGATCGACCGGGAGATCCCCGTGATCACGGCCGACTTCGTGGCCATGGACACGGGCACCGGCCTCGTGCACATCGCGCCGGGCCACGGCGAGGAGGATTACGAGCTCGGGCGCAAGGCCGGGCTCAAGGTCTACAACCCGGTTGACGACGACGGGCGCTTCGTCCCCGAGATCGAGCACTTCGCCGGGATGACGGTCTGGGAGGCCAATCCGAGGATCATCGAGCACCTGCGGCAGGTCGGTGCCCTGGTCGCGTCGGTCCCGCTGAGCCACACCTATCCACACTGCTGGCGCTGCAAGAACCCGACGCTCTTCCGCGCCACCGAGCAGTGGTTCATCGCGCTCGACAAGGACGGGCTGCGCCAGAAGGCGCTCGACGCCATCCGGAACTGGGTGCGGTGGATCCCGTCCTGGGGCGAGGAGCGTATCTTCAACATGGTCGCCCATCGGCCGGAGTGGGTCATCTCGCGCCAGCGAGTCTGGGGCGTGCCCATCGTGGCCTTCTACTGCGCGGCCTGCGACGCGCTCTTGCTGGAAGAGCGGCTGGTCGAGTACGTGGCCAACATCATGCGGGACGGCGCGGGGGCCGACGAGTGGCACGCGCGCGAGGCCAAGGATCTGCTGCCCCCTGGCACCCGATGCCCCAAGTGCGGCGCGCCGGACTTCCGGAAGGAAACGGATATCCTCGACGTCTGGTTCGACTCGGGCTGCAGCCACGCCGCCGTCCTCGAGAAGCGGCCGGACCTCAGGTGGCCCGCCGACATGTACCTCGAGGGCTCGGACCAGCACCGCGGGTGGTTTCACTCGTCGCTGCTCGAAGCCGTCGGAACCCGTGACAGGCCGCCCTATCGATCCGTCCTCACTCACGGCTTCTTCGTCGACGGCGAGGGCCGGAAGATGTCCAAGTCCCAGGGCAACTACATCACGCCCGACGAGCTGATCCCCAAGTACGGCGCCGAGGTGCTCCGGCTCTGGGTGGCTGCGGAGGACTACACCGAGGACGTCCGGCTGTCCTACGAGATCCTCAATCGGCTGGCCGACGCCTACCGGCGGATCCGGAACACTTGCCGGTTCCTGCTGGGCGCGCTGGCCGACTTCGATCCCGACCGCGACCGCGTCTCCTATGCCAGCATGGACGAGCTGGACCGCTGGGCGCTGCTGCGCCTGGGCGAGCTGATCGCGCGCGTGCGCAAGGCCTACGACGAGTACCAGTTCCACGCGGTCTTCCATTCGGCGCACAACTTCTGCGCGGTGGACCTGTCGGCGCTCTATCTGGACATCATCAAGGACCGGCTGTACGTCTCCGCGCCCGGCGACCCGGGGCGGCGCGCGGCTCAGACCGTGTGCTTCGAGATGCTGACGGCCCTCGCGCGTCTTCTCGCGCCGATCCTGACCTTCACGGCGGACGAGGTCTGGGCCCATATCCCCGGCAGCGGCAAGCCCGAGAGCGTCCACTTGGTGCTGTTCCCCGACGAGCGCGGGGAGTGGTTGAACGAGCGCCTCGCCACGGACTGGGAGCGCCTGCTCGAAGTGCGGGCCGAGGTATCGCGCGCGCTCGAGGTGGCGCGCCAGCAGGGGCGTATCGGCAAAGGCGTCGACGCGGTCGTCTACGTCCCGAGCGTGCCCGAGGAGGAATGGCTGCCGCTCCTCGAGGCGAAGGGCGAGGCGTTGCTCACCACCCTCTTCAACGTGTCCGGGGTGCGGCTCAGGCGGCGCGCGCCCGCGGGCGCGGGCATCGGCTACGAGAGCCAGGATATCCCCGGCCTCACGATCGAGGCGACGCCGGCTCAGGCACTGGGCTGGAAGAAGTGCGAGCGCTGCTGGACCTGGAGCCCCCGCGTCGGGGAGGATGCGGCTCATCCCACGCTCTGCGAGCGCTGTGTCCCGATCGTTCGCGCGCTTCGATGAGGGCCGCAGGCCCCGAAAGGCCGAACCGCCGCCCGAAGTAGGTCACCTTTAACCGAGACGGAAACCGTGACCCTCGCAGCCTGGACGGCGCTGGTCGTCCTGATCCTCGATCAGCTCACCAAGCTCCTCGCGCTCCGGCGCCTCTTGCCCGGCACCCCCGTGAGGGTGGTGGACGGTTTCTTCTCCCTGACGCTGGTCATGAACCCGGGGCTCGCCTTCGGCATGCTGTCCTCCACGCCGACGGCCTGGCGCTGGATCGTGGCTCTGCTCTCCATGGGCGCGCTGGCCATGCTCGCCGTGGTCGGCGCCCGGCTCCTGCCCGCCGGGGGCAGGATCACGCGGCTCGCCCTGGGGCTGATCTTCGGCGGCGCCGTCGGCAATCTCATCGACCGGGGACGGTTCGGGGCCGTCGTGGACTTCCTCGACTTCTACTGGCGCGCCCATCACTGGCCGGCCTTCAACGTGGCCGACTCGGCCATCAGCGTGGGCGTGGCGCTGCTCGCCCTGCGCATTCTCTGGCCCGGTCCGAAGGCTGAATGAAGCGCGGGCCCAGGCAACGGCCCTCCCGGTGCGCCGCCTCACGGATTCCGTCGCCGCCTCGGAGTCCGGCACGCGTCTCGATATCTGGTTGAGCGCTCGGCTCCCGGATGTCTCGCGAAGCCGCATCAAGGCCCTCGTCGAGTCCGGCCATGTGCTGGTGGATGGACGCCGGGTCAAGGTGGCACACCGCCTCAGGACGGCCGAGCGCGTCGAGGCCTGCGTGGCTCCACCCCCTCCCGAGTTGCTGGAGCCCGAGCCCATTCCCCTCGAGGTCGTCTTCGAGGACGAGCATGTGCTCGTCGTGGACAAGCCGGCCGGGATGGTGACCCATCCGGGCGCCGGGCAGTCCGGCGGCACCCTCGCAGCGGCGGCGCTGGCTCATGCGCCCACGATGGCCGGAGTCGGCGGCCCGCGGCGGCCCGGCATCGTCCACCGGCTGGACAAGGGCACCTCCGGCCTCATCGCCCTCGCGAAGACGCCCGCGGCCTATGACGCTCTCACGGCTCAGCTGGCCCGGCGCACCATGGTGCGGCGGTATGTCTGCCTCGTTCACGACGAGGTGAGGCCCGCCAGCGGCGTCATCGACAAGCCCATCGCGCGCGACGAGCGCTCACGGGTGCGCATGGCCGTGGCGCGGGAGGGCAAGGGCAAGCCCGCGGTCACGCGCTTTCGCGTGCTCGAGCGCTTTCCGGGGGCGACGCTCGTGGAGTGCCGGCTGGAGACTGGGCGTACCCACCAGATCCGGGTCCACTTGGCGTCCCTGGGGCACCCGCTCCTGGGCGACAAGACCTATGGGCGGCGACGCAAGGAGCGGGCGGCCGACCCGGTGCTGGCCGACCTCGTCGACCGGCTGGAAGGCGTCGCCCTTCACGCCGCCGGCCTGAGCTTCGCCCATCCGGTGACGGGGGCGCGGCTCGAACTTGTGTCCCCTCTTCCTGACAGACTTGACAGGGTGCTGTCTCATCTGCGCAGCGCATCCCGCTGACCGCCCGCGGAGCCCTAGCTCCAAGTCCGTGTCAGCGCAGACATGAGCGAGCTGGCATGCGGCGTGCTAAGATTTGACCTAGGATGAGTATGCTCACGGCTGTGATCCTCGCCGCGGGGGAAGCCACCCGGATGCGGTCGAGCCGCCCCAAGGTGCTGCACCATCTCTGTGGCCGGCCGCTCATCGACTATCCGGTCAACGCCACCCTGACCCTCGGTGCCCGCCTGGTCGTGGTGGTGGGCCGCGACGCCGATGAGGTGAGCGCCGCGGTGAGGGCGGTCAGCGACGCCACGTTCGTCGAGCAGAACGAGCGGTTGGGGACGGGCCATGCGCTGCTCCAGGCGCGGAGGGCCTGTGGCGACGACTCCGACGTCATCCTGGTGCTGCCGGGCGATATGCCGCTCCTGTCCGAGGTCACCCTGCGGCGGCTCGTCGAGCATCACCGGGAGAGGGGGGCCGCGGTGACCCTGCTCACGGCCGAGATCGCGGATCCGACGGGGTACGGCCGCGTGCTGCGCGAGAACGGGAAGGCCGCCGCCATCGTCGAGCACCGAGATGCGACGGCCGCTCAGCGCGCGATCCGGGAGATCGCCACGAGTACCTACTGCTTCGATCCCCGGCACCTCTGGTCCGCCCTGTCGCGCGTGACGCCGCGGAACCAGCAGGGCGAGTACTACCTCACCGACGTCGTCGCTATCCTGAAGCAGGAGGGGCGTGTCGTCGAGGCCGTGATGGTGGAGGATCCGCTCGAAGGCCTGGGCGTCAACGACCGCAAGCAGCTCGCGGCGCTGGCGGCGGTGATGCGGGGCCGCATCCTGGACCGGCTGATGGTCGACGGCGTGACGGTGCTGGATCCGGCCACCACCTATGTGGACGACACGGTCCAGATAGGCGCCGACACGGTGCTGTATCCCGGCGTGATCCTCGAGGAACTGACGACCGTCGGCGCCGAGTGCGTGGTGGGAGCGGGCTCGTACGTGAGCCGGAGCCATATCGGGAATCGGGTGACCCTCCGGCCGTACTGCGTGCTGAACGAAGCCACGGTCGAGGACGGCGCCTCCCTCGGGCCCTTCTGCCATCTGCGACCGCTCTCTCATGTGGGCCCCGGCGCCAAGATCGGCAACTTCGTCGAGCTGAAGAAGTCGCGCATCGGCCGGGGCGCCAAGGTCCCGCACCTCTCCTATGTGGGCGATGCCACCCTCGGCGCGGGCGTCAACTTCGGCGCCGGCGCCATCACCTGCAACTACGATGGGGTCGCCAAGCACGAGACGGTCGTGGGCGAAGGCGCTTTCATCGGCACCAACTCGAGTTTGGTCGCGCCCGTCACGGTGGGCGAGGGGGCGTACGTGGGCGCGGGCTCGGTGATCACCAGGGACGTGCCGCCCGGTGCCCTCGCCGTGACGCGCGCCCAGCAGGCGATCCGCGAAGGCTGGGTGGCGGCCCGGAAGCAGAAGGCCAAGAAGGCGCAGGAGGGGGGCAAGGATGCTGTCTGAGAGAGATCGCGTGTGACGTGATCGCCGTTCGAGCGCTGGCTTTGCCGGCGCAACGAGTCCCGGGGGAACGATTCCTGGGGGGAGGCCTCGGAAGGCGGGCGAAGCCCCCGCCGAGTATCCGATCCGCGAAGGCTGGGTGGCTGCCCGGAAGCAGAAGGCCAAGAAGGCGCAGGAGGGGGCAAGGATGCTGTCTGAGAGAAATCGCGTGCGACGTCATCAACGTTCGAGCGCCGGCTTTGGCGGCGCAACGATTCCTCGGTCGAGGCTTCGGAAGGGGGGCGAAGCCCCCCGCCGGGTTTGCTGACGCCATGTGCGGGATCGTCGGGTATATCGGTGACAGGAGCGCGGTCGACATCATCCTCGAGGGGCTCAAGCGGCTCGAGTACCGCGGCTACGACTCGGCGGGCGTGGCGGTGGTCGGCCCCGACGGGCTCCAGATCCGCCGCGCGGCCGGGCGGATCAAGGTCCTGGAGGGACTCTTGCGCGAGCGCCCGGTGCAGGGCACGATGGGGATCGGCCACACGCGCTGGGCGACTCACGGCCGTCCGACCGACGAGAACGCCCACCCGCACACCGACGGCTCCGGCACCCTGGTGGTCGTGCACAACGGCATCATCGAGAACTACCTGCCCATCAAGGAGCACCTGCAGGCCGAAGGGCACCGCTTCGCCTCGGAGACCGACACCGAGGTGATCGCTCATCTGATCGAGCGCCACCTGCGCGACGTGCCGCGGTTGGAAGAAGCCGTGCGGCGCGCGCTCCGCGAACTCCGAGGTTCCTATGCCATCGTCGTGCTGTCCATGAGCACGCCCGACCGGCTGATCGCGGCCAAGCAGGGCGCCGGCAGCGTGGTGGTCGGCCTCGGCCAGGGCGAGACCTTCCTCGCCTCCGACATCCCGGCCATCCTCTCCCACACCCGCGATGTCGTCGTGCTCGAGGACGAGGACGTGGCGGTGGTCACCCGTCATGGCGTCGAGATCGCCCAGCTCGACGGCGCGCCCGTCGAGCGCGCGCCGATTCGCATCCTCTGGGACCCGATCCTGGCGGAGAAGGGCGGCTACCGCCACTTCATGCTGAAGGAGATCTACGAGCAGCCGCGCGCCGTGGCCGACACGCTGCGCGGTCGCGTGCAGCAAGAGGGCGGCACCGTCGTCCTGCCCGACATCGAGCTGGACCCGGACGTCATCCAGGGCATCCAGCGGGTCGTCCTCGTCGCCTGCGGCACCTCCTATCACGCGGCCATCGTGGGGCGCTTCCTGATCGAGCGGCTGGCGGGCATCGCCTCCGAGGTGGACCTGGGCTCCGAGTTCCGCTACCGCGACGCGGTGATGGGCCCGGACACCCTGATCGTGGCTCTCTCTCAATCGGGAGAGACGGCCGACACCCTCGGCGCGGTCAAGGCGGCGCGCGCCAAGGGCGCGCCCATCGTCGGGATCACCAATGTGGTGGGCTCCGCGCTGTCGCGCGAGGCGACCGGCGTCCTGTATACCCATGCTGGCCCCGAGATCGGCGTGGCGTCGTCCAAGACATTCACGGCGACCGTGACCGCCTGTTATCTGCTGGCGCTGTGGCTCGGCCGCCGGCGCGACGCGCTCGCCGCCGAGGACGGCAAGAAGCACATCCGGGGACTCCTCGAACTGCCGAGGCTCATGGAGAAGACGCTGGAGCTGGAGCCGCGGGTCAACGAGCTGGCGCGCGACCTGGCCCGCTACAAGAACTTTCTCTTCCTCGGTCGGGGCATCCACTATCCGGTCGCTCTGGAGGGCGCGCTCAAGCTCAAGGAGCTGTCCTACATTCACGCCGAGGGCTACCCCGCCGG
>WNGB01029764.1_pt1 | contig 13149 bp, 14 predicted proteins | sample 5400681 | NCBI WGS metagenome assembly WNGB01 (sample SAMN13153367, study PRJNA577476) | soil metagenome | isolation source: 115 cm soil or saprolite under grassland replicate 2 | place: USA:California | collected 2016-06-15 | reverse complement strand
CTTGTCGGCCATTGCCCGGGACGCCGAAAGCTTGAAGACCCTCCGGGAAATCGGCATTCATTCCTTGATGTGTGTGCCGCTGCGCATCCGGGGAGAGGTGTGCGGGATCCTGACGTTTCTCTCGGCCGAGTCGGGGCGGCGTTACACGCCCGAAGACCTCGCGCTGGCTGAAGACATCGCACGCCGCGCCAGCCTGGCGATCGACAATTCCCGTCTCTACGGGGACGCTCAGAAGGCCGTTGCCGTCCGGGAGGAGTTCCTCGCGGTCGCCTCGCACGAGCTGAAGACGCCGATCACGACGTTGCAGTTACAGCTCGACACGCTGCTCAGGGGCGCGCGATTCGGATCGTCCCTCGCCGCCTCTCCGGATCGGTTCACCGCCCAGCTCGCGGTTCTGCAACGGCAGGTCACGCGGCTGACGAAGGCCATCGAGCAGCTTCTCGATTTCTCTCGGCTGACGGCCGGACGTCTGGAGCTGGAGTGTGAGCGAGTCGATCTGAGCGACGTCGTCCGCGACGCCGTCGGGCGACTCGAGGAGGATCTGGCGCGCTCGGGATCGACGATCTCCGTCCGCGACGGGCGGCCGAACGAGGGCCTGTGGGACCCCTTGAGGCTGGAGCAGGTCGTAACCAATCTCGTGTCCAACGCGATCAAGTTCGGCGCCGGAAAGCCGATCGAAATCGCGCTGGAAGGAGACGCACGGACGGCCGTTCTTACGGTGCGCGACTCGGGCATCGGAATTGACGCGGAGCGACAGACCCGGCTCTTCCAGCGGTTCGAACGGGCGGTGTCGCGGCGACATTACGGCGGGATGGGCCTCGGTCTGTGGCTCGTCCGCGGGATCGTCGAAGCTCACGGAGGATCGGTTCGCCTCACGAGCCAGCCCGGGGAAGGCTCGACCTTTACCGTCGAGCTGCCTCGGGCGCGCGCTGTGCAGCGCCCGGCGGTCACGCGGCCTTGAACTCCTCCACGGTTCGCTGCATCGCGGCGCGGACCTTCTCGATCAAGCCGGGCAGGTCGCGGTGCGTGAGCCCCTGCGTCGGCACGGGCTCGAGGACGCGCATGCGGAGCGTCCCACGGCGCACGAGCCTGCGGGGCGGATCGGCAACGGTCAAGAGCGGCGCCGCGACGACCGGCAGGATCGGAACTCCCGCCGCGATGGCGAGCCGGAACGCCCCGCTCTTGAAAGGCAGGAGAGTGCCGCTCGTGTTGCGATGACCCTCCGGCATGAACCAGACGGAGATCTTTTCTTTTTGAATCGCGTCGGCAGCGGCCTTGAGTGAGTCTCGGGCGCTGCGCGCGTGCTCGCGATCGATGATCAGATTGCCCGAGAGCCGGTAGAACCAGCCGAAGACGGGAATGCGGCCGATCTCGCGCTTACCCGCGGAAACCGTGCGCCGGGGGAAGATGGAACCGAACGTGGCGACGTCCACGAAGCTCTGGTGGTTGGCCACGATCACGCAGGGGCGGCACTGCTCGAGGCGTTCGCGATGCTCGACGTCGATCCTCCACCGCATCGCGTTGACGAAGACGCGACAGAAGACCTTGCCGAACACGTAGAGCGTCTGCCGGTTGTGCGGCCGCACGAGGAGCCACAAACTTCCCAGCCCCGAACAGACGAGAAACCACGCTCCCCCGAAGACGAAAGCGAAGTAGAAGGCGATCCGTTCGCGCAGCGTCTTCATGGGGCTCCCCATTCACGCTGTGTTCGCGCTGCGAGCACGATGCGTTCCCGTTGCGTTCACAAGATTCTCCCCGTCATCTGCCAGTTGTCGCGCACGACCGCGGGAGGCACCCAGTGAGGCAGAGGCATGACGAGGAAGTGGGCGAGAGCATTGACATGCCCCTCGTAGAGACCCCGCAGCTCGGTCAACTGCCGCTCCGTGGTCTCGCCCGTCTTGAGCCTGACATCGGCAAGCTCGAGAGCCTGGCGCAGGCGCGCGAGCTCTTCTGGCGGCAGCCGGTCGGCCGCGGGCGGCCGCGGCCTGCGGCGCAGGACGTTGCACATGTCGGCCACGGCATGGCGCGCGATCGCGAAGGCGTGTTGCGATCGGTAGAAGGCAAGGACCGGAAACGAGATGTGGCTCTCGAGCAGCTCGGCCGACCAGCGCTCCCACTCGCGCAGGAGCTCTGCGAGCTCGAGCGGCGTCTTGTCGAGGCCGCTGCGCTTGAGCAGCTCCGAGCACGTCGGGGGCGAGCCGGACCGCGCATCGAGCAGGGAGATCGAGACCTCGCGTTTCGAGAAAGCCTGCGAGAGCACCGGCAGATAGCTGATCACGAGCGCCAGAAACGCGAACCCTGTTCCGCACTCGACGACGACGAGAAGCCTGGCAGCAGACGTTCTCGGCGTCACGTCGCCCAGGCCGAGCGTGAAGAGCGAAGTGCCGCTCATGTACACGGCCGTCCAGAGGTCGTTGCCGTCCATCGGAGCCAGGCCCGGGCCGAGTCCCCACTGCATCAGGCCGAATGCAAACACGAGCGCGACGGCCCAGAACGCGATCAGGAGGACGAGGGAGAGCGGGCCGTAGATCGTGAGGAAGTTCTCGCGGCGTCGCCCGGGCGACATCATCCGGGCGGCGGCCGCCCAGGGCGGCCAGGTCGCCCGATAGAAGAGTGTCGTGACGCGCAACCCGCGCGAAACGCGCCGGGAGAGGATCATCGTCTCGAAGGCATCCCACAGGACGCCCAGGAGCAGCAGCGCCCCTCCGGCGGTGGCGAGGACGGCGAGAAAGGTGTGCGTCATGGCCCGTCGCCGCCCGGGTCGGGCGGCAGGCGGATTCAATCACGGACGGAGCGGTCGGTCGCGGCACCGAAGAGGGCTCTCTCTTAGGCAGGCTTTTTGAATACAGGGTCTGGTGTGACTGGCTTCGGCTGCACCGTCATCAACAACGTCATCGGATCCGAGAAACGCGACGTCTACAAGTTCGACCGCCCCTTCACGGCCGAAAGCCCGGCGTTCCGGCGCTCCACCGAGGCATTGGGCAGCCCGATGGTGCCCGGAAACAAGGCGAAGCTCCTGAAGAATGGCGTCGAAATCTTCCCGGCGATGATCCGGGATATCCGCGAGGCCAAACGCACCGTGAACCTGGAGACCTACATCTTTCAGCCCGACGAGGCTGGGCGTCAGTTCGCCGACGCGATGATCGAGGCGGCGAGCCGGGGAGTCGAAGTGCGCCTGCTGGTAGACGACTGGGGAAGCAAGCTCGAGGAGTTGAAGAAGGAGCTCGAAAACGCCGGCGTGAAGGTCCACAAGTACCGTCCGCTGCGAATCTTTTCGATCTACAAGGTCGGCAAGCGGACGCACCGCAAGATCCTCGTCGTCGACGGGCGCATCGCATACACAGGAGGGCTCGGCATCGAGAAGCGCTGGCTCGGCAACGCCCGCAACACGAATGAATGGCGCGACACCCAGGTGCGCGTCGAGGGGCCGGTCGTCGCGCAAATGCAGGCCATCTTCAGCGAGGACTGGACCTACACGACGGGAGAGATTCTCGCGGGCGAAAAGTTCTATCCGAAGATCGCTCCGGCCGGTCCGATTCTGACTCAGGCCATCAAGGCCTCGCGCGGAGACGCGTCGTCCCTTGCCAAGATGCTCTACTTCGTGGCCATCCAATCGGCCGCGAAGAGCATCCACATCGCCAATGCCTATTTTCTCCCCGACAAGCAGGTGCGCGACGCTCTGGTCTCGGCCGTGCGGAGGGGCGTGGACGTCCAGGTCATCGTGCCGGGGCGGAACATCGACTTGCCGCTGGTTCGCTCGGCCTCCTGGCATCACTACGGCGAGCTTCTGAAGGGCGGCGTGCGGATCTACGAATACCGGCCGACGATGATGCACAACAAGATCATGGTGATCGACGGCCTCTACGCCACGATCGGGTCGATCAATTTCGACGCACGCTCGATGAACGCCAACGCCGAGGAGAGCCTGGCTTTCTACGATCGGGGGTTCGCGAGAAAAATGGAAGCCCTCTTCGAAGAGGATAAGAAGCAGTGCGACGAGATCACCTATTCGATCTGGGATCACCGCGGGATCCCCAAACGCATGGCGGAGGTGGTCTCCTGGATCTGGGAGCCGTACTACTGAGAGCGGGAATTCCGCATCGGGGAATTCGGACTCCGCGTTCTGCGTTCGTGGCGGCTGGATGAGACGGGCATTCATGATTCTCGCGTTTCTGCTGGCCGCGTTTCCTCTCGCGGCGGCGGGGGAGCGCCCGGCTGCCGAGCAGGAGAAGATCGACTGGCTCCTGTCGGAGATCCGCGGCTCGGACGCCGTCTTCGTCCGCAACGGCAAGGAGCACGACGGGCAGCAGGCCGCCGCCCACCTGAAGTCGAAGCTCTGGGTGGCGGGCAAGCGCGTCCAGACGGCGCGCGAGTTCATCGTGGGCGTGGCTTCTCACTCGGAAGCGTCCGGCCAGCCCTACCAGATCAAGCGCAAGGACGGCACCCGGGAGCTCCTCGAGAAGTGGCTGCTCCAGCGCCTGGCCGTCTTCGAGGAGGGCGCCAAGGCCAGAAAACCCGCTCTCGGGGCCTGAGACCCGAGAGCCGTCAGGCTCGTTCCGCGGCCGCGGCCACAGGCGCCGCCTCCGGCGGATGAGGGGCACGGGCCAGCAGCCAGTAGAGCGCGCCCGCGACGAAAAAGCCCACGAACCAGGCGTAAGAGTACAGAGGTTTCAGCGGCTCGACGACGAGGCCGCCCCAGGCGAGCGCGCAGCCGGCGAGCGTGGCCCCGACGGCTTTTGCGTTCCAGCCGCCCGTGTATCGGTAGACGCCGTCGGTCAGGTACAGGTCTTCGAGGCGCAGGCGGCAGCGCCGCACGAGCCAGTAGTCGGCGATCAAGACGCCGGCGATCGAGCCCAAGCCACCCGAGTAGCCGAGCAGCCACGTGAAGATGTAGCCCGACGGATCCGCCAGCAGTCTCCAGGGCTGCATGAGAATCCCGATGATCCCCGTGATGAGGCCGCCGGTCTTGAAGCTGATCACCTTCGGAAAAGCGTTGGCGAAGTCGTTGGCGGGGGAGACGACGTTGGCAGCGATGTTCACGGCGAGAGTGGCGACGACCGCCGTAAACATCGAGATGGCCACGACGACGGGAGCCTTGAACTGCGAAACGAGCTGAACCGGGTCCCAGATCGCCCGGCCGTAGATGATCACCGTGGCGCTCGTAATGAGCACGCCCATCGCCGCGAAGACCGACATCGTCGTGGGCAACGCGACCACCTGTCCGATCATCTGTTCGCGCTGGCTGCGGCCGAACCTCGTGAAGTCCGGCATGTTGAGAGAGAGCGTGGCCCAGTAGCCGATCATGGCCGTCAGCGATGGGACGAAGACCGGCAGGAACGCGGCGAGCGAGTTCAGCTTGCCCGGCTGCTCGAGAAGCGGCCCGAACCCCTTCGCCTGGCGGACCGCCCACACGAGAAGCACCGTCGTCATGACCAGGACGAACGGCGCCGCCCAGTTCTCGACTTTGCGCAGCAGGTCCATGCCGCGGTAGATGATGAAGACATTGATTCCCCAGAAGAGCAGGAAGGACAGCCACTCCGTCGTTGAGTGCCCCCAGAAGCCGGGGCCTAAAAGCGTCTTCCAGCCTGGGATGAGAGCGGCGAAGAACGTAAAGAGCGCTTCGCCTCCGATCCACGCCTGGATGCCGAACCAGCCGCAGGCCACGAGCGCGCGCATCAGAGCGGGCAGGTTCGATCCGTAGGTCCCGTAAGCCGCGCGCGCGAAGACGGGGAAGGGGATTCATCCCGGCCGCCATGAGCCCCGAGGCCAGCATGTAGGTGGGGATGCAGTGCGCCATCGAGATCCAGAGCGCCGCGTAGTTGTAGGTGTTCCAGGTGCGTCGGGACACGGGAACCGGTGCGAGGTCCTTGTTGTGAAGCGGCGAGGCCTCGATCCGCGTGCGATCGATCAGCTCGATCCGGCCGTCGCCGTGGATCTTCTCGTTGCCGAAGGCCGTCAGTCGCATGCGATTCTCCGGGGACCCGCGGGCTCCCGATACTACGGGCGAGGTTACACGAAAAGCGGGTCGGCCCTGATCGGGCGGCTTCTAGAAGAGAACGGGGCGGCTCGGGGACGTCGGCCGCAACCCGGCTCGCGCGTGCCCGACCAGCCGTCGAAAGTGGAAGTCATGGCTGCCCGGCGGAATCTTGAGGCGCCGGGCGGCCTCTGCAAGCGTCACGCCCATGCGAATCTGCCGCAACAGCTTCGCCTCGAGCGGCGGCAGAGCCCTCTCGATCTCGTCGAGCCAGAGACGCTGCTCGATCTTCTCGGGTTCCTGAGCGAATCTCTTCAGCGGCAGCTCCTCGAGGCTCGTTCTCTCGCGACCGGATGCTCTGGGGGTCAGTCGTGCGTCCGTGTATAGTGGGGGGTTGATGGCTCGACCGATACGGCTGGAGGCGGAGGGGGCTGTGTATCACGTGATCGCCCGCGGCAACGAGCGGCGGGCGATCTTCCGCGACGACCGGGATCGAGAAGAATACTTGAGCCGATTGGCGCGATCCCGGGAACGGTTCGGGATCAAGCTGCTGGCCTACTGCTTGATGGACAACCACCTGCATCTGGCCGTTGAGCGCGGCCCTGTCGCCTGCTGGTTGAAAAGGATCGATATCTGCTGGCGCTCGTAAGATACATCCACGAAAATCCCGTTAAGGCCAGGTTAGTAGCGCGTCCGCAGGAATACCTCTGGTCGAGCGATCGCCACTACCGCCGGGGCGGCGGACCGGACTGGCTGGACCTGGATGAGGTGCTCGCGCAGTTTGGTCGCGGGCGGGTGGCCGCGGCTCGCAAATACAGACGGTTCATGGGCGAACCGGTCGAGTTGTCCTATGAGCAGGTGGAAACACATGGTGGGACAGTCAAAGGCGAGGAGGAGTTCGCACACACCGCTTTTCGGGCGGCCGCCGAGTTCATTCCAAAGCGCCGTGGACTCTCCATTGCTCGCGTCGCAGCAGCTGTGGCGCGCGAGCACGACGTCGATACCGCCGCCCTTCGGCGGCCAGGCCGTTACCGCGACTTGGCGCAGTTGAGGGCCATCACAGCCTTCGTGGCGCGCGATGTCGCTGGCTATTCAGTGGCCAGCGTGGCACGGCACTTCCAACGGGAGGAGTCCACCGTCGTACGGCGGGTTCTGAAACTCGAGCAGGACATGGCCGACCACCAGGGACAACGCGCAGCCGTCAAGCGCCTTATCGAAACTGTCCGCCGCTCCTAATATACATGGACGCACGACTGACCCCGGAGCACCTCTAATATACATGGACGCACGACTGACCCCCCAGCATGCCCCAGCATGCCCCCCAGCGTGCAGCATTCCATGGACGCACGACTGACCCCGCGGCATCGGGTCCGTCAGGCTCGAAGTCGTCGTATTCGGACAGAGCCACCAGCCCTTACGCCGAGTGAGATCGCTCGCCGGAGTGTTGCGGGCTCGTCTCCCGGGGTGCGTTGGGGCTCAGTCTAATAGAATCGCCGCCGCGACCCGTACGTGAGCGCCTCCGAGTTCGTTCTCGTCAGCCGCCGGGTGGCGACCGCCGACGGGATTGGTCCCGCGTCGGTGCACGTGCGCGGCGGGCGCATCGCGGCGGTGTTGCCGGGCGTCGCGGCCGCCTCTCCGATTCCCGTCGTCGACGTGGGCGAGCGGGCGATCTTGCCGGGTCTCGTGGATTCGCACGTGCACGTCAACGATCCGGGTCGGGCCGACTGGGAGCGCTTCGCCACGGCGACGGCCGCGGCGGCCTCGGGCGGCGTGACGACGCTTCTCGACATGCCGTTGAACTCGATTCCGCCCACGACCACGGCCGAGGCCTTCGGCGCGAAGCTGACGGCGGCAGCCGGGCGCTGCCGCGTCCACGTTGGATTCTGGGGAGGCCTGGTGCCCGGCAACGCGAAGGAGATCGCTCACCTCGCCGCGGCGGGAGTTTTTGGATTCAAATGTTTTCTCGTGGACTCTGGAGTGCCCGAGTTTGCGCCCGTCAAAGAGGCCGAGCTTCCGGCCGCAATGGAGGAGATCGCGAGACTCGACGCGATCCTCCTCGTGCACGCCGAGTGGCCGGCTGCGATCGCTTCGGGATGGGCCGGCCGGCCGCAGGCCTACGGCGGCTACCTCGGCTCGCGGCCGCGAGCTGCGGAGAACGAAGCCGTCGCGCGGGTGATCCGTCTTTGCCGCCAGACCGGCGCCCGCGTCCACATCCTCCATGTCTCCTCGGCCGAGGCGCTCGAGGCGCTGGAGCTCGCCAAGGCCGAAGGCCTGCCTGTCACGGCGGAGACCTGTCCGCATTACCTCGCGCTCGCCGCCGAGGACGTTCCGGACGGCGCGACGGAGTTCAAGTGCGCGCCGCCGATTCGCGAAAACGAGAACCGCGAGCGGCTGTGGCAGGGCCTCGCCTCCGGCGTCCTCGACATGGTCGTCTCCGACCACTCGCCGGCGCCGACGGACTTAAAGCAAAGGGCCTCGGGCGATTTCGCGAGCGCCTGGGGCGGCATCGCGTCGCTCGGGCTCGCGCTCTCCGTCGTTTGGACGGAGGCGCGGGGCCGCGGCCACACGCTTTCGGACGTCGCGCGCTGGATGTCGGCCGCCCCCTCCCGCCTGGCGCGCCTCGAAGGCTGCAAGGGCGCGCTCGCGGCGGGGCAAGACGCCGACCTCGTCGTCTTCGACCCCGAGGCCGAGTGGACCGTCGAGGCCGAGCGGCTGCGGCACCGGCACAAGCTCTCGCCCTACGCCGGCCGGCGCCTGCTCGGCGTTGTCGAAGCGACGTATCTGAAGGGTGAGAAGATCTACGAAAACGGACGGGACATCGGCGCTCCGGCGGGAGAGCTGCTGCTCTCGGGCGGAGAAGCGTGAAAAAGAAGGCGTGAGCAACTTCACCGAGCTGATCGATCTCGCTTCCGAGCGCGTGGGCGGCTCCGTCATGGAGGCCAACGACGAGTTCTTCGCGCCGAAGGAGAATCTCGTGAAGGCCGGCCGGCCCGAATGGCGCGAGGGGAAATACACCGAGCGCGGCAAGTGGATGGACGGCTGGGAGACCCGGCGCCGGCGCGAGCCGGGCCACGACTGGTGCCTGATCCGGCTGGGCTTTCCGGGAGTGGTGCGCGGCATTTGCGTGGATACGACGCATTTCAAGGGCAACTTTCCGGAGGCCTGCTCGATCGAGGCGTGCGACGCGGAGGGTCACCCGGACGCGCGGGAAATCATCAAAGGGATCGCGCCGTGGACGGAGATCCTGCCGAAGTCGATCTTGAAAGGCGACGGGGAGAACCTCTTTCCCATCGACCACGACGGGCGCGTCTCGCACGTGCGCCTGCACATCTATCCCGACGGCGGCGTCGCGCGCCTGCGCCTCTACGGCCACGCGGTGCCCGACTGGGCACGGCTGGCGCGGGCGGGCGGCGATGCGGACCTCGCAGCGGCGGAAAACGGAGGCCTGGTCGTTGCCGCCTCCGATTCCTTCTTCGGCTCGCGGCACAATCTCATCCTGCCGGGCCGGGGGCGCGACATGAGCGACGGCTGGGAGACGCGGCGCCGCCGCGGACCGGGCCACGACTGGGTGGTCGTGCAGCTCGGACGCACGGGCGTCGTGCGGCGAGTCGAAGTGGACACGATCCATTTCAAAGGCAACGCGCCCGGCGCCTGCGCGATCGAGGTGGTGCAGGCGCCCGGAGCGGTTCCGGACGCGGTGACCGATCCGGCGCGCGCGTGGAAGAGCCTTCTGCCCAAGACGAAGCTCCAACCTCATGCGCTGCATGGCTTCGAGGAGGAGGTGCTCTCCGCGGGAGAGGCCACGCACGCCCGCTTGAACATCTATCCGGACGGCGGCGTCAGCCGGCTGCGCCTTTGGGGCCGCCCGTCCGGACTCGAGCGTCTCGGCGGCCGTTGACGGCTCTCGAACGGTTGAACGCCTCGCCGGCCGAAGAAGCGAGCGCTCTGCTCCGATCCTGTTGCGGCTCGCAGGAGTGGGCGCGGCGAATGGCCGCCCGGCGGCCGTTTGCCAGCGAGGCCGCCGCGCTCGATGCAGCCGACCGCGTCTGGAAGTCGCTGTTCCCGGCTGACTGGCTCGAAGCTTTTCGCGCGCATCCGCGGATCGGCGGCCGGGAGGCGCGCGGCCGCCAAGCCGAGGAACAGGCCGGCGCGCTGTCGGCCTCGGAGGCGACTCGAGCCGCGCTCGCGGAGGCCAACTGGCTTTACGAGGAGCGGTTTGGGCGCATCTACATCGTGTGCGCCTCGGGCAAGGGCGCCGAGGAGATGCTCGACCTTTGCCGCCGGCGCCTCCATAATGACGCCGAAACGGAGCTGGCCGTGGCCGCGGAAGAGCAGAGGAAGATCACACGCATGCGACTCGAGAAACTGTTCGCGGGATGAGCGGCATCACGACGCACGTTCTGGACACGATGCGCGGCCGGCCCGCCAGCGGCGTGCCCTTCGCGCTCGAGATCCGAGGCGACAACGGCGAGTGGCGCGCCACGGGCCGCGGCGCGACGGACGCGGACGGCCGGGCGAAGCTCTTAGCGCCCGAGTCGCTGGTGCCCGCCGGCACCTACCGCGTCACGTTCGATACCGGAGCGTACTTCCGTGCCTGGAACATCGACGGCTTCTACCCGGAAGTCGTGATCGTCTTCGAGGTGCAGCAGCCCTCGCAGCATCACCACGTCCCGCTGCTCTTGGCGCCCTACGGCTATTCGACGTACCGGGGCAACTGAGGTCGACTGAGGACTGAGGACGGAGGACCGAGGACTCAGGTGGCCGGCGCGCGTGTGTCTCTTCGAAAAGGCTCATCACGGCGAAAGCGGTTTCAGTCCTCAGTCTCAAGTCCTCAGTCCTCAGTCGATGCTTAGGGTCATGCTCGGGCCAAACAGCTACGGCAAGTCCGGGATTCGGCTCGTCAAGCTGCGCCGCCGAGAAGACCGTGACGATCTCATGGACCTCACCGTGTCCGTGCGCTTCGAAGGCGAGTTCACGCCGGCGCACGTCGCAGGCGAGAACGCGGAAATCCTGCCGACCGACACGATGAAGAACACGGTCTACGCCCTCGCGAAAGACCATCCGCTCGCCGACATCGAATCCTTCGGGCTCGAGCTCGCTCGACACTTCCTGGTCGGCAACCCGCAGGTCTCCCGAGTCAGCGTGGCGATCGAAGAGCACCCGTGGGAGCGCCTGACCGTGCGCGAGCGGCCGCATGCCCATGCCTTCCGCCGGGCGGGGGAGGAAACCCGCGTGGCTGCCGTGACGCGCACGCGCGAGGCGGCAACGGTCGAGGCGGGCGTCGAAGGTCTGCTCCTTCTGAAATCGCGGCAGTCGGCTTTCTCCGGGTTTCGCCGCGACCCGTATACGACCTTGAAGGAGACGCGCGACCGCGTCCTGGCGACCTCGGTCACGGCCCGCTGGCTTTACTCCGGCACGGACGTCGCCTTTTCGACCGTGGGGCGCGGGGTGCGCCAGACGCTGCTGGAGACTTTCGCCGACCACGACAGCGAATCCGTCCAGCACACGCTCTACGCCATGGGCCAGAGGGTCCTTGAGCGCCACGCGGAGGTGGAGGAAATCCGCCTGTCGCTCCCGAACAAGCATCACCTCTCCGTTGACCTCTCGCCCTTCGGTCTCGAAAACCGCAACGAGATTTTCGTCGCGACGGAAGAGCCCTTCGGGTTGATCGAGGCCACGGTGAAAAGAAGTCCTTAGTCCCTAGTCCTTTGTCCTGAGTCGGGGCAACCGAGCCAAGACTAAGGACTAGGGACAAAGGACTAAGGACTAGCCCTCCGGGTCTTCAAAATCCTCACGAACGATTGTGTTCGCAGCTCCTCGATTGTTAGCCCGCTCTTCTCGAGAGCCTCACGTTCGGTGATCGCGCCGCAGTTCCAGGCTCGAAGGAAGTAATTCAAGAGACCCTGGCCCGTGGCGGCGTCGTCGAAGACGTCGCCGACGAGCGTGGCCTGGCCGGCCTTGGCGACGAAGTTCTGGAGCCTCGCCGAGGCGGCGGCAAGACCCTCGAGGAAAAACGAGTACAGCGCCGCGTAGCGAGTCGGAAGCTGGGCCGGGTGCAGGTCCCAGCCCTGGTAGTAGGCCTGCATCAGCGAATGCCGGACGTGCTCGTAGTGGAGCTTCCAGGCAGCGTGGACGGCGGCCCGGTTCTCGGCAACCTCGCGTCCGGTCAGCGTGCGGTCGGCGTGATGCGGCGCGACGGGCAGAACGTTCGTTGCGCCGTCGGAGATCCAGACGCCGGTGCCCGCAAGCGCCACCTGCATGGCCTGCCGCGCAAAGTCGCAGGCCGGGTGAGCCATGTGCTGGTGGGCGGCGGTGACGTTCAAGGATGCGGTGTAGTCGTAGGTGCCGAAGTGCGCGGCGACGCAGCGGCCGCCCGCCGCGGAGACGAGGGGAAGCAGGTTGATCTGGCCCGATGAGTTGACGATCGCCTGCGGCGTCTCGACCATGATCTCGAGGTTGAGAGACTGCGGCGGCAGGGCGAGACCGCTCTCGAGCAGGTCGAGAAGCCCGGCGAGCGCGGCGACCTGCTCGGGCGACGTGACTTTCGGCAGCGTCACGACGAAGTTCTGCGGCAGGCGGCCGCCGGTCTGGCGGAGGAGCTCCGTCAAGAAGATGTCGAGCGTGCGGATGCTGCGGATCTTAAGCACCTCGGTCAGCGGCTTGATCCGGATCCCGATGGAGGGCGGCAGGCTCTGCGCGGCGAGGCCGGTCGCCATCTCGCGCGCCGCGGATCCGGCGTGGCCGTCCTCCTCGGCGTCCGGGCGGTTGCCGTAGCCGTCCTCGAAATCCACGCGGAAGTCCTCGACGGGCTCGCGTTTCAGTTTCTCGAGGACGCGGGCATGGACAGTGGGGGCGAGCCCATCGGGCAGTCCGAGAGCCTTGCCGAACGTCGCGGCGTCGGGCGCGAAGTCCTCGAGCGAGCGCAGCGCGAGCGCGCCCAGCTTGGGCGCGGAGTCGGACCGGAAAACCTGCGCGCCGCCGTAGACGGTGTGGACCGGCTGCCGTCGAGGCGAGTCACCGGGGTAACGGCTCGCCATCCTGTCGTTCACTTCGTGGAGGCGGGCGAACACGGCCGCCAGCGCCCCGGGCGCCAGAGTCGTCATGCGGTGTCCTTCCAGAACTGCTCGAGCAGGTTCGCCGAGACGTGCCGGCGGTAGTCGGCCGTCGAGCGCAGG
>WNGB01011293.1_pt1 | contig 13149 bp, 13 predicted proteins | sample 5400681 | NCBI WGS metagenome assembly WNGB01 (sample SAMN13153367, study PRJNA577476) | soil metagenome | isolation source: 115 cm soil or saprolite under grassland replicate 2 | place: USA:California | collected 2016-06-15 | reverse complement strand
CTTCGCGAGCCTCGCGGCGGAGGGCCCGTCGCTGGAGGAGCACCTCGCCCCGGTCAGGCCGTACGTCGACTGGTGGCTCAACCGCTCGCCCGTCGGTCGCATCACCCTGCTGCCCACGGTGCACAAGTACCCCTACCCGGGCAACTGGAAGTGGCAGGCCGAGAACGGCCACGACGGCTACCACGGCAATTACGTGCACGAGTCGTGGCAGCGCCTGCTGGACCGGGCGGGCGAGGCTCCCGTGCGCGACATCCGCAGGTACCGCGAGGGCGGCTGCACGCGCGGCTTCCGCTTCGGCCATGGCCTGCTCGAGCGTCCGGGCGGGCTGAACCCGGCGGCGAGCTGGACCGGGCGCATGATGGTGAGCTACCCGGAGTACGAGCGCGCGCTCAGGGAGGCCTACTCACCCGAGGAGATCGAGGAGATCTCCAGGCGCCGCAACATCTTCGTGTTCCCCAACCTGTACCTGTTCGACACCCAGATCCGGGTCATCAGCCCGATCGCCGTGGACCGGACCGAGGTCCGCCTGCACGTCTACGCGCTGGACGGCGTGCCAGAGGAGCTCAACCACGGCCGCTACCGCGCGCACGAGCGCTTCTACGGCCCCTCCGGCTTCGGCTCGCCCGACGACGTCGAGATCTTCGTCGCCAACCAGACGGGCCTGCAGGCCCGCGGGGTCGACTGGGTCCTGATGTCGCGCGGCATGCACCGTCAGCGGCACCTCGAGAGCGGGGAGGTGGTCGGGCACTCGACCGACGAGGTGCCTGTCCGCGCCATGTACCGGGAATGGAGGCGGCTGATGTCGGCATGAGCGTCCACCAGGCGCCCGCTGTCCCCGCCGGGACCAGGGCCACCCAGCTCACCCGGGAACAGGCCGAGCAGCTCCTGTTCGTGGAGGGGGAGCCCGAGGAGGCGCCCGGCGCGATCTCGATCGTCTACGACGACGCCGGGCGCCGCGCCGAGCGCGTGTACCGGACCCTGCACACCCCGGTGCTCGACCAGAACCCCAGGTCGCGGACCATGCACCTGGTCGGCAACGTGGAGGTCGTCGGGCTGGACGCCCGTGGCGACAGCATGGTGCTCTGCAACCAGGTCGTCGCGGAGCTGCGCCCGGGCGGCCAGCTGCAGGTGGGCCTGAACGAGACCAGGTTCCTCGCCGCCCGCTGCGAGTACCGCCTGCGGCACGTTGACGGGAGCTGGAGGATCAGCCTGAAGAAGATGTTGCTGCTGAATTCCGACCAGCCGTGTACAACTTGACGTTCGTGCTCTAGGCCGGAAACCGGGAGCGGCGATGGGCGAGCGCCACGAGATCTACCAGAACGAGTTCGCGATGGTCGAGGTGAGCAGGTACGAGACCGAGAGCGGACCGCGGCTCCACATCCGCGACCTGGCGACCGGCGCGGAGGTGTTCCTCGACCCTGTCGAGCTGGAGAGCCTGACCAGATGGAAGCACCAGGACTTCGCCCCGCTGATCGATCCGAGCGGCCTCGTCGGGTTGGGGGAGCCCGATCCGGACCAGGTCTGAGGGCCCATGACCGGGCTTCCCGGCCGCAGCCGCGCGGCGGTCGCCACCGCGCCCTGCACCACAGAGCAGCGCGACCTGCCCGTGCCGGCGGTGGGGCCGGACGACGGCCTGCTGCGCGTCGAGGCCGCCGGGATCTGCCGCACCGACTGGGAGCTGTACCGCAGGGAGAGCCGCGGGCGAGGGCTCGGTCCGCTGATCCTCGGGCACGAGAACGTCGGCAGGGTGGTGGCGCTGGGCGAGCGGGCCGCCGACCGCTGGGGCGTTGCCGTCGGTCACCAGGTGGCGGTGGAGGAGTTCCTGCCGTGCGGCGCCTGCCGGCTGTGCCGCGGCGGCCACTACCGGCTGTGCGAGGCCACCGACACCCGCGGGACCACCACCGAGTCGTCCCGGACCCGCGGCGCGTCGAGCTGTCGCCGCCGCAGCTCCCTGAGCCCGTAGCTCTCCGACGTGATACCGCGAAGGAAGACCCGGCCGGCCTTGCCCATGTCAGCTCCTCGGCTCGCCCGCTGCATAAGGTATAACGATTATCTCATAGACCACACGCGTGGCGGCCGGCAGTAGTGATGGTCACCCGACGAGGGGGGCCGCCATTACGTCAGGCGCTAGTCGCCTTGCTGGTCGCATCCCAGCATCATGTGCGGATGCGCGACAAGCTTGTGGTGCTGCGCCCGATCGAGGAAGCGGACCTGGAAGCGCTGCGCCGCCTCGACATCGACCCGTCCGTGACCGAGCCGTTCGAGTGGTTCGGCTTCCGCAGCCCCAACCTCCGCCGGCGCCGCTGGGAGGACGACGGGCTGCTCGGTCAGGACTCCGCGTTCCTGGCCGTGGACCTGCCCGACGACACCCTGGCCGGGATCGTGAGCTGGCGCACGGTCCGGTTCGGCGGCCCGGACGGCGGCTGCCTGGAGATCGGCATCCTGCTGTTTCCCGAGTACCGGGGCCGGGGCGTGGGGACGGCGGCCCAGCGGCTGCTGGTGGAGTACCTCTTCGCGACCACGCTGGCGAACCGGCTGCAGGCCATCACCGACGTGGAGAACATCGCCGAGCAGCGCGCGCTCGAGCGGGTCGGCTTCCGCCGCGAGGGGACCATGCGCGGCCTCGCGTTCGGCGGCGGGCGCTGGCACGACGGGGTCATGTACGCGCGCCTGCGCAGCGACCCGCGGTGAGGCGCCGCCGGGCTCAGACGGGGTGGCCCGGCGCCGCCACCGCTGCGCCGGCTCGGGCTTCAACCGAGCCGGCGCAGCGGGGTCCCCCGGGCGGTGCTCGCCGCCGAGCCGAGGCCCCCCCAGCGCGCAGCAGCGACTGCTTCAGGTTCAGGCACGAGGGTCACGAAGTGATGCCGCGATCAGCGCGCGGCGGTATCGGCCTGGTAACCGTTGGGCTCCACGACCGCCTCCGCCTCGATCTCGACCTGCCAGCGCGGGTCGAGCAGCCCGGCGACCACCACCATCGTGGCGGCGGGGCGGATCTCGCCGAAGACCGCGCCGTGGGCCCGGCCGACCGCCTGCCAGATGCCGGCGCTGGTGACGAATATCCGCGTCCGCACCACGTGCTCCGGGCCGGCCCCGGCCTCCCGCAGCGCGGCCAGGATCAGCTCCAGGCAGCGGGCCGCCTGCCGCCGCGGGTCGGGGTCGCAGGAGCCGTCCGGCCAGATCGGCGCGGTGCCGGCGACCACGACGCGGTCGCCGACCCGCACGGCGCGGCTGAACCCGACCTCCGGCTCGTACGGGGAGCCGGAGGCGATGCGCTTGCGCTCACGTGCGCTCATCCCTGGTGGCCTTCCTCACTGTGACGACGTCGGGATCGGGACAGCGTAGTGCAGGCCGGCCCTGCGCCAGATGCCGGTGACGGGTCGCTGACCATGGACGCGGTGCCTCCGGGCGCGCATGATTGGCAGGTCTGACGGGAGCGCGAGGCGCCCACCCGGCTGCGCCTGGCGGCCCCGGCGGCCCAGGCGGGTTCAGGCCCGACCTCCTGCCCCTGGAGCACGAAACCACAGGAGGCGAGAATGCGAGGCCACGACATCGTGGTCGTCGGCGCCTCGGCCGGCGGAGTGGAGGCGCTGGGACGGCTGGTGACGACGCTGCCGCCGGAGCTTCCGGCCACGCTGTTCGTGGTGCTGCACGTACCGTCCGGCACCTCGAGCGCGCTGCCGAGCATCCTCGACCGCCGGGGGCCGTTGCCGGCCGCGCACGCAAGGCATGGCGAGCCGATCAGGCACGGTCGCATCTACGTCGCGCCGCCAGACAGCCACCTGCTGATCAGCCACGACGTCGTCCGGCTCAGCCGGGGCCCGCGGGAGAACGGCCACCGGCCGGCCATCGACCCGATGTTCCGCAGCGCTGCGCGTGTCCACGGGCCGCGCGCTGTGGGCGTGGTGCTCTCCGGGGCGCTGGACGACGGCACCGCCGGGCTGCTCGCGATCAAGGCCCATGGCGGCACGGCGATCGTGCAGGACCCCGACGAAGCGCTCTACCCGAGCATGCCGGGCAGCGCGATCAACCACGTCAAGGTGGATCACGTGGCGGCGGTGCCCGCCATCGCCACGTTGCTGCGGGAGCTGGCCACGGAGCCGCCGGACCCGCCGGCGGCTGTTCCGGCCCAGGCGCGCTCGCTCGAGGCGGAGGCCGATGATTTCGATGGCAACCTCGATGGCGACCTCGACGGCCACGCGGCCACCAGGGTGCCAGGGCGACCGTCGATCTTCGCCTGCCCGGACTGCGACGGGATCCTCTGGGAGGTCCAGGACGGCGGGCTGCTGCGCTACCGCTGCTACGTCGGCCACGCCTGGTCGCCGGAGAGCCTGCTCAGTCACCAGAGCGAGGCCCTCGAGGGCGCGCTGTGGGTGGCGCTGCGGAGCCTGCAGGAGCGCGCGGCGCTGGCGCACCGGGTGGCCGACCCGGCACGCGATCGCGGCCACCGCCTCACCGCGGCTCGCTTCGACGATCAGGCTCGCGAGGCGGAGCAGGCGGTGGCCGTGCTGCGCCAGCTGTTGCTGAAACGCAGTAGCGTTGCCGGTGACCAGCCGGAGCACACAGAAAACGAGCGAGCGCCAGATGAGCGATTCGAGCACTGAGCACGACCTCGAGGTCCTGCTCGACTACCTGCGCCGCAGTCGCGGCTTCGACTTCACCGGCTACAAGCGCAGCAGCCTCAGCCGGCGGGTGCAGCGACGCATGCAGGCGGTCGGGACCAGCACCTACGCCGACTATCTCGACCACCTCGAGGTGGTGCCCGAAGAGTTCACCCACCTGTTCAACACCATCCTGATCAACGTCACCGCCTTCTTCCGCGACCCGCCCGCATGGCAGTACCTGCGCGAGGACGTCCTGCCCCGCATCCTGGAGCAGCGCAAGCCGGACGAGCCGGTGCGGATCTGGAGCGCCGGCTGCGCCTCGGGCGAGGAGGCCTACACCCTGGCGATGCTGCTGGCCGAGACACTCGGCGACGAGTACATCAGGGACCGGGTCAAGATCTACGCGACCGACGCCGACGACGAGGCGCTCAACCAGGCCCGTGCCGCCCGCTACAGCGAGCGCCAGGTCGAGGGTGTGCCGCCCGAGCTGCTCGAGCGCTACTTCGATCGCAACGGCGATGGCTACGTGTTCTCGAAAGAGCTGCGGCGGGCGGTGATCTTCGGCCGCCACGACCTGCTGCAGGACGCGCCCATCTCCCGCGTCGACCTGCTGGTCTGCCGCAACACCCTGATGTACTTCAACACCGAGGCGCAGGCCCACGTCCTGGCGCGCTTCAGCTTCGCCCTGCGGGAGGAGGGCTGCCTGTTCCTCGGCCGGGCGGAGATGCTGCTGGCCCACGCCGACATGTTCACCGCGTTCGACCTGAAGCGACGGCTGTTCCGCAAGACCGCTGAGGGATCGCCGCGCGACCGGCTGATGGTGCTCCCCGGAGGCGAGGGCGCGCAGTCCGAGTCGCCCGACCCGCTGGAGAACCGCGTCCGCCTGGCCGCCTTCGAGGCGAGCCCGGTGGCCCAGCTCGTCGTCGACGCTTCCGGCCGCCTGGTGCAGGCCAACAGGCAGGCGCGGGCGCTGTTCCGCCTCTCGCCCGATGACCCCGGCCGCCCCTTCCAGGACCTCGAGGTGTCCTACCGGCCGGCCGAGCTGCGCTCGAGGATCCAGCAGGTCTACATCGAGCGCCGCGCCTCGCCGGTGCTCGAGGTCGAGTGGTCGGACCGCTCCGGCGAGCCGGTCTTCCTCGAGGTCGAGATCATGCCGCTGATGCACAGCGATCGTGCGCTGCTCGGCGCCAGTGTGAGCTTCAGCGACGTGACCCGCTCCCACCGCTTCAAGGAGGAGCTGGAGCACGCCAACCGCGGGCTCGAGGATGCCTACGCGGAGCTGCAGTCCATCAACGAGGAGCTGGAGACCACCAACGAGGAGCTGCAGTCGACGGTGGAGGAGCTGGAGACCACCAACGAGGAGCTGCAGTCCACCAACGAAGAGCTCGAGACGATGAACGAGGAGATGCAGTCCACCAACGAGGAGCTGCAGACCATCAACGACGAGCTGAGCCGCCGCACCGCCGAGCTGAACGAGGTCAACGCCTTCCTGGAGTCGATCTGGGCGAGTCTTGGCAGTGCCGTGACCGTGCTCGACGACGACATGCGCGTCCTGGTGTGGAACCAGCGCGCAGAGGACCTGTGGGGCGTCCGCCAGGACGAGGTCCAGGGCAGGCACCTCTTCAACCTGGACATCGGCATGCCGGTGGACCAGATCCTGCCAGCGCTGCGCGCCGTCCTCTCGGACGAGACGGCCGATCCCGCCGGCCAGGCCCTGTTCCTGGAGGCCAACGACCGGCGTGGCAGGCAGATCAGCTGTCGGGTCACGTGCAATCCTTTGCTCGGCAGCGACCAGCAGGTCCGTGGCGCCATCGTGGTGATGGAGCAGGAGCCGCGGGAAGGCGAGTAGGGGCGACGCTTCGGAACCAGACGACGCTGCGTCGGCCGAGTACGGGGAGGCCACTCGATGCGCCAGGAACAGTTCGTCCGCCAACTGCAGGCGGTGTGGGTCCACGGCGACCAGCTCCACCGCCGCCTTGCCGGCGCCGACGAGCCCGTGCTGGCCGAGGCCCTCGCCGAGCTTGGCACGGCGCTGGAGGAGCTGCGCGTCAGCGAGGAGCAGTTCCGCGCCGACGACGCCTACGTCACCACCGTCCAGAGCGACCGGGAGCGCTACCGGGCGCTGTTCGAGGAGGCGCCGGCCGCCTACCTGGTCACCGACCGGGACGGCCTGGTGCAGCGGGCCAACCTGCGCGCTTCGGCGCTGCTCGGCGTGAACCGCCAGTGGCTCGTTGGCAAGCCACTGGCCAGCTTCCTGCAGCTCGAGGACCGCAAGTCCTTCCGCCAGGGGCTGCTGCGACCCGGGAGCGTCGACGGGGAGTGGGACCTGCGGCTGCAGCCGAGGCAGGGCACTTCGATCCGCGTGCACGCCACGACCGCGACGCTGCCCGACTCGGACGGCGGTGCCGGCATGCTGGCCTGGCTGCTGCGCGAGCTGCCGTCGTCGGCGAGCGGGCTGGCCGGCCTGCTGGCGTCGCGGAGCGGCCACCTCGACAGCGGCGGGTCCGGACGGCCGGACTGGGAGGCGCTGTCGGCCGTGCTGCAGGAGGTGGCCGAGTCGGTGATGGCGGTGGTCGGCACGGACGGGGCCGGGCTGATGCTGGCCGACACCACGGAGCGGATCGGCTGGGTGACCGCCAGCGACGAGTCCGGCCGCGCCTTCGGGCAGGCGCAGCAGGACCTCCAGGAGGGTCCCTGCATCAGGTCCGTGGCGGACAACGTCCTGGTCGCCACGGAGGACGTCCGCGGCGACCCGCAGTGGCTGCGGCTGGCGCCGGTGGCGGCGGCGCACGGCATCTGCGGCGTGCTCGCCGCGCCCGTCGTCGTCGATGGCCGCGCCGTCGGCGCCAGCAGCGCGATCAGCCGCACGCCGCGCCGCTGGAGCGCCACCGACCTGCGTGCGATGCGTGCCTTCGCGGCCGTGCTCGGCAGGCTCCTCACCCAGGCCGCCGCGGCGAGCCAGCAGGCCGAGCTGGTCACCCAGCTCAGGCAGGCACTCGACTCCAGGATCGCGATCGAGCAGGCCAAGGGCGTGCTCATGGCCAGGCTGGAGATCGGCGAGCAGGCCGCCTTCGAGCGGCTGCGGCAGATCGCCCGTTCCTCGAGCCGCAGGATCACCGACATCGCGGGCGAGGTCATCGCCGGCCGGCTGCACGTCGACGCGCCGCGGCGGCCCGCGGAGCGGCAGAACCGAACAGATCCCTCCTGACCGCACGGGTCCCCCGTAACCCTCCGGCGACGCGTAGTGTCTGCACTTCGGTTTGTCGGGTCGGAGCGTCGGGAGGAGAGCCGGACGGATGGCGAGCTGGGCCGAGCGGGACGCGGCGGTGGTCTGGCACGGCTTCACACAGATGGCGTCGTGGGCGGAGAACGCGCCGGTGATCGTGGAGCGGGGCGAGGGCCGCGAGCTGATCGACGTGGACGGGCGGCGGTACCTCGACGGGATCTCGTCGCTGTGGCTGACCACGCTGGGGCATCGCGTCCCGGAGCTGGACCGGGCCCTGGTCGAGCAGGCCGGGCGGATCGCCCACTCGACCATGCTCGGCAACGGCAACCGGGTCGTGATCGAGCTGGCCGAGGCGCTGGCCAGGGTGGTCCCGGTCGAGCGGCCGCACGTGCTGTTCGCCTGCGACGGCGCCAGCGCGCTGGAGCAGGCGCTCAGGATCGCCTTCCAGTACTGGGCCAACCTGGGTGTCGGCGGCCGCACCAGCTATCTCGCCTTCGGCGGCGCCTACCACGGCGACACCGTCGGGGCGCTGTCCGTGGGCGACGACGCCTTCAACGGCGCGCTGTTCGAGCCGCTGCGCTTCCCGGTGCTGCGCGCTCCCGGCTTCGACCGGCCCGACTGCGTGAAGGTGGCCGCGGAGCTGGTCCGGGCGCACGCGGAGGAGCTGGCGGCGGTGGTGGTCGAGCCGCTGGTGCAGGGCGCCGCTGGCATGCTGACGGTCGCGGCGGAGGAGTTCGCGCAGCTCGGCGAGGCGTGCGGCCAGACCGGGACACTGCTGGTCTGCGACGAGGTGGCGACCGGGTTCGGCCGCACCGGCGCGCTGTTCGCCTCGCGGCGCTGCGGGCTGCGACCCGACCTGCTGGTGCTGGGCAAGGGGCTGACCGGCGGCTACCTGCCGATGTCGGCGACGGTCGCGGCCGACCGCGTCTACCGGGCCTTCCTCGGCGAGGACCTGGGCAGTCGCACCCTGTACCACGGCCACTCCTACGCCGGCAACGCGCTGGCGGCGGCGGTGGCGCTCGAGCACCTGAAGCTGCTGCAGCGCGCTGACGTGCTCGCCGGCGTGGCCGAGCGGTCGGTGTGGCTGCGCGACCTGCTGCATGAGCGGATCGTGCCGCTGCCGGCCGTGCGCGAGGTGCGCCTGGAGGGGCTGATGGGCGGCGTCGACCTGGAGGCGGGCGGGCACCAGCGGCTCGGCCGGCGGGTGTGCGCCGCCGCGGTGCGCCGCGGCGTGCTGCTGCGTCCCCTTGGCGACACCGTGGTGCTGGTGCCGCCCCTGACCATCACGGCGGCCGAGCTGGACAGGCTGGTCAGCGTCCTGCGCGCGGCGATCGTGGAGGTGACGGGGGCGTGAGCGGCGCGCTGGGCCCGTGGGGGGCGTGGGCCGAGGCCGAGGCGCTGCGGATCCGGGCGGATGGGCGCTGGCGGGCGGTGCGGGACTTCGACAGCGACGGCGCCGTCAGCGGGCGGCTCCAGGACGGCCGCGCGGTGGTGTCCTTCGCCGGCAACGACTACCTGGGCCTGCGGGTGCATCCGGAGGTGGTGGCCGCGGCGCGCCGGGCGCTCGACCGGTGGGGCAGCGGCGCGGGCGCGGCGCGCCTGCTCACCGGGTCGCGGCCGGTCCACGGCGAGCTGGAGGCGGCGCTGGCCGGGTGGAAGCACGCCGAGCGGGCGCTGCTGTTCCCGACCGGGTTCATGGCCAACCTCGGGGTGATGACAGCGCTCGGCGGCGCCGGGGTGCTGCTGGTGTCGGACGAGCGCAACCACGCCTCCATCATCGACGGCTGCCGGCTCGCCCGCGCCGAGGTGGCCGTCTACCCCCACCGCGACCTCGACGCCGTTGGCCGCCTGCTCGACCGGGCGGACAGCACCGCGGTGGTGGTCACCGAAGCGGTCTTCTCGATGGACGGCGACGTGGCGCCGCTGGAGGCGCTGGCGTGGCTGTGCCGGCGGCACGAGGCGCTGCTGGTGGTCGACGAGGCCCACAGCGTGCTCGGGCCCGAGCCCGACCTCGCGGGCGCCGAGGTGCTGCGGGTCGGCACGCTGTCGAAGACGCTCGGCGCCGTGGGCGGCTTCGTGGCCGGCCCACGCCCGCTGATCGACCTGCTCCGCAACCGGGCGCGATCGTTCGTGTTCACCACGGCGCTGCCACCGGCGGACGCCGCCGCCGCGCTGGCGGCCGTCGGCGTGCTGCGCTCGGGCGAGGGCCGGGCGCTGGTGCGGCGTCTGCGCGGGCACGTCGAGCGGCTCGCGCCCGGCCATCCCAGCCCGATCCTGCCGCTGCCGCTCGGCGACGAGCGGGCGGCGCTGGTCGCCGCGGGCGAGCTCGAGCAGGCCGGCCTGCTGGTGCCCGCGATCCGCCCGCCAACGGTCCCGCCCGGCTCGAGCCGGCTGCGGGTCAGCCTCTCGGCCGCCCACACCACCGCCCAGGTGGACGCGCTCGCCGCGGCGCTGGCGCGCCTCGGCATGCGGCTCGCGCCAGCCGGGGCGCTCGAGCGGGGCGCTGCCCGTGGCTGAGCGCACCCTGCTGGTCGTCAGCGGCACCGCGACCGGGGTGGGCAAGACCTGGGTCGCCGCCGAGCTGCTCCGCCGCCTGCGGGCGGCCGGCGTGCCGGTCGCGGCCCGCAAGCCGGCGCAGTCCTACGCCCCGGGGACCGGCCCCACCGACGCCGAGGTGCTGGCGGCGGCGAGCGGCGAGGATCCCCACCGGGTGTGCCCGCCGCACCGCTGGCTGCCGCTGGCCGCCGCGCCGCCGATGGCCGCGGCCCTGCTCGGCAGGCCCGGGTTCGGCATCGCCGACCTGGCTGGCGAGCTGGCCCCCCTGCCCGGGCGCCGCGTGGCGATCATCGAGGGCGTCGGCGGCCCGCGCTCGCCGCTGGCCGACGACGGTGACACCGTCGACCTGGCCTCGGCCCTGGACGCCGACGCGGTGCTGCTGGTGGCCGAGGCGGGACTCGGGGCGATCAACGCGGTGCGGCTGGCCGCGGCCGCGTTCGCGCGTGTCGCTCCGGTGGTCGTGCTGCTCAACCGCTACGATCCCGTGGACCGCCTGCATCCAGCCAACCTCGCCTGGCTGCGCGAGCGCTGCGGCCTCGACGTGCTCGTCGAGCCAGCCGACCTGGCCGCGCGTCTGACGGGGACACCATCGCCGCTCCCCATGGAGGCGCTGTGACTGCCGTCCGCCACCTGCTCGCCAGGGCCGGTCAGGCCCTGCTCGACGACGGTCGTGACCTCACCCCCGCCGAGCTCGCCGAGCTCGCCGGGCTGCCCGACGCTGCCGTCCCCTCCCTGGCCGCGCTGGCGCACGAGGTCCGCCTCGCGCGCCTTGGCCCGACCGTGGAGCTGGAGGGCATCCTGTCGGCCAAGACCGGCGGCTGCCCGGAGGACTGCCACTTCTGCGCCCAGTCCGCGCGCTTCGAGACGCCCGTGCGCGCCACGCCCCCGCTGGACCTCGACCAGCTCCTGCGGGCGGCGCGGCAGACGGCCGCGCTCGGGGCCAGCGAGTTCTGCATCGTGATGGCGCTGCGCGGCCCGAGCGAGCGCATCGTCGACCGGGTGCTGGAGGCCGCCGGCCTGATCAGGGCCGAGACCGGCCTGCAGGTCGCCGCCAGCCTCGGGATCCTCGCCCCCGGGCAGGCGCGGCGGCTCGCCGAGGGCGGCGTGCACCGCTACAACCACAACCTCGAGACCGCCCGCTCCTTCTTCCCGCGCGTGGTCAGCGCCCACACCTGGCAGGAGCGGTTCGACACCTGCCTGCGGGTGCGCGAGGCCGGCATGGAGCTCTGCTCCGGGGTGCTGCTCGGCATGGGGGAGAGCCCGGCGCAGCGCGTCGAGCTGCTCGGCCAGCTCCGCGAGCTCGGCCCGGCGGAGGTGCCTGTGAACTTCCTCGACCCGCGGCCTGGCACGCCGCTGGCTGAGCGGCCGCTGGTGGGCCCGCTCGAGGCGATCCGCTGGATCGCGCTGTTCCGGCTGGCGCTGCCCGGCGTGATCCTGCGGTACGCCGGCGGTCGCGAGATCACCCTGCGGGAACTGCAGGCCATGGGCCTGACCGCCGGGATCAACGCGCTCATCATCGGCAACTACCTGACCACGCTCGGCCGCCCGCCCGAGGAGGACCTGCGCATGCTGGACGATCTGCGCATGCCCATCGGCGCCCTGTCCGGCCCGCTGTGACCGGCGACATCGCGGCTTGACGTTTCAAGCCCGGCTGTCGAGGTATCTCTGGGGGACCTACCGTCGAAAGGTTGTGATCTGATCGTGCTCACCATCACCACCGAGGCAGCCGAGGCGATCCACGCGATCGTTGCCTCCTCGCCCATCCCGGAGGGTGGAGTCAAGATCTCGGCGAAGCCGGTCAACGAGTCGGAGTCCAAGCTCGAGCTGTCGATCGTGGAGGGTCCGACGGAGACCGACAGCGTGATCGAGGAGTCGGGCTCCAGGGTCTTCCTGGAGGACGGCGTCTCCAGCTACCTCGACGACAAGATCCTCGACGCCCAGCTGGACGAGGGGCAGGTCCGCTTCACCATCGAGGAGCAGGGGCCGCAGCGGATCTGACATCCGACAGACCCGGGCGGAACGGGCGGAACGCGGCGTACTGGTATGGCGGTGGCACGGCTGATACTGTCCGTAACACATGGATGCTGTGCCGCCGCCGACAGCGCCGTCGGTCCCTCCCGACGGCCGTGCCCGCCGCCCGGGCGGTGTCGTGATCCTCAACTGGCGCGACACCGCCAACCCCGAGGGCGGGGGCTCCGAGCTGTTCGTGGAGCGGATGGCTGCCGGCCTGGCCGAGCGGGGACGGGCGGTCACGCTGGTCTGCGCCGCGTACCCGAGCGCCCCCGCCGAGGAGTCGGGTTGCGGCGTCCGCGTGCTGCGGCGCGGCTCAGGGCTCACCGTGCACCTGCGGGCGTTCCTGCTCCACATGGGTCGGCAGCTCGGCGCCCACGAGGTGGTCGTGGACGTCCAGAACGGCATGCCGTTCCTGTCGGCGGTCTGGTGCCGGCGCCCGGTCGTGGTGCTCGTGCACCACGTCCACCGCGAGCAGTGGGCGGTGGTGCTGCCGTCGGCGCTCGCCCGCCTCGGCTGGTGGGTCGAGTCCCGCCTCGCGCCCCGGCTCTACCGCCGCGCCAGCTACGTGGCGGTGTCTGAGAGCACCAGGCGCGAGCTGATCGACCTCGGCGTGCGCGCGGAGTCCATCACCGTGATCCACAACGGCGCCCAGCCGCTGCCACCGGACCCCGCCGCCAGGTCGGCGGCGCCGACCATCTGCGTGCTCGGCCGGCTGGTGCCCCACAAGCGCGTCGAGCTCGCCCTCGAGGCCGC
>WNGB01022817.1_pt1 | contig 13151 bp, 11 predicted proteins | sample 5400681 | NCBI WGS metagenome assembly WNGB01 (sample SAMN13153367, study PRJNA577476) | soil metagenome | isolation source: 115 cm soil or saprolite under grassland replicate 2 | place: USA:California | collected 2016-06-15 | reverse complement strand
GTGCCACTGTTGTGATTATTCCCATCCGTGCGTACGTAGTATGTTGCTCCCTGCGCTAGTGAGGAAGACAGGAGTAATACAGCGACTGCAAGAATAGCCGGTTGACGAAGACGTGCCGCATCTCGTCTCTTCATATCGTTGCACTCGTCGGTCTTGGTCTGAATCTGTCCGGAACCCTGTCGCGCATTCCTTCGCGAGGGTCCGGGCTGGGCGAACCTGCAGCGAACCGATGAGGCGTTCCAGCAAGCCTCGGGCCATCGGCAACGTAATGTAGCCAGCCCGTGTCACCGCCAACGGGTGGACGCATCGGGCTGGCGACACCCTAAATCGTAACGCACGGCACAAATTTCGTACTTGCCCGCTGGCCCTCCGCGGCGTGTCGATCTGCTTGAGAACCGCGCCATGCAGGAAGACATCGGGGTCGGTCCGTAAGACTGCGGAGGCACTCAAGTTACACAGGCAGGCTCCTGAACCTGAAGGCGTTCCAGCGTTTTCGCACGTTCGCGGCCGCCTCTATACACCCCCTCGGGATTCGTTTCACAATTCCCCCTTGGACGCCAGCTCTCAACGCCAGCCTTCCGAGCGAGGTGAGGGGGACGTAGTATCGCGGAACCTCGGCGCATTGGAAGCCATTCGCAAGCTTGAATTCAACCAGGCCGGTGGTGCCTCCGCTGCCCCACACACCGTACACAAGGCTATTAAGCTTTCGGTCAGCACAAATCTCGACCGCTTTCGCGAGTATTGCGTTGTTTGGCGCTTTGTCTCGATGGCTGATTTGCGAGAGGAAGTTCATGAAGATACCGAATCCCTGCGAAAAGGTCACCTTCGCGAAGCCGATCATTTCTCCAGCAGAATAGACCGTAATGAACTGGCTTCTGTCCAGGAACATGCCGTGCTCCTTCTTAAGCGTCTCGAGATCCTTTTTGTAATGCCTGTTGCGCCTTCCTTGGCGGACCGGCGACTCGTCATATATCCCCTTGATTCCACGGAGTAGCGACTCGCTAAACTCCTCCAGTCGAATCTCGAGGCCGCTCTTCAGGGCCTTTCGCAGGGTATTTCTGGGCTTGTTATAAAGCTGCTTTCTGAACCACTCATCATATGTCGTGATTGGAAGCACCGCGAGCTGCTCGTCTTCGTGATGGAACGAGTACTTCGGACTGCGGTCGTTGATATCCTGGATGAAAGTCAGAATGTCTGCGCGAATACTCGATTTCCTCACGTCCTCGACAAAAGAACTTGCATCCTCCAGTCGGACATAGTACTCGCTGCGAAGGCGCGCCGTTTTCAGGAACCTTCCTGTAATGTGCAACTGCTTACCGGCAACGGTACAATTGATCGCAGGTCTACTACTCATTGTAATGCTCCCGTGCGCAACACGGTTGAACGTTCCGCACTAGAAACGAGCGCCTCGACGAATCCAACGAAGACGGCGAACTCGCGGCGCAAAGAGTTCACGTATGCCGAAAGAAGCCGGGCCGCTGCGGTATCAGCGTCAATCCTTAGCACGGTTGAGGATCGACGCGCTGCTGGCGCGTCACCTCGGCGCTCTTCTGCAGCAGGACTGAAACGGCATAATACATGGTTGCTTGGCCCCAATGAAGCATCGGAGCCTTGGCGGTGATCAGAGGGTATCGGCGATAGTAGAAGTACCCAGATGGGTCCTGCATGTTCTCAATGGTCCACTTGGCCACGCGGGAGGCCAAGGGCAAGACACCGTCGTGGCCAGCCGAAAACGTCGCCAACGTCTCGATCGCCTGAGACGCGCACTGGATGTCGATCGGCTGCGCCCGGTTATGGTAGTAGCGCGGTCGGCCGGAAGGCTCGAAGAACGTCTTCACGTAGTACTCGAAGCCTCGCTTCAGGGCGTCCGAGTGCCTCTTGTTGCCGGTGTTCTCGACGTAGCATTTCAAGCTGTCGAGGTTGTAGCCGGTATGGAAGTTGTCGATCCAGTGGTATTTCTCGGCTTCGCCGTACCACCACGCCCCGTCGGCGAGTTGGCGAGAGCAGGAATACTCCATCGCGGCGTCCGAGAGCGCCAGATATTCGGGCCTCTTTGTGTGGCGCCACGTGCGGGCAAGCAGCGCGGCGCCGAGCATGCTGGCATTGTGCACCGAGTTCTGTCCAAGATTGTGATAGCTGATACAGCAGCCTGTATCAGTCTCTTCCCGGGGCAGAGCCAGGATCCATTGGCACGCGCTATCGGCGACATCCAGGTAACGACGGTCACCGAGCATCTCGAAGGCATCCAGGAATGCCTGGCCGATGAGGGAAGTCCAGACGATGATCGACTCGTGCTTGGAATAGTGGCCGCCGCGGCTGGTGTAGTCGAAATGGTTCGCCCAGGAATATTCCTTGAACTTTGGCGACTTGTGCCGGATGAGCCATTCGAGCATGCTCACCGCTTTGTCTCGATAGTCGCTGGCGCCGGTGAGGGCGTACATCTTGAGATAGCCCGCGGCCATGTACCCTCGGCCCTTTGTCGACGGCAGCGGTCGGACGCCCACCCAGGGACGCAGATTGATCGGGCACTGTCGAACTGCCTGCTGCAGAAACCGCTCGAAGAGCTCGACCCGGAGAGTCAGGGGTCGCAGCGACGAGGACAAGCCGTCGAACGGTTCGTACGCTTCATAGTTGTGCGCCTCGATCCACCGTTCGAGTCTCGTCAGGGCGTCGTGAACCACCGGGTCGTAGGTACCGCGGTTGATCCCAGCCGCTCGATCCACAGCCAACAGCGCGCCGTTGTTCATCGCTTCTCGCTTTTCCTCACTGGGTTTGTCAGTCGCCGCAGACGGCCTAGTTGTTCCCGCCGATGGAATTGAATCAGTTCACGTGAAACTGGCCGGGGCTGGCGGCAAAGACAGGCCCAGACGTAACCAGCCAGAAGGGACGTCCCCCCTGCCACGTATGGTGGCCGCGTAATCTGGTAGACGCTTCGAAATGTCTGCCACAGCGGGTGCCCGCCAAGAAAGTAATCCTTTCGGCCCTGGCGAAACGCTGCCTTCAGACGACCTGCCGAGCCGGTACCGATTGGCCGATGATGTGCGCACGTTGTCTCTGTGAACGTCCTCGTCTGCCACCCCTTCATTCGGGCGGTTGTTACCGCGACCCAGTCGATGCCGCCTCCCCGAATCGGCACGTACCCCCCCACGTCATTGAAGCATTCGCGGCGGAACATCTGACAGGCGCCGGAGACATGCTCGATGTTCGTGAAATGGTAGTCATACGACTGGCCGTCCTCAACGAAGGGTGTGCCGGCGACGCCCAGACGCGGAAACTCCTCGAAGCGCGAAATCAAGTAAGCCAAATAACCTGGACCGAATGAGATGTCCGCATCGACGTTGCCGATGACCTCATACGGTAACTGCTGTACCGTCCGAAGACCTTCATTGAAACACTCGACCTTCGCTGCAAAGTTACGCTCGCGACGGTCCCGTTTGCGCAGCAGTTGTATCCACGAGTGGCGCTGTTGGTATTCAGCAATCAACTCCTCTGTGTTGTCAGTGGATCCATCGCTCACGATTACCCATCGGAGAGGACGATGGGTCTGAGCGGCCATCGAATCGAGCAGCCGCCCTATATGATTGCCCTCGTTCCGGGCTGGTGTGATTACGACGTACGGCAGCATGGCGGGGAGAACCGCGATTACATGAGAGCGGGTTCGCCAATCGACGGAAGCGGGTGGTCCAGGAGAGACTCGTAGGCACGCAGCAGATTCTGCGAAGTGACATGCCATCCCAGCTCGCGGTGCACCCGGAGCCTGCCCACCTCGGCCATTTGCGCTCGTCTCGCCGGGTCGTCCATCAGCGCGGCTGTCATTTTCGCGAATTCCAGTTCATTGTTGGGCTCTACATAAGCCGCTGCTTCCCCCGCGGACACACGAGTTTCCTTGAGGTCGAAGGACACAACCGGCTTGCCCAACGCCATGTACTCCATCACCTTGATCCAGGTGGACACGTCATTCAGGGGACTGGATGGATTCGGATCGAGGCAGATGTCTGCGGTCGACAGGTATCGGACCATGTCGTCGTCGGGAATGAAACCGGTGAAGGTAATGCAGTCGTCGAGGCGCAGTTCCTTGGCCAATTCGCGCAATTCTTCGAGGGAGTCGCCGTCGCCGATCAAAATGCAGTGAAAATCGAATCGGTTCAGTGTGTGTCGGAGCCGGTCGAGCGACCTCAGGAGATAGTCGACCCCGTCCTGAGGGTTCATCGCTCCCAGATAGGCGAGTATCACCTTCGCTCGGCTGCGCAGCACAGGGTCGGGTTCGGTCAGGCGAACCCGTGACAAATCCGGCCCGTTTCTCACGACGAAGATTTTGGCGGAGGCAATTCCATGCCGTTCCATATCGATGGCGCGATAGCTTTCGTTAGTGGCGATGAGAACGTCACTCAGCCTGACCGACGCGTGTTCGCAAAACATCAAACCGCGGGTCACCAATCCACTTGGTGCCACGTAGCGTGACCGGTATAGTTCGGGGCACAGGTCATGATGATCGAACACGAATTTCGTGCCGAACAGCTTGTGGAACGCTCCGACGAGAAATAACGTGTCAGGCGGGTTGTGAGCATGGACAACGTCGATGCCCTCCTTCATGGCGATGCGGCAACTGACGAAGAGGCACGCGGTCGTGAAATACACGTACTCGGAGACGTAACCAACCAGGACTCTGATCCTGTTGACGACTGCGCCAAGCGGTGAGCGTCTGCGCTGCGGCAGTTTTTTGAACACCGTAAGACGAGGAACACGGTAGACCGACACCCCATTGATCGAGGCGCGGGAATCTTCGCCCTTGCCGCGCAGGGCGATCACGCTCACCCGTAGCCCGGCGGCAGCGAGAGTGAAGGCCTCATTGCGTACGCGAGTATCCCGGGGGAACTCGTTCTCGACGAGCATCACGACCCTAGCGCCAGATTCCTTCACGGTTCGCGACCCCTTCCTGACCTTGGTGCTGGATTCGATTTCGTCCCTGCCAGCGGAGCTCCGGGCGCGTGGAGGAGTGCCACCTTCCCCAGGCATCAAACGACTGCCACTCGCGATCGGACGGCCGCCGCGAGTTCACTCACGACGCGCTCTTGACCCCTCGCCGTCAAGCCCGGAAACATTGGCAGCGAAAGGATCTCGCTCGCGGCGCTTTCCGTTATCGGCAGGCTGCCGACTTGATAGCCCCACTCGCGGTAGCACTTCTGCAAGTGAACTGGGACAGGGTAGTGCAGCCCAGTCGAGATACCTCGTGAGTTCAGCTCCGACGCAATCCTGTCGCGGTCGGCGGTTCGGACTACATACAGGTGATAAATCGCTTGACTATTAGTGGGTTCGAACGGGGGAACAACGCCCTGAATGGTTGACAACAACTCGGTATACCGAGCCGCCGCGACCCGACGCTGCGCATTCCAGGCGTCGAGATGCGGCAGTTTCACCCTTAGAAAAGCGGCCTGAATTGCATCGAGCCGTCCGTTGTACCCCTCGAGCTCATGGTAGTACTTCTTCGCCTGACCGTGGTCGCGCAGCATCCGAATCGTATTCGCGACCTGTCCGTCGTTCGTCGTGACCGCACCGGCCTCACCACAAGCTCCCAGATTCTTGCCCGGATAGAAGCTGAACGCGGCCGCTTTGCCGAAGGTGCCTGCGCGACGCCATTCGCCGTTCGAGGAGCGGTACGCTGCACCTTGCGCCTGGCAGGCGTCTTCGATGACCGCCAGGTCGTAATCCTCCGCGATCGACAGGATCGCGTCCATGTCCGCCACCTGACCGTAGAGATGCACCGGCACAATCGCCTTGATTGTCTTGCGCGTGCGGGTGCCCACTGGCCTGCCGGTCGCGGGGTCGCGCGGACAGCTCCGCAGGTACTGCTCGAGCGCATCCGGGCTCATGCAGTAGGTACGAGCATCAACGTCCACGAATTCCGCACTCCCACCTGCCTGGCTGATCGCCTCCACCGTCGCGATGAAAGTATGGGACACGGTGACGACCGCGTCGTCCCGGCCGATTCCTGACGCCATCAGAGCGAAACGGACTGCGTCCGTGCCGTTGGCCACTCCGATGCAATACTTCGAGCCGCAATAATCCCCGAACTCACGCTCGAAGCCTTCCACCTGCGGTCCACCGATGAAGGCGGCCGCCTGTAATGCCTGGCGGAACGCATCCACCAGTTGCGGTTCCAGCTCTCGATGTACGGTCACGAGATCCAGGAATGGAATATGGTCGCTTGACATATCAGATGCTCCGCAAATTTAGAAGGAGAGAGGTATTTCAGCGTCGTGGGGCGAGTTCGTACCGCACGTCATTGCCATCGAGGACGGCATATGCCAGCCTGGCCCGGTGTGCGTCGGGTCCCTCGATGCGCCACGCCTCGCCATCGGGAACCAGCACCATCTGCTGACGACACCGCCACCACCGATCCACATCCGAAGGAAGAGCGACCCAGAGGTTGGATTGCGTTCGGATGTCGCGGATGTATGAGAGCAGTGCGGCGTACACCGACTGAGCTCGAGGCGTGGTCAGATAGTCCGGATGTGTTAGCAACGTGATGAGACCATTCCGCCTGAGGATGGCAGCGATTTGTTCCTTCCAGAGCGCGATCGAGTAATCGCCGATGATGTGAAAGAGCGAATAGTCCTGGAGCGTTGTCAGGGGCAGCTCCAGGATGTTCCCTACGAAGTAAGGCATCACGGTGCAGCACCCGCCTCGTTGCGGCTCGAGATGGGCCACGTTGGGGACCGACATATCGTAGGAAAACTGAAACGCGTCGAACCACTCCTGCTGGCGATACATCGCCCCGGATCTGAAGCCGCGGGACTCGAACTCCGCGGCGTAGCGGTTGATCTCCTTGGCGCGTTCGAGGAACAGCTTCTTGTTGTGAAAAAGGTAACCGTCGTGGTTCAGGTCGTGGAGGTTCACCTCGAAGCCCCTGCTGCGCATCCTCGAAGCCAACTGCTTCCAGATGGCTTCCTGGCCCTGAGGCACGAGCTGAAAGGCCGACTTGATCCCGTACGACTCGTCGAGATCCATCAACTCGTCGCAGAACCCGCGCCCGTCCTCTCCCTCGACGTCATGCGTCATGACGGCGCAGCTGCGGGCGCCGTCGGGCCAGAACCAGATGAAGGGGATGCGCTCCATGCCCGTGCGCTCGAGAAGGAGCACCATCGCGCGGTCCATCAGCGAATCGACCGTGGAGTCGACCGGCCAGCGCGGGAACCGAATCCGTTCCCACCCGCTCAACCGGATCCGCTGCAAGTGCTTGCGAGCCCCGACCTGCAGCATCGGCCGGAGGAAGTAGTACAGGTGCCGCACCGCGTCCCGGCTCGTGATCCGTTCCAGCAGGGGATAGCCGTTGACCCGATAGCGCTCCTGCCTGAGATTGGTCACCACTTCGGAGAAGTCGAAGGGGAGCACCACCCGATCGCCCTGACGTTCGACCAGATTCAGGACATCAGCGAGATTGGCCGACAAGTCCGCTGACGGGCGCGTGCCCACGGGCCGGCCGTAACAGATGCTGCCGCCGAACGTGAAATAACCTTCGCGTTCTGATGGTTCTGCACGCGTAACGAGTGGCGCCGCATCCGGCGGACACCGGTAATAGCTGGTGAACGCGTCCGATACGGCTCGCAGGTCAGCGCGTACGGGCTCGGTGGCCGAGCCGGTACGGGCAACGGGTTGAGTATTCGCGTGCGGGACGTTCTGTGTCGAGACGAGAAGGATCTAGCTGCCGACCGATTACACCGCGATCAACTGGCCCCGATTCTTCAGCGACTCTTCTGCGGCCTCGAGCAGACGTACCACTCGGAGACCAGCGTGGCCATCGCTCACTGGCGTGTCTCCGGTGGTGATGCAGGTCATGAAGTGCTGGAGCTCCAGCTTCAGCGCCTCGGTGGCATCCACCTTCGGCGCCCACATGTCCCCCGACCGGTAACTCACGAGCAGATCGTAAACGCCCTGACCGGACGTCATGGCGACACCCTTGTCGTAGACGCGGATCTTCTCGTCCGACTCCAGATCGTTCCAGACGAGCATCTTGTCCCTGCCGCCGATCAGCGTCGTGCGGACCTTTACGGGGGAAAGCCAGTTGACGTTGACGTGCGCGACGATGTTGCCGGGGAAGTACACCGTGATGAACGCCATGTCGGCGAGCCCGTTCAGGTGATTCCCGCCCGTCGCGACCACCGCTTCGGGCCGCGCACCGATGATGTAGTCCATGATCGACAGATCGTGGGGCGCCAGGTCCCACACCACGCTCACATCGTGTTGAAACAGCCCGAGGTTGACGCGTGTGGAGTCGAAATAATAGAGGGGGCCCAGCGTTCCGTCGTCAACGAGTTGCCGGATCTTGCGGACGGCACCGCTGAACAGGAACGTGTGGTCCACCATGATCTGGAGGTTCTTCCGTGCCGCCAGCTCGATCAGCTCGTCGGCCTGGGCTGAGGAGGACGTGAACGGCTTCTCGACGAACACGTGCTTGCCATGTTCCAGTGCGGCCTTCGCCAGCTCGAAGTGCGTCCAGACCGGCGTCACGATCGCGACGGCGTCGATGTCGGGGGACTTCAACACGTCCCAGTGGTCGCCGGTGAGTTCCACGCCCGGGCACGCGCGTCCGGCGCGCGCCAGGGCCGCGCCACTGCGATCGCAGACCGACACGAGCCGGCAACTCTCGAGCGCGTTCAAGTTCCTGACGATGTTCGGGCCCCAGTAACCGTAGCCGATGACGCCGACGTTGAGGACGTCCGTGCCCTTGGCCAGCGACGGCGCCACGAGATCGTGGCGGCTGGACGACACGGTTGGCTGAACGTATCCGACGGACGTGCTCATTTACGCGGTCTCCGATTCAGTGTTGACCCACCGAAGGAATCTTGCGGGACTGCCGGCCACGATCGCTCCGGCTGGGACGTCGCACGTGACGACGCTGCCGGCGCCGATGATGGCCCGCTCCCCGATCGTCACGCGGGCAAGGATCGTGGCGCCCGACCCGATCGAGGCGCCCGCTTTGACGGTCGTCGTTTCAATCTTCCAGTCATCGGCTGTCTGGAGCTCGCCCGCAGCCGTCGTCGCACGCGGATACAAATCGTTGATGAACATCACGCCATGACCGACGAAGACATGGTCTTCGATCGTGACGCCCTCGCAGATGAACGTATGGCTCGAAATCTTGCAGCGGCGCCCGACGGTCGCGTTCTTCTGAATCTCGACGAACGCGCCGATCTTCGTCTCGTCGCCGATCGTGCAGCCGTAGAGATTGATGAACCGTGCCAGCCTGACGTTCGCACCGAGACGGACGTCCGGTGCAATCGACAGATAGTCTTCTACGGCGGCTCCCGTACGAACCGACATCAGCACGCTCCCTTTCCGGATATGACTGCACGCGGCGTCGCGAGCAGGATCTTGATGTCGGTCCAGAACGATCGGGTTCGCGCGTACCGCACGTCCAGCCGTACCATCTCATCGAACGTGGTCCGGCTCCGGCCCATGACCTGCCACAGTCCCGTGATACCCGGTTTGGCTTCCAGCACTCGCAAGTGGTGCCAGCGCCGGTAATGGTCGACCTCGTAGCGCAACGGCGGCCGCGGACCCACCAGCGACATCTCGCCTCGCAGGACGTTCCAGAACTGTGGAAACTCGTCGAGGCTGGTCTTGCGTAGAAAGCGCCCGACGGGAGTCACCCGCGGATCATTCGTGATCTTGAACGCCGCCTCACCGCTTTCAGCGGCCGCCTGATTCTTCTTGATGAACTCCGTCACGTATTGCTGATGGATCGCGCTGTCGGCATTCACCGACATGGTTCGGAACTTGAGCATCGTGAACGGCTTCCCGTTCCAGCCCACGCGTTGCTGCCGGAAGAGTACCGGCCCAGGCGACGTGAGCTTGACCAGCGCGGCGACGACAAGAAGGACAGGCGACGTCAGGAGGAGGAACGCAGCACTGCCGGTTACATCGAGGACGCGTTTCGCGGCGCGGCTCAACAGGGCGACGGCTTTCTGCGCAGGTGTTCGCATCTCCTCGTCAAGGTGCGCCATGGCGATCGCGGCCGCAGTGGTGCCGGATTCGATACGTACCTCAATCGAGATCCGGGCAAGACTCTCCGCGTCGAGGCCCGCCGCGAGCTCGCGTCTGACCTGCGAAACGAGCTCGTCGGACCTGCTCTCGTAGGCGGCAGTTGTGGGAACGATCACACCGATCGTGCGGTCGACCTTCAACCAGCCCACGATGTCAGTGACCTGTCTGACCGCACGTGCCGCTGTGACCACGGCTTTTGCCGTTTCGCGATGGGTGCGCGCGGCCTTCCACGAGATCACCAGAAGCAGGAACGGCTCTTCGAAGCGATCGGCACGTTTCCGCTCGCGGCGGAGGGCGCCCCGGAACAGGTCCTGAGGCAGCACTGACGCGTCCAGTGGAGATCTGACGGCTCGAAGCCGTGTCCGAGCAGGCGATTCGGGTTCGCCTTTCCGCTCGCGGTAGGAGAGGGGCGGCACGCCACGTGCGATAACTCCGGACGTGGACATCAGTCCGCCACCTTGCTGGAGAGGCGCCTGACCCTCACACGTGCCGAGTCACGAAGGGCAGCCGGCAGGTGTCCGCACACGGCGCGCCGGACGCGTTCTTCGACCGCGACCGCGGCGTCCCCGGGCGCAGTTCCCTGAACCAGGACAGCCCCCGCGACATAGTCCTGGTGGTACCACCCGATGAAATCAACTTCGCGAACCGTGTGCGCGAGGCCGGACAGTACCTGCGCTCCGACACGTCGCGACATGCGCTGCGGCTCCGCCTCAGAGCGCATGCTCACCATTGCTACCAGGACCGGCCGCTTCGACTGCTCGGCGCGCTTGCGCTCCACCGCCAGAAAGTGCCGGAACACCTCTGGGGAGTACGGCTCGGAACCGCGTCGCCACAGTGAGCACGCGTAGGCGAGGAGCGCTCCGATGTTCGATGGCGTTGTGTGAGATATCACCGGACTTTGTCGTGTGCGAGAACTGCAAAGCACCCGCCGGTTGGATTGGCGGCGGCACCGGCGAACAAAAGTGGAAGCGCGGAGTCAACCTGCTGCCCATCAACAATTTAGCGGCGTTACGTTGCGTAAGTTGGCGTGTCGCTCGGCGTTTCACGATGAGAGTCGCCACACCGGGGGTGAAAAGTCCCCGAAGATAAGGACTTCTCTCACGCTTCGTGCGGCCATACGGCCTTCGGGTGTTCATCGCGTTCGAGCGTCGACAGCGCAAAGCTTCGCCCTCTCAGTCACATGACCGCGAACTTCCAGCGCTGTTTTTCTAGCTGACTCGTTCGGCCGGCTCGCTGCCGCCGTAGTAGTAGTAGCCCGCGTCCTGAATCTGATCTTCCTTGACGCGGTTCAGGACCGTGCCGAGAATGCACTCCGAACCAAGCGCCGCCACCGCGCGTTCGACCACGGGCGCCGGGGTCACGCCCGCCCCGATGACGAACACCACCGCCTGGATCAATCGCGCCAGTAACTGTGCGTCGGGCAGAAAGCCCACCGGTGGCGTATCGATCAGCACCCAGTCGAAGGCACGTTCGAATTCATCGAGCAGAATGCCCATGCGCTCCGACGTGAGCCCCGCGAGCAGCGTCGCTCCGGCGTGCCCGGCCGTCAACACGGTCAGGTTCGGCGATCGCTCGACGAGAGGGACGGCGAGCTCTTGATCGCGCAGCGCGTCGCACAGCCCCTGCGTGTTCGGGATGCCGAGGACGCTATGAATCGATGGGCGCCGCAGATCCGCGTCCACCACCAGGACCCGCCGGTTGTAGGACTCGCTCAGGGTCAACGCCAGATTGAGGGTCGTGAGCGTCTTGCCTTCGCGCGGCACGGCGCTCGTCACCATTACTGTCCTGACGCTGCGCTGTACCTGCGCATCGTACAGAGAAGCGGCCAGCCGGCGATACTGCTCGACGAGGACCGGGTCCGTTCCGCGACGGATCAGTTTCCCTTCCGGATCGTGGGATGGGGCCGCGGTGACGGTCGTCCGGACCAACTGTCGTGTCTCGTCAGGACGCACTACGCGATTCTGCGGGCGCTCGTCCTCGGCAACCGGCGACGCTTCACCCGGGTAGAGGTCGAGTGTCGTCCCTGTCGCGGTCCGCGATGGCGTGTCGGTGGGCGCAGCCACGCGTGGCTCCGCCCCCCCACGCTCCAATACCTTGAGCGCTTCGTCGATACGGCTCATTCGGTCACCACACTAATCGGCCCCGAGTCCAACCTACGCCGCAACCAGGATCGGAAGGTACGCGGCGCCGGTTTTGCCGGTTCTTGTGGAGGCGTCCGCATCGCGACGAGCGCCGGGCCGTTCGTGGGCCGCGTTTTGCCCGTTTCACCATTCGGCGCAGCAGTCGCCGATCCGCGCCTCTGCAGCACGAGGTCACGGCACACTTCCAAGACGATGGCGGTGTCGACGGGCTGCCGCCCGACGGCCATGCCGGTCACCAGGGCGTTGTCACAGATCACGTTGATTGTCCGCGCGATGCCCTGCGAGTGCTCGTGCACGAGGGTGATCGCTTGTCGAGTAAAGAGCTGCGCCGGAGCGCCGCCCGCCTGGCTGATCCGGCGCGAGATATAGGACGCCGTATCTGCCAGTTCGAAGGGCTTGAGCTCGCAGCGAAGCGTGACGCGCTGCTTCAATTGCCGCAGACTGGGGTCTTCGAGCCGAGCCGCCAGTTCGGGCTGCCCGGCCAGGACGAGCGGAAGGAGCTTCTGGGTTTCCGTTTCGATGTTCGCCAGCAGGCGGATTTCCTCGAGCAGGCCCGGCGTGAGGCTCTGCGCTTCATCGACGACCAGCGCAGTGATCTGGCCGCGCGAGCGCTGCTCGCGGAGCCGTTGCTCCAGCTCGTCGAGCAGGACGGCTTTCGATTGGGCCGCGGCAGGCGTGAGCCCGAACCGGACGGCAAGGATCCGTACGAAATCGTCCGATGTAAGCAGGGGGTTGTTCAGATAGATGCAACGCACACCGCGACAGCGATCGGATTCGAGCGCGGCGCGGATGAGGGTTGTCTTTCCGGTGCCTGCGTCGCCGATCAGAAGCGTGATCGGTTTGGCTGCGGAAAGACCATACTGCAGCGTGCTGAGCGCCTCGCGCTGAAGGGCCGGCAAGTACAGATAACTGGTATTCGGCGTCAGCTCGAATGGCAGTTCGCGCAGTCCGTAGAACTGTTGATAC
>WNGB01026662.1_pt1 | contig 13154 bp, 5 predicted proteins | sample 5400681 | NCBI WGS metagenome assembly WNGB01 (sample SAMN13153367, study PRJNA577476) | soil metagenome | isolation source: 115 cm soil or saprolite under grassland replicate 2 | place: USA:California | collected 2016-06-15 | reverse complement strand
GCGGTAGCGGTCCAGCTATCTGTGTTGGGACTATATCTGCCGCCTGTGTTTAGAAATGTACCGCCACCCCAGACAATCATTTCACTGCCGTTCCAGATTGCGGCGTGCTCGGCACGTGCACTTGGAGCATTCTTGGTGGTGGTAGCGGTCCAGCTATCGGTGCCAGGATTGTATCTGCCGCCAGAGTTTAACCAGACGCCGTTAAAGCCACCCCAGATGATCATTTCAGTGCCGCTCCAGACTGCGGTGTGATCGGCTCGCCCCACCGGCGCGTTCGTGGTGCTGGTCGGGATCCAGGTATCGGTGCTGGGATTATATCTCGCGCCCGAATTAAAGTAGGGGCCCTGCTGGCCGCCCCAGATGATCATTTCGCGGCCCGTCCAGACCGTGGTCTGAAAGTGCCGTCCAGGAGGGGCATTCACAGTGCTGATGCTGGTCCATGTGTCGGTGCTGGGATTATACCGGCCGCCGGTTTGTAATTCGCCGGAGAAGCCAATACCACCCCAAATGATCATCTCACTGCCCGTCCACACGGCTGAATGAGAGAACCGCGCGCCGGGTGCATTCGTTAGGCTGACAGCAGTCCAGGTATTCGTGTTCGGATTGTATCTGGCGCCGTCGCTAAAAGGGAGGCCGGTGTTGTTCTGTCCGCCCCAGACGATCATCTCTGTGCCGGTCCAGACCGCGGAGTTAAAACGACGTCCCGAAGGCGCGTTTGTTGTGCTGGTCGGACTCCACAGATCGTCAAGACATGGAGGTAATGGCGTTGGCGCGGGAGTCGGAGTAGGAGTTGGCGTGGGGGTCGGCGTCGGCGTGGGGGTGGGAACAACGCCTGTCGCGTTCCAGTTGAGCGTGATACTTCCGTACTCGCCATTCCAACCATCGATGGCAATGCGATAGGTCGTTCCCGCAGTAATATTGAACTGAACGCTGCTCGCTTTATTTTGACCGTTGACGATGTCGTCGTTTGCGGCAATGGTTAGGAGTTGGTTCAACGCGGCGCCGGTGTAAACCGCAAGCGTCGTATCGAAGTTACTGCCGATGGTGTCTATGGTGATCTGACCATTAACGGGCGACAACCAGGAATACCAAACCGACTTGTCTCCAGTGAAACCCGCGTGACTAGGCTCGCCTGCCTCGCGCGTGGCGCTGACACTCGAGCCGGTTAACGTTCCTGAATTATTCTGCAGCACGATTCCATTGACAAAGTTGTCATTGGGGGGTCGCACTGGCGCGGGCGCACCTATCGAGTAGCCAAACAGGTCAATCGCCATAATGTCATTTTCGCTAATAGTCCTTCGTATGCCGGACCCCAGCGTCGGATCCATCACACCTATATAGGGACGCGTAGAAAAAAGCGCGTCATCTTTCCAGTGACTCGACTGTCGTCCGTCGCCATCGCCGGGCCCAGGATCCGGACCACCGGTCGAGAGTTCCAGCTCGAGCGTCGCGAAGGTACTCGTTTGGTTGCCGAAGAAGATCTGGCTGCCGCCGATAGCCATCACGCGGGGTGCGGTCGCGAACGTCGCCAGACTGGCTGTGGCCGGCCGGAAGCGGAACAGATCCCACGCGGTGACGGGCGAAGCGGCGTCTCCTGCATCAGAAATGAAACCGAGCGCGTGGCCGATCTCGTGTGAGGCAACTGAGTCAAAATCTCTCTGGCCGGACGAGATGCCATCGTCGGGACTAAAATCAAACTGGAAAGCAGAATTAAAACCGATTCCCGCGTCACCCTGTCCCAGGGGTACTGAGCTCGGATCTGAAATATCGGGGACAATGCCGAGTGCGCGCGCGTTTGGCACACTGAGTTCAGCACTCGTCGCATTGCTGGTGGTGCCGTTGAACTCGACAGGCACAGCGGTCGCAGGCAACGCGTTGTAGAGCTGTTGCTCGACGGATGTCGACGCGCCATTAATCAGTCGTTGCCGCAAATCAGAATAAGGGTCAGTCACGACTGACACACCAGTCGCACCGATAACGCTCGGATCGTAGGGCTGACCAAAAAACGTCGTGCCAAAGTCAACGTCAATGACGACTGTGATGGGAGTCGAGATGATTGCCTCCCAGCGATTGGCAGCCGCGATGAACGCGTTCTTTGCAGCCTGGTTTTGTTCCAGCTGAGTGGTGCCGTGCAACACGATACGCAGGCCCGCTGAGACCTGGAGCGTCAGGCCTGCGGCTTCGTCTGAAATCCACAGCTGACTTCCATAAGGCAAGTCCTTCCGGCGTGGGGCGCCGGAATAGATCACTCGCATTGGTCCCCCGCCGCTGCGATCCGCAGCCCTATGACGCTCTTCAGACGGCGCTTCGCGACACACAATTTCTCCGCGTTCGTTCTGCGTGACAACGAAGGCTTGATTACGGATTGCACTGCCGGCCGCTGGATTCCAGCGGGCCTTTGCTGGTGCTGAGGTAGGTACTGCGAGGAGTAGGAGGCAAACCAGTAATCTGCTTCCCACCATTACCATGATGGACTTACATGACACGGTGGTTTGAATGTTCTTCTTTCGTCGAAGATATGAGGATGACATTTTGCGGCGTTTCTCACTTGCAAATCTGCTTGCCTAATTGGCCACGCAGGGTGTCTACGAGCCATTGGCGACCTGGAGTTGTGAATCTTAGCACAGCCGCCAATCCCCTGGGATGGGAATGGTGGCGTGTAGTCGCCGGAACAAGCACAGGGCGATCGGACCGACGCGCGCAGTAATACCTGGAGTCTGGGTGTTGTGTTGTTTGAAATGTATCCGGAAGACAACCGTTCACGGGCAAAACGACGAGCGAAATGATTGCTTCGATTTGAAAGGCAGGTGATATGAATCGAAGCCGCCAAGCCTACGAAGAGTTCTACGCCTTGTGGAAACACGCCGACGCCGATTTGCCGATTCTTGGTGAAGCCAGGGAAGAGTACGGGCGTTTGAAATAATGACCTCTGCAAATTGCATCTCCCGAGTATCCAGAGGTCGCGATCCTTTAGCTAAGGGACGCTCTATACGTAGGACGGTAGGCTCCTAGAGATGCTTTAGAATGTTGGCGTCCCGTACGGGAGTCGAACCCGTGTCGCCGCCGTGAAAGGGCGGTGTCCTAGGCCACTAGACGAACGGGACGCACATGGTGAACTGTTGGAGGGTCACTGCAAGCTGTTTAAGTTAACGTAGGCCTTTCAATCGTGTCAAACCCACGGTACAGCCACATCAGAGCACTATCAAGGGCACCACTGTTGATGACTTGTGACACCCTGAAGAGATTTCTTCAGCAAAATATTCTTCGCTCGTCACCCGTAACTTTTCCACGACGTCCGGTAATAACTAAGTAAGCCTTCAACGAAAAGATTTATCCGGTTCGGAGGCAGCGATCGTGAGTCAGTCTGCTTCGAAGGCGAAAGTCTATTGCAAAACGAGCGCGAATTCGTGTCCAGTGACTTACCTTGTGGCAGCGAACTGGACCGCTTACTTCGTCTCTGGCTCGTACCCAGCGTTAGTAAGTGCCTGGATCAACTAATCGCTCGGTCATTCCATTCATATTGCGAGTCTCCTCTTGGCATTGCGTCTCCCTGCTTCCAATCTACAACCCCGGAGGTTTACATGAAAAGATGCAACGCCTGTGATGAAGAATTTGAAGATAAGTTCAGCTTCTGTCCAGTAGATGCAACACCGCTGAATAGTCTGGCGGCTGCAGTTTGCGGTGAGCGTGAGAATGAAACTGCGCCGATTAAATCAAGAGCACTCGCCTCCGACGAAAAACTAACATCGGAAATGCTTTCCGCACTGGGCCGCGAGTTTCGTGTGATCATGATCGACAACACGAGCTTGTTCGAGCGACTGGCGGGAGAAGTCTGCTTCCTTGTCCAGCAAATAAGACAAGCCTGGCCGGCGGTGAAACACGATCCGGTAGGCTTCGGCAGATGTGCAATCGCCGAGGGAAGACTCAGGTTACGGCGCACACTGGCATCCCCAAATTCGTTGGCGGCAATTACCACGGCGCTTACGGTAGTGCTTTCAGCTGCCATGATTTTTGTCCTGAGTGATCGGATGTCGAAGAAACACGCGTTGGCCCAACAGGCCAATCGCGAAAGAGAAGAACTGGCGCGGGTTGTCGAGTTCTTACCAGATCCGAGCGTCAAGCCTGACGACAAAGGCGTAGGCGCGAGATCGCACGGGCGCGTAGGCCTCGGCAATGGAACGGGAGAAGGCTCAGCGCCCAAGCCAAAGAAATCAACGGGCGGAGGCGGTGGCGGCGATCATGATTCGTTACCGACGCAACAAGGCCGACCACCCCTACCGTCGCCGATTCCGGCTCCCATTCCCAAATTTCCTCCGGTCCAAAGGCAAACGCTGCCCGCAGCGGGAATCGATATTGATCCGGCGCTGTGGAAGAACCTGCCGCTGGCCGGATATGGCGACCCGCGTTCAAAAGCGACCACTCCCTCGAATGGACCAGGCGATGGCGGTGGAATGGGAACTGCGAGCGGCCCGGGCATTGGCGAGGGAAGTGGCCCAGGGTTTGGACCAGGCCGGGATGGCAACATCGGCGGCGAACGAAAGGGGCTGGGTTGTTGCGGCGCGGGCGGCAGTAATGGAAGCAATCCCGAAGATCCTGATCGAGTCTATCCAGTTCCTCAAGTAACAGAGCGTGCGCGCGTGCTTTTGAAACCAGAACCGCAGTACACCGAAGACGCGCGCCGGAATCAGATCACAGGCAGTGTCGTACTGCGCGTTGTGTTTTCGCGCACAGGTGAAGTGACCAACATTCGCGCGATTCATGCTCTCCCTTTTGGCTTGACGGAGAGAGCTATGGCAGCAGCAAGGTTGATACGATTTCGTCCGGCAACAAAGGACGGTCGCCCGGTAAACGTCTACATGCAGTTAGAATACAACTTCAATCTTTACTAAAACTGAGAGCGGGCTTTGGGCTTGGGTCTTTGTGTTATGGAACCTTGTACTTAGAACTTTGTACTTTGCTTTTTATTGTCCACGTTTAAAAAAAGTACGAGGCTCAAAGCACCAAATACGAAGATCAAAGACCAAAGACCGAAGACGAATTTCCTAGCCATCGCAGCGACGATTGCGCGCATCAATGTGTTAGTCAACTGCAAGCTCTCCCTCTTTTCGCGTTCTATCCCCAGAGCAATCGGGAACAGAGGCCGAGGTTAGGGTTCTAATTAACCTCGGGATCCGTTTTTCTTTTGGCTCGTGTAAGTGGTAGCTGCCACTTCAGAGCGCGCCTCAAGTGTGTCTCACAACTCAGAAGGTTTGATAAGGAGCAGACGCCATGAATCGGAAGTTCTCTCTAAACCTCGTCGCAATGCTCGCAACTTCAGCGGTCTTAATATTCGCATTCGCTGCTTTAAAGAATTTGCAGCCAGTCGCAACGGCACAAGCAACGGAAACCCAGGGCTCTCTACAGGTGGTCGATGAAAGTGGCAAGCCGCAGGGTCTCTGTCCGCTCAAACATACCGAAGTTAGGGTTGAAATCAGCGGTTTCCTTTCCCGCGTAAACGTCACGCAGGAATTCGAAAATGCCTTCAAGGAAAAGATTGAAGCCGTCTACGTATTTCCTTTGCCGGCCGGCGCGGCAGTTGACGACATGACAATGCTTGTCGGCGAGCGCACAGTGCGCGGAAAGGTCTTACGCCGTGAAGAGGCCCAGGCTGTTTATGATGCGGCGAAATCGGGCGGGCAAGTGGCCAGCTTGCTCAATCAGGAACGGCCCAACATCTTCACGCAATCAGTCGCCAACATTCTGCCTGGCGAAAGAGTTAAGATCACAATCAGTTATGTAGAGACGCTGAAATATGAAGCTGGGTCGTATGAGTTTTCTTTTCCCATGGTGGTTGGTCCGCGCTACATGCCGGGTGCCCCGACTGGCCGGCAGGAAAGCGGAGTTTCGTCGGATACCACTCAGGTTCCGGATGCATCACGCATTTCTCCGAAGCCGGCTGCCGAAGGACTGCGCGCCGGCCATGACATTTCGTTGGACATAATGCTGGATGCGGGGGTCCCAATCGACGCCATCAAGGGAAAGTCTCACGAGATTGAGATTGAACGCCTTAGTGCTCACAGCGCACACGTGCGTTTGAAAGGCAGTTCGAACTGGTGTTCGTGCTGGATACTTCCGGCTCGATGCAAGGGTTTCCCATTGAGAAAGCCAAAGAGACGATGAAGCTCGCGCTCGACAGCCTCAATCCGGACGACACTTTCAATCTGATCACTTTCGCAGGAGATACACGGATATTGTTTTCCGGACCAGTGCGAGCCACTCCCGCGAACCTGAAGAAAGCCCAGGCGTTTCTCTCCGCAAGTTCGGGTGAAGGCGGCACGGAAATGATGAAGGCGATCAAGGCTTCACTCGATGCGTCAGACTCGCAGGACCATGTGCGCATAGTCTGTTTAATGACGGACGGGTATGTCGGCAACGAAATGGAAATCATTTCTGAAGTGCAGAAGCATCCGAACGCACGGGTGTTTGCCTTCGGAATCGGCAGTTCGGTAAACAGATTCCTGTTGGACAAGATGTCAGAATATGGTCGCGGTGAAGTGGAGTATGTCGCGCTTAGCGATGATGGCTCCGCGGCCGCGCGGCGTTTCCACGAGCGTGTGCGTAATCCGTTGCTCACAGATATCTCCGTTGATTGGAACGGACTGCCCATTTCAGACGTTTACCCGCAACGCATTCCGGATCTGTTCGGCGCCAAGCCGGTGATTCTTACCGGGCGCTACACGGCCGCTGGTCACGGTATCATTCGCTTGAAAGGAAAGATGGCAGGAAGAGAATTTGTTCGCGAGATCGCGGTAGACTTTCCCGACAGTGAATCACAACACAATGTGCTTTCGTCACTCTGGGCGCGTTCGCGCATCGACGATTTGATGGGTGAGAACTACAACGGAATCCAGCAAGGCGCGATGAAGCCGGAATTGCAGGAGACGATTACGAACCTTGGGATCGAGTATCGCTTGATGACTCAGTTCACGTCTTTCGTCGCTGTGGAAGAGATGATCGTGACTGACGGTGGGCAGCCGCGTCGTATTGACGTGCCGGTTGAAGTGCCCGAAGGCGTGAATCGTGAGGCGGTGAATGCTGATGGCTCATCTAGTGGCCCTACTGGTCTGTTCACAGCGTATCGAACTGTTAATAACTTGTCATCGTTCAGCTTGAGTAGCGGACCTGCTCAACCCACAGCAAGATCACAGATCGTTACGAGGTCCGGGTCTAATGCAAAGGCAAGAGCGGGAGGCGCGGGTGGTGGTAGCGCCGGACGAGGATCGGCGCGTGGTTCGGGCACTGGTAGCGGCGGCGCAGTTGCGAACGCACCTCCGGCGGTATCGGTAGGCAGTTACGTGCTTGCGGATGCAGCAGAGCCTTCGAGAATAATCTCACCCGAAGAACAGCGCCTCACTCAGCTGCGGGCCAGGTTTCATCCGTCAATTCTTGCGGTGATTGATCGCTTGAAGAATAAGAGCGCTACTGCCGGCGCGGACGAAACGAAGTTTATTCATGATGGGAAAGCCGAAATTCAAATCTGGCTCACAGATAAATCAGAAGAGACTTTGGCAAAACTCAAAGAGCTGGGCTTTGAAGTTGTGCTCGATCCGAAGACCGCAACGCTAATCATCGGACGTTTGCCGATTGAGAGGTTGGAGGCGCTGGCGGAGTTGAAATTTGTTCGCTACGTAGCTCCCCAGGTCTCTAGTGCCTAGTGTGCGAACCTTTCTAACAGGTGCGGACGAACGTGGATGGATCACTGGAACCTAGCGAAGGTGTAGTTTTTGATTCTCCCTAAACTCTAAATCCACTCGTCCGCGCCTGGTCCGAATGCGGTAAGTTGCATCCGCGGGCAGATCTTTTATCCAAAATTCTATAGCCAATTATTAAGATTTTTGGATATACTCACACCCTTACTTTACAGACAGTACTAAAGGACTGAAATCTAGGCAGTTTCTTGACTCGCATTTGCGCGCTCCCTCAGGAACGATAACTGCAAGGGTGAAATTCGAAATAAGATTGCGCATGTGCCCATTCGTCGAAATCTGTGGTTAGGAACAGTTTTCTCAGAAGCACCTCGCATTGGTCTGAGATGAAAACCCGAAATTAACCGTTGGGGTTTTTGGCTGATCTCGTAGCGGTCCGAATGCTTTTGGAATCTTACTGGATTACCAAAAACGCAACTCAAAACATCTTGCCTCGGAGGAGTCCCATGAAACGATACAGTCTTCTGGGAAGCGGCTCATCCTTGATTCTGAGCATGCTTCTCCTTCTCTTTGTGTGTTCGATAACCGCTGTTTCCCAACAAGGCACTGCGTCCGTGCGCGGCATAGTGAAAGATCCACAGGGCAACGTAATAGCCGGTGCGACGGTGACGTTGACAAACCTGGGAACGACCGGCGCACGCACCACTACCACTAGTGAAAGTGGCGCTTACTCTTTCGACTTCATACAGGTGGGCGACTATCGGCTGGAAGTTGAGGCCAAAGGCTTCAAGAAAGCAATAACAACTGACGTCCATGCTCTCGTGTCCAAAGCGACACCGGTTGACGTGACGCTTGAAGTCGGCAACGTTTCCGAGACGGTTACGGTCTCCGGAGATACGGGTGAAGCGCTTATCAACCGCGATGACGCTACGCTCGGAAACAATTTTATCAACAAACAGATTACGCAATTACCCCTGGAAGCTCGCAACGTTGTAGGCCTGTTGACGCTGCAGCCCGGGGTGACCAGGGACGGCTATGTTGCCGGAGCGCGCAGCGATCAATCCAATGTGACGCTTGACGGCGTGGATATCAACGAGGCTCAAACCAATCAACTCGGGGCGGCGTCTGGTACGGCGAGCAGCGACGCGACTGAATCAGATACTATCTCAGCCTCGGGCTCTTCAAATTCGCCGGATGCCGGTACGGTCATTCGCCTGAACGCCGAAGCAATCGAGGAATTTCGGGTAACCACCGCAAACGCTAATGCCAGCCAGGGCAGGTCCTCTGGTGCGCAGATTTCGCTGGTAACAAAGACAGGCACGAATAACTTTCACGGCGCGCTCTTTGAAGCCCATCGGAACACGATATTTACTGCCAACGATTTTTTCAATAACCGGAATGGCCGGTATGAAGCTACCGACGCGAACGTCATCCTCGGGATAAACAAAGTCGGCGATCAAAAAAACCCCAGGCCAAAACTAATTCGGAACACGTTTGGTGGGGCGATCGGCGGACCATTGAAGAGAGATCGCGCTTTCTTTTTCTACAGTTTTGAGGGTAGGCGAGATGCGGCTGAGCAGAGCGTGGTGAGGATCGTTCCGCTCGCGAGTATGGGCCTGGGGGAATTACGTTATGTCAATCCTTCAGGCGGGGTAACCACTTTAAGTGCAGCAGAGGTCAACACGATCTTTTCTACAGGCGCGGCCACGGTTGGAACAAACCCGGTTGCAATCGCCGCACTGGCGGCAGCGGCCGCAAAGTATCCTGCCAACGACTTCACGCAAGGTGACAGCACCGTGGAGACCCGGCTAAACACGGCAGGGTTTCGCTTCAATGCTCCGACCCCGGTTAAATTGAATTCACATAGCGCCCGATTTGATCTGAACCTAACGGACAGACAAACACTTTTTGTTCGCGCAAACGTGATCTATGACGTAATCGGATTGCCGGGGCAATTTCCAGACACTCCGGCGCCGCAGATATGGTCGCACCCGGTGGGCCTGGCAGCCGGACACACCTGGACTCTCACGAACAATCTGGTCAACAACTTTAGATTTGGGTATACCCGAGAAGCATTCACTCAGGGTGGCGACTCGGCAGCTAATGCCATTACCTTCCGCTTTGTCTTCTCCCCATTACTTTTTGCGCGAACCGTCAGTCGCAAAACACCGGTAACAAACTTAACTGACGATGTCTCATGGGTGCGTGGCGCTCACACCTTCCAATTTGGCGGGAATATTCGCCTCATTAAGAACAATCGAGTCAGTTTTGGCAATGCTTATGACTCCGCCGTTACGAATCCTTCGTTTTATGCCGGAGGCGCGGGAACTATCCTCTCGGATACGGTCAACGATTTCTCCCCCATCGCCGGTGGATTTGAATCAGCAGTGCAGAATGCGGTCACAGCTCTTATTGGTCGCTACTCCCAGTACACTGCTCGATTTACGTTTGATCATGATGGCGCGTCTCAGTCACTGGGAACGCCTACTGATCGGACCTTCGCCACGCAAGAATATGACGTCTATGGTCAGGATGTCTGGAAATTGACTCCAAACCTTACCGTTACCTACGGCTTGCGTTACAGTCTTAGCCGCCCGGTGTACGAAACTAAGGGCTTTGAAGTTAAACCGAACATTCCGCTCACGGACTATTTTAATCAGCGAGTGGCAAGTGCGGCGCAGGGAGTTTCGTTCATTGACCCCATTACAGTGGATTTATCGGGTCCGGCAAATCACCGATCGCCGCTGTATCGTTGGGACAAGAACAACTTTCAGCCTCGCATTGCGGTAGCCTGGTCGCCAGGTTTCAAGTCGGGCTTTTTGGCAAAGTTGTTTGGCTCGAATCACGAATCCGTCTTGCGCGGCGGCTTTGGCATCACCAATGACTATTACGGAAACCAGTTGGCAGTAAACTTCGATCTCAACAACCAACTAGGATTTAGTTCGCAAACGACGATCTCGGCTAACACCTATAACATCTCGAGTCGTCCCGCGCCGTTATTCACCGGTTTTGGGCAAGAGGTGCGCACCTTGCCGGGAATAGGCTCTCCGGGCACACTGACCTTCCCACAGCAAAAGCCTTCAAATGATTCGCGCCGTATCGAATCGACGTTGGATGAAGCGCTGGTGGCGCCAATAAATTACAGTTGGAATGCCACCTTTGAACGGCAATTGCCCAAAGGTCTCGTCCTGCAAGCGTCTTATATTGGCAGGTTGGGGCGCAAACTGCTGGCACAGCGCGATATTATGGCGCTGAACAATCTGGTCGACAAGACTTCAGGAATGGATTGGTACACTGCGGCTGGCATCCTTGAAAACCTGCGTGCTCAGGGTGCTCCAATCTCGTCCGTGCAGCAGATTCCGTGGTTTGCTAATTTGCTCCCGCCAGATTTCGCTGCTCTCGCTAATGATTTGTACTTTGGGAATGCCGGATGTGCCGATCCCGACTCGTTCTGCATTGACGAAAGTCTCAACCAGACCCAGGCCGTCTACGCGGTTGCGCAAGGATTCTATGATAACGATTGGACAGATACTCAGGATGTCATTGACACGGCACTCGGTGGAGGCGCGAATAACCTGTTCTTTCATCCGCAGTACGGTGCTCTTGCTGCATTCAGCAGTATCGGTCATTCCTCGTATCACGCAGGTACCATCTCTGTGCGAGAGCGCCTGGGAGAGAAGCTAACTCTTGATTTTAACTATACGCTCTCTCACTCAAGGGATGATGCTTCAGGTTTGCAAACAAGCGGTTTGCCAAGCGCAACTTTCGGCAACGGATTTATCCTGAATCCGATCAGACAACGTGACTGGTATGCCGATTCCGACTTTGACGTGCGCCACGTCATCAACCTCAATGCTATATGGCAGTTGCCGATGGGGCGCGGCCGATGGCTGTTGAGCGATACCAATAAAGTGGTAGACGGCATCCTTGGTGGATGGCAACTCGCTGGTATCTATCGCTGGAACTCCGGCTTGCCGTCTCCGAATTTCTTCGACGACGCTCGCTGGGCCACAAACTGGAACGTGCAAAGCAATGTGGTAAGGACCACGCCTTTGCATGCGTGCCCGGACCGTGGCGGGGCTGGCGCGCCAAAACTATTTGGCTGCGATCCGCAGGGTGCTTACCGTAGCTTCCGCAACGCATTTCCTGGAGAATCGGGAGATCGGAATGTCTTCAGACTACCGGGCTATGTCAGTTTGGATCTCGGTTTGAGCAAGTCCTTTAACGTGCCCTGGAGCGAGAGTCAAAAGTTCCAGATCCGCTGGGAGACGTTCAACGTAACGAATACTCAGCACTTCGGAAAGATGGACATTAGCCGAACCGGCACTGGGGTCACGATCGATCCGAGCACTAAAACTGCACCCTCGAATTGGTCGAACTTCACGGGGATTCAGGGAACACCGCGGGTAATGCAGTTCGGCTTCCGTTATTCGTTCTGAAGCATTTCCACTGCTAGTTCAGGGGCCGGAACCAATATGTTCCGGCCCTATTTCCATAGAGTAGAACGTTTTTCTTATTGGCATTGGTAAGGTTGGCCATGTTCCGGACTTTGTTGGGCCGGATCAGTCTTGTTTGAGGCACTAACATGACTTATAACTTGGGCCGCTGCAACACAGCTGCTCCCAGTCTGATGATCAAGACAGGAGGCACGCTGCTAACTGTGGCGCTGTTGACTGTCCTCTTCACAACGTTATCCGTCGCCCAGACCGGTGGCGGACACATGCTCTACGGAGATTTCAAGGTGGACGAGAGTAAAGCTACGGGCACAAAACCGCTAAGCTTTGATCTCATCCTTTACGCCGTTGGCCGGGTAGTCGCACGTCAGACTGTCGGAAACAATTCCCGTTACCGTTTCATGGACCTTTCGAATGGAGACTACGAGATCGGTGTCGAAGTGGAAAGCAACGAAGTCGCCCGCATACGTTTGCAGCTTAACGAGGTTTTCAAAACCGATATTCGGCAGGACATTGAGTTGGAATGGCGAGAGAGTTTGACCGGGAAAAATAACAACAAACCAGTGGCTGCTGCAGCAGATTTCTATGAGCGCACAGCCACCAATAAGAAGCGTTTTGCCAAGGCGGAAAAAGCGATAGATGAGAAGAGTTATGACGTGGCCATAGCATCGTTGCGTCAAATTCTCAGCGAAGACGATAGGGACTACCAGTCCTGGAGCGAGCTCGGAACGGTATACCTGATGCAGAGAGACTTCTCCGAAGCCGAAAGTGCATATATGCGGGCTACCGAAGCGAATCCCGCCTTCTTTCAGTCCTTCCTTAACCTCGGTAAGCTTCGCCTGGCAGAAAAGAAATTTGAAACAGCCATCGAATCCCTGAGTCAGGCAGTCAAGATCAAGCCTGAATCTCCGGAAGCCAACTACTTGCTCGGTGAAGCTTATTTGCAGATCAAAAAGGGATCAAAGGCTGTGGTGTATCTGTACGAAGCGCTCAAGCTCGATCCGATCGGAAAGGC
>WNGB01013279.1_pt1 | contig 13155 bp, 12 predicted proteins | sample 5400681 | NCBI WGS metagenome assembly WNGB01 (sample SAMN13153367, study PRJNA577476) | soil metagenome | isolation source: 115 cm soil or saprolite under grassland replicate 2 | place: USA:California | collected 2016-06-15 | reverse complement strand
AACGAAGCGCTGCGCGAGCTGCCGCACCGCACCGTGGTCGAGGTGGCCGGGATCGTCACGCACCGCCAGCGACCCGACACGGCGAAGGGCGTCGTGTTCGTCAACCTCGAGGACGAGACCGGGCTGCTCAACGTGATCTGCACGGCCGACGTATGGCGCCGGTTCCGCAAAGTCGCCCGCATGTCACCGGCGCTGATCGTGCGGGGGATGCTCGAGCGCTACCAGGGCGTGATCAACGTGGTCGCCAGCTGCATCGAGGAGCTGCCGCTCACCGCCGCCGACATCCTGCGCTCCCGCGACTTCCACTAACCGTTTTGGCGTCACCTACCCCCCTATTTCGTGGGTAGTTGACGCCAAAAGGAGAACGCGGTCAGGCGTTGCCGGTTGCGTACAGCGCGCCCAGCGAGACCAGCACCATCACGATGATCGTGAGGTTGTAGGCAAGGTGCGCTCGGGTGGACTCGAGCAGCGCGCTCGTCTGCGATCGTGTCTCCTTCCAGACCTCGAGGTAGGACCACGTGAGGTAGAGGCCGCCGATCGACAGCGCCAGCGCGGCGCCGATCGGGATCCCGACGACGGCGTGGGCGAGGCCGAACACGACCGCCCGTCCGAGGTTGTCCGCCGTGCTGCGCTGCTCGGCGCCCCGACGGAACAACCACTCCTCCCGGGCGACGAGGAGCGGAAGGCCGACGAGCAGCAATCCGATGAAGAACAGCGGGATGACGACCGACACGATCCCGAGGTCCCGGTCGCTCACGCCGACCACCGGGTTGCCCTCGCCGCCGATCGCGGTCCACCACCCGAACGACAGGACGGGGAGCTGGATGAGCACCCACGCCGTCGGCACGATCAGGGCGACGATCGGGATCGCCCGCAGGAAGTGGCGCCACCGCAGCCCGTAGACGACGGCCAGGGTCTTGCGGTGCGATCCCACCGAGGTGCGGGCGGCCTCGAAGAGACGGACTCCGACCACCGCCAGCACGGCCACCGTCAGCAGATCGAGGATCGTCACAGGCGGACAGTGTTCCTCGTCGCTATCGGCGCCACCAACCGTTAGCCTGAGCCGGCTCCGTGAACTCGATGGAAACGAGACGAACCGCGATGAGCGAGCCTCCGAGTAGCACATGGTTCGACGGCCGCGCCTCATCCGGCGCTTCCGCGCCGTCGTTCGCTCCGATCCGGCCGGGGTCGGGGCGGGGTTCGTCGCGCTCCTGCTCTCGTCGGGTGGAGACCTTCTCGCCGGGCTGACGCTCGGGGCGATCACCGGCACCCTCGAGGCCCTCCCCGGCCTGTTGGTGCTGATCCCCGCCGCGATCGGCATGCGCGGCAACATCTTCGGCGGGCTCGGCAGCCGGTTCAGCACGGCGATCCACGCCGGGACGTTCCGCGCGTCGCGCCGCCTCGACACCCTCGTCGGCCAGAACGTCGCCGCGTCGCTCGCGATGTCGCTGTCGATCTCGCTCGTGCTCGCGGTTCTCGCGAAGGCCGTCTCGGTCGCGTTCGGCGTCGCGAACTCGATCTCGATCGTCGACTTCGTCGTGATCTCCGTCGTGGGAGGCACGCTGTCGTCGGTCGTCGTATTGCTCGTGGTGGTCGTCGTCACCGCAACGAGCGTGCGCTTCGATCTCGACCTCGACAACGTGAACACGCCGATCGTGACCGCCGCCGGCGACATGGTCACGTTGCCCGGGCTGTTCGTCGCCACCTACCTCGTCGGCATCGCGTGGTTCACACCCGTTGTAGCGGTGGTCTGCGTGATCGCGGGTCTCGTCGCTCTCGTGCTGAGCCTGCGGGCTCGACTGCCGATCCTGCGCGGGATCGTGCGCGAATCGGTCCCGATCCTCGCCCTCGCGGGCGCGGTCGATGTCATCGCCGGGATCACCATCGAGAAGCGCATCGATTCGTTCCTCCTCTACCCGGCGCTGCTCGTGCTCGTCCCGCCCTTCCTCGAGGACTCGGGAGCCCTCGGCGGCATCCTCAGCTCCCGCGTCGCCACCAAGCTGCACCTGGGCACGGTCGATCTGTCGCGCTCACCGTGGCGAGCCGTCGGCGAGGACATCCTGCTCGTGTTCGCCTACGCGGTGCCGGTGTTCTTCCTGCTCGGCGTGTCCGCCGACGTCGTGGCCGCGGTGTTCGACCTGCACAGCCCGGGCGTCCTCCAGATGATCGGCGTGTCGATGCTGGCCGGGGTGTTCGCCACGACCGCGGCGGTCGTGGTGGGGTACTACGGCGCCGTGGCCACCTACCGGCTCGGCCTCGACCCCGACAACCACGGCATCCCCATCGTCACCTCGAGCCTGGACTTCTTGGGGGCGGTGTCCCTGATTCTGGCTATCGTGCTCCTGGGCCTGTCATGAGGCCCCACCCTTGATGGACGAAAAACCTCCACGAAACCTCCGGGCCATGCTCTCCGAGGCGAAGGACGCCTCCGAGCTCATGGTCGACCTCGGCTACGCCGCCCTCTTCTTCGGCGACGCGGCCATGGCCGAAGAGGTCGTCGACCTCGAAGAGCGTCTCGAGGGCCTCGTGCACGAGATGCGCGAGGTGTGCATCCTCGCCGCCCGTTCCCCGCACGACGCCGAGCGGATGTCGAGCGTGCTGCACGTCATCTCGGCCATGGAGCGGATCGGCAACGCCGCCGTCGATGTATCGCGCATCGTCACCCACCGCCTCGGCATTCCCGCCGCGCTCGTCGCCGACCTCGCCGTCGCCGAGGAGATCTCGCACCGCGTCCGTGTGCGTGACGGCTCGGAGCTCGCGGGGCGATCCCTCGCCGACGTCGAGCTCCCCGTCAAGGTGGGCATGCGCGTGGTCGCGATCCGGCGCGGCAAGGAGTGGGTCATCGACCCCGACGGCGACGAGGTCATGCTGCCCGACGATGTGCTCATCCTGCGTGGCGCCCCCGACGGCATCGCCGAGCTGCGCGCGCTCGCCGGCGCTCCGGAGTGGCGACCACCCAACGTCGGTGAGGACCCGACCATCACCGACCTCGACCGCGCCGTCGACGTGCTCGTCGAGATGAAGAACATCTCCGAGGTCGCGGTCGGGCTCGCGTACTCGGCGCTGCTGTTGTACGACCAGAGCCTTGCCGCCGAGGTGAATCATCTCGAAGACCGGCTCGACGAGATGCGCGAGCGCCTCGAGGTCTGGGTGTTGCGCGGCGCCGCCGAGCAGATCGATCCGTCGCCGCTCCGCGGCCTGCTGCACCTCGGCAGCGCGGCCGAGGAGCTCGGCAACGCCGCCCAGCAGATGGTGTGGCTGGTCGAGCAGGGCGAAGAGATGCACCCGGTGCTCGGCTTGGCCCTGGGCGACAGCGACGAGGTGATCGCGCGCGTGCCGGTCGCGGCGCGCTCCGCGCTCGACGGCCGGACCCTGCGCGAGGCCAAGCTCGAGCTCGAGACCGGCACGTACCTGCTCGCCGTCCGACGCGCCGGGCGCTACCTCTACCGGCCTCGCGGTCTCGTTCGCTTGCAGGCGGGCGACGAGCTCATCGCCATCGGCCCCGACGACGGCCGCGACCGCTTGGCCGAGCTCGCCGGCTTCCGTGTGCTCGCGGACGACGACACCGGCGAGATCGAGCTGATCCGCACGCCCGACGCGAGCTAGTCCAATCGTGACAACGCCGCCGCGTTCGGGGCAACCCGTGGCGCCGGAACCGGTGCACGAGACACCGCTCACCGGTCTCACCGCGGCCGAGGTCCAGGAGCGCGTCGCACAGGGAGCGACGAACACCAGCTCCGAGCGCACCAGCCGCACGTTCGGCGAGATCGTGCGGGCGAACGTCTTCACCCGGTTCAACGCAATCCTCGGCGTGCTGCTCGTGGTCATCCTGGCCGTGGGCCATCCGCAGGACGCGCTGTTCGGCATCGTCCTGGTCAGCAACGCGCTCATCGGCATCATCCAGGAGCTGCGCGCCAAGCGCACTCTCGACCAGCTGGCGGTGCTCAGCGCCCCACAGGTCCGCGTCGTGCGCGAGGGCGAAGCGCGCGAGGTCGGGGTCGACGACGTGGTACTCGACGACGTCGTCGAGCTCCGCACCGGCGACCAGATCGCCGCCGACGGGACCGTGCGCGCCACGACCGCGCTCCAGGTCGACGAGTCGCTCCTCACAGGCGAGTCGGACCCGGTCGACAAGGACATCGCCGACCACGTGCTGTCGGGCAGCTTCGTGGTGGCGGGATCGGGAGAGTTCCAGGCGACCGCGGTCGGCGACGACGCGTACGCGCGGAAACTCGCCGCCGAAGCCCGTCGCTTCCAGCTCGCCCGCTCGGAGCTCATGGACGGCATCAACCGGATCCTGCGCTACGTCACGTGGGCGATCTTCCCTGTCGCCGTCCTCCTGCTCGTCAGCCAGTTCAACGCCAACGACGACTGGCGCGAGGCGATCAGCGGGACGGTCGCGGGCGTGGTGGGCATGGTGCCCCAGGGCCTCGTGCTGCTCACGAGCGTCGCCTTCGGGGTGGCGGCGGTCACGCTCGCCCGCCGCAAGGTCCTCGTCCAGGAGCTGCCGGCCGTGGAAGGGCTGGCGCGGGTCGACGTCGTCTGCTTCGACAAGACGGGGACGCTCACCGACGGGAACATCGTCTTCGACCGGCTCGAGCGGCTCGACGACCAGGCGCCCGTCGAGGCCGCGCTCGGCGCCCTCGGTGCCGACGAGGACCGCAACGCGACGCTGAACGCGATCGCCGAGGCCTTCCCGCCGACCGACTCGTGGTCGCGCACGGGTTTCGTCCCGTTCTCGTCGGCGCGCAAGTGGAGCGCGGCGACCTTCGGCGACCGGGGCACGTGGGTGCTCGGCGCGCCCGAGATGGTGTGGGCCGGGCGCAACGGCGACGTGTCGGCGCAGGCAGCGACGCTCGCCGCCACCGGCCAGCGGGTGCTGCTCCTCGCCCGCACGGACGATCCACTCGACGGCGAGGTACTCCCCGCCGGGCTCCGCGCCGCCGCGCTCCTGCTGTTCGAGGAGCAGGTGCGTCCCGACGCCGCCGAGACCCTGGCGTACTTCGCGCGGCAGGGCGTGGCGCTCAACGTGATCTCGGGCGACAACCCGGGCACCGTCGGGGCGGTCGCCGGGCGCGTGGGCATGCCGCATGCGGATGATCCCTTCGACGCGCGCCAGCTCCCTGAGGACATCGACGAGCTCGGCAAGACGCTCGAGCAGCACTCCGTGTTCGGGCGGGTGACCCCACACCAGAAACAGGACATGGTGAAGGCGCTCCAGGCGCGCGGTCACACCGTCGCGATGACCGGCGACGGCGTGAACGACGCGCTCGCGTTGAAGCTCGCCGACATCGGCGTCGCCATGGGATCGGGCGCGCCGGCCACGCGCGCGGTGGCGCAGCTCGTGCTGCTCGACGGGAAGTTCTCCACCATGCCGGGCGTGGTCGCCGAGGGCCGTCGGGTGACGGCCAACATCGAGCGGGTCGCGAACCTGTTCGTCACCAAGACGGTGTGGGCAACGCTGCTCGCCGTCATGGTCGGCCTGGCGTTGTGGCCGTACCCGTTCCTCCCGCGTCACCTCACGATCATCGACACGCTGACGATCGGGATCCCGTCCTTCTTCCTCGCCCTGGCGCCGAACCTCCGGCGGTACGTGCCCGGTTTCGTCAACCGTGTGCTCCGGTTCACGATCCCCGCCGGCTCGGTCGCGGCCGCCGCCGCCTTGGCGGCCTTCGCGCTGGCGCGCTTCGACGACCTCCCGCTGGTCGAGCAGCGCACGGCCGCCACGCTCGTCATGCTGATGATGAGTCTGACGGTGCTCGTGATCCTCGCCCAGCCGTTGACGTGGCGGCGGGTCGTCCTCGTCGGGCTGATGATCCTCGGGTTCGTCCTGCTGTTCCCGTTCGACCCGGTGCGCGAGTTCTACGGCCTGCACCTGCCCCACGACGTGCTCGTCGGGACGTTGCTGATCGGGTTGGCCGGTGTCGCGGTCCTCGCCGGGGGCTGGGAGGTGTCGCGACGTTTGGGCCGCGGGCCGGCCGCCGCCGTGCAGGCGGGGACGGTCACAGCCAGTCGCGCCGCTTGAACCACGTGTACAGGAAGATCGTCAACGCGAGCATCGTCCCCAGCGCGAGGGGATAGCCGAATGCCCAGCCGAGCTCGGGCATGTTCTTGAAGTTCATCCCGTAGATCCCGGCGATGAGCGTCGAGCCCAACAGGATGGCGCCCCACGAAGTCATCCGCTTCATGACCTGGTTCATGCGGTTCGACACCACGGCGAGGTCCGCCTCGAGGAGCCCCGTCAGCAGGTCGCGCTGGGTCTCGATCCAGTCCGTGACCCGCAGGACGTGGTCGTAGACGTCCTGCATGTGGACGATCGCCTCGTCCCCGAGGCACTCGGCTTCCTTGCGGAGGAGCTGGGCAACCACCTCGCGCAAGGGCGCCACTGCACGACGGAAATGGACCATGCCCCGACGGAGGTCGAACACCTCCTTCGGGATGTTGTCGCCGGTGTCCGCCGAGAACACGATCTCCTCGACGTCGTCCAGGCGGTCGTCGAAGCGGTCGGCGACGTCGAAGTAGCGGTCGACGATCACGTCCAGGAACGACCACAGCAGAAAGCCTTCGTCCCAGGCCTCCTCTTCGCTGCGCTCCATCTCGAAGCGGCGGATCACGGGCTCGAGTGCGAAGGCCGCGGGCTCGGAGGGGTTGTCGCTGGGCTGGCGCACCGACAGCAGCCACCCGTTGCCGAACACGATGTCGATCTCCCGCGTGGTCAGGACGTCCTCGACGAGCGTGCAGTCGTGCACAGCGACGTGAAAGTGGTCGTGATAATGCTCGAGCTTGGTGCGCTGGCCCCCTTGATGGAGGTCCTCTGCGGCCAGGTGGCTGATCTCGAGCTGTTTCGTGAGGGAGTCGAGCTCGGACTCGGTCGGGTCGATGCAGTCCACCCACAACAGTGCGTTTTTCGGGTCGATGAGGTCGGCGAGGTGGTCGGTGGAGGCGTCGTCGTGCCCGTCGACGCGGGGGTGGTACAGCCATGCCCTGATCATTCGGGCCAGCGTAGAGCCGGGCGCGCACGAGGACTGGCTGGTCGCCGTCGCAAGCTCCGGCTCCTGCGGCGCCGGTCGGCAGAGCCGCCGTCGCCGCGGTCCGCGAACCTGACCGACCGGTCAAGAGATCGGTACCATGCCCGAATGGCCGTCGAAGCGCCCGACATCACGATGGAGCAGCTGCGAGAGCAGACGCTCAGCTGGCTGCGCGACAACCTGCCGCCGGGCTGGATGGAAGCCGTCGACGCCGGCGACGACGAGAAGGTCGCCGCCCTGCGCCGCGAGGTCGACTACTCCGAGTGGTGTGTCCGCTTCGGCGAGGCCGGGTACGCGACCCCGACGTGGCCAAAGGAGGACGGCGCCGGGCTCTCGCTCACGCCCGGGCAGGCGAAGGTCGTCAACGAGGTGCTGAACCACTACCGCGTGCAGCGGCCGTTCAACATCATCGGCATCGGGATGGGCGGCCCCACGATCATCCAGTGGGGGACACCGGAGCAGCGGCAGCGTCTGCTGCGCCCGCTTGCGACCAACCAGGAGATCTGGTGCCAGCTCTTCAGCGAGCCCAGCGCCGGGTCCGACGTCGCCGGCCTGTCGACGCGGGCGGTTCGCGACGGCGACGAGTGGGTCGTCAACGGCCAGAAGGTGTGGACGAGCCTCGCTCACCTCTCGAAGTGGGGCATGCTCCTCGCCCGGACGAATCCCGACGTCCCCAAGCACAAGGGTCTGTCGTACTTCGTCGTCGACATGCAGGCGCCCGGCGTGACGGTGCGACCGCTCGTGCAGATCACGGGCGACGCCGAGTTCAACGAGGTGTTCTTCGACGACGTGCGCATCCCCGACTCCATGCGCGTCGGGCCCGAAGGCGACGGTTGGCGTGTCGCGATCACGACGCTCATGAACGAGCGCGTGTCGCTGTCGGGCGCGGGGTCGGTGAGCGGCGACACCGTCGGCGGCAGCCCCATCTCTCGGCTCCTCGACCGCCACAAGGGCGTCACCGATCCGATCACAAGGCAGCGTCTCTCGCAGGCGTACATCGAGAGCCGGCTGATTCGCATCAACAACGAGCGGGCGGCCGCCAAGCGCAAGCGCGGGGGCGAAGTTGGGCCGGAGGGCTCGATCACGAAGCTGATGTCGGCGGAGTTCAACCAGCGTCTCCAGAGCCTCGCTCTCGACCTCGAGGGTGTCGGAGGCGTCGCGTGGGAGGGCGAGCATGCGCAGCGTGGTCAGCGCGGCCGCCCCACCTGGCTAGCCGACGGCACCGACCGCGGCACGTTGGCGCGCGGCTTCCTGCGTTCGCAGGCGAACACGATCGAAGGCGGGACGTCCGACATCATGCGCAACATCCTCGGCGAGCGCGTCCTCGGTCTTCCGAAGGACCCCGACGTGTCCCGAGAAGTCGCGTGGAAGGACGTCCTCCACTAGCCCTCATGGTCGCCGTCGCAAGCTCCGGCTCGTGCGGCGCCGGTCGGCAAAGCCGCCGTCGCCGCGGGCGAAATCGTCATCGGGGGCTGGCGGGCCGATGAACCGAAAGCTGCGGTCGTACCTCCGCAAGCGGGGCGCTCCGCCCGATGAGATCGCCCGCGCCGAGCGCGGGGACCGGCTGCTGTTGCTGGCGTTCGACTACCAGCTCATGCCGGGACGGCCCCGCTACACGTTCGCGGAGGCGTGCCGTCGGGCGAGCTTCGATGTCGAGACCGCGAAGCGACTCTGGCGTGCGCTCGGCTTCCCCGACGCGCCGCCGGAGGAGCGACTGTTCCGCGACGAGGACGTCGAGACGATCATCACGATGCGGCGCCAGATCGACTCTACGATCGTTCCCGTCGGCGAGGACTACGTGCAGCTGGTGCAGATCGTTCGGGTCGTCGCCGGGTCGTTGGCGAAGATCGCCGAGGTCGAGAGCGACGCGCTGGCGACCGCAGTACGGGAACGACGGCAAGAGGGCGTCCCGGACGAACAGATCGCGATGCAGCTCACCGAGTCGTTGGACTGGTCGAGGTTGTCGCGGCTCATCGACTATGCCCTACGGCTCCAGCTCCGAGCGTCGGCGCGTCGCAAGCTCACGGCTACCGATCCGCAAGCGATCGGCGCCGACGAGCTGGCGGTCGGATTCGTCGACCTCGTGGGGTACACGGCACTGAGCCAGGAGCTCGAGCCGGAGGAGCTCGGTGCGCTCGTGAGCCGGTTCGAGGAGCTCGCCTACGACACCGTGGCCGAGCACGGGGGGCGAGTCGTGAAGACCATCGGCGACGAGGTCATGTTCGTCGCCGCCGACACGGGCAGCGCAGCGCGGATCGCTTTGCGCCTCACCGAGCGGTCGGCGGTCGACGCGGTGCTGCCCGAGGCGCGTGCCGGGCTCGCCAGCGGCACGGTCCTCGCCCAGGAAGGCGACTACTACGGCCCGGTCGTGAACCTGGCGAGCCGCCTGGTGGAGCTGGCGCGTCCCGGAAGCGTGCTGGCATCCACCGAGCTGCATGCCGACCTTGCCGACGACCCTGCGTTCGCGTGGCAGCGGATGCGCAGCCGCCGCATCCGTGACATCGGGCGGGTCGAGATCTGGGCGCTCGAGGGCGCCGAGCAATACGTGCCGGAGCCGTAGGCCGTCAGCAACCGCGGCGGGGTGCGATACCTTCGTCGCGCATGGCTGCCTCCCCCCGCGACCACGCAGGCAACCCCCTGACCTTGCTCGCCGTGCACGCGCATCCTGACGACGAGGCGTCGAAGGGCGCCGGCACGGTCGCCAAGTACACCGACGAGGGCATCCGCTGCGTGCTGGTGTGCTGCACGGGCGGCGAGGCGGGCGACATCCTCAACCCGGCGGCGGATACGCCCGAGGTGCGCGAGAACCTGCGCGAGGTGCGCATGGCCGAGCTGCGCGCCAGCGTCGAGGCGATCAGCTATGCCGAGCTGTACCTGCTCGGTTACCACGATTCGGGTATGCCCGACACCGAGACCAACGCCCGGCACGACAACTTCGCCAATGCGCCCCTCGACGAGGCCGTCGGCAAGCTCGTCGAGGTGATCCGGGCCGAACGTCCGCAGGTCATCGTGACCTACGCCGACGACCGCGAGTTCTATCCGCACCCGGACCACATCCGCGTGCACGAGATCTCCGTGCCCGCGTTCGACGCCGCCGGCGATCCCGACCTCTACCCGGAGGCGGGCGAGCCATGGCAGCCGTCGAAGATGTACTACATGGGCTGGTCGAAGCGCCGCGTGCTGGCGCTGCACGAGGCGTACGTCCAGCACGGGCACGAGAGCCCGTTCGAGCGGTGGTTCGAGCGTGGCTTTCCCGACGACGGCGACCGGTTCACGACGCACGTGGACGTCGGCGGCTACCTCGACCGGCGCCGCGCCGCGCTCCTCGCGCACCGCACACAGGTTGATCCCGAGGGCTTCTGGATGAAGCTTCCTGACGAGGTCGTGCGGGACACGTTCCCGTGGGAGGAGTACGTCCTCGCGCGGTCTCTGGTCGCAGGCGGCGTCCCCGCCGGCGAGCCTGCCGAACCGGAAACCGACCTCTTCGCCGGCATCCGAGCCGAGGTGGGAACCCGCCGCTAGCCGGGCGTCACGACGTGAGGGCCCGGCAGGCTTTCTCCGCGCTCAGGATCTTGTTCGCAGCCTTGTACTTGCGGCCGGCTGATCGGAACGTCTGCGAGAGCTTGGTCCCACCCTCCGTGATGTCGTTGCCGATTCGGGACGCAGCCGCCTTGAACTGCGTCACATCAGCCGTGTCGAGGGTCCCGGCATCCTGCTGACCTGTGGCGAAGATGTCCCGCACGTCCGTCATCGCGTTCTGGAACAGTTTTTCGACCTTGCGTCCGTCCTTGAAGTTCGGCGTTCCTGCCTCGTCCAACTGCGTCAGGAGCGTCTCGGTTTCGCTCACGGTGTTCCCCAAGAAGGTCACCAGCGAGTCCTTGACCTGCGCCGGGTCGGTCGAGCTTCCTCCGGCTGCCCGGAACTCGCTCGTCAGGTCTCTGATGCTCGTTTCCCAACCCGCCACCGCCAACCCGAGAACCCCTGCCAAGACCCGCATCTCTCGCTACCTCATTTCGCTCGCTCGTCGAGTGCTCCGGAAACATACCGAAGATCGGCGTACCGGGAGTGGCCTGGAGCCGTATTGGGTACAAAAAAGCTTCTGCCCTGTGGAAGGAGACCACGATGCTCCAGGTCACGACGAGCGCGGCCACGACCCTGGCCGACGCTCGAACCCAAGTTGGGCTCCCGGACCATTTCGGTATCCGCATCTTCCGTGGTGTGACCGACGGGAGGTCGGCGTTCGAGTTCGACTTCGTCGAGGAGCCCGAGGACGGCGACGAGGTCGGCGAGATCCAGGACACGCGCTACTACGTGGCCCCGGAGGTCGCCCGGCCGCTTGCCAACGCCGTGCTGGACGCCGAGGAGACGACGCAGGGCCCGCAGTTGACCCTCAAGAAGCAGGAGTGACCACCCGCGCACCTGTGCGGTAGTGCTGGAGCGGCCGATCGGCGACAGTAGGCGACCGGCTGCTGCGCGCGTACGCCGAGAACCGCGCCACCTACCGCGTCGACGTCGTGTTTCCCGCGGTCCTACAATCCGCGCACCAGGACCAAGGGAGGACCGCGCGATGGCCAAGTACCTCTCCCAGGAGTGGCTCGACGAGGTCACCAAGATGGCCGAGGGGCAGCCCGAGCGCCCCGGTGCCTCGGCCCGGATGCAGTACGTCGTCACCGGCGGGCCCGACGGCGACATCAAGTACTACTGGGCGCTCGAGAACGGGAAGCTGCTCGAGAACAAGCTCGGCGAGGTCGCCGACGCCGACTTCACGCTCACGCTGACGTACGACGACTCGGTGAAGGTGCAGAAGGGCGAGCTCGACGCGAACGCGGCGTTCATGCAGGGCCGCATGAAGGTGACCGGCAACATGGGCAAGCTCATGCAGCTCATGCCGCTCACGAACTCTCCCGAGTACAAGGAGCTGCAGGAGCAGGTCCGGGGGATCACCGACTTCTGACGATTTTGGCGTCGCTGAGGCCCGCTATGGGTGACTGAGCGACGCCAAAACGCTTCGGATCAGAGGGTGAGCTTGGCGTTGCGGAAGACCCGGCTGACGCGCGCGCCGGCTTTGGCGTAGAAGCCGATCGGACCGACCCAGGCGATGTCGGCCTCGGCTAGGCCGCCAGCCTCGAGGTCGGCGCACAGCGCTCCCAGCATGGCCCGACCGGCGCCGGCGCGTTGTCGATCGGGGTTCGTCGCCATCGGCCCGATCCAACCCCGTCGGTTCACCGAGTGGCACGCGAAGCCGATCGTGTCCCCGCCGGCACGCGCCGCGTAGCACGTGCCGGCGGCGGTTCCGCGCTCGACCTCGTCGACCCAATGCGGGAACGAGCGCGCCGCCAGGACCGCCGCGCCGTCACCGGTCTCGCGCTCGACGACGACGCCGGAGGGCGGATCGGCCCGGAAGCTCGTCGCGATCGCCATGTTGCATGCAGCGCCGTACGGCTCGAAGCCCAGGGCCTCGAAGAGCGAGAGGGCGGCGGTGAAGCGGAAGTCGACGCCCGGCCAGACGTAGCGGGGGATGGCGGTCCCGAGATGGAGATCCACGGCGCCCGCCTCGCGCGCCCGCGCCGCGCTTTTCTCCACGAGGGCACGACCGCGGCCCTCGCGCCTGTGATCCGGGTGCACGGCCAGCAGCACCAGCCATGCCGCGGCCAAGTCGTCGAAGCGCTTCACGCTCAGCACCGCTGCCGCGCCCTCGTCACCGACGACGTCGGTGTCGGGCCCGTAGCAGCACGTCTCGAGGTCGGCGACCGTCAGCCCCTCGTCGGGCAGCGCAACGGAGACGAGGCGCGCCAGCTCGGAGGGCGCGAGCGTCACGCGGCGCGCTGGAGCTCGCGCAGCTGCCGGTAGCCGATCAGCTGCGCGCCCGCCCTCTCGACGAGGTCGCGCAGCGACGGATCGTGACAGAGGTACTCGTGGTCCTCGACCCGCCCGCCCCAATCGGTGTACGCGGCGCGCAGCTCGTCGGTGTCGATTCCGGGATGCAGGTACACCTCGGTGACGCCGGGCCGTAGGTCGAACAGCACCCGCTCGATGCGCCGCCGCGCCCCGACCGGGCACAGCACGAAGTGGTCGGGGAACACGATCCCCTCCTCGTTGGCCAGCCGCCGGAACGGAAAACCGACGA
>WNGB01010094.1_pt1 | contig 13157 bp, 8 predicted proteins | sample 5400681 | NCBI WGS metagenome assembly WNGB01 (sample SAMN13153367, study PRJNA577476) | soil metagenome | isolation source: 115 cm soil or saprolite under grassland replicate 2 | place: USA:California | collected 2016-06-15 | reverse complement strand
TCCGCTCGCTGGTCGCCGACGAACAGGGCCGGCCGCGCTTCGTGCGGGAGACCCACGAGTTCCGCGCGGCCGTCGCGAACCACACCATCGCCCCGCGCGACGCGGTGGTCGTGCGCTACCGCCTGCGGGTGCCCGACCGGCTCGCGCCCCGTGCGCTGCCGCTCGCCGTCGAGGCGCGGGTCCTGCACCGCAGCCGCAACCTGCCGCTCCAGCGCGCCGCCTGCCAGGCCGCGCGCGCCGCGCGCGGGCGGAGGTTCTCGGCCCGCGCGGCCGAGCTCGACGATCCGATCCTCGACCCGTGCGCCGAACAGCCGCTGACCCTGGTCGCGAAGACCGCCGTCTGGATCGGCGAGGGCTGGCACGAGCGGGCCGAGCGGGCCGCGCGGGCCCAGCATCCTGCCGGCGCGGTGCGGCCGACCTGGCGGCGCCGCTACGAGCACGGCATGGCGCTTCTCCACTCTCGCCAGGAGAACCTGGACGACGCGCGCGCGCCGCTCATGGCCGCGCTGGCCGACGTCGAGCGGGAGCCGGCGGTCGGGCCGCGCGAGCGCGCGATGGTCTTGCTCGCGCTCGGCCAGCTCGACGGGCTCGAGGGTCGGGCCGGCGCGGCGCTGAGCTGGCTCGACCGCGCCGAGCGCGAGATGCCCGGCCACCCGGCGATCGCGTACGCGCGCGGGGCGGCCTGGGCCAGGGTGTGGCGCTGGCCGGAGGCGGCCGCCGCATTCGCCGCCGCCTCGGCCAAGGCGACCGGCAACGCCGGCGGCTGGGCGCAGCTGGCCATGGCGCTGGGCAGCCTCGGCCGCGACGAGGATGCGCTGGCGGCGGCCCAGCACGGGCTGGCGCTGGCCCCGCGCGACGCAGACCTCCTGCGGGTGCAGGCGCTGGCGCTGCGCGGCCTGGGCTCGGCTCCCGAGTCGGCCGACGCGGCGCTCGAGGCCTACGACCTGTACCGTCCGCCCGATCGCGCCGCCGATCTGCGCATCGCCTGCGTCGGCAGGGTGCCGCTCTGCGCCGGCGAGCGCGACCCGGTGCACGTGCACGAGCTCGTGCCGCGCTAGGTCGTCGAGTCGATCACATCAGATGGAGCCCCGCCGCGCGACCGGCCGGCGGGTCAGCGACCGGCAGCGCTCGCCGCCGTCAAACACGGTCACCGACTTGATCTGGTTCCGGTGGTCGAGTGCCTTGTAGTGGTTCTTGCGCGCCGCGAACAGGTCGAGATGGCGTCCGCGGACCCCGCCGCCCTGGTCGTCGGCCACGACGCAGCCGTCGTGCACGAATCCGCCCCACGGCGGCCGGCCCGGCATGGTGAGTCCGTCCAGCTCCGGGATGTAGAGAACGCTGCCGATGGCGACCCGGCTCGGATCGACCGCGACCGAGCGGAACGGGAACAGCGGCCGCCCGTGGACTCCCGTGCCCCAGCGATGACCGGGGCGGGCGGTCCGGTAGCACGGGGAACCGGGACACTGGCACGCGCCGGAGTAGGTGAGCACGCGCCCGTCGCGCAGCTTGCCGGCCCCCTCCATGCGCATCTTGCGGGCGAACGAGCGGGACACCTTGGCCACCGGCTGGCAGCGCTTGTTGTACAGCTGGACGCCGCGCTTGCCGCCGCTCTCCGACGGCAGGTAGTAGTAGGTGAGCTTGAAGGCGCCCAGCGGCTCGCCCGCAGCGGGAGGTGCCGGCGGCTCCCAGGTCAGGCGCGGGAGCGTCGTCACCAGCTCGCGGATCGCGGCGACGATGTCGATCGGCAGGGGCTGTGCCGGCGGAGCGGGCTCCGGCGGCGGAGATTGGCCGAGCGCGAGCCCGGCGGCGACGGTTGCGCCGACGAGAGCTCCGGCGAAGGCGGAGAGTGCGGTCAGTCGTTTCATGTCCCTCGGGGGATGGGAACGGAACGGCCGATTTCGCTCCCGGACACTTCCACCCTAGTTTGTCATCGGCCGGCGATTCAACCACTGAAGGCACCTGCTCGGATGCTCACCTCCTGACACCAACTGTTCGCCGCATCACGCCGGAGCGGTCCAAGCGGAGGAATTTGCGCGCCGGGCCGGGCCTGCAGGCGCCCATCGCGGGGCGCGATCTTTTTCGACCTCCCGGCGGAATGGCAGGTCACCCCACGTCTGTAGTAGCCTACTACGTGCGTAGTAGGGCAGCAGCCGGAGCCGGCCGCGGCCGCTCGGGACCGTCATGGCGAGGACTCCACCGGATCTGACCGCAGCCGAGTTCGACATCATGAAGGCGCTGTGGCGCCTCGAGCGCGGCACGGTGGCCGATGTGCGGGCCGCGCACGCGCGCCTGAGCGGAAGCGACCTCGCCTACACCACGGTCATGACCCTGCTCGGGCGGCTGGCGGCCAAGCGGGCGGTCAAGGTCGACCGCGGGCGCCAGCCGTTCGTGTACCGGCCCGCGTTCCGGCGCGACTCGGTCCTCCGCGAGCGCCTCAAGCAGTTCATCGACTCTGTGTTCGACGGCGAGGCCGAGTCGCTGGTCCTGCACCTGGTCGAAGACGAGGCTCTCGGCCGCGACGAGTTGCGCCGCATCCAGCGCCGGCTCGCCGAGGGTGAGACGAGCGAGCCGGCGGGCCGGAGACGGAGGAAGTGATGCCGGGAGAGCTGGCGGCGACCTGGATCGCGACCGGCCTGGCGCACGGCACCGTCCTGGCCGCCATCACCTGGCTTCTCACCGCCGCGCTGCTCAGGCGGGCCCGCCCCGCGCTGCTCGCCGCGCTGTGGACCGTCGTCCTCCTCAAGTTCCTGGTTCCGATCGGCCCGCGCACCTCGCTGTCGCTGTCGAGCGTGCTCGATCAGCTGATCGCGCACGCCGCGGGCGGAGGCGGGACGGCGCGGGGCGCCGCCGGCACGGCCCTCGCAGCGGCGACGGGACGGGCAGGCGTCGGCGGGGCGGCCCCGGTGGTGCTGACCCAGGCCCTGCTCGTCGCCTATCTGGTCGGGCTCGCGTGGTTCGCGGGCCGCCGGCTCGTCCGCCACCGCGCGCTCGTCCGGCAGGTTCGCGCCCTGCCGCTCGCCCCCGAGGCCGCGGTCGATCGACTCGCCTGGCTTGCGTCCAGCGTCGCGGGCGGCCTCCGCCGCCTGCCGGTCGTGCGGGCGGCGCCGGATGCGTGCGGACCGTACCTGGTCGGCTGCGCGCGGCCCGAGCTGGTCACGCCGGCCTGGCTCGATCCGGCGACCCCGGCGTGGTCGGCGGCGATGAGCCACGAGCTCGCCCACCTGGTCCGCCGCGATCCCTGGCTGCGCGCGGTGGAGAGCACGGTGCGCGCGCTCTTCTACTTCTGGCCCCCCGTCGTCTGGGTGTGCCGCCGCATCGACCGCGCCCGCGAGATGGCCTGCGATCAGTTCGCGGTGGCCCACGGCCCGCTCGGAGCGCGCGACTATGCTCGCCTCCTCGTCGCGTTCGCCACCCGCGCACCGGGCGCCGGCGCCCTGGTCGCGCCCGGGGCCATGGCGCTCGTACGGACGCGCAGCCAGCTGGGCGCGCGCGTCGATCGCCTCCTCGCGGGTGCGCGCCCGCCCGCGCTCGGGCGCGCCGGCGCGGTGATCGTGACCGCGTGGTCCTCCCTCTGCCTGGCCGGTGCCGCGCGATCCTCGGCGCGGGCCACGCCGTCCGGCCCGGAGTGCAACCTGGAGCCGGGCCTCATGGTCCAGATCCTGGCCACGCACCCCGACGCGGACACGGACGGCGACGGCATCCTCAGCCAGGACGAGGCCTGCGCCCACCAGCAGCGCATGCGACAGCGCCTCCTCGACCGCGTGGTCGACGCCGAGCTGGTGAGCCGGCTCGATCCGGACGCGGACCTCGACGGGGACGGCGCCCTCAGCGAGGTCGAGATCGACTCGATCAAGGACCAGTTCGAGCTGGCCATGGCGCCGGACGGCGCCGACGGCGTGGTCCTGCGCTTCGGCGGCACGGCGGTTCCGCTGCCAGAGGAAGAGGTGCGCATCGACGCGGCGGCCGCGCCGGCCCGCGTCTGCCGCGCCGCGCGCTGCGCCGATGGGCCCGGCCAGCCCGGTCGCTTCCCGCTCCTCATCGACGTGTCGCTCACGAGCGCGCGGTGAAGCGGGCCGCGCCCTTCAAAGGAGCGCGCGCACCTGTTCGAGCCGGGCGTAGATGTCCTCGATGATCGGGTGGCCACGGAAGCGCGGAACGGCCTCGTCCACCTGCCGCTCGAGCGCGGCGAACTGCAACGCCACCTCCTCCTCGCGGGTCGCGCGCTCGGCCGCCAGCTCGATGGCCGCGTCGTCGATCGCGGCGAGCTCGCGCTCGGCGTGGCCGGCCAGCTCGGCCATCCGGTCCTCGAGCTGCTCGAGCTGATACTCCATGTCCGGATCGACCATGCCGTGGCTCCGCGCCTGATCGAGCTCGAAGCGGAGCTCGCTCAGGGCGAAGCGGAAACGCGCCTCGTTCTCGCGCGCTCGCCGGGCCACCGCGTCGCGCGCCCGTTCCAGCTCCTCCATGCGGGTCACCAGCATCTCGAGATGGCCGCGGGTGCCGGCCAGGCTGGCCGCGCTGATCGCGAGGTGGAAATCGCTGCAGCCGAGGTCGATGATCGCCTCGGCCAGCTGGACGAGAAGGTGCTGGCCGGCCGTCCGCACGTCGTCGCCCGACAGGTCGTCGGTGGCGGCCCGCCCGATGTCGTCGGCCGCGGAGTGGCCGGACGCGGCGGTGGTCTCTTCGAACCCGGCCCCGGTCCCCCAACGTCCGCCCGGATCCGGGATGGTGAGCTCGTGCCCCGTGGAAGCGTTGTGGCCGCGCCGGAGCTGCTGCGTCGCCGCCAGCGCGGCCGGACCGGCGCGGAGCTCGGCCAGCGCGGCGCGGAGGTCCGCCCCGCTCTGGAAGCGGTCGGACGGGCTCTTCTCCAGGCAGCGCAGGATGATCTCGTCGAGGCGGCGCGGGATGTTCGCCTGCGGCACCACCTCGCTCGGCCGCCGCGGGGGCGCCCACATCTGGTTGCTCATGACCTCGAGCGGCCGTCCCACGAAGGGCGGGGCGCCGGTGACGAGCTCGAACGCGATGCAGCCAAAGGCGTAGATGTCGATCCGCGGGTCGTCCGACTTGGCGATGACCTGCTCCGGCGCCATGTAGGCCGGCGTGCCGAAGATCTCTCCCTGGCCGGTGGCCAGCACCGACTCGGCATCATCCGGCGACAGAATCTTGGCCACTCCGAAGTCGAGCACCTTGAGCTGGTCGCTGTGGCCGCGCTCTTCGCCGAGCATCAGGTTGGCCGGCTTGAGATCGCGGTGGATGACACCGCGCGAGTGGGCGTGGTCGATCGCATCGGCCAGCTGGATGAGGATGGGCAGCGCGCGCTGGACCGGAAACGACCCGACCTGGCGGAGGACCTGGGCCAGGCTGGCCCCTTCGGCGTATTCGGTGGCGATGTAGAAGCGCCCGTCCGGCAGGCGTCCGAAGTCGTGGATGGCGACGATGTTGGGATGCTGCAGCCGGTTGGTGGCGCGCGCCTCGCGGCGGAAGCGCGTCACCAGCGACGGCGTGTCCATCGTGGAGCGCAGCACCTTGAGCGCCTCCCTGCGCCCGAGGCTGAGGTGCTCGACCAGATACACCTCTCCCATGGCCCCTTCTCCGACCTTGGACAGGACGCGGTATCGGCCCTCGAGTTCGCCCCCGATCACGGCCCCTCCGTGGCAGCCCAGCCTATCACGCACGATGCCGCCACGCCCGCAGCGGCGAGCCTGTTTCCACGGCGACTTCCGCGCCGAACCTCCCACCCCGGTGCTCACGCCACCGGATCCATGGAGGCGCTACGACTCGCCTCCATTCCAGCGGCTCTCGCCGATGTCGATATACGCGAACCGGCACGCGAAGCCATCTCCCAGCGGGCTGCATGCGTAGATGCCGACCTGCAACTCCGAGTCAGCGCCGAGGGCGTGCAGGTGGGCGATGCGCATCTGGCGCCAGTCGCGGCCGTCGGGCGACCACTCGACGAGGAAGTCGGAGCCTCTGCGGCTCACGCGATGCCAGAGCGAGCGCACGCTCGAGGAGATGTCCTGGGTCGCCCAGTCGGAGAACCCGAGGTTCGTCACCACGGAGCCCAGCCGACTCGTCTGCGGATCCTCGTACTCCACCGACGACTTGATCCAGTTCTCGCCGTCGAACCGCACCATGAGCCCGCACTGGTCGTACCTCGCCCGCGGCGACGATTCGACCCCGGTCTCGAGCGAGAAGTCTCCAGTCCGCGTCGTCAGCAGGCAGTGCCCGTCGTCGCGCCTGAACCCGTAGTGAGTCCGCTGCCAGAAGTCGGTCCCGGCCCGCGCCGTCATCGCGAGCCCGAGCCCGCGTTCGAAGCCGAACGCCTGCGGCTCGTTGAACCAGGCGAATCCGTCAGGAATCCGCTCCGGGGTGAAGTCATGGTGCATCGCCGTGCTCCTCGCGTCCCGTTCGCACGCCGCTCATCCTCTGCCTGCTACGTTGGCACATACCGACCCGACCGCCCGCCCCGACACACCTCCTCTCGGATGAACCTGCGAGTCAGTTGACCTCGCATGTGATGGGCTCGGGGGGCGTGTCCGGGAGCAGGGAGGCGGCAAACCACCCGAAGCTTCCGCCCGGCTCGCTGGGCTCGCGGGCACCGGGACAGGTGAAGCTCACCGCGCTCAGTTCCGAGCCCACGATGGCGGTCGCCAGCGCGTCGCGGAACATGCAGGTGGTCACGAGGCCGCGCTCCGCACTGCCCTCGCATACGCGGACGGCCTGCGGCGCGGACCCGGCGGTGGAGCAGAGCATGGTCACGACCTCGCCCGGCACGCAGGTGAGGTCCGCGTCATCACCCTCCTCCCAGCCGCAGTCGCGGAGGGGTCCCGCCTGCTTGCGCGTGCACGCCGACGTGACGAAGCCGCCGGTCGCGGGCACGTCCACTTCTCGCGTCTGCAAGTTGTTGGCGTCGAAGCCGGCCACGAATTCGCAGAGCGGGCGATCGACGGGGAGCCCGTTCTCGCCGAGCAGGTCGGTCTCCTCGAACGCCTGATTGCCCTCATCGTCGAGGACGGGCGCGCCCTCGCAGATGAAGTCGTCCGGGTTCAGCTGGAAGCGGAGGTCCGCGCGCAGGCCCCCGGCGGGGACATCCAGATCGGTGATGTCGATCCAGTTGCACTCGACACCGGCCAGGTAGGTGTCGCCCCAGCCGCTCGCGACGCCCTGGTTGTCGCAGGTGTAAGGGTGGACGAGCGGCGTCTCCTCGCTGTTGAAGTAGCGGTCGGTCGATTCGATGCAGAAGGCGCGCTTGTCGCCGGGGAGCTCGCCGTAGCTGAAGTCGCCGTAGTGGCTGTAGTGATAGTGCTGGTGGCACTCGCTGTAGATGAAGTCGTTGTGCTCGACGAACGCGGATGTGTCCGAGGCCTCCCCGACGGTGAGCGCCTCGGTCGAGGCGTTGCGGATGGTGGCGTCGAACTCGAGCAGCCTGCGCCAGCCCGGCCCGCCGACGCACTGCTCCTGGATCGTGCACGAGTCCGGCTCGATGTAGCGCCACACGATCCGGTTGGCGAGAAGCCCGTCGCCGATGACCTCCAGGTCCGGACCTTCCGTGCTGGCGTAGTCGGCCACGCGGACCTCGTCGGCCAGGTCCCCGTCCCATGCCAGGCGCTCGAAGCGCATCTCCGTGTCGACGCGACCGCTGTACATCTCGAGCGCATCCAGACAGCCCAGATCGGGAAACTCGGTCAAGTGGCAGGAAGACTCCTCGAAGCTCTCGACCTCGCAGTCCTGATCGAAGAGCTGCCAGGCGTTCTCCGATTCTGCCGTGCGCAGCGGATAGCCCGACTCGTCCAGGCAGGCGTAGCCGGTGCGCTGGAACAGGAACTCCGGATCGAGCGGAAGGTTGAACGGCTCGACCGCCGCACCACCGGCGCTGGCCAGCTCCGAGTCCGCCTCGGCCGGGGAACCGAGGTCGCTGAGCAGCGTGCTCTCGAACTGGTAATCGATGAGCAGGACGTCGTGGCCCTGGTAGTCCTGGCGGACCGCGCCGTCCGGGCCGAGCGCGATGGTCCAGAGCTCGCGAGGCGGCAACGCCAGGATGCCCTTGTCGTCGTGGTAGTAGTTGCGGTAGACGAGGCGGTAGGCCGTGTGGAGGATCTGCGCGATGGCACGGTCGCGCCAGAACTCTTCCCCCTCGGCCAGGTAGTCCACGGCGGCCTGGTCGCGCAGCGGTTCCGGGATCTCGTCGAGGACGACGCCGACCTGACTGGCCATCGACACCCGGACCAGCGCACCGGGATCAGGGCCGGCGTCGACCGGCGGCGGCCCGTCGTCGTCGCCGCTGCAGCCGGCCACAAGAATGAGGATCGTGATGACCGAGCACCTGCGCATGTGTCTCCCCTCGATGGGACGGGATTGCGGCCTGGGTCCGCCTTGGAGGTCAGTAGCGATAGCCGAGTCGCGCAAAAAACTCCCTGCCTTCTCCGGGCATCGTCGGAAGGCGGAGCTCTGCCGGATCCGTCCGGTCGAAGTCCTCCTGAGCCGGCACCTCCTCGCGACGCCCGAAGATGTTGCGCGCACCGATCGTCAGGTCGACGCCGCCCCAGAAGTCCGGGACGTAGACGGTCGCGTTCCAGTCGAGGAAGGCGCGGGCCTTCAGCATCCGCTGCCGCGTCTTGCGTCGGCCGACGTAGACGAGCTCGGTCGAGACGTGGCCGACGCCGGCGATGGCCGGCGTCGAGACTCCACCCGATGCGGTCAACGACGGCGAGTTGAGCGCGGTCACGTGCGTGTCCGCGTTCTCCACCTCGGTGAGGCCGGTACCCGCAAAGACCAGCCAGCCGGTGCTGTTGCGGTAGCTCATCTCGCCTTCGAGACCGCGCGCGGTCAACGCACCCAGGTTCAGGAACTTGATCCGCATCTCGCCGCCGCCGATGTCGACTTGTTCCTGCTCGAGGAGGTCGTCGGCCTGCCAGAGGAAGGCCGAAAGCCGGGTCGACAGACGGCCGTCGAGCGGGCGGCCCCACAGGACCGCCTCGTAGCTGCGAATGGTCTCGGCCTTCAAGTCCGGGTTGCCGATGTAGTCGACCCCGTCATCGAAGAACGCCTCCTCCGGACTCGGGTTGCGGAAACCCTCGGCGTAGAGGAGCTTCAGGCCGTAGCGGTCGGATGGGCCCAGAAACAGCGCCGCCCGCGGCGAGATCCGTTCCTCGAAGACCGAGTTGCGATCCAGGCGCACTCCGGCTGTCAGCGACAGCCATGAGAGCGGCGCGGCATCGAGCTCGGTGTAGAGGCCCTGCAGGCTTTCACCCTTGGGCACGACGACGGCGTCGGCCTCCATGCCATCGTAGAAGCTTCGGCTCTTCGTGTCCGCACGAGTGACCTCTCCGCCCATGGTGAGCCCGAGCTGGTCGCCCGCGATCGCCCACCGGCCGCGCACCTCGCCGCCGTACCAGAACGAGTTCCCGAAGTCGTGGAGCGGATCCGGATCGTAGACCAGGAAGTCCTCGTACGAGTAGCGATTGACGAAGGCGCGGCCGGTGAGGGTGAAGCGGTCGCCGAGCTCGCGCGTGTAACCGCCCTCGGCGAGGATCAGGAGGTCGTAGACCCGGTTCTGCGGGTTGCCGACCTGAGTGTCCCAGGGTGCGAATGCGAGCTCGCGGATCCGCCGGCGGAAGCGGACCTGGGCGAACGCCCCCCCGTCGGTGCCGACCAGGGAGGCGTTCACCGCCCGCTCGCCGTCGGCGTCGAGCCCCTCTCCGACGCCCGGGACGTTCAGCTGCTCGCCGACGCGGTCCAGCATGGCGATCGAACCTCGGACGTGGTGGTCGACGTCACCGGCGACGAATCCGGCGGCCACCGAGCCGGCGGCGAGACTGCTGCCGGACACCCGGCCCCAGACCCGCGGCGCCTCGCCCGCACTGCGAGTGACGACGTTGATGATGCAGAGGAAGGCGTTGGTGCCGTACACCGACGATACCGGGCCGCGGATCACCTCGATGCGCGCCACATCGTCGATGTGGACCGGCAAGTCCCAGCTGATCCCGGCGTACTGACTCCACGGCTCGTTGACCGTGGCACCGTCGATGAGGACCAGGAGACGGGTGTTGAAGTCGCCGAGGAGCTGGAGCCCGCGCACGCCGAGCCGCGGGTACATGCGGTCGTCGACCACGTACAGACCCGCCACCGCGCGCAGCGCTTCGGCGACGGTGCGGTACCCCATGCGGCGCAGGCGGTCGCCGGTGACCACGGTGACGGCGGACGCCACGTTGCCGAGCGATTGTTCGCGCTTGGCCGCGCCGGTCACGAGATCCTCGCGTGCGGCCGCCGCCGAGATGACGGCGATCTTGCTCTCGGTGTCCTCCTGCTCCACCTCGGGCAGAGGTGGCAGATCGTCGACGGCGGCGGCCGGGACGTCGGCGACCGGAGGTGGCTGGGCGTGCGCGGCGACGCTCCCCAACAGCCCGAACACCGCGAGCCCCGCCCATGCTCCGACCGCATTGATCAGTGGGTCCTTGCGCTGCACCCCGCCCTCCATCGCTCGGGGAGTCTTCCGCGACTCCCGGTCCCTCATCGGCATGCAGGATTCCTGACCACCGCACGGACCGGCTGGCGGCCATCGATCGCGGCACGTACGTTGGCACTTCGCGCGTCGTGGAGTCAACGGTGGTCTCCGCGGCCGCTCCATCGTCCGGCACGCTTCCCTTCTCCCGGGCCAGGACGCCCGGAGACGACGTCGCTCAGCGACGCCGTGTCGACTCCGACAGTGCCGCGGTGGACGACAGGCCATTGCCGGTCCGTCCGAGGATGATCCCGCCGAAACCCACGGCGGTCGCATGGCCCGGCTCGACGAGGGAGACCGCCCCCAGGTCATAGTCCGTCCCGCTGGTTTCGGAGACCCACGTCTTTCCACCGTCGGTCGTTCTCACGATCGTGCCGAGTGCGCCGACTGCCATTCCGTTCCGCGCATCGGCAAAGGACACGCTGCCCAGGAGCTCGGTCGTTCCGCTCGACTGAGGTTCCCAGTGAGCGCCTCCATCCGTGGTCCTCAGGATCACGCCAAACTGCCCGACGATGGTGCCCGTACTGGCATCCGTGAAGAAGACATCCAGCAAGTCAGCCAGAGTTCCGCTCGCCTGAGCGTTCCACGTATTTCCTGCGTCATTCGTTCTCAGGATGAGGCCGAGGCCGCCGACGATCGTTCCGGTATCGGCGTCGCTGAAGGACACGCCCACCAGGGGATTGATCGTGTTGCTCTCCTGCTGGACCCAGGTCTTTCCACCGTCGGTGGTGTGAAGAATGATTCCATTCGTGCCGACGACGGTCCCGTGGCTGGCATCGGGAAAGGAGACGGCGAAGAGATCTTCGAGGGTCGAGCTCGTCAGCATCCCCCAGGTCGTTCCGCCGTCCGCCGTTCCCCGAATGGTGCCGAAGAAGCCGACTGCCGTCCCGTGGTTTGCATCCGGGAAGGAGACGCCGAGCAGCCAGTTGCTGGTCCCGCTCGCCTGCGTCGCCCAGGTATTCCCTCCGTCGCTCGTCCCGAGGATCGTCCCGGCCTCGCCGACGGCCCATCCGGTGCTCGCATCCGTGAAGGCGGCCGCTTCCAGCGAGCCGGTCGTCATGGCTCGTGACTGGCCCGTCCAGTCGGTCCCTCCATCGGTCGTATTCACGATGGCTCCCAGAGAGCCGACCGCAGCCCCGGCACTCTCGTCGGCGAAGGAAACGCCGATGAGGGTGCTGGTCGTGCCGCTGGCCCGGGTCACCCAGGTCGTTCCGCCGTCGGTTGTCGTCGCGATGGTGCCGGCGTCACCGACAGCGATTCCGTCGAGCGCACTGGCGAACGAGACTCCCCAGAGGAAGCTGGTTGTGTGGCTGTTCTGTCTGGCCCAGTGAGCGCCGCCATCCGTGGTTCTGAGAATGATGCCTCCTTCGCCGACCGCTGTCCCCGTACTCGCATCCGTGAAGGAAACGCCGTAGAGAAAGTTCCCGGCCCCGCTCGCCTGTGTCCTCCAGTGCTCGCCGCCGTCCGTCGTCCCGAGGATCAGGCCATACCAGCTCACCGCGGTTCCGTGGTCCGCATCCGTGAACGAGACGGCGTTCAGATTGTTGTGCGTGCCGCTGGTCTGGCTCGCCCAGGTCGCTCCACCGTCGGTCGTCCGCAGGATCGTCCCGTTCTCGCCGACGGCGGTCCCATGGTCGAGGTCGGCAAAGGAGACCGCCAGGAGCGCGTCGCGCGTGCGGCTGGTCTGGCTCGTCCAGGTGGTGCCGCCGTCCGCGGTCTGCAGGATGATCCCGCCTCCACCGACCACGGTTCCGTGGCTGGGGTCGGTCAAGGAGACTCCATAGAGGCGTTCCTTCGTTCCGCTCGACTGAATGAACCAGTGCCGCCCGCCATCCGTCGTCCTGATGATGGTTCCATCGTCACCGACGGCGACGCCGGTATATGGATTGACGAAGGAGACGCCGTAGAGAGTGTTCCCCTGCGGCAACGGGTGCTCCCACGCCCACTCGGCGCCGACCCGTGCGGCCGCGCGCGTCCTGAACCCCCAGGTGAGGCCCTCGACGAGGGCATTGCCCGCGAGATCCTGGATCGCGATCGTCAGGGTCGCCACGTAACCGGTGTCCGGATCGAGCGGAACCGACGGCGTGAGCATGACGGCGGCACCGTCGACAGCGCGTGTTCCGGCGATCGGCGTTCCATCCTCCATCGCGAGGACGAGGCTCGTCTCGGTGACGGTCCCGGCATCGACAGGCTCGGAGAACATGACCGAGATGACCGTCGTCGGCGCGACGTCGCCGTCTTCGTCCTCGGGCGATTTCGAGACGACGGTCGGGGCGGTCCGGTCGACCGAAGCATCGACGGAGGCATCGGCTCCGCCGGGCCCGGCATCGGGCTGGTCCGACGACGGATCGGGGATGCACGTGTTGCCTTCTCCCTCGGACGCAGGGAACTCGCCGTTCAGATCGCAGAACGGCCGCGCCGGGTCGGTGCAGGGCGTGTTGTCATCGCAGTAGAGTGGACCTCTCCTGCTGTCCGCCGTACACGTGGCCGTGGCGAACAGGGCCAGAGCGCCGTACGTCGCGAACCGCATGCGACCCTCCCTTCGGGCTCGCATGATATCCGCAGGCGCCTGCATGCAGGAGACGCACCGCGGGCTATTCGCGGCAGCGCGCTCCGCTGTTCGAGTGACGGGCGCCGCTACTCATCGATCACCTGT
>WNGB01018585.1_pt1 | contig 13158 bp, 11 predicted proteins | sample 5400681 | NCBI WGS metagenome assembly WNGB01 (sample SAMN13153367, study PRJNA577476) | soil metagenome | isolation source: 115 cm soil or saprolite under grassland replicate 2 | place: USA:California | collected 2016-06-15 | reverse complement strand
GCCGGGTCGGGCTCGGACCCGACGTGCACCGCCCTGGTCTCGAAGTCCAGCTCTTCGAAGCTCACGCCGTCACCTCGCTGTCGGCTCGCGGTCGGCAGCCAGCATAGGCAATGGGCCGCCCGAGGGCTCGGCGGTGGGGGTCAGGGCCCGTCGGGCGCCGGAGTGACGACCTCCGCGAGGATATGGCACCATAGCTCATGTGGCCCAGCGCTGCGGCCGGCGTCGGCCATCGGATGGGTGACGCAGACGCAGAGGCGACCGCCGGGCTCCAGCACGCGGGCAGCCTCGGCCACCGTGGCCGGCATGTCGTCCACGTCCATCAGCGAGTTGTAGGCGACGACCGCGTCGAAGCTCCCGTCCCGGAACGGCAGCGCGGCGGCGTCGGCGCCCAGGTAGTCGCCGTCACGGTCGGCGTCGGCCGCATGGCCGACCAGGGTCGGCGACGCGTCGACGGCGACCACCCGGTGCCCGCGGTGCGCGAGGTCGCGGGCGACCCTGCCCTCGCCGCAGCCCACCTCCAGGGTCCTCCGGCCCGGCTCGGGCACGATCGAGGCGAAGAACGCCTCCCGGTAGTGCCAGTAGGCGTCGTGGCCGGGGGTGCGCGCCCAGCGCAGCCAGCGCTCGGCCTGCCACTCCCAGGACGGCACCCGACCGGCTACCGGTGGCGGTCGCGGGAGGCGAGGTGGTCGAGGATGTCGGAGCGGGTCATGACGCCGACGGCGCGCCCGTGGTCGGTGACCAGCACGGCGGTCGAGCGGCCCTTGGAAAGCAGCTCGAACGCGGCCTCGGCCTGCTCGTGCTGCTCGACGGTGGGGAACGGCGGGTCCATGACGTCGACGACCAGGGCGTCGAGCACCTCCGGCTTGCGGAACAGGCGCTCCAGCAGCGAGCCCTCCTGGACCGAGCCGACCACGCTGGACAGGTCGCGCGGGTCGTCGCCGGAGACGACTGGGAGCTGGCTCACCGAGTAGGCGTGCAGCAGGTCGATCGCCTCCCTGACGCGCTGGTGGGAGGCGACCGTGACGAGCTGCGGGGTGTCGTGGTGGGCCTTGCCGCCGAGCACGTCGACCACGCTGGCGGTCCCGCGGCGGGGCAGGAAGCCGTAGTCGCGCATCCAGTCGTCGTTGTAGACCTTGGACAGGTAGCCGCGACCCGAGTCGGGCAGCAGGACCACGATGGTGGCGTCCCGGCCGTACTCCTTGGCGACCTCGACCGCCGCCACGGCCGCCATCCCGCACGAGCCGCCGACCAGCAGGCCCTCCTCGCGGGCGAGCCGCCTGGTCATCAGGAACGCGTCCCGGTCGCTGACGGTCACGTAGCGGTCGACCACCGAGCGGTCGAAGGTCTCTGGCCAGAAGTCCTCCCCCACCCCCTCGACCAGGTAGGGGTGCACGTCCTTGGAGGTGTAGATCGAGCCCTCGGGGTCGGCCCCGACCACCACCAGGTCGGGCTTGCGCTCCTTCAGGTAGCGGCCGGTGCCGGTGATGGTGCCGCCGGTGCCGACGCCGGCCACGAACACGTCGACGGCGCCGTCGGTCTGCCGCCACAGCTCCGGGCCGGTGCTCCGGTAGTGGGCCTCGGGGTTGGCGGGGTTGGCGTACTGGTTGGGCTGGAAGGCGCCGGGGATCTCGGCGGTGAGCCGGTTGGCCACCGAGTAGTAGGACTCCGGCGAGTCGGGCGGGACCGCGGTGGGCGCGATGACGACCTCGGCGCCGTAGCCGCGGAGCAGGGCGATCTTCTCCTGGCTCATCTTGTCGGGCATCACGAACACGCAGCGGTAGCCCTTGAGGGCGGCGACGATGGCCAGGCCGGCCCCGGTGTTGCCGCTGGTCGGCTCCACGATGGTGCCGCCCGGCCCGAGCAGGCCGGCCCGCTCGGCGCGCTCGACCATGGCCAGCCCGATGCGGTCCTTCACCGAGCCGCCCGGGTTGAGGTACTCGACCTTGGCCAGCAGGGCGGGCGCGAGGCCCCGGCCGAGCCTGGACAGCCGCACCAGCGGCGTCTCCCCGACCACGTCCAGGATCGACTCGTACACCTGCATGCGAGGAAGCATACCGCCGGCCGGCCCACTCCCCCGGCGGTGGGCCGGCCGGCGATCGCGCCGGACGGGGCCTGGTCAGACCTCGTCGACGACGGCTTGTCGGACCCCCTGGGGCGCCTGGAGGCAGCCTTGGATGAAGTCGAGGAGATCGAGCTCCCCTTGGAACGTCCCCCTGCGCTGGGAGGCCACGTGCTCGACCACCCCACTGAAGCGGAGCCGTTCGTCGTCCTCCTCACCGGCTGCCGGTGTCCAGACGCGCACCAGGAAGGTCTGCATGCGCGCATGGTCCGCGTGGACCTTAGGGTTGCCTTAAGGTCCGCTGAAAGTGACGGCGAGCCGACGGGAACGGCGCCGCCTCCACGCCGAGCTCGCCCATCTGCTCGCCGTAGATCCGGTAGCGCCGCCGCGCCTCGCCGTGACGGCCGGCGGCCACCAGCGTGGCCACCAGCCCCAGGTGCGCCTCCTCGTCGTAGGCGTCGCGTTCCAGCACCCTGAGGTGGAAACGGACGGCCTGGTCGTGCTCGGCCGCCTCGGCGGCCGCCCGCGCGAGGGTCCTGGCGACCGCCAGGTAGGCCGCCCTCGCCTCCTCGCGGAGCGACACCGCCCAGTCCTCGTAGGGGTCGTCCTCCAGGAAGTCGCCGGTGAAGGCGGTCTCCGCCGCGGTCAGCAGGGAGAGCGCCTCGGCCCGCTCGCCCCTGGCGAACCGGTCCAGCCCGGCCGCGGCGGCGGCCAGGAACTCCTCGACGTCGACCGGCAGGTGCGCCAGGGCGACGACGTGCTTGTCGGCCATGACGAAGCGGTCGGAGGGGTGGCGCCGGTCCGGGTCGAGGACGGTCCGCACGGTGGAGAGGGCGACCGACAGCCGGTTGGACAGCTTGGCCGGGTCCTCGTCGGGCCACAGGGCCTCCATCAGCGCCTCCCGCGGCACGGCACGACCCCGCCTGGCGACCAGGAACTTCAGCAGGTCGCGGGCCTTGCGGGACTGCCATTCCTCGACCGGCACGGGCTCGCCGGCCCGCAGCACCCGGAAGCCGCCAAGCGCCTGGATGCGCACCGGGTCGCGAGGCGGGGTCGCGATCACCCGCAGCAGCCCGGCCGCCACCTCGGCGCCGACCCGCACGCCGAGCGACCGCAGGCGCCGCTCGGCCTCCTCGACCGCTGAGGTTCCCCGGACCCCTCCGGCGCCGAGGCGGGCCTGGGCGAGCGCGTTGCGCGCCTCGCCGAGGCGGTTGCCGACAGCCGCCCAGATCGACGCCGCCTCGCGCAGCCGCGGCAGCTCCTTGGCGGGGTCCGGCGCCGCCAGGGCGCGCAGCTCCAGCGCCTCGGCCAGGCCCGCCCGGTCCCGGCGGGTGCCGGCGGCGGTGGCCGCGGCGGCCGCGAAGCCCGCCGCCGGCTCGCGCTCGCCGGCGGCGAGCGCCACCCAGCCGGCGGCGAGCTGGGCCTCGACCCAGGCCATGCCGGGCCCGTAACCGATCGCGCGGTCGGCCAGCTTGGCCGCCCGGTCGGGCTCGTCGCCGGCCAGCACCCTCGCGAGACCGGCGAGGGCCGGCACCAGGCCCTGGAGGTCGCCGGCCCGCTCGGCGAAGCCGACGGCCTCCTCGTAGGCGGCCCTCGCCAGCGCCAGGTCGCCCCGCTCCCGGTAGACCAGGCCCAGGTCGCCGAGCGGATAGGCGACCCTGCGGCTGCCCAACCGCTGGTAGGTCACCTTGGCCGCCTCCAGCTCGACGATCGCCTCGTCGAGCCGGCCGAGGCCGAGCTGGGCCTCGCCCCGGTTCGTCTGCGCCAGGGCGAGGACGGCGGCGTAGCCGGACAGCTCGGCCAGCCGCATCGCCGCCTCCAGCTCGACCAGCGCCTCCCGGTAGAAGCCCTCCTCGCTGCTGCGGGAGCCCAGGTTGGCGCGGATGCGGGCGAGGTGCAGGACGTCCTGGGCGCGCTCGGCCGCCTCCAGCGCGCGCAGGTAGTGGGCGTCGTTGGCGGCGCGGTCGCCCTCCAGCGCCGCCAGCATGCCCATGGCGGTGTGGGCCGCCGCCAGGGCGTGGTCGTCGCCGCAGGCCGTCGCCGCGTCGAGCGCCCGCTGCGCCACGGTGCGGCAGGCGTCCGCCTCGTGCCGCAGGAAATGGATCGTGGCCATCCAGGCCAGCAGCAGCGCCTGGTCGGCGTCGGGCGCGCCGTCCAGCCGCGCCCGCCGGAAGACCGCCATGGCCTGGTCGAGCTCGGCGCGCATGTAGTGGATGAGGCCGGTGCGCCAGGCCAGCCCCGGCGCCAGCTTCCGCTCCTGGCCGGCGGCCCGGCGGAAGCAGTCCAGGGCGCCCTGCCAGTCGCCCTTGACCTGGCGGGCCTCGCCCTCGACCTGCTCGAGGGCGCTGCTGCGCAGCTCGGCCGGCAGCCCGGCGGCGGCCGCCACCACCCCGTCGGTGGCGCCGGAGGCGAGCATGGCCGGGCCGTGCTCGACCAGGAAGGCGGCCGTCGCCGGCGGGTCCTCGCAGGCCACCACCGACGCCAGCGCCTCCTCGAGGTGGCCGCCGGCGGCCAGCCAGGCCGCCGCCCGCCGGTGCAGCGCCCGCAGCTCGCCGGCCTCCATCGGCATCGAGGCGAGCACCACCTCGCGGACCAGGTCGTTGAGGACGAACCAGCCGTCGACGGTGCGCGGCTGCAGGAACAGGCCGCGACGGGCCAGCCGGGCCAGCATGCCCGGGTCGGCCTCGACGTCGAGGGCGCGGCACAGCTCGACGGTGAAGCGGCGCAGGGGCGCGACCCGGCGGACCAGGTCCCGCAGGACCGGGTCCTCGCCGGCGAGCACCTCCTCGGCGAGATAGGCGGACAGCAGCCCGCCCGGCCGGCGCAGCGCCGCCAGGCTGGCGGCCCGCTCGCGCGGGCGCTGGCGGCGCAGCGACTCGGCCGCCAGGCAGGTCGCTGCCGGCCAGCCCCCGGTCATCCGGTGCAGCGGCTCGCTCAGCTCGCGCCCGTCCGGGCCGAGCACGGCGGCCAGCAGCTCGGCGGTCTCCTCCTGGCCGAGCGCCAGCAGGGCGCCGTCCAGCTCCAGCACCTGGCCGCGGCCGCGCAGCCGCTGGATCGGGAACGGCGGCTCGACCCTGGACGACAGCACCAGGTGGAAGGGGGCCGGCGCGTGCCTGGCCAGGCCCTCGACGAGCCGGGCCGGCGGCCCGCCGGTGGGCAGCTCGTGGACGTCGTCGAGGACCAGGACCAGGTCGCTGGCGAGCTGGAGCTCCAGCGCCTCGCCGAGCGCGGCCGCGAGGACGTCGGCGCGGGCCAGGTCGTCGTTGTCGGGCCCGAGCGAGGAGGCCAGCACCGTGTCCAGCTCGTCGGGGAGGTTCGGCAGCCGCAGGCGGAGCGCGTCCATCAGCCCGCGCAGGAAGGTGGGCAGGCTGGCGTCCTCCGGCTGCAGCGAGTACCAGGCCGAGTGGACGCGCGCCGCCCAGGCCGCCAGCAGGGTCGACTTGCCGAAGCCGGCCCCGGCGACCACGGTGGTGAGGCGCCGGGCGCCGACCTCGTCGAGGCGGCGGAGCAGCTCGGGGCGGTCGACCCAGGCGGCCGGCAGCACCGGCGGCAGGATCTTGCTCGCCGGCGTGCGCGGCTGGGACGTGGTCGCCGTGGCCAGCGCTACCACTCCTCGATGCAGGTGCCCGGGTGCTGGGAGTCTCCCCCAGCGGCGCCGCTACGCCAAGGGCTGCCCCTCCCCGTCCACCGGGGCACCCCCCGGGGGTTCCCCGGACCCCTCCGGGTCCAGGCCGGCGAACAGGTCGGTCTCGTGGTCGCCGGTCGGCACCAGGGTCCGCGCCAGGGTGTAGTCCTCCCAGGGGTAGATCTCGGCCACCACCTCGTCGGGGATGGCGAACCAGAAGCTGTTGGGGTCGATCTGGGTGGCGTGGGCGATCAGCGCGTCGCGCCGCCGGCCGAGCCAGCGAGCCACGTCCACCTGGGTGGTGACGACCGGATCGGGCTCCCCCTCGGCGTCCCACTCCTCCAGCCACTTGGCGAAGGGGGTCTCGATGCCGCGGGCGAGCGCCCCGACGTGGATCGCCTCCAGCCGGCGGCGCGTGAAGGTGGCGTGGTAGTAGAGCTTGAGCGGCTGGAACGGCGGCCCGGCCTCGGGATAGCGATCCGGGTCGGCCGCTGCGTCAAAGGCGGCCACCGACACCTCGTGGGTCCGGATGTGGTCGGGATGCGGGTAGCCGCCGCGCTCGTCGTAGGTGAGCACGACCTGCGGGCGCTCCTGGCGGATGATCGCGACCAGGCGGCCGGTCGCCTCGTCCAGGGCGGCGTTGGCGAAGGCGTCCGGGTGGCCGTTGGCGTCGCTGTCGGCCATGCCGGAGTCGCGGTAGCCGAGCCAGTGGTGGGCGCTCACGCCGAGCACCTCCAGCGCCTTGGCCAGCTCCTGGCGGCGCAGCTCCGGCATGCGCTCGAGCACGCCCGGCCGGTCCATCGCCGGGTTGAGGATCTCGCCGGCCTCCCCGCCGGTGCAGGTCACGATCACCGTCCGCACGCCCTCGTCGGCGTAGCGGGCCATGGTGCCGGCGCCCTTGGACGACTCGTCGTCGGGATGCGCGTGGACGGCGAGCAGCGTGCGGGGCACCGGCGAGGACCTTTCGCGTCGGGGCTGGGACCCAGAGCGTAGAACGCCGGTCAAGTATCCCCTCTTGAGGGGATCGCGTGGCCGCCGTTGGCGGCGCGCAAGCTCCAGGGCCGCACGGATGGTTCGCCGCTGCATGCGACGCCGGATACATGACCGCCGTTCTAGCGAACGAGCCGGGTCGGCGTCCTACCGTGGGCGCCGCCAGGGCAGGCGGGAGCCGCAGACGCCGTGGACGGCGACGACGGCGCCGACGGCGATCAGCACGTCGCCGACGCTGAACACGTTGGCGAGCGGCCAGCCGGCCGGGATGGCGAAGACGTCGCCGAGGAAGGCCAGCCGCGGGTCGGCAAGGGCGGCCGAGTTCGCGAATCCCGGCGGGTCGGGCGGCAAGCCGGCGGCGGCCAGCGCCGCCGGCGACGCCGGCATCACCCCGCCGTTGACGCCGATCGCCAGCAGGTTGGCCGCGGCCCCGAGCCCGACCAGCGCCATGCCCGGCAGCCGCCGGTTGGCGACCAGGAACACGCCGGCCACCAGGTAGGAGGCGACGTGCAGCGGCGGACGAAGCCAGCCAGGGACACCGGGCAGGTCGAGGGCGACGACCTGCAGCGCCAGCGCGGCCGGCAGCACCCAGGGCAGGCGCAGCCGCACCTCGGCAAGCGCCCCGAGGCGACCGCCGAGGAGCGGGACGGCGAGGGCGCTCGCCAGCACCATCGCGACCAGGAACATGCCGCCCCAACGCCGACATCGACTCCTACACACAGTATATCGACATGGGATTGTTCGTAAGGAATAGACGCTTCGTTCACTTTGGGTATACTAGCGACTGCTGGGCTCGAGGAGGGGGGTTTCCGACGTGAGGCTCGTGAGGCGTCTGGCCCGGATCGGCGAGCTGGGGCTGGTGCTCGCCGCGTCGGTCACCGCGCTCGGCGCTCCACGCAAATGGAGCTGAGGACGCGAAGGCCGGCGAGGACGCCGCGACCACCGACGAAGCGGGCGGCGAGGGCGGCCGCCAGGCGGCGCGTCGCCGCCTACACGGCCGTGGTGGCGGTGCTCGGCCTCGGCGTGCTGCTGCTGGCGGCACCGACCGCCGCGCGGGCGGCCGAGGTCTCCCCCGGCCCGGTGCTGGTGCTGGTGCTGCTGGTGCTGGCCGCCGAGCTGATGCCGATCGAGCTCGACGGCCCGGGCGGGTCCCAGGTGGGTCGGCCGGAGGGGTCCGGGGAACCCCGAGGGGGTTCCCCGGTGGGTCGGGCCCGGGACGCGACCACCATGTCCCAGCCGTTCGCGTTCGCGCTGGTGCTCGGCTGGGGGGTGGCCGCCGGCGTGGTCGCGCTGGGGCTCTGCTCGGCCCTGGCCGACCTGCTCGGCGGCAAGGCGGCCCGCAAGATCCTGTTCAACTCCGCCCAGCTCGCGCTCTCCCTCGGCGCCGCCGGTGGGGTGTACGAGCTGCTGGGCGGCGACCGCGGTCGCGGTCCGGTGGGGCTGGCGGCGTTCGCCGCCGCGGCGCTGACGTTCTTCGTGGTCAACAACGCGCTGGTCGAGGCCGTCTTCATCTTCGCCGACGGCGCGCCCGCCTGGGACGAGGCGCGCCAGGGGGTGGGCGTGCGGGCGTGGACCTCGTCGATGCTGCTCGGGATGGCGCCGATCGTGACGGTGGTGGCGGAGCGCAGCCTCGAGCTGGTGCCGATCCTGGCCCTGCCCACCGCCGCGGTGTACCTGACCTGCCGAGGCGCGATCCGGGCCGACCGGGACCGGGTGCTGGCGGAGGCCGCCGCCGCGCGGGCCACGGCGATGGCGGCCGAGCAGGCCCGGCTGGTCGAGGGCGAGCAGGCCCTCATCCGGCGGCTCCAGGAGAGCGACCGGCTCAAACGCGACCTGCTGGCGACCGTCTCCCACGAGCTGAAGACCCCGCTGACGGTGATCCTCGGCACGCTCGGCACGCTCAGCACCCGGGGCGCCGCGCTCGACCCGGCCGAGCGTCGCGAGTTCGTGGACATGGCGGTGCGCCAGGGCACCCGCCTGAAGGACCTGATCGAGCAGCTCCTGCTCGCCGCCCGCTTCGAGCAGACCGGCCGCGAGCAGGTCGAGCGGCAACTGGTCGACGCCGCCGAGGTGGCCCGCGAGGCGGGGCTGGCCGCCGGCGTCTGCCACCCGGACCGGCGCATCGAGGTCGCCGTCGGCGCACCCCCATCCGGCTGGAGGCCAGCCGCGCCGGCGCGCTGGCGGTGCTGGCGGTGGAGGACGCCGGCCCAGGCGTCCCCCGACCCGAACGCGACCGCATCTTCGAGCGGTTCACCCAGCTGGACTCCGGCGCCACCCGCCGCGCCGGTGGGGTGGGGCTGGGGCTGTACATCGCCCGCCAGCTCGCCCAGGCCCAGGGTGGGGAGCTGCTGGTCGGCGAGCCGGTCAGGCCGGGGGTGGGCGCCCGCTTCGAGCTACGCCTCCCCCTGGCCGATCTGACCTCCGAGGACGTCCTAGCGTACGCGGCGTCTACAAGGTAACCTCGTGGTCCGTGCGGGCACCCGAGCCCGCCTTTGCGTATTTCTGGGCCGGCGCGCGGCCGTCTCGCGGGAGGTGGAGCATGACCGCGACCAACTCGAACGACCCGCTCGCTCTGCTCGGCATCGACCACGTCGAGCTGTGGGTGGGCAACGCCCGGCAGGCGGCCCACTTCTACCGGACCGGGTTCGGGTTCGCCCCGGTCGCCTACGCCGGCCCGGAGACGGGCGTGCGCGACCGGGCCTCCTGGGTGCTGGAACAGGGAGCCGTCCGGTTCGTGCTCACCACCGCGCTGCGCCCCGACTCGGAGGTCGCCGCCCACGTCGCCAGGCACGGCGACGGGGTCCACGACGTCGCCCTCGCCGTGCCGGACGCCGTGGTCGCCTACCGGACGGCGGTGGAGCGCGGCGCCAGCGGGACGGCCGAGCCGACCGACGACAAGGACGACCACGGCATCGTCCGCCGGGCCGCGATCGCCACCTACGGCGACACCGTCCACTCACTGATCGACCGCTCCGCCTACCAGGGGCCGTTCCTGCCCGGCTACGTCGCCTGGACGTCGGCGCCCGACCCGCTGCCGCCCCCGGGCCTTCAGGCCATCGACCACGTGGTCGGCAACGTCGAGCTGGGCAGGATGAACCACTGGGTCGGCTTCTACGAGCGGGTCATGGGCTTCACCCAGCTCGTCCACTTCAGCGACGAGGCCATCTCCACCGAGTACTCGGCGCTGATGTCCAAGGTCGTCTGGGACGGCGAGGGGCGCATCAAGTTCCCCATCAACGAGCCGGCCGAGGGCCGACGACGATCCCAGATCGACGAGTACCTCGAGTTCTACGGCGGCCCGGGGGTCCAGCACATCGCCATCCAGACCGGCGACATCGTCCAGAGCGTCCGGGCGCTGCGGGCCCGCGGGATCGAGTTCATGCGGGTGCCGGACGCCTACTACGGCGACCTGGCGGAGCGGTTCGCCGACCTCGACCTCGACCTGGGGAGCCTGGAGGAGCTGGGCGTGCTGGCCGACCGCGACGACGAGGGCTACCTGCTGCAGATCTTCACCAAGATGGCGCAGGACCGGCCGACGGTGTTCTTCGAGTTGATCGAGCGGCACGGCGCCCGCGGCTTCGGGGAGGGGAACTTCAAGGCGCTGTTCGTGGCCCTGGAGCGCGAACAGGCGCTCCGCGGCAACCTGTAGGGCCAACCCGGATTCGTATCGGCACGGCGGCCGGCGCGAAAAGGGCTCTCTTCTCCGTTCCGAGCCCCTGCTCTTCCCGCGCCAGCCAAGGAGGTCCAGCGACCATGTCCCAGCCAACCAGCGAGCGCGGCATCACCTACCTGACCGCGGAGACCTACGAGCGGCTCTCGAGCGAGCTGCACCAGCTCAAGACCGAGGGGCGCGAACGCATCTCCCAGCAGATCGGTCAGGCCCGCGAGCACGGGGACATCCGCGAGAACGCCGACTACGACGCGGCCAAGAACGAGCAGGGGATGATGGAGGCGCGCATCCGCCAGCTCGAGGCGCTGCTCAGCTCGGCGGTGGTCGGCGAGGCCGCGGCCAGCGGCGTGGCCGGTCCGGGCACGGTCGTCCGGCTGGAGATCGCCGGCGAGGAGGAGATCTACTTCCTCGGCAGCCGCGAGGAGGCCATCGACGGCATGGACGTGCTGAGCGTGCAGTCGCCCCTCGGCCGCGCGGTGAGCGGCCGCAAGGCAGGCGAGGAGTTCAGCTACACCACCCCAACCGGGCGCGAGCTGCCGGTCAAGCTGCTCCAAGCCGAGCCACGCCACTGACCGTGCCCAGCCCGGCGAGGCCGGGAGTCGGGCTCGGCCTGGTCGGGTGCGGGCACTTCGGGGCGGCGATCCTGGACGCCGCCCGGGAGCTGCCGGGACTCGAGCCGGTGGCGGTCGCCGACCGGGACCCCGGCCGGGCCGCGGCGCTGGCCGCCACCCACCGCCTGGACGCCGTCACCCCGGAGCGGCTGCTCGCCGACGACCGGGTGGAGGTGGTGGCGGTCGCCACCCCACCGGCCGGGCACGCCCGGTTGGTGTTGGACGCGCTGGCCGCCGGCCGGCACGTGTTCTGCGAGAAGCCGCTCGCGACGCGGCTGGAGGACGCCACCGCGGTGCTGCGGGCGACCGCCAGGCCGGGCGCGCCCCGCCTCACGGTCGACTACGTGCTGCGCCGCAACCCCCTGTACGCGCTGCTCGACCGGCTGCAGCGTGAGCTGTTCGGCCCGCCCCGCCGCTTCGCCTTCGAGAACCTGGCCAGCGACGAGCACCTCGGCCCCGACCACTGGTTCTGGGACCGAGAGGTCAGCGGCGGCATCCTGGTCGAGCACGGCGTCCACTTCTTCGACGCCTGCGCCTGGCTGCTCGGCTCGCAACCCGAGCTGGTCCAGGCGGTGGAGGCGTCGAGGCCGGGCGGGCGGGTCGACACCGTGGTCGCCACGGCGCGCCACCCGGGTGGGGCGACGGCCAGCTTCGCTCACGCCTTCGCCCGCCCGGCGCGGGCCGAGCTGCAATGGACCACCCTGGACTGGGGGTCCGCCCGCGCCACGCTGGCCGGCTGGATCCCGGTCGAGCTGCAGCTCGACGCCTGGGCCGGCGGGCAGGCGCTGGGCTTGCTGCAACGGCTGGCCGCCGACTCCGCCGCCACCCTGGCCATCGGCGGCTACCGGCCGAGCGGCGCCGAGCGGCTCAGGGTCGAGCTGCTGGAGCTGGCCAGGCAGCCGGGCGGCGACCACCACCTGCGGCTGTGGGCGACCCTCGGCGGCGTGGCCGCCAAGGCCCGCGTCCACCGCGAGAGCGTCCGCGCCGGCCTGGCCGACCTGCTGACGGCGATCGCCGACGGCGGCCAGCCGCTGGTCTCCCCCGCCGACGGCTGGCACAGCCTCGCCGTCGCCCTGGCCGCCCAGGACGCCGCCGACACCGGCGCCAGCGCACGCCCGGAAGCCCTCCCGCCCGACCTGGCGGCCGACGCGGGGGTCAGCGGGTCGCGACCGTGAAGCTTGGCCGATCGTGAGCGGCTCCGCGTAGGCTCGGCACGTGACCCCGGCGATCGCGTGGCGCCCCGCCTGGCCGACCTCCTGGCCGCAGGTGAACCGCGCCGTCGAGCGCCTACGGGACGGCGTGGAGGAGGCGCTGGGCGCCAGGCTGGTCGGCCTGTACCTGTGCGGCTCGCTCGCCCTCGGGGGCTTCGACCGGGGCTCCAGCGACATCGACGTCCTGGTCGCCACCGCCCGGATGCCGTCGCAACCGGCGATCGAGCGGCTGGCCGCCCTGCACGCGGCCCTCAGGGCCGCCGGCGGCTGGACGGCGAGGCTGGAGGCGGTGTACCTGCCGGTCGCGACGCTGCGCCGCTACGACCCCGCGGACCGGCGCCGCTACCCGATCGGTGCGAGCGACCGGGAGCTCGCCCTCGGCGGGCAGGCCCCGACGTGGGTGCTGGACCGCTGGATCGCGCGCGAGCATGGCCTGGTGGTCGCCGGCCCCTCCCCGCGGACCTTGATCGACCCGATCGCGCCCGCGCAGCTCCGGGCGGCGGCGCGCGCGAGCCTGCTGGAGTTCTGGGCCGCGCAGCTCGACGGGCCGGACCCGGCCTGGTTGCGGCCCCGCAACTACCAGGCGTTCGCGGTCCTCAGCCTGTGCCGGGCCCTGTACTGCCTCGACCACGGCGAGGTGGTCTCCAAGCCGGCGGCGGCCGCGTGGGCGAGCCGGCGCTTCGGCCCGCCCTGGCCGGAGCTGATCGCCAGGGCCTTGACCTGGCGCGCGGACCCGCATCCGGACGACGACGGCCTCGCCGACACCCTGCAGTTGGTCGCCGACGCCGCCGCCAGGGCGCGGGCGGACGGCTGAGCCGGCCGGGCTACCCTCGAGTCTCCCCGGACCCCCCGCCGGCGGGCGGCAGCAACAGCGCGGTGAGGCCGAGCAGGGTCAGCGACGACCAGACCAGGGCGCCGCCCCACAGCTCGGGCGCCCAGCCAAGGCCGCCGTCGTGCAGGCCGATCCCGGCCAGGTACACGCCCCAGAAGGC
>WNGB01012145.1_pt1 | contig 13158 bp, 17 predicted proteins | sample 5400681 | NCBI WGS metagenome assembly WNGB01 (sample SAMN13153367, study PRJNA577476) | soil metagenome | isolation source: 115 cm soil or saprolite under grassland replicate 2 | place: USA:California | collected 2016-06-15 | reverse complement strand
ACGAGCTTGATGGCCGTCTGCGAGACGGCGCAGTGCTGCTTGCGGAAGTACCGGTCGTCGTACTCGTAGATCTTCACCGGCCGTCCTTCCGGGGCCGATTGCCCTCGTCTTCCCGACAGCCATCGGGCTGACCTTAGCCGCTCTAATGATCGAGACCACCGGGTACCGCTTCTGGAGGCGTTTCAGCAGGCTGACCAGGCGCCGGCGAGAGCGCTCCGCTTCGGCCTGCGCGGCAGGCACCACCTCATCTAGCCCAGCCCACCCGCACCTGGGGACGCTCATATACGAAGAGGCTATGACTCGGTGCTGCCGGGTTTCTCGCCTTCTTGGGGCGTTGGCTCCTGACAATGTTCACGAAACAGGTGTCTCGTTCCGGTGGAGGTCTGGATCCCAATCGTGGCCGCCGAGGGGAGCAGATCGAGCGAACTCGAAGAAAGACCTGGTCATGGCCCCGATCGAGGTTTTTGTGCCCTACAAGAGGGTGCCATGCGGAGGTTCCCATGGAGTTCCCGCCGGGTCCCCGCAGAGTCCCCCGTGGAGTCCCGCCGACGCCCTGTGGGTCCGAGGCGGTTCCTGTCCGGTTCCGGCCTGTCCTTCCTGTGCAGGGACTTCCCGCCATTCAGGCCTGGCGCTGCCCCTTCACTCCCTGCCAACGGCACATCGTCCCGCTCGGAACCATCCCCACCGGTACAAGGGCGCGGGGAGACAGCGGAAACGTGACACCCAAAGGGAAGGAGTTGTGGGGGAGACTCGTGTAGGCGCGCCCAACCCCGAGCAGGACGTGAACCACCCGGCGGACTCCGGGCAAGGGGAGGCCCTGGCTCCCCTCATATCGGGCTCACCGGGCGGGGCCGGAACCAGCGTTGAGAGGCTGCTGCGACGGAGTCCCGCCTTCACTGCCGGGTTGGCTTCAGGAGGGCGACCTCGGGAGTCCCTTGGGGGCCCGGGACTCCCCGAATCCTCCCCCCTTGTCGAGCTCGCCGTCATGCTCGCCCGTGCTTCGCCTTCGACCATCCGGAGCCGGTCCTCGGCTGGGCTACCTCCCAGCGTTCACAAAAGAAGACGAGGATGTCCGTCCATCGCCCTTCGGAGCAAGATGAGGGCAAGAACGTCGGTCCATGCGTGGGCAATCCGTCGGTTCAAGCGTCTAAAGAGTGTGGGAGCTGCGGAGCAGTCCTTAATGGCGGAGCCCAAGGCCGGGGAGTTGGCGGAGCTATATCAGCGCCATGTCGGACGAGCGGCTGCCCTTGCCCGGCTGCTCACCGCCGATGACCAGGCGGCGGAGGACGTCGCACACGAAGCGTTCATCAGGAGCGTGAGTCGATTCGCCCATCTTCGAAAGCCAGATGCGTTCGACGCCTACCTCCGCCGGACCGTCGTGAACCTGTGCCGCAGCAGGTTCCGGCGAGCGCGTGTCGAACGAGAATGGCTCCGCCGTCAGGACCGGCGGGAGGTCGATCGCCCGGCATTTGACCCCGACGTCCGGGACCAGCTGTGGCGGGCGGTGGAGCGGCTGCCGTGGCGACAGCGAGCGGCGGTGGCCCTTCGCTACTACGAGGATCTGTCACTCGCTCAGATTGGTGAGGTCCTCGGGTGCTCCGACCGTGCCGCCGAAGCCCTCGTCGCCCGAGCCCTGGTAACCCTGCGAGAAACCATCCGGGAGGAAGGATGAGCGAGTTCGAGTCTGCCCTTCGCGAGGCACTCCGTCGTCGGGCCGGCGATCCCGGCGGGCGGTCGATGCCGCCCGGCACCAAGCGGCGGGTCAGACGGCGACAGCTGGTCACCGGGGGCGCTGGAGCCGCCGTCGCCGTCGCCGCCATCCTGCTCACGACGGTGATCCTGACGGGCCTTCCCCGCGGAGCTCGGACGGGCCCCGCCGGCGGCACGTCCTCCGCCCCGTTCGGCTCGCTTCCCCGTACGTGGCCGACGATAGTGGCCGGGGACCCATCCGACGCCTACGTCCCCCCAGCCGACGAGACGGTGGTTGGAGGGAAGCACGTCCTTTACTCGGGGACCGTGGCGAAGGCCGAGTTCTCCTTCGTGGGGTACCTGATCGACGACGGGAGGACCGATCGAGGTCCGTGCCTGGACTTCACCGGCCCGTCAGCACAGGCCGAAGAGGGCCCATCGGTCAGCGTGTGCGCCCACGCCCCCGTAGGAGAGCCGGTTCCGACCGGAGCCGACCTTGATCTCGCCGGCGCAGGGAGTTCGGCGATCCCGGACATCGAGGCCAACTTCGGGTTCGTCAGCGCTCGAGTGCGGACCCTTCGTGTGAAGCTCTCCGACGGCTCAGCCAGCGACGTGCCTATTCTCCCGGCGCCCGACGGGTGGATCGGAATCCGACCGTTCCTGTTCTTCCCCCCTGCAGGCCTGAGCGGCACGGTAGTGGCGCTTTCCGACGACGGGACGGAGCTTGCCAGGGCGCCGATGTGCGTGAACGAGGGCGTCTCCCACGGCTGCCATGTTCCCGTTCGTCAACTGGCGCCTATCGCGCTCGTCTGGCCTGAGGTGCGGCCGGGCGCCGACGGGACGCCGTACGTCGATCACGAACCAGAGGCGGAGCAGGTGGTCGGCGAGAAGATCCCAGTCCTCCACGGGGAGGTGGAGACCCCGTTCACCGGGGGTCCGGTGGCGTACAGCCTCGTGGTGTGGCAGAGCGCCGGTGGAGAGTTCACGGCGGGGGAGGTCGTCGACCTGTTCGAGGGGTATCGATTCGGCGAACACCCCTTCGATGCCGTCGGGGGCGGCTCCAAGAACCCGCTGTCGGATCTGCCCGCCGACGCGCTCTCGAAGCCGGTCGTCCTGTTCGATACTTCACGCCTTGAGGGGGAGAACGGGGAGAGTCTGCTCACCCTCGCCGGGCTGGTCACCAACGATGTCGCGCGGCTGGAGATGCGGGCGGGCGGTGAGGTCCGTGATGTGGCCCTCGTCGCCGATCCATTGACCGAAGACCATCGGCTGTTCGTGGCCTTTCCCCCGCTCGACCCGGCGGGACAAGCATCTGGCGCGCTGGTGGCGCTCGACGCCCACGGATCTGAGATGTGGTCGACCGAGATTGGATCTCTGTTCCCGCCGCTCTCTTGACGCGGGAGCTGGATCGTTGCCGCAGCGGGCAGTGGCCAGCCCAGCCGGATGACGGACCGAACGCGGGAACGGTTCGCGATCGCAGAGCTGCCGCATCAGGTCCGCACGGGTGACGCACTCACGATGACATTCCGCTGGCGGTTCGCACACCGATCAGCTAGGACTACCCAGGTCAGGCAGTACAGCACCAGCAATGCTCGGGCCGCCATCGGGCAAATATCGGGCAGCAGCGAAGCGGAACGGTCTGAGTTATCCGCTAAGAATGTTGGCGCGGATGAGTGCCTCGAGTGGAACGATCTCCAGGGTATCCGGGATCAGTGGAAGCCCAGCCTTGTCGGCGGCCGTGAGGAACAGCTCGCGTGCGTGAGCGCCCACGTCCACTAGATCGTATCCCTCAAGGGAAAACCGCACGGCCAGTCGGTCGTCTAGACCACCTCCCGCGACGCCATCGCGGATGCCGAGGTGCTCCATAACCTCAAGGAGCAGCACTTCCGCCGCTCCGGGATCCCGCATGGCCTTAGGCAGCCTCGAATCGTTCAGGGGCGCCTCGACGAGCACACTCCAGATGGTCACCGCTCCAACCTACCTCTCAGGCGCCTCAGGAATCGCCATTCTCCCATGTCGGCTTACGGAGGAGGCCACTGTAGCCCGGCCCGCTTGAGCTGTTGAATCCAGCCCGCCAGAAGGCCCTGGGAGCCCGGAGTGGTCGGGATGGGAATCGGTCTCCTCCTAAGGTCAGGCGGCCAGACAACCGGATGGCCCTTCTTGCTCAGCTTGCCGAACAGGAAGCCCTGCTCCCGTGCGACCTCGCACACCCTCCGGTAGTCCTTGTGGATCCCGTCAGGAATCTTCCGCGTCTTCTCGGGCATTCAAACCTTGGACCCTAGCCTCTCCATGGCCTCGGCCCAAGCCAGGCAGGCCTCCGGCCTGGGGGCATGCTGACCAGCCTCCCACGTCTGAAGGCTCGAAGCGGGCACGCCAGCCATGGCGGCGAGCTCTCGAAGACTGAGCCCGGCCTTCTCCCGCATCTTCTTCGCCCGCCCAGACCGGAAGAGCTGGCGGACCGCGGCCACCCTGGCCTAGTCCATCTCGGGGGACGCTAGCCCCTAAGCCTGAAGGGTGCACTTATCCGATCGTTGCCCTGACCAGGGGTTTCCCTCTGGCCACGTTCGGCTGGTCCGGAACCCCGAGAAGGTTCCCATGGATGGCTGATGGATCCCTCCTGCGATCCGGAGGCGAGACTTGGGGCCAGTGTCGCCCGACAATGTTGAGAAAACAGGTGCGAACTCGAACAAAGACCTGGTCACAGGCCCGATCCGAGGTTTTTGTGCCCTTCACCCCGAGGCCGAGCAGGTCGAGCGAACTCGAAGAAAGACCTGGTCATGGGCCCGATCGAGGTTTTTGTGCCCTACAGGTCCGTACAAGGACCGATTCGTGAATGGGCAGCTCGCGGGCGTGATCAGAGTTTCTGTGCCCTTCATGCGGTTGACCGCCGCCAGGGCTGCCTCGAGGCGATCAGCCATCCATCACCGCCGGATGAGGTATGGGTACTGTCTCGCCTTCCCGAAAGACGACGGCTAGACGGCTCCATCGGCCGACCATCTCGGTCAGGATTTGGAGAACCTCTTGGCCCACTCTGCTGCTGTCACTCCGTAGAGGATCTCCTCGACCCCTTCCACGTCGAGTCTCCCCAGGGCCTTGAAGCCGAGCTTCTCGAAGACGCGCCCCATCACATGGTTTGTCACTGCGGCTCCCCCCTGCACCTGATGGGCGCCCTGCTCGAAGAGCCAGTTCACGAAGACCTGCACGGCCTCGGTTCCGTAGCCCTTCCCCCGGTCACCTCGGCCCCACAGCGCTACTCCCATCTCGTAGACATGTGGTGGGAGAACGCGAGCCTGGGGGCGATACGTCTGGATGTACCCGATCAGTCTCCCCTCGGCCTGAATGCCCATATCGATCTCCCCGTTTCGGAACGCGCCTGACTCCTCAATCCGGCGGCGAAGCCGCTCACGATCGGGTGGGCCTCCAGGGAGCGCCTCCCCTGCAAGCTGGTTCTGACCCGCGATCCAGAGCTCAAGCTCGTCGTCTCGAAACGGGCGAACGACGACGCGCTCCCCCTCCAGTTTGAACATCATCCCAATTCTCACCACCCCCATGACCGCATCTGCCCGATCCGGGCCAGAAGCTGAACCACCTGAGTTCGCAGGAGATCATCGGCCTCCAGATCCATCAGGACCTCCGCCAGATCGCGGGTGTCGTCACGGGCATACATCTGGCGGATCACGTCGGCGCGAACCCGTGCCGACGAGGTGAGTACGCGAAGGAGATCCGCCCGAACACCGACAGGAAGCTTGCGAAGTGACCGGCTGCTTCGCCGCCCGAGGGCTACTCATCGGGCAGGTGCTTCTGCAAGACGATGGAGCGACGAGCGTAGCCCATGCGCTCGTAGAAGGGGACGGACACCGGGCTCTCCGGGTAGGTGTCGAGCCGCACAACCTCGGCATCTCGATCGCGCGCCCAGGCTTCGGCCGCACCAAGAAGCGCAGTGCCCACTCCACGTCGCCAAACGGGCCGATCCACGACCAGGGCATCCACGACGACCCGGGTCCAGCTCTGCTCCCGGACGAACTGCGACGGAGCATCCTCATGGGGCCACTCAAGCCTGGCGAAGAGCCAGCCAACTACCCGGCCATCCAGCTCGGCGACCAGCTCGAGGGCGTCGTCGCCGCCACTCCCCATCCCCTTCTCGAACAGTTCGGCGAGGCCTTGGCTCTCGGGCACCTGGAAGTGTGCTGGATCGAGGTCCGCGTAGTACTCCCCCGCGCTGAGCCACGCTCGCGCGATCCCGTCCCCATCCCCAGGTCGCGCGCCTCGAATCATGACGCTCATGGCCGTTTCGACCCTACAGTCCGTCGCGCCTGTCGCGAAGTCCGTGGACCAGAGTCGCCTGGGCGCCAGGCGGGCCTTGGTACAGACGACCCGTTACAGCACGATCTCGGCGAGTCGCCGAACCCAGTCGGGGCCACGTTGATCAACGTCGAGCACGAGGATCACGGTCGCGGCACCGGATTCCGCCAAGCGGTCTATTCGTTCTTTGAGCTGGTCCAAGTCGCCCGGTCGGATCTGGATGCTCGTGGAAATGGGTGCCCGGCCAGCCTCCGAGCACATTCGGTCGAGGCGCCCGGAGAGCGAAGCGAACTCCTCCTCCTTACCCGGGGCGTGCCATCCGTCACTGTACTGAGCGGCGATCCCGAGGGCCCGCTCGCTTGCGCCGCCGACGTAGATCGAAGGTGGCTCGATCCCGAGCGGCCCGAGCGACGCCTCCCACAACCCGGTGGTCGCATCCGTCACTTTCTCCCCACGCCACAGGGCCGGCAGGAGTCGGCAGTAGGACTCCAGGCGGTCCATCCGAGCAGCGAACGAGGGGAAGGGGAGGCCCGTCGCCTCGTGGTCGTACCGGGCGAAGTCGTGAGACCCAGCCCCGACCCCGACCTCCACGCGGCCGCCACTCACGGCTTGGGCAACGGCGATTTGCCCGGCCACGAGGAGAGGATGGCGGAGCGACGCGTTCAGCACGTGGATGCCGAGCCGGACCCGTGAGGTGGCCCCGGCCATGGCGGCGAGCAAGGAGGGACCATCCCAGGCGCTCCGTCCTTCGGGCGCAGAGGTCACATGGTCGAAGCAAGACAGCAGGTCGAAGCCGGCGTCCTCGGCGGCACGCCACGACGCCTCCAACTCGTCGAACGACCAGCCCCACTGACCGGGCTTCAACCCGATGCGCATGACTACGGAGCGTACCGTTGCAACCGCGTCAGGGAGCCGGCACCGGTCAGACTCCGACGAGCGCCCGCGACTCCTGAAAACCGTTCACGGGTCCGCTTCCGCGGGCACGGCCATGGCAGCACCACGACCTCGTACCTACCTCGCATCCAGCTCGCACGTTCCTCGCGCGCACCTCCGACAGGCCTTGGCAGGGCCCTGAGCCTGCCTCTGGCGCGATGGAGGGGAGGATGCCGGAGTGTGGTTCGCTATGTGCATGCATGAGAATCGTCGGCGTGGCGATCCCCGTGCTGTTCTCGTGGAGCGCAGGGAAGGATTCCGCGTTCGGCCTGTGGACGCTCCTCCGAGACCAGACCTACGAAGTCCGGGCCGTCCTTACCACGGTCACCGAGGGGTACGACCGGGTCAGCATGTCGGGGGTTCGAGAGGATCTCCTGGATAGACAGGCGGACGTCCTGGGCCTTCCACTCCTCAAGGTCAAGATCCCGCCGGCCTGCCCCAACGAGGTGTACGAAGACCGCATGGCCTCGGCACTCGCCTCGGAGTCATTGGTCGGAATCGACCACGTCGCATTCTCGGACCTGTTCTTGGAGGACGTCCGGGCCTACCGGGAGGAGCGCCTCGGGCGGGCCGGCAAGCACGGCGTGTTCCCTTTGTGGGGCCGGGACACCTCCGAGCTCGCTCGGGAGATGCTGGAGGTTGGCTTCCGGGCGGTAGTTGTGTGCGTCGACCCACGGGCCCTGGATCGCTCCTTCGTCGGACGGGCCTTCGACCGGACATTCCTTGAGGACCTTCCAGGCGGAGTAGACCCCTGCGGCGAGAACGGCGAGTTCCATACCTTCGTCTGGGACGCCCCCATGTACCGCGAGCTCATCCCGTGTCGGACGGGCGAAGTTGTCACGCGGGACGGGTTCGTCTATTGCGACGTCCTTCCCGCCTGAACCTGAGGTGTGCATTTACGATCGCCGGACACAAGTACGGTCCGCGCCGGGAGGAGGGGCGGGCGAAACTGGCACTCCGAATCGGACGCCCTTAAGAGAAAGTGAACAATTCCACCGACCCCCCTGCGTCACCATCACGCGACGTCCTCCGCGGGGGCGACCCCGGCATCTGCCGTTTCGAGCGCCATAGTGCTCTCTTCCACCAGTTGGTCGCGACCCTCCTCGGCCTCGAACCCTGCTTGCGCCGTTCGCATCCGCCTCGGGAGCAGCACCACGGCTACGACGAGGGTCGCCGCGAGGATGCCGGCGCTGATCCGAAACCCGTTCGAGATGGCGTCGACGAACGCCCCGTTCGCCGCGCCGAGGAACGACCCGACCGATCCCCCGGCGAGACCCGAAGAAGCGCGCACCGCCCCTCCGATGCCTTCCCTTGCCGCATCGACCAACTGCGGAGACACCGATCCCGCGAGCGAATCCCCAACGTGGCTCGAGTACAGGCCGTTCACGATGGTGCCGATCACCGCCACGCCGAGTGCGCCGCCCAGTTCGCGGCTGACGTCGTTCACTGCCGATCCGACACCCGCGTCCTCGACCGGGACCGCGGCCATCACGGTATCGGTCAGCGGCGCGAGTACCAGCCCACCGCCGAATCCAAAGAGCGCGAGGGGCGCGATGACCTGGAGCGTTCCTCCATCGATCTGCAGCCGGCTCAGCAGCATCATTCCGATCGTCATCGACACGATCCCCGTGGCGGCAAGGTACCTCGGACCGATGGCCTTGACGACGATCCCTGCGGTTGGCGCGCCCACCATCATGGCGGCTGCCGCAGGGATGATGAGCAGCCCCGCTTGCAACGCGCTTCGTCCCTGTACGAGCTGGAGGAACTGCGTCAGCGAGAAGAACGCCGAGAGCATGGCGAAGACGATCATGCCGATGACTAGGACTGCCCCGGTGAAGTCGCGCTGCCGGAAGAACCGAAGCGGCAGCATCGGGCGCGGGGCTCGGAGCTCGACGACAACGAACGCCGAGAGCAGAACCGCCGCCAGCGCGAAGCTCCCCACGATCTCGGGCGAGCTCCACCCCGCGTCGCTGCCCTGGATGATCCCGAACACGAGAGACGTCATGCCCGCCGTTCCCAGGATGGCTCCCGGCACGTCGAGGCCCAGGTTCCGCTGGTCGCGAGACTCCGGCACGATGACCAGACCGACCAGTGCTGCAAGCACGATCGGGACGTGCAGCCAGAAGACGGCCGACCAACCGACGTGGGTGACGAGATACCCTCCAAGCGCCGGCCCGACGCCGATCGCGAGGGCGCCGACCCCGGTCCAGATCCCGATCGCCTTCGCGCGCTCGCGGCGTGGGAAGACGTCGGTGATGATCGAGAGCGTCGCGGGAAGCACGAACGCCGCGCCGAGACCCTGGACGCCGCGCATCGCGATGAGAAACGAGCTGCTGGTTGCGAGCGCGGCGCCGGCGGCCCCCGCGCCGAAGATCACCAGGCCGACCGCCATCCATCGGCGGCGACCGAACCGATCGCCGACTGAGCCCGCGAGAAGGAGCAGCCCTGCCAGCAGCAGCACGTAGCTGTCGATCACCCACTGCAGGGTCGAGGTCGACGCCCGTAGGTCGAGCGAGATCCTCGGCAGAGCCGTGTTCACAACCGTGTTGTCGATGAAGATGATCAAGGCCCCCACCGACGTCACGGCGAGCACCCACCACCGTCGAGGCCCGAGCCCATCGGCGGTGTCTTCCTGCACCCTCCCGATCGCACTCTGCTCCGTCCATGCCATGGCGGTCCTCCTTCGGTCCGGGGCTCACGCCCTCCGTAACTTCAGATAGTGAAGCTCAACCTCCGAAGTGTGGACTATAAGTTCTGGACCGTCAAGTCCTTTTTTCGTACCATTTGGACATGAAGAGCTATGAGGAGGCCTGCGGTCTGGCGAAGGCCCTCGACGTGCTTGGCGAGCGCTGGACGCTGCTGGTAGTTCGCCAGCTGATGTTCGGCCCCCAGCGGTTCACCGACCTGGAGTCGGGCCTACCCGGCGTGCCCCCGAGCCTGCTCTCGAGCCGCCTCAAGGAGCTCGGTGACGCTGGCATCGTCGGGAAGCGGACTCTGCCACCTCCGGCGGCCTCGACCGTCTATGAGCTGACCGACGCCGGTCGCGAGCTCGAAGGGTCGGTCATCTCACTGGCACGCTGGGGAGCCCGCTTCGGCCCCCCTGTCACCGAGGAGGACGTGTTCAATCCACAGTGCATGGCGCTCGGGCTGCGATGGCTCTTCCGGCCCGAGGCAGCCCGGCACGTTCGTGCGACCTACGAGCTGCGAGCGATGGGCAGCGTTGTGTCCGCGGTCGTGAACCGCGGCCGGATCGAAGTGACGGTCGGTCCGGCCGATCACCCGGACCTGGTGATCGAAGTGCTCGACCGAGCAGCCGGACGTGCGATGAGCACGGGTCGGTTGCCCGCGCCAGACGCGAGGATGAGTGAGCACGTGCGGCTTGAAGGTGACCCGCAGGCCCTCGATGACTTCCTCAAGATCTTCGCGATGGATCCCGTGCCGGCGCACGCGGGAACCTGAGTTCACTGGTCCGGATGCACACTCGCTCAGTCCCCGTCGGTGGGATGGGACCCTCGTGGTCCGTTGCGCCCGGCGCGCTGTCTCGTACAGACAGCGCCGCCTCCTCGGGCGAGGCGAACTCATCCCGCTCGATCACGGCGTCGCCGACGAGTTCTTCCTCGTCGTCAGTCGGCCCCTCGTCGACCACGGAGAGGGCGGCATCGACGCCCGGTCGGTCCGGCCGCTCCTCGGCGAGGTGCTGGTCGAGGGTCTCACCCGCCAGCTCCTCCTCGACGGTCGTGCCGACCGACTCGGCTCCGAAGGCACGATCGGCCTGCATGATTTCCGCCTCAAGCTCGTCACCCTCGTCCGCATCCCGCGGCTCTTGATCCTCCATCTCAAGCACCCCCATCGACCTGTTGGGTGCACCACTGTGATGTATCGAGACATCGTTCACACCTGTCTCGGGCATCCTTGCACCCTCTCGGGTCATCCGTCCTGCCGCTGGTCGTCGCGGGTCGGGTCCAGCGTGAGTTCTCGGAAGGAGCTCCCCGTCCTCGGTGAGGACGAAAGCGTAGAGTACGGACCAGAGACGCCTGATGGGACAGGGCGTACTGATGGAGGAGGGGGTTTCATGGCACCGAAGAACGACGGGAAGCCATGGACTGGGGCGGAACGGCAGGTCCTTAGACGGCTGGCGCCGGACGTGAACGTGTCGACGGAGAAGATCGCCAAGGAGCTCGGCCGGACCGTGGCCGCCATCCGCAATCACGCCTCGATGCACAACATCTCGCTGCGCCCGAAGAAGCGGTAGGGGGCGCCGGGCACAGAATCACCTGCCATGACCGAGGACGGGATGCTCCGGATACGCTCGGCCGACGGCACTTCGATCAGGTGCTGGCGCGAAGGAGCAGGCCCGCCGCTCGTCCTGGTGCACGGCACCACGTCGATCACACCACGTTCCGGTTCATCACCCCCATTCTGGCGAGCCGCTTCACCGTCTACGCCATGGATCGCCGCGCCGAGGCGCGAGCGAAGACTCCTCCGAGTACGCCATGGAGCGGGAGGTTGAGGACGTCGTTGCCGTCGTGGCCGCGCTTGGCCCGGACGTGGCGCTCTTCGGCCATTCCTTCGGAGCCGACCTCGCGCTGCAGGCTTCGGACCAAGCCTGGTCCTCCTCGATCTGGTCGCTTCGCCTCGCGGCCGTGCGGTCCCCGGGAGCTGCAGACCGAGGAGGACTACAGGTTCAGGCCCGCGGGATACTCGGGGATGAACGTCCCCTCACTGTTGCTGCTCGGTGAGACGAGTCCGCCGTGGGGCGCGGCCCGCGACCGAGACCGTGGCGGCGGCCTGCCTAACGCCACCGTGCGCCCCTGGCTGGGCAGAGACACGCAGTCCATATGACCGCTCCCGAACTGCTGGCGAGCGAGATCCTCACTCAGGGATGGCTCTGCGAAGTAGCCGCGGAGGCCCGGCAATCGTCTCACTCGGCGGCATCCCCGTCAGCCAGGCCGGCACAACGCTGGCAGCACGAACCTGCAAGGTCAGGGCCGGGTGAACCGAATAATTGCACCCCACACGAGGACTAGCAGGGGGACGAGACGGCGTAGCAGCAGATACAAAAGGGCGAAGAGCAGGGAACCTCCCAGCATAGGAGGGCAGATCTTACGAACGCACTGGCCACGGCGATGTTCGGTGGTTTGTGTGACCTTCAGGCTCAATTGGGTGAAACCGCGGTGTCGAGCCGACGATGGATCACGGACAATGTGGGTGAGAAGGCCAGTGCGTCTGGCTCAGGACGAGGGTTCGGCGCCGGACCTCGAGGTGCCACGCGACTTCCCTGGCCTCCGCCAGGAGCCGATCCGCTTCCCGCAGCTTGCGGACCATCTGCTCCGGCGTGTGCCGCCGCCGTTTCGCCATCGTGATGCTCCTCCCTCCGCCCACCATCGGGACAACGGACTCTCATCACGGGTGGTCCGATCTCACGGGGTCGGGCCATGCGCCGGCGACGGCTGCCCGATGATGTGCGTAACGGGGAGGCCATAGGCGGCCTCAACCCGGTGCGGCAGGTCCATCTTCAGCCAGCGCGACATGCCCGGCGGAAGCCGTGGGGTGCATTTACTCGGTTCACGCTCGTGACCAGGGCATTTGGACCTGGCTCAGAAGCAGGGCTCGGCCCTCGCCCACTTGCCGATCCACCCCGATGTCATCTCCCTCACCGCGTTCCTTCTCGGCGTCGCCGCGCCCTGGCTTCTGGCGAGCGGCCGCGGCATCGCCGGGGGGATCCTCGCGCGGCTCGCATCGATCCTGGATGGGGTTGATGGCGAGATCGCCCACCTCCAGGTGCGCGCCGGTCCCGGAGGTGCCCTGCTTGACGGCGTCCTCGACCGGCTGGCCGACGCGGCCATCGTGGGCGGGCCCGCGGTCTGGGCCGTCCACGCTGGGAGCGACCCGGGGATGGTGGCCGCCCTCGCTCTGGCGGCGACGGCCGGGGCCATGCTGTCGATGGCCTCAAAGGATCGCCTCGCGGCCTTGGGCTTCCCGCCCCTACCCGAGCGGTGGATCGGCTGGCTGCTCGGCGGCCGCGACGCCCGGCTCATGATCGTGGCTGTCGGCGCCCTCCTGGGCCGGCCAGCTCCGACCCTCCTCGTCCTGATCGCGACGTCCGCCCTCAGCCTGACCGTACGCCTGTGGCTCGCGCGATCCAATTCATGGACTGGTCGCCCGACGGACGGTTCATCATTGTTCGACGGGCAAACCGGACTCAACGTGGTCCGTTCCGATGGCTCCGGCCTC
>WNGB01010092.1_pt1 | contig 13158 bp, 10 predicted proteins | sample 5400681 | NCBI WGS metagenome assembly WNGB01 (sample SAMN13153367, study PRJNA577476) | soil metagenome | isolation source: 115 cm soil or saprolite under grassland replicate 2 | place: USA:California | collected 2016-06-15 | reverse complement strand
CGCCGCCGCAAGATCGACAGATTTATCCATCGAATCCCGTGATGCCCGGCACGTCACTGGCAGAACTCCTTGCCGGTACACCCTACGAGACTGCCCCGCCCGATGTGCAACGCAACGTCGTGATCTCCGCACAAATAGCGCTGGCACGCCGCGGACTTTACCGAGATGAGATCGACGGAATCTTTGGACCGGCAATGGAGTTGTCGCTGCGTGCTTATCAAGCGCGGACGCGTATTCCTGTTACAGGTCGACTCGATCTGGGAGCGCTGGCTGCGCTCCGGTTATTGCCGCGTCCACGCGAACCGGTCTACGATCCATCACACAAGCGTATGCGTCGTCCGCCCGGCCCACCCGAGCTTGACGAGCCAGTCCCGGAATAGACCCGCGAACCATCAGTATCTTGCACTGTCGAAACGCACCGATTGCAACTCAGCGAAAACTGTGCCGACAAAAACCTGTGCTTCGATGCGAAGCAGAATCCGGTCGCGGTCGTCTGATACCCAGATCGTGGCGCGACGGAATTTCCGGTGCGGCTCCAACTCAAGATGCTTGCCGACCCGGTCAAGTCGCAAGTCAACTTTGATAGCCTTGTAAGTGCCGGCGCGCACCGAAATTTCGTCCCGGCCAACTACCGTGACGGTGGCGAGATAAGCGTTCGTCGCGGCATAGACCACGACGTGACGAACACTGCGGTCCGTGAGTGACTGGCTCCGCAGATACAGCATGCCTGAGGCCAGATCGAATAGACCGGGAAAATCAAATTGGCGAGTCTTAGTGGCGGTAGACTCGGCCCGGCTTTCTGTTCGCGCGCGGGTTACCCCTTTGCTTGTGAAAGTAAGATGGGTCACGAGCTTTTTCTTCCGGTAATTCTCCGTTTGCTGGGTCTCGATTGGACGCAGTGTTTGCGAATTGCCGACCGCGCGGTAACTGGCATCCAGTTTCCATAAGGCGCGGACAAAACCGATCGTTTGGCCCGTTCCATCAAGCTGAAATTCGGCCTCAGATGGCTTTGTGAAATAGACTTCTCCGGTCGCCGCGGTAAGGCCAGACCATCCGAAACGATAGCTTGCGCGAAGGGGCCGAAGCTCCGGAAATGTTCCGGGCGGTTCGCCGGTAAGCGTTGACTGCCAATCGGCTGCGAGCGAGCTGGAGCAGAGCCCGAGAATTAGGATGGCTGTCCAGTAGTTTGACCGACATCTGGGTAGACGAGCGCCCACGTTTCGAACCGACATTTCCGAGGTTTGCAACCGTTTCCAAATGGTTTCCCGTCGAGGCGCGCGACCACCTTTCACCTGTACGAAAAAATACACGCGAGTTGGGCCCGCGTGTATTTGATTGTCGAAATTAAACTACGGTTTCACGGCCCGTGCTGGCGTCGGGGATGGACTCGCCGCGGTCTTTGAGGTTGAACCTGTTGTGCCGCGGCCCGGCTTATTTAGCACGGCGATAATATCGTTGGTGAAATCAACATTGGGAGGGGCGTACAACATAACCGGGACGCCGTTCAGGCTTACGCCCGACTTGTCAAACACGAAGTCCATATTGTTGGTTTTTACCTTTTCCACCACGACATCGGTAATTTCCTTCACGATACCCTCTCGCATGCGCATCAACTGTTCCTGCAGTTGTCGATCGCGGGTTTGACTGAAATCGTTGATTTCGCGCTCCATCTTCTTGATGTTGGCGATCTTGTCGTCGCGTTCCTTGGCTTTTTGTGTTTTGGCTTCGGCAGTCAAAGCGGGAGCATCGAGCTGCTTGTTCAAACTATTGATTTCATCAAGCGCCTTCTTGTAGGCCTCTGCCCGATCGTCGTATTCTTTTTTGGCGGCACTTCTGGCGTCATTAATTTTCGCTTCAGCGTCCTTGGTCTTGTAGTATTCCTTGAACGCGCGCTGCATATCGACAGTACCGATTTTTGGTGCGCCCTGCGAGAAAGCCGCGATCGGAAATACGAGCGTCAAAACGAGGATCGTAGAGAGAAATCTTTTCATAAGACAGAGATAACGGTGGCTGGAACCGCGTTAGACTGCAACCATTTATATTCGTTCAAAATTGATAACCGACGCTGAAGTTAAATTTCCCGCCGCCATTGTACCCATCACGCTGGATCGGATATCCGTAGTCAATGCGCAGTGGGCCGATCGGCAGATCAAGTCGAAGTCCAACGCCGACGTCGGAGGCGATGTGGTCGAAGCCAAACGACCACGCCGCACCATTAACGAAACCCGTATCATAAAAGATTGCGCCGCGCGCTTTTTCGATAATTGGGAAGGTAAGTTCCACGGTTGTGCGTGCCATGGTATTGCCACCGAGCGGCTCGCCATTCACATCTTTCGGCCCAACTTCGCGGAACGGAAAACCGCGCAGATTGTTTGAGCCGCCGAGATAGAGTCGCTCGAAAATCGGAACATCACTGCCGCTTCCCCAGCTATCAACAGTCGCGACTTCACTGTTGATGAGCAAGATTAAATCCCCCGGGAAAAGGAAATACTGAGAGCCTTCCAGATCGAGTCCGTAAATCTGCACATCGCCTCCGAGAAAGCCGCCCCCAACATAGGGCGAAAGGCTCACCCGTTGCCCGTGCCGCGTAATTATGGGGCTGTCCCGGTGGTCGAATACCACACTGGTTAAGATCTCACTCTCCACTGTCGAGCCCTCTGCTGCCTGGATCTGCGGGGATGCGGTTGAACTCACATTAAAAATATCCACGTCTTGCAGGCGGTACCCCACGGTTGCATACATGTATTGGTTGAGTCGGTTGAGCGGCGTGCGTACCTCGAGCGCAAACCCATAATTGCGCTGGTTATATTCCGAGCTCAAGTAGTCTGCCTCGTTAAAAAAAAGCTGACCACTGAGCGATAGCCTACGATCGAGGAAGTACGGCTCGGTCAATGCCAGAACAAAATCCTTTCGGACCGAGCCGTATTGCACGCGCATTCTAAACTTCTGACCGCCGCCGGTAAGCCCCGGCCAGTTCGTAATATCGAAGTTGCCCTGGGTCAGTTCTACGAAACCAACCAGCTGGTCAATCGTGCTGAATCCTCCACCGAAGCTAAGCGAGCCGGTTCGCTTCTCCTCCACCAGGATTGTAAGATCTTTGCGACCGGCAATGTCAGTATCTTCTGGATACGTTTCGACTTTCGAAAAGTAGCCCAGGTTCTCGAGGCGTTTCTTAGTCGTCTCCACGCGAACCGTATTAAAGACATCACCTGGCGCGACAAGAACTTCGCGGCGGATGACCTTATCCTTCGTGCGGGTGTTACCGGTAATGTTGACTCGCTGCACAAAGGAGCGCGCGCCTTCCTCGATTTTGTAGTGCACGTCGATCACCGCAGATCCGGCTGGCGTGCCTTCCGGCGAAATCACAACATCGACATAACCGCCACTGCCATAAGCGTCGGCCAATGCCTTCGCATCATCGCGCAGTTGTTTTGGCGAATAGATGCTGCCCTCCTTCATTTTTACCAGCGCACGGATCTTATCCGCCGAGGCCACTACCTGTCCCGTGATGATAAGCTTGCCGACGTGATATTGCGGACCTTCGTTAATCACGATCGTAATAATGATGGGACCATTCTTGCTGCGCTCCTTGCGCACGTCCTTAACATCCACGTCAATGTAGCCGTGGTCTTGGTACCACTCGCGAATGCTGTCCAAGTCCTGTTGCAATTGCGTTTCGTCGAGCCGGCCGGATTTATCGAATAGCGAAATGAGCGTCTTGCCCTTGGTCTTCATCTGTTTTCGCAATACTCTATCGCTGAAGTGCGCATTCCCCTCGAAACGAACTTTGCTCACTGCCCCCTTAATTCCTTCGTTGACCGTGAAAACCACGCGCGCTGTGCCACGACTCTGATCGATGGGATCGACGCGAAATTGAATGGTAACGTCATTGTAGCCGTGGCCCTGATAAAGCTCGATCATCTTCTGGCGCGCTTCCTCTAAAAGCTCCTCATCGACCGGCTGGTTGATTTTCAATTTGATTTCTTTGCGGAGCCTTTTTGGCTTGATTCGCTCGGCTCCATCGATTTCGATTTCGCGCACGATCGAACGCGTTTGCACGGCCACGATTACCTTCACGCCGTCGCCTTCCGGTTGCGCGAAGATGCGAACGTTTAGAATAGCGCCGGTCTTGTAAAGAGTCTCAATATCCTGCTCGACCACTTGATCGGAGAAGGGCTGGCCCACCTTAGTCCGCATTTGCGCGAGAATCCGCTCCTTGCTTACCAACTTTGGCCCTGTGTACTCCACGTCGATTGACCGGATCATCGGAGGACCCGCAGGCTCCTGCGCTCGAGCTGACACGGCGCCAAGCAGCGCACAAATGGATGCGGCCCAGATCGCAAATGGTGGGCGACGCAACCATCCGGAAAAATATCTCATAATTAAGAAGCGCTATCCCGCGCAACGAACCCACGCAGGATAGGCGGGTATATCGGGAAGAAGAGAGAGAACGTCAAGGCGGATTTTCCTAGAAACGGGTGGCTGGTCGACAAGGCAACTCGTCTGTAAGGCTAATTCAAAAGCTCGTACCAGTTATTTCGCCGGCGCGGTTCGTAGCCCGCATCGCGAATGAGCGATTCAATCTCCGTGGCGTTTAGTTGAAATGTTGTCCCGGCGCTGCTGACGACATTTTCCTCCATCATCACCGATCCAAAATCATTCGCTCCATACTTGAGCGCGATCTGGCCGATGCCAGGGCCTTGGGTCACCCACGAGCTTTGTACGTTGTCGATATTATCTAAAAAAATCCGGGCCAGTGCTTGCGTCCGCAAATATTCAGCCACGCCAGTCGGGTACTTCACTTTTAAAACAGTATGTTGCGGCTGAAACGTCCAGCAGATGAACGCGGTGAACCCGCCGCTCCGATCCTGCTGCTCGCGAATGCGCTGCAAGTGCTCGATCCGATCCTCGATTGTCTCGACGTGGCCGAACATCATCGTGGCACTCGATTTCAACCCCAGCTCGTGCGCAACCTGCATCACCTCCAGCCATTGGTTGCTATCGATCTTTAGTGGAGAAATTTTCTTTCGCACCCGGTCAACGAGTATCTCGCCACCGCCGCCCGGAATCGAGCCGAGCCCTGCTTTTTTGAATTCGGAGATCGTTTCGCGCAGCGGCATCCGAAACGTTTCGGCAAAATGCTGAAACTCCGGCGGACTGAATCCGTGAATATTGATGTGCGGATATTTTTCCCGTATGTGATGCAAGAGATCGATGTACCACGCGAACGGCAATTTCGGATGGTGCCCACCTTGCATTAATATCTGAACACCGCCCACGGCCGAAAGTTCGTCCAACTTTTGATCAATCTGTTCGAAAGAGAGCACGTAATGATCTTCGTCGCGTTCAGTGCGGTAAAATGCGCAGAATTTGCAGTAAACGTTGCAAACATTCGTGTAATTGATGTTGCGATCGACGATATAGGTCACGATCTCGCGGCCGCGTCCGTCGTAGCTTTTCGCTTTGGCCAGATCGCGCCGCGCATTTGCCAGCGCGCCCAATTCCTCCAGAGGAAAGCGATAAAGCTCCAGCGCTTCATCCGGCGAAATCCGTTCGCCCGCGAGGATTTTTTCTGCCAGCCAATCTCGATTTAAGGAAACCATCCCGCGCCATTTTATATGACGCAGCGGCTCATTGCACGTAGTTCATTTCGATGAAGCAGGCGGTGGCAATTATCGGTGGAGGCGTTTCTGGTCTGACCTGCGGTGTTCTTCTTGCCGAGCGCGGATACCGCGCGGCGATTTTTGCAAAAGAGACAGGGCAACAAACAACCTCTGCTGCCGCTGCGGCGGTCTGGTATCCATACGATGTCGAACCAGCCGACAAGGTGATTGCGTGGGCGCTGGAGACTTACAACGTCCTTGTCGACCTTAGCAGCAAATCAGACACCGGCGTCTCGATGATCGAACTGCGGCAATTTTCCCGCGCGGGCAAAATTCAAATTCCCGATTGGGCTATCCCGCTCGGGGCGCGTCTGCTTCCTCCCTTTGTCATTCCGGGCGGAGTCGGGGAATCTCCTGGTGTTCCTCAGAGCAAGTTTCCACCGGCATCTAAAAGCGGCTTTGCGCTCAACGTTCCGCTGACGGACACGACGATCTATCTCGATTACCTCGCGAGCCGCTTTCTTACCGCCGGCGGATCAATCACCGCAAATGTGTTCTTCAAAAAACTCGAAGATGTTAGCCACGAATTTGTTCTGGTAATCAACTGCGCCGGCATGGGCGCGCGCGAGCTTGTTCACGATGTTGATCTCGAACCTCATCGCGGTCAGGTTGCCATCGTGCCGAAGTTCGCCGGGCTCTCTTGCGCAGTCGTCTGTGATGATGCGCCTCTCATGTACGCGATCCCCCGCACCAACGATTGCGTTTTCGGGGGGACGAACGAATTGAGCGACGATCTCGATATCGATCCGGCGGTTACCTCACGCATCGTCGCCGAATGCAGTCGCGTTCTGAACATCGGCAATCCGGTAGTTCTCGCCGGGCGGGTCGGTCTTCGCCCATTCCGCAAATCAGGCGTTCGCCTCGAAGGCGATCGTTTGCATGACGGCCGCACCGTCATTCACAACTATGGTCACGGCGGCGCCGGTTTCACACTTTCGTGGGGCTGCGCCCGCGAAGTTTTACAACTTGCCAGCTCCGGTTAGCGCACTGCCTGCCCGCCGCCGGTCGGATTCGCCGTGGCGAACGTGCTGGTTCCGGCGTCGCGCCGAAACAAACTTCTCTGAGAGATTGCAACGCGGTAATTGTTTGGCCGATCCAAAGAGAAGTTCGCGATGGCGGGGTAGCTGTTTAGCGCCAGAGGCGCTATTTCACTTTAGTCTGGGGCATCGCCCCAGGCTCGATATTAAATGTGCGCCTTTGGCGCTAAACACAGACATCGCGAGGATGCGCTCGCCAGCATGCGGGACGCATGCGCTACCCAAACAAACGCGCATCGCGCACGAGCTTACGTCAGCGCGATGGCTTGGAATGAACTGACGGTGTCGTCGGGCCCTTTTTCAGCGAAGAAGCTCTCGTAATATCCCGGGCCGAGATCCCAATACGGGCCTTTGTAATAATCATCGCGATAAAAACGCCAGACGCCGCTCACCACGATGAGGCAACTGAACCGGTCATTCCAAAAATCACCGATGTAATGAAAACTCAGATTGGTACGCGCATAGGCCCCACCAAAACCGGCGTGATCGTAAAGGACGATCTCCGGCAGACGGATGATTTCTTTTGATGGCTCCACCTTGACTTTGCCGGCAGCGCTAGCGTGATAGCTCAGTGAGCCGAGCGTCCATTTCGTGTCGATGATACAGCCGTTGTCCGGCGACAATTCAGTTTTGGATATTGATCTCATAAGCGGCGCGTTTTCATCATTTGAACAGATGTAAAGCGTGCTGTCGAGCAGGAACATAGGGCTGTGCCCCGTGCGGCCTGCGGGCGGCCTCGCCCGCGAGTGGCTTTTTCCTGAACTGGTGATTCAGCGGAGTGCAACTCCGCTCGACGCACAGACTGAAAGTCTATGTTCCTCAGATGAGGTGCTCACGGCTATCAGAGCGGAGCCGGATCGTCTTTGTCTGCAAATCGTGGGTTGCGCGGATGAAGCGGACGGTCTTGCTTTTTGCGCGCATCAAAATGGAATGCGTGGTGGCCTTGGTGCCCTGCCCTTTCACTCCGCGCAAAAGGGCACTGTCGCTGATTCCGGTCGCGCAAAAAATAATGTTTTCTCCGTTGGCCAAATCGTCAGCCAAAAAAACGCGCTCCAAGTCTTTCTTGTAGCCATCGCTGAGCAACTGCTTTCGTTCCTTCTCGTCGCGCGGCCACATTTTGCATTGGATCTCCCCACGGAGACATTTGATTCCCGTCGCCGCCAGCACCGCTTCGGGCGAACCGCCGATGCCCATATAGAGATCGATATTGCTCTCTGGCAACGACGGCGCCATCGCCGCGGCGATGTCGCCATCGCCAATCATGCGCAACGATGCGCCGGCCGAGCGAATCTCTTCGACGATCTCTTTGTGTCGCGGCCGATCCAACATCATTACAGTCACGTCCTGCACCCGTTTCTCCAGCGCGCGCGCCACAATAGCGAGCGTCTCGGCGACAGGCGCCTCAAGCTGTAACGTATCGCCGCGTTTCTGCATGTATTGAATCACACGCGGGCCATACGATAATTTCATCATGTAAAACGAAGGCACATCCCGTAGCGCCACTTTCACACCCTCCGCGGGACTCGCTGCCGCGATGCAACTGATCGAATTCGGCGCGCCTTTGGAAATGTTTGTGGTCCCGTCGATCGGATCGATGGCGATGTCGAACGGCGGCGAACCGGGAACCCAGGTGCCCAGTTGTTCGCCTTTGAAAATGCCCGGCGCTTCGTCCTTGATTCCCTCCCCGATCACGACTTCGCCGCAGATGTTCATTAGATCGAACATGCCGCGCATGGCGTCGCACGCGGCCGCGTCGGCGGCTTCCTTGTCACCGCGGCCGAGCCACCGCAACGAGTTCAGCGCCGCCGCTTCCGTCGCGCGCACAAAATCGAACTCGATGATGCGCTCGATGTCCTGATAATTCTGTTTCGGCAGTCGCAGAGCCACGGAGTGTCAATTTTCACGCATCTCGTCCATTATGACAAGAGGAGCGAGGAGTGACGGTTTCCCAACCGTCACGTTTGAGTGGACGGCTGCCCAAGCCATCGCTCCTTGTGAACCATCTGCAGGCTTGATTTCTGAGCGGTTTTTCACTTGTATCGCAGTGTGAGCCCCCCTGAGGATGAAGTGACTTCACTGTGCGCGATTGGCGGAGATGCTCATCACGGCCCGGCGGCGTTTACTACCACGCACTGGAGCGTGGTGTTGACTGCGCAAGGTGACTCACCAGCAGCACAAGAAGCGCTCGAAAAGCTTTGCCGCACGTATTGGCAACCCATCTACGGTTTTGTGCGGCGACAAGGTATCGGGTCAGAGGAAGCGGAAGATCTCACGCAAGGATTCTTCGCACTGTTCCTCGAGCGCAGAGACTTGAGCTCTGTCCGCAAAGAAAAGGGGCGACTTCGTTCCTATCTGCTCGCGTCGGTGAAAAATTTTCTGTTCGACGAACGGCGGCGCGCGATGGCGATCAAACGCGGAAAAGGAGAGCGGCTCATTCCGTTGGAAGAACTGTCTGCTGGCGAGCGGAGCGAGATGGAACCAGCAGATCCGATGACTGCCGAAATGATTTATGAACGGCGATGGGCTGCCACGGTTCTGGAGCGCGCGCTCAGCCGATTACAGGTTGAATACGCGGCGACACGTAACGCCGCATTGTTTGATTCGCTCATGCAATTGCTGCCGGACGAACCCGGAGCGCCGTCGCGAGCGGAGATTGCCGCGCAATTTGGCATGACGGAAAATGCCGTCACACAGGCCTTTCATCGATTCCGGAAGCGCTATCAGTCATTATTGCGAGAGGAAATTGCCCACACGGTTGCTACCCCCGGCGATATTGAAGACGAACTGCGTCATCTGATTGCTGTGGTTCGGGCGTAATGTGCGACCAAATTTTACGCAGTACACTGTGAACGTGATGCCTCTCTGGCGATGATTAGAGTGACCAGAATTTGTCGGAAGTGCGGCGCGAAAATCTTTTCCGACGCCCCAAAAGGGCTTTGCACAGGGTGCATGCTCGAGGCGGCGATTGTAGCCGGCGGCGTTGACGCCGGCTCCTCTGAAGGGACCAAAGCGACTGAAGTGACGGATGGCGAAAAACCTGCGCGTGTTGCTGAGACGCTTGGAGAGTTCGGCAACTACGAGTTGCTTGAGGAAATTGGTCGAGGCGGCCAGGGCGTGGTGTTCCGCGCAAGGCAGAGAAGTCTCAACCGCACAGTCGCATTGAAAATCATTGGTCTTGGTCAGTGGGCGACCAAAGCGCACTTGAAGCGCTTCCGCCGGGAAGCGGAAGCCGCAGCTAGCCTCGATCATCCATGCATCGTGCCTATTTACGAGGTGGGCGAGCGTGATGGCTCCTGCTATTTCAGCATGAAGTTCGTCGAAGGCGGCCAGCTTGATGAAGTAGTCAGACAGACGCCGATGTCGATCCGGCAGGCAGCGGAATTGATCGCAAAGGTAGCCCGAACGGTTCATTACGCGCACGAACACGGTATTCTGCATCGCGACATTAAACCGGGAAACATTTTGCTCGATGCAAACGGCGAACCGCATCTGACCGACTTTGGCCTTGCCCGATTAGTCGAATCCGAAAGCAGTGTCACGCACACGCTGGAAGTGCTGGGCACACCCAGTTACATGGCGCCGGAACAAGCTGCCGGAAATAACGCAGGTCTTAGCAGCGCCACAGACGTCTATGGACTTGGCGCCGTGTTCTATCAACTGCTAACAGGTCATCCGCCCTTTGCTGGAGGAACAACATTTGAAACCGTCCGGCTGGTTTTAGATACCGAGCCGCGGCAACCGCGCCTCTGGAATCCGAAAGTAGATCGCGATCTTTCGACGATTTGTCTGAAATGCCTCGAGAAAGATCCGAAGCGTCGTTACTCGTCGGCTCTCGCGCTGGCCGAAGATCTAGAACGCTGGTTGCGCCACGAACCGATTTGGGCCCGGCACACTGGAATCTTCACCCGCGGAAAGAAATGGTTGCGACGAAATCCAACCACTGCGCTTCTGTTTGCGTTATCACTCGCCTTTGCAGGAACAGTGGGCGTGATGATTTGGAAGAGCAGACCGGCGCCGCCACCAGCAGCTGGAGTCGCCGTGTTGCCTTTCGTCAACATGAGCGGAGAAAAAGAGAACGAGTACCTGGGCGACGGGCTTACCGAAGATTTATGCACCGCTTTGTCCCAGATCAAAGGGTTACGGGTGCCGGCGCGCACATCTGTCTTCGTCTTCAAAGGTAAGACGGAAGACATTCGCAAGATCGGCAAGCAACTAAATGTATCGACGGTGCTTGAGGGCAGCGTGAGCAAGGCTGGTAACAAAGTTCGCATCAGCGCCCAACTGAACAACGTGGCCGACGGCTATCACTTGTGGGCAGAAACCTATGATCGGTACATGACCGACATTCTTGAGATTCGGAGCGACATCTCCAGAAAGGTGGCCGATGCACTCAAAGTGCAGCTCGGCGTTAAGGAAACGCAACTCCTGGCGAAAAAGCCCAGCGAGAACTCAGAAGCGTACGAGATCTATTTGTTAGGCCGGTTCGAGTTCAACAAGTTTACCGAAGATGGCTTTACCAGAAGCCTCGCGCATTTCCAACAAGCTGTGGCCTTGGATCCAAAGTTCGCGCTTGCCTACGCGAGTTTGGCAGACGCCTACAACACGATCGGGTATTGGGGATACCTTCCACCAAAAGAGGCCTTTCCCGAAGCGAAGCGAGCAGCTCAGATGGCATTGAATATTGATCCCGACCTGGCGGAAGCCCACGGCGCACTCGGCTACGTGGAATTTCAATATGAATGGAAATTTAAGGAAGCCGAAATGGAATTCAAAGAAGCGATTCGACTCAATCCCAATTCTGTGAGTGCGCGCCTCCGGTTTTTCGAATATCTTTTTGACTTCCAACGCACCCAGAAGGCTCAAGAGCAACTTGAGCGAGCAAGAGAGTTAGATCCACTTTCCATTCAGATCAACTTTCTTTTCGCGGCCGAGTCGTTCTTCGCTCGCGATTTTGACCGCGCCATAGAGCAGCTTCAGAAAACGATCTCAATGGATCCAAATAACGTGTTGGCCTATGATCTTTTGGGCGCGGTATTCTATCAAAAGAAGATGCCGGCCCAGGCTTTTGCTGCCCATGAAAAGGCGGACAGTTTGGAAGGAATATTTAGCGATGCAGAAATAGCCGAGATGAGGAAGGCCTACGAAACTGGGGGTTTATCAGCCTACTTCCGAAAAGAAAATGAACTCCGGCAAAAACGCCTGGCAGAGGGGAAATATCAATCGCCGTTGAACATCGCCTTGAACTATGCGTTCGCGGGCAATGACTCAGAAGCGCTGGACTGGCTCGAACGGGCGGTTGACGAGCGCACTCCCTGGTTGCCAGAACTGAAAATCGACCCCATGTGGGATGCAGTTCGCTCCCAGCCTCGCTTCGTAGCGCTCCTGAAAAAGATTGGCTTGGAGAAATGACGCGGTGCCGCACAGCTCTGCCTCTTAACAGGTTAAACAGAAGGCAACGAAGATAACGAAGGCTTGCCTAGCCTCGGCTGAACTGAATCTTTGTTCCGTTGCCTGCTCAGCTCGCCCGCCGTGGTGGGCGAAAGCCTTCGGAGTTAGCTTCTGTTTAGAATCTTTGCCTGTACATTCCGCAGTTTCCAGGGAAGGGTTTCTGAGAAATTCCCGCGAATTGCTTGCACGTAAGCATTGCTTACATCATAGTTTAATCCATGCATGCAACAATTTACGGTCGCGGACAGATGGTGATACCGGCCAAGGCTAGAAAGGAAGCCCGCATTGACGCCGGCGATGTCGTCAACGTTCTGCCGGAGGGCGACGGCCGCCTAGTTTTGGTCCGAATGGAACGCCCGAAGCCAAGACCACGGAACAAGGTTCGAATCATTCGCCGAAAAGGGAAACACTCATTGCTTTCCATGGGCCGGCCGGTTTCGCGCGAGGAAATCTTCAAAGCGCTTGAACAATTTCCGCCGTGATTTATCTGCTTGATGTCAACATGCTGATTGCCGCGATCTGGCGGGATCATCAAGACCAGCCCAGGGTTGAGGCCTGGCTAGGCGGCAAACAAACGGCAACTTCCCCGATCAGCGAACTGGGCTTTCTGCGAATCAGCAGCGGCGAAACGTTTCCATTTCGGGCCGAACCGGAGCCCTGCCGAAATGCTCTTTCGGAATTTGTGCGAAAGCACCGCTGCCGGTTCGTCCCCGATGATTTTCCGCCGCGAAGAATCGCAGCACAATCGAGCAAGCAATTTACGGATTTATATCTGGCCGAATTAGCCGAAAGACATCAAATGAAATTGGCGACGCTCGACGCCCGCATTTTCCATCGGGCCATCGAGCTTGTTTCTTGAAGCCGCAAAGCGCGCTTTTTTTCTAACAGAAGGCAACTCCGAAGGCTTGCCTAGCCTCGGCAGAACTGAATTTTTCTTTCCTTTGCCTGCTCAACTTGCCCGCCGTCGTGGGCGAAAGCCTTTGGAGTTGGTTTCTGTAAAAATTTCCCAA
>WNGB01019022.1_pt1 | contig 13159 bp, 11 predicted proteins | sample 5400681 | NCBI WGS metagenome assembly WNGB01 (sample SAMN13153367, study PRJNA577476) | soil metagenome | isolation source: 115 cm soil or saprolite under grassland replicate 2 | place: USA:California | collected 2016-06-15 | reverse complement strand
GCCGGGATCTGAAAGCACAGCGACTTGCCGCCGCCGGTGGGCATCAGCACCAGCGCATCGCCGCCGTTCGCGACGTGCTCGATGATCTCGCCCTGCTTGCCGAGAAACGACGGGAAGCCGAAGACCGTTTCGAGAATCGAGAGAGCCTGGGTCATGTTTTTTACCAATAACGCATTGCACCTCGAAAAAGTTGCTGGAGGTGCTTGCGGCCGACTTCGCGCGGCGCGTTGGTGAGCAGGCGCTGCTGCGCGAGCGCGCCTTCCGAGAGCGCATCGACATCGCGCTCGCCGTAGCCCACGCCGGAAATCCCGTTCGGAATCCCGGTCGAGCGCATCAGCCGGATGAGGTGCTTGGCGAGCACTTCGCCCGCGTCCTTCGGCGCGGCGCCGCGCGCGTCCGCGCCGAGCCACCCGGCGCCTTCCAAGTGGCGCTCGGGGCAGGCTTCCGCGGTGAAACGGAACACCGAGGGCGCGTTGACGATCACCGACATGCCGTGAGGCACCATCGGTTCCTCGCCTGTATATCCCTCGGGCCGGAAGTCACGAACGAGCCCCGCCACCGCGTACGACATGCCGTGCGGCACGTGCACGCCGGAGTTGCCGAAGGCGATCCCGGCGAGGGTCGCCGCGAACATCATGTTGTCGCGCGCCTCGCGGTCGGAGGCTTCGTTCACCGCGCGCTCGAGATACGTTCCGAGCTTTCGCATCGCCGCCTCGCAGCCGATGTCGCTCCAGGGATTGGCGCCTTGGCTCATGGGCCGCGCAGCCGTGCTCTTGCGCATGGTGTAGGGCCGAGCGGTGTAGGACTCGAGAGCATGCGAAAGCACGTCGAAGCCGCTCGCCGCCACCACGCCCTTAGGGAGCGAGTACGTCGTCGTCGGATCGACGAGCGCGAGCGCGGGCTTGAGGCGCTTCGAGACAATGCCGGTCTTCACCTGCTTCGCGAGCAGATCGAAGATGGCGATGCCGGTGCACTCGGAGCCCGTGCCGCAAGTCGTGGGGCAGGCGATATGGGGCTTGAGCGCGCCGGGCACGGCCCTGCCCAAGCCGATCGGCGCATTCACGTAGTAGAGGAACTCGGCGGGATAGCTCGCGTAGAGATTGGCGGCCTTGCAGGTATCCATCACCGAGCCACCGCCCACCGAGACGTAACCGTCGAATCGGCCCTTCGCGGCGAACAAGCTCGCCGCGAGGAAGGACGCGTCGGTCGGCTCGACCCTCACCTCGTCGTAGATCTCGACATCGACGCCGGCGGCACGCAGCGACGCAAGGGCGTCGGCGACGCACTCGAGCGCCCCGACGCGCTCGTCGGTGAAGAGAGCGGCGCGCCTCATGCCGAGAGCGCGCGCGTGCTCCCCCGCTTCCTTCAGCACGCCGGGGCCGAAGACGATGCTCGAGATATCGACCGAGAAGGCCGACTCATGGCCCTCGGCGATCGCGTAGTAATGACAGCAGGTCATTTGCCGCGCTCGCCGTTCGATCCTAGTGCCGCAGCACGCACTTCTGGTAGAGGTTCTTGAATCTTCCCTGCGGGTCGTAGCGCGCTTTCAGCGCGTCGTACGCCGGCCGGTTGTAGAGCCGCCAGAACTCGTCTTCCGGATAGTAGGAGTCGGAATAGAGCGACTTGACCCCGCCGAGCTCCGCGACCTTGCGCTCGATCCTGCGGTTGTAGAAGCCCGGCTCGCGCCGCACCGGGTCCCGCACCACGTCCCAGAAGCCGAAATTCACGTACAGGGCCCGCGGATCGACCGGATAGAGCGGGAATTTCGCCTGCGGGTCGTAGCCGCCGATGGGGCAGATCCAGACCGGCAGGATGCCGACCTCCTCGAGGAAGAACGCGAGGAACTCGGGCGCCCGGCCGACGGGAATATCCACGTCCTGTATGACGGACTCGGGGTACTTCCCCGCCAGCCGGGAGAAGGCGCGCGTGAAACCCCACTTGCTGTTCCAGCGCATCACTTTCGCATACGTGGTCGAGTTGAGCCGCTCGCGGCCGAGGAGCCGGCGGACGAGCGGGTTCTGGGCGAACAGGTTCTTCGAGCACCAGAACCAGTCGGTGTCCCAGCGCCAGATGAAATCGCGCGTGCTGAGGTAGTCGGTCTCTTTCTCCCGGATCGAGCGGTAGTAGATATGCTCGAGGGTGTAGTCGCTCGTGTAGGGTGCGCCGTCCGCGAAGCGGCCCAGGGTGATGTACATCTCCTCGCCCGAGAACACCGTGCCGTCGACGAAATCGGCGTCCCCCGCGCGGCAGCGCGCTTCGAGGTCCTCGAAATAGCGCTTCGGGTCCGTGTGGCGGACGTGCTCGATGCGCACGTAGGGTTTCACCGGCACGGTGCGCGCGGTGACCTTGATCGCGTAGCCGAGCGTGCCGTAGGAGTTCGGAAAGCCGAAAAAAAGGTCGCGGTGGTCGTTGTCGGGCGTGCAGGTGACGATGCTGCCGTCGGCGAGCAGGACGTCGAGCGCGAGCAGCGTGTCGTGCACCAGGCCGTAGCGGAAGGAGGACGCCTCGATCCCGACGCCCGCGGCCGCGCCGCCGAGCGTGATCGACTTCAGTTGCGGCACGACGCAGGGCATGACCCCGTGCGCGAGCGTCTCCTCCACGAGATCGGAGTACTTCGTCATGCCCTCGGCCTCGACCCGGCCGCCGGCGACCTCGACGCGGACCACCTCGTTGAAGCCGGAAAGGTCGACCCGCGGGCGCGCGGGCGCTTTGCGGTCGCGGAACAGGTTGGAGGTGCGCTTGGCGAGTCCGACCCCGCCTGCCCCGCGCTCACGCAGCGCTTCGAGCAGACGGGTGCGCTTTTCCTCGTGCCGTTTCATACAGGAACGCCCGGCTCATCGGATAATTTTCGCCGACGTTGCCCTTGCTCACGACGATCTGGAAGAGGTGCGTCTTGCCGTTCGGCGAGCGGAACATCTCCGCGCACGACCACAGATAGGTGCGCCAGATGCGGCGGAATTTCTCGTCGAACCGTTTCGGGTCGAGCTTGTGGACCTTTTCCCAGTTGCGGTCGAAGCGTAGCGCCCAGTCGTCGAGCGTGAGCGCGTAGTTGCGGCGCAGGTTCTCGATGTCGACCACTTCCAGACCGCAGCGCTCGCACCAGTCGATCGCCTGCGCGAGGCTCGGGATCCAGCCGCCGGGGAAGATGTACTTGCGGATCCAGAACTCGGTGTCCCTCACCCCGACGTGGCCGATAAAGTGGATCACACCGAGCCCGCCGGGTTTCAGATAGTCGGCGTGCGCCTGGATCACCTCCCCGAGCTGGTCGCGGCCCGCGTGCTCGAGCGTGCCGATCGAGAGCAGCTTGTCGAACTGGCGCGGCACCTCGCGGAAGTCGCGCTCGAGCACCTCGACCTTGCCCTCGAGCCCCCGGCGCCTGATCTCCGCGCGGGTCTCCTGCACTTGCTCGGTAGTCGTATTGATTCCCGTCCCGTAGGCGCCGTAGTTCTCCCACGCGTAGAAGAGGAGGTTGCCCCAACCGCTGCCGATGTCGGCGAAGGTGTCGCCGGCTTTCAGCAGCACCTTGCGGCAGACGTGGTCCATCTTGGCGCGTTGCGCGTCTTCCAGCGTTTTCGCGCCGCCGTCGAACCAGGAGCAGGTGTACGCCATTCCGGCCTCGTCGAGCCACTCCCGGTAGAAGTCCTGGCCGGGACCGTAGTGGAAGCGCGCGTTCGCCTTGGCCTGCGCGATCGAGCCGTTGCTGAAGCGCAGCTCGTGCCACCAGTTGCGCAAGGCGACGAGGAAAGTCGGGCGGCCGTCGAACCCGGCGTCCATGCCCGCGCGGAACATGAGCGGGAAATTGCCCTCGACGTCGATGTCGCCGTTGAAGTACGCCTCGAGAAATCCGACGTGGCCGAAGAGCAGCACCCGCCACGCCGCGCGGGAGTTGCGGATGGTGATCGTTACCTCCGGCGGCCGTTCGTGGTTCTGCCAGGAAGAACCGTCGGCGAAGACGACGCGGAAGCAGACCTTCGTCTTCGCGCCGATGTCGGCCATTTTTTTCTTGAGTTGCGTGTTCATGATCTCGTTGGACGGTGCGCGAGGCGCGATCTTGACAGCTTTTTGCGTCGATTTGAAGTGGCCGGGGATCGCCCGGGGGGACAGATGTTACCCGGGGCGAGGGCAGTTCTGCTAGTGGAGTTCCCGGTATTTGTGGCAAGCTCTGGCTGAATGAAAAACGCTCTGCGCCCGCTCGTCGCCGCTCTTGCCCTTGCTTCCGGCTGTGCCGAGACCCCGACCCAGCCCGCGGCCGGAACGCCAGCGCCTGCCCGGACGCCGACCGGGTCGCAGGCCCAGACGCGGGCTCCGACCCCGGCGCTGACCTCGCTTACGATACCGACCCCAAGCTCGGTGGAAGCTCTGTTCCGCTCGATCGCGGACGGCGATTTTGGCGCATTTTCGCGCTTCATCAACGACGGCGTGCAGGTATCTACAAGGAACGAGCTCGGCGAGACGCCCCTCTACGTGGCCGCGGAGAAAGGCCAGCTCGAAATAGCGAAACTCCTCATCGCCAAGGGCGCCGACGCGAAGGCGCTCACGCCGAACGGGGAAACCGTGCTGCATGCGGCCTCCATGATCGAAAGCAGCACGCTCATGGCGGCCCTGATCGAGGCGGGCGCCGAGATCAATGCCGCCAACCGCGACGGCGAGACGCCGCTCCACTGGGCGGCGATGACCGGCACCTTCCTCGCCGTGAAGGCGCTCGCCGACGCCGGCGCCGACCTCGACGCGCAGGACTTGAGGACGGGCAATACCGCGCTGCACGCGGCCGCGTCGCACAACGACATCGTGCTGATCCATTACCTGCTCTCGAAGAACGTGCGCACGGATATCCGCAACAACAACGGGCTCACCGCGCTCGAGCTCGCCAGGGCGGGCGGCCGCGCCTCTGCCGTGCGCCTGCTGGAGCAATAGCGCGCCGTGCGCGGCATCGGGGGCGTAGTGCCGGGCGACCGCGGGATCGTTTTCGCGGCGAGTTTCATGCGCGCCGTCGCGAACGGCCTGATCGGCGTCCTCGCCGGGATCTATCTCGCCGAGCTCGGCTTCGACCCGGCGGCCTGGGGCGCCGTCCTCGGCGCCGGAATCGCCGGCACGGCCGCGGGGGCGGCGGGCGTCATGTTCTGGGGCGACCGCATCGGGCGCAAGCGCTGGCTCGTCGCGCTGGGCGTGCTCGGCGCCGCGGGCGGCATCGTCTTCGCCTTCTCCTCGCAGATCGCCGTCCTCGGCGTCGCCGCGTTCCTCGGCATGCTCAATTCTCTCGGCAAGGACCGCGCCGCGGCGCTCGCGATCGAGCAGGCGATCCTGCCTTCGACCGGCGGCGACGCCGAGCGCACGCGCGCCTTCGCCTGGTACAACGTGATCCAGGACGTGGGGCACGCGCTCGGCGCCGCGCTCGCGGTGCTTCCGCCTTTCCTGCGCGAGTTCGCGGGAGTAAACGCGCTCGATTCGCTGCGCGCGGCGGTGATCCTCTATGCGCTGCTCTACGCCGCGACGGCGGTGCTCTACCTCGGCCTTACATCCCAGGCCGAAGCGCCGACCGCGGCGCTGCGCGTCGAGGTGAGCCCGCAAAGCCGCTCGATACTCGCGAAGATGTCCTTGCTCTTCGCGCTCGACAGCTTCGCCGGCGGCTTCCAGGGAAGCGCGCTCTTCGCCTACTTCTTCCACGCGCAGTTCGGCGCGTCCGAGGCGGCGATCGGCGTGCTCTACGTCGGCGCGCGCATCATGAACGCGTTCTCGCACCTGGGCGCGGCCTGGCTCGCCGCGCGCATCGGCCTCGTCAACACCATGGTGTTCACCCACACGCCCTCGAGCATCCTCACTTTCACGATCCCTTTCACGGGAAGCTTCGAAGTCGCGGCGGTGCTCTTTCTCATCCGCGAGGGACTCTCGGAGATGGACGTGCCGACGCGGCAGTCCTACCTCATGGCGGTGGTGCGGCCGGAGGAGCGCACCTTCGCCGGCGGCGTGACCAACCTCGCGCGCATGTGCGCGCGCGCCATCGCGCCCGTTTTCGCGGGGAGCGCCATGCAGATGCTGACGCTCGGCGCGCCCATCATGGCGGCGGCGGGACTGAAGATCCTCTACGACGCGCTGCTGTACGTGTCGTTTCGCAAGCTCAAGGCGCCGGAAGAGCGGTAGAAAGGCTCCCGGAATTCGAGAGCAAGAGCCGGAGTGCTTGCTCCCGCGCGATCCCGGAACATGGCGCCAGGGCGGGCCGATCGGGCCGCCGCGATCGAAAAGGAGCGCTATCATGGGTTTCATGGCAACGAGTAAAGAGCTGGCTGCTTCGCCTTTCCCCGACGACGAGGGGCGCTGGGCGGCCGTGGTGCGGCGTGATCGGAGCGCGGACGGGGCGTTTTACTACTCGGTGCGGACGACGGGCGTCTATTGCCGGCCGTCCTGCGCGGCGCGCCTTGCGCGGCGTGAAAACGTCCGCTTCCATTCGAGCCGCGAAGAAGCGGAGAGGGCCGGATTCCGTCCCTGCAAGCGCTGCCGGCCGAACGAGGCCGGGCTCGCCGAGCGGCGCGCGGCGGCGGTGGCGAAAGCCTGCCGCCTGATCGAGACGGCCGAAGAGACGCCCGATCTCGAAACGCTGGCCGAATCCGCCGGAATGAGCCGCTTTCACTTCCATCGCGTGTTCAGGTCCGTCACCGGCGTCACGCCGAAAGCCTACGCGGCCGCCCATCGCGCCCGGCGGGTGCGGGAGGAGCTGCCGCGAAGCAGCACCGTGACCGAGGCGATCTACGGCGCCGGGTTCAATTCCAACGCGCGTTTCTACGCCACCTCCTCGGAAGTGCTCGGCATGACACCGACAGACTTTCGCTCGGGCGGTGCAGGGGCCTCGATCCGCTTTGCCGTGGGCGAATGCTCGCTCGGCTCGATCCTCGTCGCCGCCACGGACAAGGGCGTCTGCGCCATCCTGCTCGGCGACGAGCCCGGGGCTCTGGTGCGCGATCTCGAGGACCGCTTTCCCAAGGCGAAGCTGATCGGCGGAGACGCGGGCTTCGAGCAATGGGTGGCCAAGGTGGTCGGGTTCGTCGAAGCGCCGGCGCTCGGCCTCGATCTCCCGCTCGACGTGCGCGGCACGGCCTTCCAGCAGAGGGTATGGCGGGCGCTGCGCGAGATTCCGGCCGGCTCGACCGCGAGCTACACGGAAATCGCCGAGCGCATCGGCGCGCCGAAGGCGGTGCGCGCCGTGGCGCGGGCTTGCGCATCGAACGCGATCGCGGTCGCCATTCCCTGCCATCGGGTGGTGCGCACCGACGGCGCGCTCTCCGGCTACCGCTGGGGCGTCGAGCGCAAGCGCGCCTTGCTCGAGCGCGAAGCGAGATCATGGAGGGATTCATGAAGAATTTCGTTTGTATCCTGGGGATTGCTTTGCTTCCCGGCCTTGCGACCGGAGCCGACGATCATCTGGAGTGGGCTTATCCGGCCACGCCCAAGCCGGCGCCCCTGGACAATGTCGTACAGAAACAGATGCCCGGGAGCGCCAAGCAGTACACCCAGGCGCAGATCGACGACGGCTTCAACCCGCCGGACTGGTTTCCCGACGAGCATCCGCCGATGCCGGAGATCGTTGCCAACGGGAAAAAGCCGGCACGCGCGTGCGCGCTCTGCCATCTCCCGACCGGAAACGGCCACCCGGAATCCTCCAGCCTCGCGGGTCTTCCCGTCCCCTATCTCGTGCGCCAGATGGCGGAGTTCAAGAGCGGAAACAGGAAGGGGGTAAGAGCGACGGCGATGATCGAGATCGCGAAGGCGATTTCGGACGCCGACGTGCGCGCCGCCGGCGAATACTTCGCCGCCCTCAAACCGGGCGTTTGGACCAGGGTGGTCGAGACCGACACCGTGCCGAAAAGCTACGTCGGCTCGGGAGCGATGCGTTTTGCCGCGCCGGGCGGCGGCGCCGAGCCGATCGGCAATCGCATCATCGTGCTGCCGCAGGATCCGGTCAGAGCGCACAGCCGCGATCCCCACTCGGGCTTCATCGATTACGTGCCGGCCGGCAGCATCGCGAAAGGCGAGGCGCTGGTCGCGAGCGGCGGCGCGGGCAGGACCATCGCCTGCGCCATCTGCCACGGTCCATCGCTGAAGGGCCTCGGCGAGGTGCCCGGTATCGTCGGGCGTCCGCCCATCTATGTCTTCCGCCAGCTTCACGACATGCAGACCGGCAATCGCTCCGGTTCGCTCGCCGAGCTGATGAAAGCGGTCGTCGCCAAGCTGACCGTCGAGGAGATGGTGGCGATCTCGGCGTACTTGGGTTCCCTCGAACCGTAACGGCAATGACCGGACGATATCTCGAAGACTTCGCGGTGGGGCAGACCTTCGGCTCCGGGGGCCTGCGCGTCGAGAAGGAACGGATCAAGACCTTCGCCGCGGAATTCGATCCGCAGCCCTTCCACCTCGACGAAGAGGCCGCGCTCGGCTCGATATTCCGAGGGCTAGCGGCGAGCGGCTGGCACACCGCCGCGATGACCATGCGGCTCCTGGTCGAGAGCGACTTGAAGCCCGCCGGCGGAATCGTCGGCGCGGGCTTCGACGAATTCCGCTGGCCGCGGCCCGTGCGGCCCGGCGATGAGCTGCACCTCGAGAGCGAAATACTCGAAGTGCGGCCGTCGAAGTCCCGCCCGGAGCAGGGATTGATCAAGGTGCGGACGACGACGAAGAATCAGAACGGCGAGCCGGTGCAAGTGTCCGTCGGGAATCTCGTTGTGCCGCGGCGGCCTACATAGAAGTATCGCGAGCGTCACAGATGGATTTCGTTGAACGCGATCTCGACGACGAGCTCGGGCCGCACGTGCACGACGTGGCCCTCGCGCGAGGTTTCCAGGGCGAGCAGGCGCTCGGTCTGCCACGCGAGCATCTTGTCGGTCATGCCCTTGAAGGTCTTGCCGAGCATGACGAAACCTCTGGTGGCGGGGTCGAGCGCACCTAGATGGAGGTTCGAGAGCCAGCCCTTGCGGCGGCCGCTGCCCCATTCGACCGCGATGACGACGAGATCGAGCGTGTGCGCTTCCTTGATCTTGAGCCAGCCGGCGCCGCGGCTCCCTGCCTCGTACGGCGCCTCCAGCGCTTTCGCCATGACGCCTTCGTGGCCGCGCGCGAGCGCTTCGTCGTAGAAAGTTTGGGCGGCTTCCTTGTCGCCGGTGACAAGGCGCGGGATGAGAATCTTCGCCGGGAGAAATTTCGCGAGCGCGTCGAAACGCTCGCGCGCGGGTTTTGCAGTGAGGTCCTCGCCGTTGGCGAAGAGACAATCGAAGAAAAAGACGCTCAAGGGGAGCGTCGCCCGCAGCGCCTCCACGTCGAGCTTGCGCCCGAAGCGGCTCATGGTTTCCTGGAAAGGGTAGGGCGTGCCGTCGGGCCGCAGCGCGATCGTCTCGCCGTCCGCGATCAGCTCGCGCGCGGCGCAATTACGCAGCGCCTCGACGACCTCGGGCACGGCGGAGGTGACGTCGTTCAGACTCCGCGTATAGACGCGGATTTCGCCGCCCGACTTGTGCGCCTGCACGCGCGCGCCGTCCAGCTTCCACTCGAAGGCCGTGGTGCCGAGGCGCTCGAGCGCGTCGGCGACGTCCTCGGCAGGTTGCGCAAGCATCGGCTGCACAGGCTGGAAAACCGCGAGCGCGAAGCGCGCGAGCCCTGCTTCGCCTTCGGTGAGCGCGGCCTGAGCGACCGCAGGCAAGCCTCCCGCGCGCATCGCCGCCGCCCTCACCCGCGCGGCGGGCAGGTTCGCAGCTTTCGCGATGGCATCGAGCATGATCCCTTCGAGCGCGCCCTGGCGCAGCTCACCGAGAATCAGGCGCGCGAGGAAATCCTGTTCGCCCGAAGTCGCGCGCGCGAAGAGCGCGGCGAGCAGGCGCTGGCGCTCGGCGGCGGAACCCTCCCCCTTGATTTGCGCGAGGCGCGCGAAGGCTTCGTCCACCTGCGCGAGCGTGAGCCGGGGCGCGCTTGCGGGCGCCGCGGCGAGCGCGTCTTTCAGGCTCGCGTAGCCGATGCCGATCTTGCCCTGGCGGGTGTCGCCGCTCAGGTAAGCGACGACTAGCGCGATCTCGGAGACATCGAGCCGGCGCAGGCATTCCGCGAGCGCGTCGATTTTCGCGAGGCGGCTGCGCGTCGCGGCGACGCGCTCGGAAGCGGCGAGCAGTTCGGTGAGCAGCATGATCGATGGCAGGGATGAAGATACTCCATGACGTGCCGCTGCGGATCTACTCCTGTCGTGAGCAATACTCGACCCTGATTTTTAATCACTCCCTACGGTGCGAAAATGCAGCGGATCCCTGAGGTTCTGCAATTCCCGGTAATAATAGAGCGGCGTAGGCCGCTTTCCCTTGAATCTCAGCCGTTTCAGGAATTCGATTTCCTCCGGAGTCGCATCACCGTTAAGCGAAGCATCCTTGAGGAATTCGTTGAGCCCCGGCTCGTCGCCGAAAGGCCGGCCGGATTCCGCTTCGACGAACTCCAGTCGCTTCGAATGCCCCGGGGCGAATCTTCGGTTAAGCACGATATTCATGCTGAAGGTCGAGAGGTCGATATCCCACGAGTCGATCAGCGGATCGAGGAAGGAAATGCAGTTTTCCAACGACACGTGGAAGACGTCCGTGTCCAGAAACTCGAGGACCATGACGCGCATCTGCTTGTAGCTTCGGCCGCTCGCTCGACCCACCGAGCGGAGCCATTTTTCGCTTTTCAGTTCCTCCCGGGCGACCCCCTTGATCACGTCCAGAAGCTTTTGGGTGACGAGGCGCTCGAGCTCACCGAAAGGCTGTTTCTCGAAAATCGCCCGTATCTCCTGCCGTCTTCCCGGTGCGCACTTGCGCAGAACCAGCTCTCGAACTTCCTGAAACATGGGCGCCGGCGGGTCCTCGAAATCCTTCTTCAATTCCTCCCGGCGCTGGAGCTCGGCAAGCTTCGCGAGCTTGCCGCTCGACAGCTTGAGGAACTCGCCCATCTTCTCGTAGAGGTCGGTTCGATCGGGCGCGGGGGGCAATTTCTTCCGAGTCAGCAGCTGAGAGATGTAGGACTCGGTGACGTCGGCGGCGGCCGCCAAGTCTTTCTGCTCGAACCCCAAGTGTTCCAGTCGTTTCCTGATGACCAAGCCAACGTCCACCGGAGACCTCCTATGATTAACCGATGCTGATTAAGCACGGCAGATATTGCAATATAAGACTTGACAAGTCAAGTTAATTAACCTACCCTCCTTAACGGACTGAGGGAGCCTTCTGGTCATCTGAACTGGAAACGGTTATCTGAAATGCCTCCTTGGCCATCTAATTGATCAAGGATGCAATGTCATGATGAAAATCCGTCCCCTGCACGACCGCGTTGTGGTGGAGCGTCTCGATGAGGAGCGCAAATCCGCAGGCGGCATCGTCATCCCCGACAACGTCGCGGAGAAGCCCGACCAGGGCGAAGTCATCGCCGTGGGTAAAGGCAAGATCCTCGAAGACGGCAAGATGCGCCCGCTCGATGTCAAAGTCGGCGACCGCATCCTGTTCGGCAAGTTCTCCGGCCAGGCCGTGAAAATCGAAGGCACCGAGTACCTCGTGATGCGTGAAGACGACATCATGGGGATCGTCGCGAAGTAGGACCAACCCATTCAGGAGTAAAACATGTCTGCCAAAGACGTACGTTTCCACGAACCCGCGCGGCACAAGCTGCTTGCCGGGGTCAACATCCTCGCCGATGCGGTCAAGGTGACCCTCGGTCCCAAGGGCCGCAACGTGATCCTGGAGCGCTCTTACGGCGCGCCCACGGTGACCAAGGACGGCGTGTCGGTCGCCAAGGAAATCGAGCTGAAGGACAAGTTCGAGAACATGGGCGCGCAGATGGTGAAGGAAGTCGCCTCGAAAACGTCGGATGTCGCCGGCGACGGCACCACCACGGCCACGGTGCTGGCGCAGTCGATCGTGAAGGAAGGCATGAAGTTCGTGGCTTGTGGTCGAGGAGCTGAAGAAGATCTCCAAGGCCTGCACCACCAGCAAGGAAATCGCCCAGGTCGGCGCCATTTCCGCCAATGCGGACATCGAGATCGGCAAGATCATCTCGGATGCAATGGAGAAGGTCGGCAAGGAAGGCGTGATCACGGTCGAGGACGGCAAGAGCCTGCAGACCGAGCTCGAGATAGTCGAGGGCATGCAGTTCGACCGAGGCTACTTGTCGCCCTATTTCATCAACAACGCCGAAAAGCAGATGTCGGTGTTGGAGGACCCCTATATTCTTCTGTACGACAAGAAGGTCGCCAACGTCCGCGATCTGCTTCCGCTCTTGGAGCAGGTGGCCAAGGCCGGACGGCCGCTGCTCGTCATCGCCGAGGAAGTCGAAAACGAAGCCCTCGCGACGCTGGTCGTGAACAACCTGCGCGGCATCCTCAAAACCTGCGCGGTGAAGGCGCCGGGGTTCGGCGACCGCCGCAAGGCCATGCTCGAAGACATCGCCGTTCTCACCGGCGGCCAGGTCATTGCCGAAGAAGTCGGGCTGACCCTCGAAAAGGCGACGCTCAAGGACCTTGGCCAGGCGAAACGGGTCGAAATAGACAAGGAAGAGACGACCCTCATCGACGGCGCGGGCGATCCCAAGGCGATCGAGGCGCGCGTGAAGAGCATCCGCACCCAGATCGAGGAAACCACCAGCGATTACGACAAGGAAAAGCTGCAGGAGCGGGTAGCCAAGCTCGCCGGCGGCGTTGCGATCGTCAAGGTCGGCGCCGCGACCGAAATCGAGATGAAGGAAAGAAAGGCCCGCGTCGAGGACGCGCTGCACGCGACCCGCGCCGCGGTCGAGGAAGGCATCGTCGCCGGCGGCGGCGTCGCTTACATCCGCGCCCGCAGCGCTCTGGACCAGATCAAGGGCGACAACCCCGACCAGGAAGCCGGCATCAAGATCGTGCGCCGCGCACTGGAAGAGCCGTTGCGCCAGATCGTCGCCAACGCGGGCGAAGAGCCCTCGGTCGTGCTGAACAAGGTCGCCGAAGGCAATGGCAACTTCGGCTTCAATGCCCAGACTGAAGCCTACGGCGATCTCGTCGAGATGGGCGTAGTCGACCCGACGAAGGTCGCGCGCACGGCGCTGCAGAATGCGGCTTCCGTCGCCGGCCTGCTGCTCACCACCGAAGCGATGGTGGCCGAGCTGGTGGAAGAGAAGGAAGGCGCCAGCCCCGGCG
>WNGB01012322.1_pt1 | contig 13159 bp, 15 predicted proteins | sample 5400681 | NCBI WGS metagenome assembly WNGB01 (sample SAMN13153367, study PRJNA577476) | soil metagenome | isolation source: 115 cm soil or saprolite under grassland replicate 2 | place: USA:California | collected 2016-06-15 | reverse complement strand
ATCAGCTTCTGGCAGGCCTTCTTCCTGACCGGCAACCCAACCCTCAACGAGTTCTGGAGCCCACTTGTCGGACCCATCATCTCGATGCTGAGCTTCGTCTGCTCGATCGGCAACGTGCCGCTCGCTGCGGTGCTCTGGAATGGCGGCATCAGCTTCGGTGGCGTGATCAGCTTCATCTTCGCCGACCTGATCATCCTGCCGATCCTCAACATCTACCGGAAGTACTACGGGGGCCGGATGTCGCTCTATCTCTTGGGTACCTCGTATGCTGCCATGGCGGTCGCGGGGTTCCTCATCGGTGGCGCTTTCCAACTCCTGGGACTGGCGCCTGCACACCACCACGTCGCGGTGTTCGAAACCGCCCCGAGCTGGAACTACACCTCGTTTCTGAATCTTGGTTTCCTGGGATTGATGGCTGTTCTCGGCTGGCGGTTCCTCACGACAGGCGGCCCGGAGATGCTCCGTGCCATGGCATTGCCGCCCGCCCAGGGTGCGGCGCTGGCCAGGGATCCCGTCTGTGGCATGAGCGTCGACCCGACGACCGCCACCCAGCGAGCTGCGTACGGCGGGACGATGTACTACTTCTGCTCCGCCGATTGTCGTTCGGCATTCGTGAAGGACCCGGCCAGGTATGCCGCGCCGGCAGGCGCTGTGGTCGGACGCGCAACGCACGGCAAACACCACACGTTAGAACGCGAAGGAGGCGGCATGGAAAACAAGGGAACAGCGATCGATCCCGTCTGCGGCATGACTGTCAACACCCAGACTGCCGAGTACCGATCCTTTCGTGACGGCCAGGCCTACTACTTCTGCTCGGCCGGCTGTAAGCAGCAGTTCGACAAAGATCCCACCAAGTACTTGTCCCAGCATGAAGGCGGACACCAGGCGCACTAGGCCGATGCACTCGCATCGCGAGGAGACTGGTCAACGACCGTTCGTCCCTGCACTCGGCCATCGGTTCCTGACGCCGCTCTATGACCCTCTTCTCCGCCTCCACATGCGTGAGCGCAAGTGGAGAAGCCGTTTCGTCGACCAGATGGAGATCCAGCCGGGGCTGCATATCCTGGACATCGGTAGCGGCACCGGAACCCTCACGGTCTTGGTCAAAGAACGCTGGCCGAGCGCCGAGGTGGTGGGTATCGATCCCGATCCGCAGATCCTGGGGATCGCGAGACGCAAAGCCGAAAGGAGCAGGGTCGAGATTCGGTTCGACGTCGGCTACGCCGACCAGCTGCCGTATTCAGACGCCAGCTTCGACCGCGTCGTCTCGAGCTTGGTTTTCCACCACTTGGCCCACGAGACCAAGGTGCTCGCTCTACAGGAAGCGTGGAGAGTTCTGCGTCCAGGGGGCGAGCTCCACATCGCCGACATCGGTCGCCCTCGAGGCGCTCTGACGCGCATCGCTGTCACCCCGTTCCGGCTTTTCGACGGCTTGGGCGCAACTGAAGACAACCTGGCCGGCCGCCTGCCAGCACTGATCATCGGCGCCGGCTTCTCCGAAGTCGTGGAGACGGGGCGGGTGTTGCTGGGTGTCCTCTGCCTCTATCGGGCGCTAAAGCCGCGCGTTACCTGATTGCCTCCCCAAGCGTGCTTAAGCTGATGGGCCGTTTCGTCGTAGGGACCGCGCTGATCCTGCTGACCGCTTGCCGGCTCCCCGGATCTGCCCAGGGCTGCGACACCGTCCAGATCGACTGGGTTGATTTCATCCAGGTTGGTTCGACCGAGTACGTTGCAGGTCCGGGCGTGCCGGCGACTCTTCAAGAAAGCGACCTCGGCCCGGTCGTGGGGCAGGTGAAGTTCAGGGTCGACGGCAACATCTGCGACCCGAAGTACAAGCCCAAGGATGGGGACGCCGCGTTTCTGGAGCCGGGGACACCGGTCTACGAGGTGAAAGGCAGCCCGCCGAGCCAGGTGCTGGCCGCCCGCCGAAACGGGCAGATACTGCGCTATCAGGCCATGGCGCCGGCCGGTTAGCTCGGCGGCTGGACGATGAAGAAACCAAGCCAGAAGTCGCTGGCTTCGATACGCCCGTTGCTGTCGAAATAGGCGCCCCACGTCTCCCGCCCCTGAAAAAAGCACGCCTGATTGCAGGCGAGATTCTTGTTGGCGTTCGGCAGGTAGAACGAGGTCTCCACCGGCGCGGCCTTGTCGGTGGTGTCGATCAGCCGGATACCCATCGTGTAGTTCGCGACGAGCAGCGTGTTCTCGCCTTTGACGTCAACGTTGTGGGCGTCCCAGGAAAAGAAGCGCTGAATCACGCCGTGGTATGAGCCTGAGCCCTGGCCGTTCAGCGCAGCCGCTTGCACCGGGTGGCCGTTGATGTGCCAGAAACCGACCTGGACTGGCGTGCAGTAAGAGGTGCCGTCGCACGCGTGCGTGTCCAGGACGTGCACTCCGCCCGTTCCGCCTACCCCGATCTCATCCTCCTGGTAGACCCAATCTCCGGATGGCGTTGCGGCAGCGTAGTGGGCGCAGCAGTTTCCAGGCTGGCCCGGATAGTCGTATGAGCCGACCTCAACCGGATGCGCTGGATCAGTGACATCCACGATCCGGAGACCGCTGTCCCAATAGGAGACGTAGTCGAGCATTCGGCCACTCCGCGGATGCCGCTGCAGGAAGCCTTCATGCGGCGAGTTGAACTGCTGGCAATCCTCATCGGATGGAAAGCAGCCTTGCGGCTCAGGCGATTGGTAGGTCCCAACCACAGCGGCCGTGAGGATGTTGACGACGAAAACCGACTCCGTCCCGAACTCAAACGCGTTCGCATAGGCATAAGGACGTCCAGCCTCAGCTTCCGGATCGATCTGCACGGTGTGGATGCCACCGGGTAGAGCCACACGCCGAATCAGCGAGGGGTGAAGGGGGTCGGCCTGCGTGTCGTAAATGGAGATTCCCGAGAAGGCGCCGTCAGCGCTCCAGGGTTGATGGCTCACACCGAGGTAGCGCCCGACCAGGTCCAGGTCCGCGGAGTCGGATGTCAGGTCTGGGGCCGTGATTCTTGTTGATAGCCGGTCCGTCAACGCTGGGCGCGATGGGTCGACCGTGCTGATGACCGCAACGCCCTGATCGTCGAAGGAGCCGAGATAAGCGACGTGGCGGTCGGCGTCAGCGGCGACATTCGAGAACTGTCCGTCTTTCCACGGGTTCAGCGCACCGACCAGCTTCATCGGGTTCCCCGACGCCGCCGAGGTGATCGGTGTGAGTAGCGATGCGCAAGCGAACATCGACAGAGCGAGGACACGGAGGACTGTCTTGCCCATCTCTTCCACCCCCAGCCACGTAGTCTGAAACGGGCCACACCGGCTGTCAAACGGGCTTTGAGCAAAGCGGCCGACGAGACGCCGCCTTGGGTCAAAGGCAAGGTCGGATGCCGTGTATGCGCTGGCTGAACGGTCGTTCGTCCCCGCTCTGGCGGGCCATCCAGCCAGTAGGAATCTGTGGCCGCGGACCTATCTTGGACTCAGCTGTGCCGGCTCACGCGGGAACGCAAGCGGTCACGCCTTTGGCTGGTGTTCGATGACGTTGAGGAGACCATCACCGGGTTGGTTAGCGCGCATTTTGGGGCCGGGTGCAATCGTCCTAGCCATCGTGGCGTCATCCTGCGGTGAAGCGATTCAGGCAACCGTCGTTAATGGGACAGAGCCGATGTCGCCTGTGGTAGTCGAGCGGTGTGCAGCGCCCGATCGTCACGACACCTGTCGATCTTCGGGTCGATTCACGAGCTTGCCGGACAGGCACGGGTAGTGAAACGCTGAAATTAGGCCCTTTCGCCGATGCGGGCGGGCACAAGCAACCCATATGTTGGGGCCACGTCCAGAAGTTCAGGAGGTGGCCCATGTTCCGTCCCATCGTTCGTCTCTGGTTGCTCATCTTCGTGCCGTTCGCGGTCCTGCCGCTCACGTTCCTCTCCGGGCTCGTGGTGCCTTACACAGCGCTGTGGGGCCATGCGGTGTTCCACCTCATCTATTTGCCGATCGCGGCCGCCGCGTGCTGGGCGCTCTGGCGTTTCGTCCGCGAGCCCTCGCACCTCGCCCTGCGCGTGATCGCGGCTTTGATGCTGCTCTGCCAGACCTCCTTTCTCTTCGGTCACGCCGGCGAGCTGGTGTCGGTGGCGCAGCGGGGCTTCTTCAGCGCACCTTACTCAATCTTTTCCGAGAACCCTCACATGTTCTTCGCGACCTTCGCGGTGGCCGGGATCATGGCGAGCGAGCTGCTGCTCATCGTGCTGACAGTCACCGCTGTCGTCCAGCGACTCCTCCGTCGTTCGCCAAGAGTCACGGCTGGGCAAGGTTCTACCTCGACCTGACCGAGCGGGCGCGAAGTCATGGAACTGATCGAGGGCTGCATACGCCTACCGTCAAGACCCATTTCTCACCGGTCGCGTAACTGGGACAATCTGCGCGTGAAGACGAGAGCGGTCACGGGCCTGCTCCCACTCGGCTTTGCGGTTCTCGTCAGCGCCTTGATTGCGTTCGCAGCGCGAGTCATGGGCCCCGCTTACTTCGGGAATGACCCCGCAGTGGTTGCGGCGCTCGGCGTTGGTGCTCTGGCGACTGCGGCGGTCGGCCACGCGACCTGGCGGAACGACCGCACTGTTGGTATCACGATCGTGCTGGCCGCATGGACGCTCGTGGCCTATCTCCTCTTGCTGGGTCTTGCGAGCTTGACGCATGCGAGCGCCGTCGTCAGGTTGGCGGTCGGTGGACACATGCCACCGCTGACGTTGTTTGTAGTAACCGGATTAGTTGCCCGGCGCACCCTGCTGGGCGGCCGCACAATCGGCTGGCCCGTGCTCGCCTCGGTCGCGCTCGCTGGGATTCTCTTCGGGGCTACGTTTACCCTCGCTCATCCGGGGTCTCCCTTCGAAGCCGTGTCGCCGATCTTTGACCTGCCCGGTCCTGTTCAGGCCGCGGCCATGTCACTGAGCTTCGTGTGGCTGGCCACCTTGTTGCTCCCTCCGGCGCTGCTGATCTGGTCTCGACGCAGTGACACGCGTGCTGATCCAGGACGCCTCGCCACCGCCGCGGTCGCGTCTTTTGTGCCCGTCTGCCAGATATTGCTGTGCACTCTGCTCGGTTTCGCTGTCAACGCAAGCGGACTCAGCCCGGACGGTGGCGCGGTCATCCTGCTGGTCGGACTTGGAGCAGCGTGGCCGCTGACCGCAGTCGGCTACGGACTGGCGATTCGTGGACGCGCCGCCCCCTACACTGTCAGTACCGGCGTGCTGGCGCGCGCTGGTTCGCTTGTTCTCGGACTGATGACTGCGATGATCGCCATCTGTGCCGGACTCTTCGTCAGCCTCGGCCATGGGATTGGGACCACACTCGCCATCGCGGTCTCGGTAGTTGTCGTGGCGCTTGCTCTGCGGCCGATCGCAGCTCGTGTTCTGGCGGCGGTCATCGGCGAGGCCACATATCCCAACCGAGCTGGGACCACATCAGATGGCGCCAGCCATCCAGTGCGGCGCGAGCCATCGCGGATGTCACCGCTGTCAGGGCGCGAGAGGGAAGTCTTGCGGTTGCTGGCAGCCGGTCTGAGCAACGCGGGAATAGCGGCCGAGCTCGTGCTTTCGGAGCGCACCATCGACGCTCATCTCAGATCGGTCTTTGGCAAGCTCGAGCTGCCAGATTCGAGGCACGACAATCGCCGTGTCCAGGCAGCCGCCATCTGGGCCAGCGAATCGCATGTTCCAGCTCAACTCGTCGACGCGCCGGAAATGAAGGTCTGAGAGCGTGTCGTCCAGATTCCGGGCGTTCCCTGGATAAACACCGACCTCTTCCAGGCGCTACTTGCGGAAGCTGGGCCCTCATCGCCGAGCAGTCGTTAAGGCGACCGGCGGCCGACCGAATGCAGTAGTTCGTGTAGTAATCCGTGAGAGAAGCGGCTCATTGCTGGACGCGGGTTGGCCCGACGGGCGAAATTTCGAACTGAAAACCGTTAGAAACGGCATGGTTGGACGAACTAGCGTGTGATTCGGGACCGTGAGGCCCCGGGTTCAAATCTCGGGCCCCTGACCAGTTCTCGTTCAATGCTGATAGCGCCCGAACCCGTGATGTGACAAGGCCGCTGTTATCTGTAGTAGTTGTGCAGTAGTCTCGCGTGTGACCACGCGATGTCGATTGCTCGCGGCGGATGGGTCAAACGCCCAGGGTCCTTCGATCGACGCGGAGTTAGACTTGGTCGAGTTACACAGGCGGCTCTAGGTCTCGAGGAGGGAAGCAGCCATGAGACGTTTTTGGGCGTTTGCATTGGCAGTCGGGTTGCCGGTGGCGCTGATGCCCGTAGGAGTCCTGGCCGACAGCGAGTCTCACACCTATGCGCTCCATATGGAGGGGTCGAACTTCGGTGTAGCCGCCAACGGAGATCACATTGCAATCGATGGTATGGCGGAGTTCTCCATCAACCCGAAGTCTGTCGAGGGCAACGGCAATTTCACGCATACGGACAGCGGTGGCACTGTCATCGGCGCAGGCACGTGGACGGCGAACGAGTTACTCAACTACCAGTCCTACGGTTGTGGGATCGTCCACTTTCCTGACGGTGACGTGATTCTGCCCCCCAACTTCTGCGGTGGGGCGGTGAAGATGAGCGTCACGCTCACGACGCCCCTCGGGGAGCTGCCGGGAACCATGACAGTGATCTGCATCATCGGGCCCAACCCGCCCAACAGCATCGACGCGAAAGCGGGGGAAGGTGCGATGTTGGTCGTCCCCGGTATCCTGAACTTCAACCACACGGATGGCGGGGACAACGTCATCATCCAGACGAGCTGAGCAATCCAGCAGCAGGAGCGGTCCGCTACACACCGGTGCTCGGGCCGCTCCGCCGATTGCATCGCGCGTAGGAGGGCCCGTTAGGCCTCGAGCGAAAACTCTCCACCGGTCGGCGCCCTCAGTTGATCCACACAGATTGGTGCAATGTGCGATCAAGAGTCGGAACGCTACGCGCCTTATCAGCTCTTTCGAATCGCGCGGCGTCTCAAGAATCTTCGTCGTCATGCCGCGCAACAGCTCAACTTGGACACATCGCAAGTAAACGTTTGGGCCGCGAGCTTGAACGCTTCCGCAAACGTCAGGTGGGGCGACCAGGTTGACGCGACGTGATCGGTGGTCAGGCCGAACTGAATTGCATAAACAGCCGCCTGGATGACGTCGCCCGCGCCGTCGCCGACCGCGGTGGCGCCGATGATTCGCCCCGTTTTTCGTTCGGCCACGATCTAGACAAAGCCGCGCGTGTCGCGGTTGACCAACGCGCGGGGCACTGCTGAAAGCAGCAACACGCGGCATTCGCACTGGATCCCCTGGGCCGTTGGCCTGCTCATCGGTAAGTCCCGCCGCGGCGACCGTCGGTCCAGTGAAGATGACCCTGGGCAGCGAGGTGAAGTCGACCTTCAGATCCGCTCCGTCCAGCGCGTTGCGCGCCTCATCTCTGTAGTACTCCATGTAGTAATCCGCTGGAAGAACGGATCGAAGCTGGACGGATGCGGTCTTGGCGCTCGAGGTTTCGGGTTGAAAACACCTAATTCGAGCGTGGCTGGACGAGTTATCGTCTGATTCGGGACCGTGAGGCCCAGGGTTCAAATCCCGGCCCCCGACCAGTTTTAACTCAGAATTCGGGGTTGGCGACGTTCGCGGTGGCGATTTCGGCCCTGGGGGTCACAGCGGGTCACGGAGTTACCGCGACCCCAAGCTGCCTTGGACCGCACCGGCGCTACGATGGGCGATCGATGAGTTCCAGGGTGGTCTCCGGCGGAGTGGTCCATACCGTCCCGATGGACGTGAGACGCGTCTTGATTGCCAGCCCAAAGGCTCTGGCGGCTTGGGAAGACCTCACTCCTCTTGCCCGCAATGAGTGGATCTGCTGGGTGCTCTGGCCAAAGAAAGCAGAAACCAGGAGCCAACACATCCAGCGATTGCGATCCGAACTCCTGGAAGGAAAGCGGCGGCCGTGTTGTTGGCTTGGCTGCACGCACCGAAAGGACAAGGAGCTGAGCCCTTCGGTCCGCTGGGTGCTGAGCCACCGCAGCAAAGCATCGGCATGAACGACGCATCCGCGTCCCAACAGATCGATGCCATCATCGGGAAGACCACCGGCTGGAGGGGTGAGAGGCTGGGCCAACTGCGGGCTCTGATCAGAGGCGCCGACCCCGGCGTAATCGAAGAGGTGAAGTGGAAGAAACCCTCCCGCCCCGAGGGGGTGCCCGTCTGGTCCCACGACGGCATCGTCTGTATAGGCGAGGTCCTCAAGAACGCCGTGAGGCTGACGTTTCCAAAAGGGGCCCAGCTCAAGGATCCGAAAGTGCTCTTCAACACGCGTCTGGACAGCAAGACGGTACGTGCCATCGATTTCCACGAGGGTGACGCCATCAACGCGTCCGCCCTGAAGGCACTGATTGTCCAAGGCGCCCGTCTCAACCGAAGCTGAGATCGGCTCGGCAAGCCCGCTGAGATCGTTCCGGATATCTTGCTCGGTCGAGCTTCGCGCGTTCTGAGTACCCATGTGTCTCTGAATCGCACCCAGCTGCTGGTCATCGCCTTCTTTGCGCTTGTCTGGATCGCACTCCTTGCGATTCTGTTTCTCTCTCCCGCCGTCTACACGCAAGCCTTGAGCGACGTCGGCGGCGGCAGCCACGCGGCGGTGGTGTTATTTGTGATCGCGCTCACCGCCCTCATCGTCCTCCTCGTGATCGGAGTCTCACGCCGCTGGCGATGGACTTTCTGGCTGACCATGGTCGCCTTCTTCTTCGGCGGGCTCCGGCTGCCGGCCTCAGCGCTGCAACTCGCGGGTATCTTGCCCGCGAGCGGCCCTGCTTGGTATGAAGCTATGCAGGGCGCGATCGGCGTTGTCCAGCTTCTGATCGCGCTCGCGATGCTGGCGGGCTACCGAAAAGCCGGCGTCTGGGGAGTGTTCTGACTAGCAGAGAGGGCGGAGTGACAAAGCTTCTCGGGATTGACGTCGAAACCAGCGGTGCGCGTTGGATCGCGATCGATGAGGCGGGCCGCGATGGCTGCCCACCCGCTGCACTCGCCACATCCTGGCTGGTCGGAACAGCATCCGCAGGACTGGTGGAGAGCGCTGGCCCAGTTGGTTCCCGAAGGAAGGGCAAGGCCGAGTTGGCCTTTCGGTGGGTGTACCCCATCGGCGGTACTCTTGCGAAATGCGACCCCTTCGGTACTCCATCAACGTCACATTGGACGGGTGTTGCGATCATCGCGAAGTGTTCGCGGACGAAGACTTACATCGTCACGCGGCGGAGAACCTCGACCAGGCCGATGCTCTCCTCTTTGGCCGGGTGACTTACGAAATGATGGAGGAAGGGTGGCGGCAGCCGGCGCGGACAGGAGCGAGGCCTGATTGGATGGAACCGTTCGCCCGGACGATCGACGCAGCAAAGAAATATGTCGTGTCGAGCACCCTGGACCGGGTCGATTGGAACGCTGAGCTCCTGCGCGGGGATCTGGGGAAGGCCGTTGAGCAGCTGAAGCGGGAGCCGGGTAAGGGACTGCTCGTGGGAGGCGTGAAGCTCCCGCTGGCATTGGCGGAGCTGGGATTGATCGATGAGTACGAGTTCGTGGTGCAGCCCCGGCTGGTGGGCCATGGGCCGACGTTGTTCGCGGGGCTATCGAAGCATGTCGACCTGAAGCTCCTGAGCCGGCTGGAGTTCAGCTCGGGGGCAGTAGCGATGCGGTACGAGCCGAGACAGTAGCCATCGGGCTTACGCGACCAGTCCCCACGTTGGGCAACCTGTCTGCAGCTTGTACACAAACCATATAGGGCACCGCAGCCGGGCTGCGGCAGCACACCAGGCCGTCATGGATGATGCACCCGGTTCTCAGGAGACTGCTCGACGATTGAGCATCGCCCAGCACCGAGAATGGATTAGATGGAAACCAGAACCCTCAATTACGGCGTCGCGATGCCGGCCCTTGGGTTTGGCGTATTCCAGACACCACCCGATGAGACGCGTAATGCAGTGGGGGCAGCACTCGATTCGGGCTACCGCCTGATCGACACCGCCGCCGCGTACGGCAACGAGCGCCAGGTCGGTGAGGCGGTGCAGGCCTCAGGCATCGGCCGGTCGCAAGTCTTCCTGGAGACGAAGATCTGGATCAGCGACTACGGGTACGACCAGACTCTGCACACCTTCGAGAAGAGCGCCCGCAAGCTTGGCGTCGACCAGATCGACCTGTTACTCCTACACCAGGCGCTGCCGTCGGCGTTCGATCGGACCTTGGAGGCCTACCGCGCTCTCGAGACCCTGCTCGCCGACGGCAAGGTCCGTGCGATCGGGGTCAGCAATTTCATGGTCGAGCACTCACGATGCTTCTCGATCGCTGCAAGGTGGTGCCGGCGGTTAATCAGATCGAGGTGCATCCGTACTTCGCGCAGCGGGAAGTGCAGGAATTCGCGGGCGCGCGTGGAATCCTCACCCAGGCGTGGTCGCCGATCGGCGGCATCACGTTCTACCGGGACGGGAGTAATGGCAGCACCCTGGACGACCCAGTCATCGGAGCGATCGCTCAAGCCCACGGCAAGAGCCCGGCGCAGGTGATGCTGCGTTGGGGTCTGCAAGAGGGACGGTCGGTGATTCCGAAGTCCACAAAAGCGGACCGCATCGCTGAGAACATAGACGTGTTCGACTTCGAGCTGGCTGCCGAAGAGATCAGCGCCATCGACCGGCTGGACACCGGCCGCCGCGGGGGCCCTGATCCAAGCGCAATCACCCTTGAGGCGTTTGGTCGCGACATCCCGGAGGCCTGAAAACGGAAGACATCTATCGACCGGATCAGTGGCATGACTACTTCATCACCGTAGGCGGGGCGTCTGCGGCCCTGACCGGGTTGGTATTCGTGGCGATGTCGCTCAACCCCAGCGAGGCCGCCTTCGGAGTAGTCCCAGCCGTCTAGCGAAAGTCGGCCGCGGTGATCCCATAGGCGTGCCCTGGCGGCCACTCCACCAACTCGATGCGGTAGCCGTCGGGGTCAATCAGCCATGAGATCTGAGGCCCGTCCACCCCACCCGGCCGTTCCACCGGGCCGGGCCTGAGCCCCGCCTCGGATAACTGCCCAAGGGTGGCACGGAGATCGTCGACCTGAATCGGGATGTGACTGAACCCAGTGCCGATATCGACCCGCCCATCCTCCGGGCGGTGCACCAGCTCAAGCGTGACTACCTCCTCGCCTGGGAACTTGAGCATGGTCAGACTCGCGTTGGCCCCCAGATCAACCCGGCCGACCTGTTCATACCCGAGCGCGGTGTAGAAGCCGAGCGAGGCGGCCAGATTTGAAACCCGGTACGAGGTGTGGAGAGTCCTCATCGTCAAGTCGCGTGGGAGAAATGATGCCTCGCCGGCGGCGTCAAGTTGGCGGGTCGCTTCTTCAGCCAGCGAGCTAGGAGCGCCTGCAGCTAAAGCTAATTGTTCGCTTCTGGTCGGAATTCGGCGTGAGCCGGTTGGAGTTTCTTGAGCGCGTCGGTTAAATCTTCGAGGGAAGCTAGGTCGAGATTCATCAACTCCGCGGGCGGTTCGTAGAACGACTCGCGGAGCCGCTCTCTCGTCCTGATGCCGAGTGGAGTCAGCACGATCGTCTTCACGCGCCTGTCGGTGGGGGGCGTTCGCCGTTCGACCAGGCCTCTCTCCTCTAATCGATCGACGAGCCAGGTGGCCACGGACGCGTCGCATGAAAGACCGTCAGCCATGGCGCGCATCGGCCTCGGCTCCTCTGGGTCGAGGATCGAGAGAGCCCTGAAGTGCGCGGGCGTTAGACCGAGTTCGCGCATGAGTTGGGCCTGGGCGCTCCGCTGGAAGTTGAGGTGAGAGAAATGTGTGAGACAGGAGAAAAGGAATGACTGTAAGACGGCGATGCCGATCGTTGTAACTCCGCGCGGAACGCGAAGCGTGGAGTGGCGGAGGCTGCCACGTCCAGTGATGACCGCGATGTTTCGGCTTTTTCACCTGGCGTTCGCTGCATTCGGCGGTCGGATGCGCGTCCAGGGCCGTCCACTGATTCAGCTGGAGACCATCGGTGCCAGGTTTGGGGTCAGACGCCACACCGTACTGGGTTGGTTTCCAGACACGTCATCCGATTCAGCATCGAGCGCCTCGAAACGCGCGGACCGTTGGCTCGTGGTGGCATCCAACGCCGGCGCGGGGGCCCATCCGGCCTGGTTGCTGAACATGGCCAACCATCCTGATCAGGTATGGGATCACGATCGGCAAAGGCAGGATCAGGGTGGTACCCGAGACGCTCGAAGGCGCCGTGCGCGAGCGAGCGTGGAATGAGATCACGTCACTGGCGCCGGGCTATGGCCGGTACCAGGAGAACACTGATCGGATCATCCCGATCATTCGACTCACAGCAAAGGAGGAACAGCGATGAGCGTATTCACCTCACAGGAGATCGAATACTTGAACAGCCAGCGCCTGGGCCGACTGGCGACCGCCGGACTTGACGGTCAGCCCCACGTCGTTCCGCTAGCGTTTCGCTACAACCCGGAGCACGACACGATCGACATAAGCGGACACGACTTTGCCAAGCGGAAGAAGTGGCGTGACGTTCACAAGAACCCGAAGGTGGCTCTCGTCGTGGACGACCTCGCATCGGTCCAGCCGTGGAGGCCACGGGGCATTGAAATCCGAGGTGAGGCAGAGGTCCTTCATTCCGGAGGCAAGACGGTGAATCCGTACTTCAACGACGAGATGTTTCGGATCAAACCGAGGCGGATCTACACCTGGGGCCTAGCCGAGGGAGAGGAGAGGCTGGGCGGCTCCGGACGCGACGTTTGAGTCCGAGCCGCGCCCGACGCTGATCGGACGCCGGCGGTCAGCACGCTCACGTGTTCCGGCTCGGGCACCCGACCAGTCTCTGAATTTGCAGCTGGTATGGTCGCCGTCATGAGCCCGAATAAGACCGCCAAGACCTTGAAGAGGCCTGCCACATCCGCCACGAGGTCCGGTGCCACGTTCATGGCCAATAGGAGAAGACCAACATGCCGATGATCGACGTCTACGCTACGAGTGGGACATTCAAGGATCCCACGACCCTGGCACGGGACCTCGCCGAGACCCTGATGAGGATCGAGCAGGTCCCCAACATTCCGATGTTCCGCCAGAACACGGCAGCTTTCGTCCACGACCTGCCGGATGGCGCGCTGTCGAACG
>WNGB01010090.1_pt1 | contig 13159 bp, 11 predicted proteins | sample 5400681 | NCBI WGS metagenome assembly WNGB01 (sample SAMN13153367, study PRJNA577476) | soil metagenome | isolation source: 115 cm soil or saprolite under grassland replicate 2 | place: USA:California | collected 2016-06-15 | reverse complement strand
CACCCTCGAACAGGATGAGCGCGCCGAGGACAGCAAAGTGGGCCGCCATCGACCCCGTGAGGCCGACCCAGAAGCTCGCCCGCCGGCGGTTGCGCGGCTTGCGCATGGCAAAGGAGGTTAACATGCTCGTGAAAACCATCATGGACCTGGAACGCCGCCTCCTCCGCGACGTGGGCCGCGCGATCGCCGATCACGGCCTCATCGAATCTGGAGATCGGATCTTAGTGGCGATGTCTGGAGGCAAAGATAGTTACGCGATGTGCGTGCTGCTGCGCGCGTTGCAGGCCAAGGCGCCGGTGCGGTTCGACCTGCTCGCGGTGCACCTGGACCAGGGGCAGCCGGGGTACGACGGCGCCCCGCTCGAGCGCTGGCTCGCGTCGGAAGCGGTTCCGTACAAGCTCCTACATGAGGCTACCTACGACATCGTCGTGGAGAAGATCCCAGAGGGGAAAACATATTGCTCGCTCTGCTCCCGGCTGCGGCGCGGGATCCTGTATCGGGCTGCGGGCGAGCTCGGGTGCAACAAGATCGCGCTTGGCCACCACCGCGACGACGCGCTCGAGACGCTGCTCTTGAACCTGTTCTTCGGCGGCAAGCTCGCGTCGATGCCGCCGCGGCTGACCAGCGACGATGGCAACTACGTGGTGATCCGCCCGCTGGCGTATGCAGCGGAAACGGATCTCGTCGCGTTCGCCGCGGAGCGCGGCTTCCCGATCCTCCCGTGCAAGCTATGCGGCTCGCAGGAGAACGCGCAACGCAAACAGATGAAGGCGCTGCTCACCCAGCTCGAAGCCAAACACCCGACGCTGCGCCAGACCATGCTCGCCGCGCTCGGCAACGTGAACCCCTCGCACCTGTTCGACCGCCGACTGCAAGCCGCCGAGGTTCCGGGGCAGGAAACGCCGCTCGTCGCTGCAACCGCGCTTCGAAGGATCTAGCGGATCGGAGGCGGGCATAGCCGCACCCCACGCGCGAAGACACGCGTGGGGACCCCGCGCCCGCCGGAGACAGCGCGCGTCGAGCAAATCCGGGTACGGCTCTCGTCGGGGGTGGGCCCGCGGGAGGGGCCTGCCCCTCCCGCGCTCAGGCGACACCCGGGCGCGAGGTGGGCTTGCGGCGTTCGCGGGCGGCGCGCTCGGCCTTGCCGGGCTTCGACGCGTCGGCAGACGTGGCCGCCGCCGGAATGACGGTGCGGGGGCCGGCGAGGGCGATGGCGAGCACCTCTTCCATCGTCCGGACCGGGCGAACCTCCATCTTGGAGGTGACGTGCGCCGGGATTTCGCTCAGCTCGGGCGCGTTGGCGAACGGGATGATCGCGGTCGTGATCCCGGCGCGGGCGGCGGCGAGCAGCTTCTCCTTGAGGCCGCCGATCGGCAACACCTTGCCGCGCAACGTGAGCTCGCCGGTCATCGCGACGTCATGGCGCACCGGGGTGCCCGACAGCAGCGACACCAGCGCGCACGCCATCGTGACGCCCGCTGACGGCCCGTCCTTGGGCACGCCACCCGCCGGTACGTGAATGTGGATCTCGCGGCCCGAGTAAAGCTCGGCGCCGAGGCCGAGGTTGAGCGCGTGCGCGCGCGCGAACGACAGCGCCGCCTGCGCCGACTCCTTCATGACGTCGCCGAGCTGGCCGGTGAGGATGAGCGTGCCCTTGCCCGCCATCGCCTGCGCCTCGATGTGCAGCACCTCGCCGCCGTACGGCGTCCACGCGAGGCCGTTGACCGTCCCCACCTCGGCGGCGGCGCGCCGCTCGTCCTCGATGTAGCGCGGCGGCCCGAGGTAGGTCGGAACCTCGTCGCCGCTGATCACGGGGCCAATCGCCCGTCCCCCGACGTCGTTCTTGCGCGCGCTCGACTCGACGACCCGCCGCGCCACCTTGCGCGCCAGCTGCGCGATCAGCCGCTCGAGCTCGCGCAGCCCCGACTCACGCGTGTACTCGGAGATGATCCGGCGCAGCACGTCGCGCCCGACGACGATCTCGTTGGAAGACAAACCGGCCTCGGTGATCTGCTTGGGCACGAGGTAGCGCTCCGCGATGACCAGCTTTTCCTCTTCGCTGTATCCGCTGAGCCGCAGGGTCTCCATGCGGTCGCGCAACGGCGGCGGGATGGTCTCGGGCAGGTTCGCGGTCGCGATGAACAAGATCTTCGACAGATCGAACGCGACTCCCAGGTAATGGTCGCGAAAGGTGTGGTTCTGTTCGGGGTCGAGCACCTCGAGCAGCGCCGCCGAAGGATCGCCGCGCACGTCGGCGCCCAGCTTGTCGACCTCGTCGAGCAGCAACACCGGGTTGTTGGTGCCGGCCTGCTTGACCGCCTGGATGAGCCGGCCCGGCAGCGCGCCGACGTAGGTCCGCCGGTGGCCGCGGATCTCCGCCTCGTCGCGCACGCCGCCCAGCGAGATGCGCACGAACTTGCGTCCCATCGCGCGCGCGATCGATCGCCCAAGCGACGTCTTGCCCACGCCCGGCGGGCCCAACAGGCACAAGATCGGGCCATGTGTGCCGCCGCGCAGCTTGCGCACCGCGAGGTACTCGAGAATGCGATCCTTGATGTGCTCGAGGTCGTAGTGGTCCTCGTCGAGGATCCGGCGCGCGGCGTCGATGTCCAGCAGGTCTTCGCTGGCCGTGTTCCACGGGATCTCGACCAGCCACTCGATGTATGTCCTGAGCACGCCCGCCTCAGCGCTCTCGGCGTGCATCTGATCGAGCCGCCGCACCTGCTTGTCGGCCTCGGCGCGCGCTTCGTCGGGCAGGCCCGCGCGTCCGATCTTGGCGCGCAGCTCCTCGATCTCCTCGCCGTGGACGTCGCCGTCGCCGAGCTCGGTCTTGATCTGGCGCAGCTGTTCGCGCAGGTAGTAGTCGCGCTGGGTCTTCGACATCTCCTCGCGGGCGCGGTTCTGGATTTGCGACTGCACCTCGAGGATGCCGATCTCCTTCTCCAGCGTCTCATTGACCCGCGTCAGCCGGCCGACCGGCTCGTCGAGCTCGAGCAGCTCTTGCGCCTCGGCCACCTTGAGGGTGAGGTTCGACGCGACCAGGTCCGCCATCCGACCCGGATCGTCGACGCTCTGAATCACCATCGACAGCTCGGGTTGGATGGTCTTGCCCAGCCCCGACAGCTTGTCGATGTTGCCGCGGACCGACCGCAGCAGCGCCTCGATGCCCACCGAGCGCGGGTGCACGCGGTCGTCGCCGCGCTCGAGACGGACGCGGTAACAAGGGCTCTCCGACACGAAGCGCTGGATGCGCGCGCGGCACAGGCCCTGGACCAGCACCTTGAGGCCGCCCTCGGAGAGCTTGCGCATCCGCATGATCATCCCGATCGTGCCGGTGCGATAAAACGATCCCGACGTCGGATCGTCCTCGCGCGCGTCGCGCTGACAGACCAAGAAACACAGCCGCTCGTCGGCCTCGAGCGCCTTGGTCACCGCCTCCATCGACACCGGCCGCGTCACCCGCAGCGGGACGATCATGTACGGGAAGACCACCAAATCCCGAATCGGGACGAGTGGCAGCACGTCCGGAATCTGGGGCTCATTCGCGGGCACGCGAGGAGAATATCACTTCTCGTCGATGCGCACGATCGTGCCCGTGGAGATCGCCCAGACCCGGCCGAATCCGTCGCTGACGACGTCGCGCATGCGCGCGTCGAGCACGACGCCCGCGGCGTCGGGGTCGCTCCCGCCCGGCTCCATGACGCGCAGCCCCTTTTGCGTCGCGAGCCAGGTCCGGCGCTTGCGGTCGACCACCAGCCCGCGCACCGCGAGCTCGGAGGAGCCGAACCCGCGCCACTCCCTGCCGTCAAAGCGAACGATCCCAGCGGAGGTCGCCGCCCACATCGCCCCGTCAGTGCCGCGCACGAGCGCGTGGACACTCTCGCTGACGAAGCCGTCGTTCTCGTTCCAGGTTCGGAGCTGCCCCTCGCCCCAGCGCGATACGCCGGCGAGCGACGACGTCCAGGTGGCGCCGCCGTCGAACAAAATCCCGGTGAGGTTGGCGGGAAGCGGCAGCGACTCGGCGGCGGGGTGGATGTTCGGCCGCGCCGGTCCGTGCTCGACGACGTGGCCGCTCGACAGATCGATCTCGACCGCGCCCACCCCGACCTCGTCACCGCCGCTCGCCGCGCGCAAGCCGACCCAGAGCGCGCCCCCTCGCGACAGCGCGGCGAACGACGCCCGCGGCGCCGTCTTTGGCGGGAGGTCCACGACGATCCGTTGCACCAGCTGCCAGGCGGCGTTCGGGTCGGCGGCGTGTTTGGTGATGACGAGGTTGACCGGCTGGCCCTCGGCCGACACGGCGATGAGCGCGCCGTCGGACGGGTCGGTGGCGAGCGCCAGCACCGCGGCGGCCGGCGGCTCGCCCACGCTCGCCGGCTGATAGCGGTCGCCGTCGGTACGAAACGCCCGCGGGCCGTCGGTGACCACGTAACATTGCGCGCGGGCGACGCAGCCGAGATAGAGGCGGGTCGCATCCCCGACCAGCTCCGACCCCTCGAGCACCTCGGCACGGCCGCGCGCCGCGCGCGCGACACCCATGCGCGCGCTGCCGGCGTAAACGTGCTGGCCGCCGCCCGCGGCGACGGTGATGTCGGGCGGCAGCGCGAGCTCGAGCGGCACCGCAGCCCAGCGGCTGGCGCGATCGCGCAAGAGCGAGTTCCAGCGCACGGCGCCGCGTGGGACCGCCTCGGTCGGGCCGAGCGCGCGCAGGCCGTAAGCCTGCTCGGCGCCGCGCGTTCCGGCGATCAGCACCGCATCCCCTGCCCGTTCGACCAACGCCAGCACCCGCTGGCCCGGGCCGGCGTGAAAGCCCTCGGGTCCCGCCATCGTGATCGCGTACAGACGCCCCTCGCCGCCGGTGTTGCCGGCGACGATGCGCGTGCCGCTCTGGGTCTTGACCGTGCCGACGATCTCGTCGACCAAGATGGCCGTGCCGCCGATCGCCTCGGCACGCTCGGCCGTCGCGCGGTAGAGCCCATGACCGCGCGTGCCGACCCATACGGCGCGGCCGTCGGCGTCCACGTCGAGCGAGGTGATCGGGACGCCACGCAGGGCCTCGACCGGCAAGAAGCCGCGACCCTCGTCGAAGCGCTGCAGCCCCTTCGGCCCGCCGACCCACAGACCTTCCTTGCGCACCGGGCGTCCGGCCGCGAGCACCGTCACCGGGCCGGGGAACCCTTTGACCTCGAGCCGGAGCTCCCCGCCCGCGGCGGGCGTCCAGCGCCCGAGCTGCTTGCCGGTCGCGACCCAGCCGCCGCCCTCCTCGTCCGCCGCGACGGCCGTGACCGGATCCGCCTGGACGACAGATGGCTCGGCGACCACCTCGACGTCCCCCGAGCCGATATCGAACCGGCGCAGCCCAGCGGACCCCACCGACCACAGCCACGGGTGCTGGACCGCCAGCGTGGTGACCGGGCCGCTCTCCGCGCGCTCGGTGATTGCGAAGCCCGCCGCGGACGACGGGGGGGCGCTGGCGTTGCGGTCGAAGCCGGTCCGACAACCCACGAGCGCCACGCCGGCCGCGAGCACGGACCCGACCGCCACGACGACGCGACACCTCCTCATCGTGACCACAGTGCGACCGCGACTCCATCGCCGTCAAGAAGCGCAGACCGCAGCCTGGTAGCATCGCGCCGTGCTCGGCCCGGTGATGCTCGCTGCCTTGATGCTGGATGCTGGCGCGCCCGCGCCGGCGATCCGCATCGAAGGTGGGCGGGTCAACACGGTGATCGTGACCGCCGACGTGGGTACTCCGGTCGAGCGCGCGGTACCGGGTCGCGCGTATGCGCTCGCGGTAGCGGCCGACGCCGAGCTGCGCTGGAGCGACGCCGAGTCGCTGTACCGCGACGCGATCGCGGAGTGGAACGCGGCGTGGAAACGCGAGCCGACGCGCGCGCTGGAGCTCGCAATCGCGAAGGCCGAGCGGGAGCGCCAGCGTTCGCAGGCGCTGGCGGTGCGGACGCGCACCGCGGCCGACCGGGTGCGCCTGGAAGCGGGAGCGCGACGCATCGACGCCCTCGACGAAGCGCGCCTCCTGCGCGGCAAGCTGATGGCCACGCGCGCCTACATTGGGCGCGTGGTTCCCGCGCTATACGCCCGGACGCGCGAGCGGCTGGACCAGGCGCTCCACGCGCGCGCTCCCGCCAAGCCGGACGCGACCAAATCCAACCCGGCTGCGAACGAGAGCGGCGGCGGCGATGCGCCAGCGGTCCCCGGAACCGCCGAGATCCGGCTCTTGTTGTGCGCGACGCGCGCGGCGGGTGGTGAGGTGGAAGCGGCGCGCCTCGAGCGGGCCCACGTCACGGAGGCCGACCGCGCCGACCCCGGCAACCTCGTGGCGCTCGCGGCCTGCGCCGCCGCGCTGGGCGAGACCCGCGCCGCGCTCGCCACGCTCGAGATCCTGGCGCTGCGCCCCGGCCCCGGCCACACCGAGCGCATCGGCCTGCGCGACCTCTACATCAACAACGACTGGGACCGCCTGCGCGGCGACGCCCGCTTCGAGAGCCTGTTCCCGCGTTGACGCCGCCCGCCGCCGCGCCCGCGGTTGACCCCGCCCGCCCCGACTGCTAGTTAAGCGACGACATATCGGGGATGTAGCTCAGCTGGGAGAGCGCCTCAATGGCATTGAGGAGGCCGACGGTTCGATCCCGTTCATCTCCACAAGATCACTTCGGAATTTTTTCAGTTCGCGTTGAAAGTACGGTTCTGGGAACGATTGGGGAACGATTGGAGGCGCCTCCGCGGGTATTGAGGAGGCCACCCATCACGACGCCAGCCGCCCTCCGGTGAGCACCGCCAGCGCCCGTTTCTGCTGCGCACCTGCCACCGCCTCGCGCTTCGCGTAGCTCTCGGCCGTCGTCTTGAACGACTCGTGGCCGAGCGCCGATGCCACCGCGTGAGAGGTGATCCCACTATCCACCGCCAGCGTTCCGTGCAGCCCCCGCATCCCATGTGCCGACACCTTCGGCACACCCGCCGCCCTGCAGATCCGCTGCACCCACTTCCGCGGCCAGTCACGCCAGTGCTCCCCGAACAGCGCCGCCTGAGGATCCCGACCCCGCGCGAGCTCGACGAGGTACGGCTGCAGAAACCCGGGAACCTGCAGCTTTCGCCGTCCAGCCAACGTTTTCGAGTCCGGGATCCAGAGCAACGCCCCGCCGTCGTCGAGATCGCGAACCACTCGGCTCACGATCTCGGACGCCCGCATCCCCATCACCAGCGCCGCCATCGCCGCCACCGCCCCCGCGCGTCCTGCGTCTGCCTGCCGATGCGCCTCCACCATCCACTTGCGCGCTTCGTCGATCCTCAACTGTTCTTTCCCGTGCCGTATCTTTCCGATCCCTTTCACGACCTCGAGCGGATTCCGGGCCAGCCACTTCTTCTCCACCACGCACCACCGGAAGAACGTCTTCGCGGCCGCCAACATCGTGCGGTGCGAATCGACCGATAGCATCCCGCCGTGCTGCGTCTTGCGCGAACGGAGCGACACGTAGAGCGCCTCTCCCTTCGCGGGCGTGATGCTCCCGAGCGTGACGTCTGCCAGATCGCGAACCACCTGCCCGCCCCCGTCCACCTCCGTGAAGAACACACCAAGCCTGTACATGACGTCCTCGACCGACCCCGGCTTGTTCCCCTTCACCTCCAGCAGGTAACGCATGTACTCGGTCTTCGCCTCCCCGATGGTTCGCTCTTCCGCGGTCCGTAGCTCGCGCTCTACGCAGCGCTTGACCTTCTCCGCTTCGCTTTTGCTCTCATAGTCCTGACGAGTTTTTTCGCTTCCTGGGCCCACCACGATGAGTCGCCACCTTCCGGCGTGTGGATACGGTCCAAGGACGCGCTCGCCCTTTCTTCGCTGCGCCATTTTTCATCCTCCTTGCTCCCTCGGCGCGGCGAAACGTCAGCGGGGACGACCGTAGCATGTCCCCGCAAGATTTCAGCCACTGCCTCGCCAATGCTGGCGGCGATCCGCAGCACGCCTGTGTCGGTCTCGTCGAAGTGGAATCTGTTCTTGTTCGACATGGATGCCGCCTACTGCTCAGGCTCTCGCCTTGGCGCCGGTCAGATCCGATTCCCGTCCACAGTCACCCGTGGATCGCGCGGCGCGGGTGGCGGTAGGGATGGGGGAGTCGCGGCGCCCGGACGCGATGCCGGGAATGGCGTGGCGGCGGGCGCTGCTTTGGCCGGCTTGAACTCCGCGATTGCGCGCCGTTTGGTCTGCCACACGCGATCTCGGCGGAAGATCTCGCGCAGAGCGAAGTCGACCGTCTTGAATTTCGCCTCGCTCGCGGCGATGCCCGAGCACTGCTCGACCCAGCGCGTGTATTCGGCCAGCTCGTCAGCAGCCCGTTCGCTGATCTCCAAGGTCACTTTCGTCCGCTCTTGCTCCTCCCCGAGCACGAGTGGGCCAGTGCGCGGGGGTGCCTTGGGCCGTCCGACTTTCCGTTGATTCGTCTCCATGGGTTCTCCTTTGCAGTGGTTGTTCAGCGAGAAATCCCGCGATCGATTTGGATCGACAGCCCGCGTTCGCGATCGCGCGTAAGCCGCACCATCCGACCGTCCACATGCGCTGTATCCGGCGACTTCGCGATCAGCGTGAACTGCCCGGTGCGGTAGTCGACGACTCGGAGGTACTCGCGACCAGAGGACGTCGAGGCGCCGAGAATCGCGCTGCCCCGGAACGCGGGCGGCTCGGCGACATAGACCAGGCGCATTTCCTTGCTCAGCGCACGACCGAGGGCGTCCCGCTCGGAGGCAACATCCTCGGCCCGCGGTCGAACAGGCTCTCGTGCTGGACCGCCGAGTTTTTCGAGACGAAGTCGGTGCTGTGGATGGGTCCGCTCGCGGTCCTCGAGCTGGCTCAAAAGGTTCGCAGGAATCTGCCACCGTCCGTCCGGCAAACGCGTCGCCAGGCGATAGCGCGCGAGCCGATCGAGGCGCCGGACATTGGCTGCCACGCGCTCTGCGGGGGTTGGCTGACGCTCGCCCGCTGGCGATTGGCGCAGCCCCTCCAGTGCCCGCTGATGGCGAACGGGATCGTACGTGCCGCCATTTTCCTGCGCGAACCGGGCGACGATCCGATCAGCCGGTTTCAGCCAGGACTCGAGTTCGAAACCGACCCGGACCACGTCGCGCTCTTGCAGCTTCTCCGCCACCTGGGGCTGCAACCGCAGGTAGTACCCCTGCCCGCTCGCGGTCTTGATCGCGGCGAACATGTCCCCCCCCAGCTCGTCATGAAGACCCATCCCCACAACCACGCCATCCGCGACCGGCACAGGATTTTCGGGACGGAGGACCTGATACCGGGAAGCCTCGTCACCGACCAAGGCTCGGAGCCGGCTGCGTGCGTCGGTATCCTCGCCGCGCTGAACGAGAAACCCTTTCCAACCGTCGGCGAGACGCCAGGCCCCCGCCGACTCCTTCGTGGCGAGCTGCATTTCTTCGAGCGCCTGCAGCCGGTCGAGGCATGCAAGCCGCTCCCCCTCCGGCGCCGCCAATACCTTCGCCAGCGCAACCGAGCCGTCCGGCGAAGAGTGCTCGGCAAGCACCCGATCAATCTCCGTGAAGGCCTCGCGACCGACGTCGACAGCCCGATCCATGGACAAGTCCCTCTCGCTGCGTCGACCGAGCTCGCGGGTGAGAATTTCCTGCGCGCGCCAACGCATGCCGTTGGCCATATATCCGCGGTCAATTCGGAATTCATCGCCGTCTCGGTCGACGCCGCGCACGACGATGTGAACGTGAGGATTGTCGGTGTTGTAATGGTTCACCGCCGCCCAGATGAGGCGGCGCCCGGTGTCCTTTTCGACCTGGCGCATGAGCTGCCGAGCCAATTCCGTGAGGTCGGCGCGCGCGCCGTCCTGCGGAGAAACGATGAATCGAAACTGCCGCGGCTCCCCCGGAAGCCGCTCGCGAAATTCGTCGGCGCTGAATTTCTCATCGGGTCCGTACAACAGCCCGGGCGACCCGTCGCGCTCAACGCCGTCGCGTTCGAGGTAGGCGAGATGTCGAGCGGCGAGCTTTCGCCCCTCCGCCGTCATCGCGACGTATTTCGACTTGATCACGCAGCGCCGACTCAGCGCGTGCGGCTCCCGTACCGCAACGCGACCCGGTTGATTTCGCGCCCGCCGTGCGCGCCCACCTTTGCCGGCCGGTCGCGGCGCCGTGCGTGCCAGCCGGATATGGAACGGCTGAACGCCTTCCCGTTCCGGATGCTTTCGCCACCCCATTCGGGGCCGGAGAATCCGGTCGTCCTCGGGCGGACAGGAGCCGTTCACGACCGCCCTCCTTCATCCCTACCGCCCTTTCCCGTGTTCGTGGGCGCCGCCGGGACGACAGGGAGCCGGCGCGTTGGAAACACCTGGCCGGTGAAGGTCGTGCCCGCTCGAAGCTGCTCGGCAACCTTGGCAAGAAAGCCTCGGTACAAGGTCTCGCCCCGTCGAATGGCCTTGTCTTCGACACGCTCGGGAATGCTCCAGAGCGAATATTGGACGAACCTGCCGAAGCCGACAGCCAGGGCGTCGAGGTCACGCCCAAGCTGCTCGACGGCATGAGTGACACCATCCAGGCGCCGCCCGAGCAGGTCCTCGTCGACCTCGTCGCGGTTCAGGTATTCGCCCAGGGCGGCGGCGACCACTGCGCTCACCGTGAGCGAACGCGCCGCGGCGTAGGCGCGGAGCTTCTGAAAGAGGTCGCGGGATAGATACGGCTGGATTCGAATCGCGTGTCTCATCGCAGTCTTCCTTGTCGGTACCGACCGGAAAAATCGGCGGCCAATCCGGACGGTCCTGTGCGGTTCTCGCAACGAGGTCGCTCCTTGTTGCCGTGTCCCGTCCGAAATCGGCCCGGTTGGGGCGGGCGGCGAAGCCGATTGCCCGCCCTATCAGACGCTGGCTCGCATTTGATCTGGCCCTCTAACGGAAGATGTTTCACGCCGGGGTTATCGGCCGCGCGCAGAAAGATGTGATCGGCGGGCCGCTCACCATCGGCGAATGCGGCGTCGCTTCCAGGAAGCGGCGGCCAGCTCACCAAGCGGCGCGCTACCGCCGCAACGTCAGCGATCCAGCGACCTCTATACTTTTCCCAACGACCGCCGGGAGTTGGACCGGCGTCAGCTCCGGTCCTTTATCTTGCGGTCCGTCTCCAGCCAACCCCTGGCCGGTTCTTGAGACGCGAGTCTTCTTCAAAGAATGCCGGCCCGCCAGAACTCCTGGCGATTGTGAAGGCACTATCGGGCTAAGCTGCCGGCGGCGTGGATCTCACGGGAAATCCGTTTGTCGCCGTCCTTGACTGGCTCGCTTCCCAGGCGCCCGACGTGAAGGACGACCTGGGTCTCCGACTGCGCCTTTGGGGCGGCGACGCGAGCATTCCAGAAGACGCCCAGCGGATCGGCGACCAGTTCATCGAACGGCTTCGTGGATCGGAAAGAAGTATTGGCGACGCCGGAGCTGCGCTCCAAGCGCGAGCCGTCCTCGACACCCATCTCAGCGAACTTGCCGGATCCTGGGAAAGGGCCGTCCGAGTGCGCGAAATCCTGATCGAGCGCTCTGACAGCCCGACTCTCAGAGAGAATATGAAACAGCAGATCCGCGAGTTTCCGCTTCGTCACAAGCGCTGGCAGCAGGTGCAAAAGGACTGGCTGGCTGTGCGGGAGCGGTCTGTGTGCGACGAGGCGGTCTCAGCCTTCGTTGAGCACTGGTTAAAGACGGGAGAGATTCTGCAACAGTAGGAGCCGGCCGATCCGTGACGGGGTCGCCGGGAGCGACTCCTGCCCATGCTATGAATACAGCGGTGAAAGTACCTCCCGAATGGTATCTGACGGGCCCAGACCTTGACCGTCTACGCGAGATCGAAGTGGAGGGAGCCAAACTCCATGGGCGCCACGGCGACCTGGTAAAAAAAATGCGGATGCCGGGCGGGCTTGACGAGAATGAGAAGGTCGAACTCGGGACCGTCATTCGGCGCCACAATGAGCTGGCGGAAGAGCGCGAAAAGCTCCTGCGCAAGAACCCCCTCCTGCCCGAAAACGCCATAAAGGGGTTCGACGACAAGGGCTGAACTGCAATCGCGAGCGAAGGGATGAATCGCCGCGGGCTCAGATCGTTACCATGGACGAAGCATTCGTGCGGGAGCTGCTGAGCCGGACAGAGAGCCCGACCCTCGACTTCAAGCGCGAGCACCACACGTCCGACGTCGAGCTGGCGAAGGACCTAATGGCGATTGCTAACGTCCTGAGGCTCGACGAGCGGGGGCACATCGTTTTCGGGGCCGACGAGGACCCCATTGACCGCACGGGCATTGTCGTCGGACTCGCCGGAAAGGTGCCCGACGACGCCTCCCTCCAGCAACAGATAACGCACAGGCTCAATAGGGTCCCTTGCTTCACGTACCAATCCTTCACGCTCGACGGCCTGACTGTCGGCGTCCTTGAGATAGTGGGCGAGGGCAAGAGGCCCTACTTCCCGATCCGCGACTCGGGAAACCTCCTCACACGCTTCCTGCCTTTGAAACGGGTCGGGACGATCACCGAGCGCGCGTCGCCGATCGAAGTCATCGAGTGGTCGCGCCAGGACGATCCGGTCCTGCACGAGAAGGCCAAGCTCGAACTCGAGGAGCTGCGCCTGGCGCAACAGCCGCGCCTCAACGTCGCGCTCGACACGAGGTCGCGGGCGCGGACGACCGGCGGACCACTGGTCGTCATGGAGAACGTCGGTCGATGCCTGCTGACCGTGAAGGGCGTTGCAATCCGGTGGAAATCGGCGATGGCGTTCGTGAAGCTCGGGGCAGCGACGGCCGAGGCAAACTCCGACGAGACGGTGGAGCGTGGGATCCAGACGCACATAATCGGCGCCAACCTGAACCTTCCACCTCGGGGCCGCGCCACCGCCACCATGCAGCTAAGCAAGGAGGAGTTCTTGCGGGGCTTCGGCGACGTTTCGGGCATAGGCCGGATCGAGTTCGAGATCCTCGACGTGGCGGTCGCCATCGAGTCCGAGCACGGCACTGCGGCGGAGGAGCAAATCGATGTAAACGAGATCATTCGTTGGTGAGAAGCCTGCCGCGAAACTAGCCCGGATTTCTCACCAATAAAGTTATCGCCACGCGATCTGCTGCTGTTATGTGGAGCTTGTCTAGGGCTTTCCACAGCAGAAGGAGATCAACG
>WNGB01010086.1_pt1 | contig 13162 bp, 14 predicted proteins | sample 5400681 | NCBI WGS metagenome assembly WNGB01 (sample SAMN13153367, study PRJNA577476) | soil metagenome | isolation source: 115 cm soil or saprolite under grassland replicate 2 | place: USA:California | collected 2016-06-15 | reverse complement strand
TAACGGGACGGCGCAGGTAAACGGGACGGCGCAGGTAACACGACGGCGCAGGTAAACGGGACGGCGCAGGTAACACGACGGTGCAGGTAACGGGACGGTCAGCAGGCATGGCCGGACGCGGACGCGTCCGCGCGGGCCAGTTCCTCGTGAGCGCAGACGATCTGCTCGGCGGCATCGACCAGGTCGGAGAAGGCCCGCCACTCACGGTGACCGCTGCGGCCGGTCCAGGACACCACCCGGCTGCGGCACCACACGGTCAGGCCGCGCCGGATGGACAGCACCGACATGCTCGAGGCCGGGGCGTCCGCCCGGACGATATGGCTGATGCCGCGCTCGGAGAGCATCCGCTCCAGGATGCCTGCGGCCTGCACCGAACCAGGCTGCGGCCCACTGAACCGGTCCAGGGCGCTGCTGGCCGGGACCGGCAGGGCGAACCAGACGGCCTTGCCGGAGACCTTCCAGCTGCCGAGCCGGGCCCGGGTCAGGTGGTGGCCCCAGCGCCCCTGGGACAGGCCGTCGATCACATGCAGCCCGCGCCCGCTCACGGCGTCCACCGGGACAGGCACGGCGGGATCGGGCGGCGCGTCGTCTTTCCAGCGTGGCAGGGCGTCGAAGACCTTGCAGACCAGTTCCTGCGTCCCTCCGACCCGGCGCAGGTAGAGCCAGATTTCCGGGGCACCGGCCACGGCGCAGCCGCGCACGTCGAACTGGATTCCCGTGTGCGCGTGCATGCTGTTGGCGGCCAGTTCGCTGGCCATGGTGGCGCCGTCGTAGATCGACTCGGCCGGCAGCTCGACTCCGCCGGCGGCGGCGCGGAAGAGACGGCGGGCCACGGCTGCACAGGTGGCATCCAGCGGGAGCGGGGAGGCGGAACAGCCACCTGCCGACACAGTCACGGCTGGCGCAGGCACCGCTACCGTGATGTGCGGCGTGTCCGCGGCAAGTGACCCTAACATGATCCTCAGCCTTCCCGGCCCGCAATCTGTGAAACACAGATTATGAGTCATGCCCGCTTCGCGCAACGACATCGGGGGCTTGTCGGGCCGGGTTGAACGAGTCTTTACCCAAACTGGCCGCCGGCGACCGCCCCACGGTAACGCTACGTAAGGTGACACTGCTGTGGCTATGAGGTAACGAGCAGGGGGCCCGGTACTGCCGGCCCTGCGTTCATGGCAGTACAGTCGGAGGCCGCGGCTGCCGAGCTGGAGCTGCCTGGCCTCGAGACAGGCCCTGTACAAAAAGAATCCCCCGGGCCGCCACCCGGGGGATCCTTCTCTGCCTGGCCGGCTTCGCCGGCGGCGTCAGCGGTCGAGGTCGTACCGGCCCGCCTTGGTGTCCGACAGGAACGTGGCGAAGGCCGCCCGGCTGACCACGTGAGCGCCGTCGCTGGGCCGGGTGCTGTCCCGGACCGCAACGACATCCGCGAAGTTGGCGGCGATTTCCACGCAACCGCCGTTAGAGGTACTGCTCAGGCGCGCCTTGCGCCACTGTGCTCGAGACAGGTCAGTCATTGTCTACTCCAGTTGTTGAGCGAGGTGTTCCAGGTAAAGCACGGTATCGCCAGATTCCTGTGCCGAATCGCGGATCCGGCTGAAAGCCTGGACGTACAAGCTCACCTCTTCTGGTCTGCTTACCTCCTGGATGGCCGTGTCTGTTTCGGTGAAGACGAGGGGCTCGTCTCCGGGGAGATCAAAGATGTTGATCGAGGACGACACCCCGGGGCTGGGGCCATCCGCGAACCGCTGGATGCGCAGCTCGACGTTGGCCCGGCGGCTCATCTCGATGAGGTGCTCGATCTGCTCGCGCCGCTCCGGCCTGCTGCCCCAGTGGTACATGAGCGAGGCCTCCGTGATCACCGCGACCAGCTGGGGTGCAGGTACCGCCCCTTTGCGGTCGAGGATCTCCTGCCGGCGCTGCCGGGTCTCCATCGCCTTGCGGCGCCACGCGGGCGGCCGCGGGCCGGCCCGCATGAAGGCTTCCGCGTAGTCCTGGGTCTGCAGCAGGCCGGGTACCACCAGCGGCATGCAGACCTGGATCCGCTCGGCATCGTTCTCGAATCCGGGGAACTCGTTCTCGAAGATGTCGGTGTAGTCCCGCCACCAGGGCCGGGCCCGCGCGCGGATGGCGAGCTCCTCCAGCTCCTCCGCGGTAGCGGTATCCACGCCGTAGATCCGCAGCAGGTCCCTGATGTCGCTCATCTCAGGGCGCTTCCACTGGTTAGCCTCGAAGCGGCCCACCTTGCCGCGTCCCCAGTTGAGGATGTCGCACACGTGGTTCGCCGTGTGCCCGCTCTCAGTCCGGAGTTCGGCCAGACGGCGGGACAGCCGGCGCTTGGCTACAGTGGCGCCGTAGGCATCGTCAGCCATCGGGATCTCCTCCTGGGCAGGATGATGCGTGCAGCATAGCGCTACCTAACTTGTGAATCGCAGATTCTCGAATACTCTCATGAGACTCCCAGGTTACGCCGGGAGCACCGGGTGCGGGATACCCCCGCTACCACTGCGCTACAGGGCAATCTCCGCAGGCCGCCTGCCGGGCCCTCGGTCAGCTGGCCCCGTCGTCGAACTCGCCACCCCGGGCGCCGTCGAGGAAGCACTCCCATTCGTGGCGGTCGTAGACGAGGACCCGGCCGTCCGGATCACCGGCCACGCGCATCAGCACCCACTCGGCGCCCGCGGAACCCGCGCCCGCCGTGGCCGCGGCGGCCGGGACGAAAGCGATCTCGATGGCCCCGTCCCGGTCCCCCGACCGCTGCCACATCTGGCCATCCAGATCTAGGCCCAGCTCTTCGACGGTGGGCTTCCTGGTCACTGCATCCTCCTCAGGCGGCTCCCGGCCGTCAGGCAAATCCCACAGTAAGACATGGCTGACCAGTCATTGTGCGCAGTCGCCGGATCAGGTCAGGGGAGCCGCGCCACCCCGCACCACAGCCAGCGGGAGCCGTCGGTGTCCGCGGCCACCGGGTCCTCGGCACCCCACACGCCCGTGTAGCAGAGCTCAGGCCCGGCCCCCTGGTACGGCGGCACCAGTTCCAGCCCGTCGAAGAACCGTGCCACCTCGGCCTTGGGGCGGAAGTACATATGCTCCGTGGCGGTGTCGAAAACGGCCCGGAACCCCTGCACCGCTTGCGGTGACTTGTGGTCGGCACTGAGGTGGGACAGCGACAGGTAGCTGCCGGGGGCCAGCTCGCGGAGGTAGCGGGACACCAGCCCGTACGGGTCGGACTCGTCGGCCACGAACATGAGGACGCCGGTCATCAGCAGCCCGGCCGGCTGGGTGAAATCGATGAGCCGCCGCAGCTCGGGATGCCCCAGGATCCCGTCCGGATCGCGGAGGTCGCCGAGCAGCACGCTGGTCGTCCCGTCACCGGCCAGCAGCGTCGTGCTGTGCGCCCGCACCAGCGGGTCGTTGTCCACGTAGACGACGCGGGTCTCCGGCCAGACGCGCTGCACGACTTCGTGCGTGTTGCCCACGGTCGGCAGCCCGGATCCGATGTCGACGAACTGGTGGATGCCCTGCTGGGCTATCCACTTGGCGGCCCGCTGGTGAAACCCGCGGTTGGACCAGGCCGCGTCCCTGATCTCGGGCACGGCCTTCATGATCTGCTCAGCCGCGGCGCGGTCCGCCGCGAAGTTGTTGTCGCCAGCTAAGAGGTAGTCATAGATGCGTGCCGGTGATGGCACGCTGGTGTCCACCCCTTGCGGGACAGGCTGAGCATCGGCCACGTCCACCCTCCCTACGTCCATCTGCTGCCAGTCTGACAGGTCCTGTGCGAATCACAAATTGCTAACCGATGCCCACGCGCAGACTCTCGCAGCCGGGGTTTGCCCCGGTCGGCCAACCCGCTCCGCCATCCGTGGCCGCCGTCACGGCGGGCGGAGGGCGGTACCTCCGGTCGCCTCCACCGGGCCTCCGGAAGCCCGGCAGAAGCAACCAACCAGATGATCATCTACCACGCCACAGGCCTGGAAGGTGGCGTAAACCGTCACCGGGCCGGTGAACGAGAACCCGCGGCGGCGCAGATCCTGGGCCAGCGCCTCCGAAGCGGGCGTCCGGGTGGCAATATCCGCGGTGGTAACGGGGGGCGCCCGGCGGTCGGCTGGATCGCCGGCATAACTCCAGACCAGCGCGGCAATCCCACCCGGGACGGCCAGTGCGGCGGCGGCATTCCGGATCACCGCCTCGATCTTGGCCCGGTTCCGGATGATGCCGCTGTCGGCCAGGAGCCGGGTCACGTCGGCCGGGCCGAATCCAGCCACCGTCGCCGGGTCGAAGCCGCCGAACGCGGCCCGGAAGTTTTCCCGCTTACGCAAGATGGTCAGCCAGGACAGGCCGGACTGGAACCCTTCCAGGCTGAGGCGCTCGAAGATGCCCTGGTCGCCGTGGACGGGCCGGCCCCATTCCGCGTCGTGGTAGCCGAGATACTCGGGACTGCTGAACGCCCACGGGCAGCGCAGCAGGCCATCCGGGCCAGGCTGCGCCGGGCGGCCCGGGTCAGTCATCCCGGCTGGCGGCCGCTTCCCCGGAAACGGCGTCCGCTGACCCGGTGTCAGTTGTCCCGGCGTCCGAGCCGGGATCCGGGGTAAGGGGGCCGGGGGCGCCGCGCCGCGGAGCGTCCAGGCCGGGGGTGTCCGTGCGGGCCGCGGCCGCCTTCGAGCGGGCCAGCAGGGTCGCCGTGATGGCCGGATGGCTGCCGGTGGCCGACCGGAGCTCGGCGAGCTGCTGGCGGAGCACCGCGATCTCCACATCGCGCTCGCTGATGACCTGGGCGATCCGGCTCAGCGCCTCGTCGGTGAGCTGCGCGTTGTAGCCCCAGAGCGAGGACGGCGGCCGCAGCGTGGCCACGTCGGCGGCGGTCACGACCTCAGGCGGGAGGTAATCCGTGGCGAACTCGGCCATCTCGCCACCGCGGCCCATGGCCACGCTCACCACTCCGGCGAGGATGACCACCCCGGCAAGCAGCAACAGAATCGGCACAATAAGAATCGTCCCACGCCTGGCGCCCGCCGACGCCCCCGAGTAGCCGGCGGGCCCGGTTGTCCGTCCCCGGTCACGGGCCCGGCGCCCGGTTTCAGTCCCCCGTCACGGGCCCGGCACCCGGTTCCCCAGTCCCCAGTCCCCGGTCACGGGCCCGGCACCCGGTCCCCAGTCCCCAGTCCCCAGTCCCCGGTCACGGGCCCGGCGCCCGGTTTCAGTCCCCCGTCACGGGCCCGGCACCCGGTCCCCAGTCCCCAGTCCCCGGTCACGGGCCCGGCGCCTGGTTTCAGTCCCCCGTCACGGGCCCGGCGTCCGACTCGGCCGCCCGGGGCAGCCCGGCCTCGGCGCCGTTGTGCTGGGCGTGGGCCTGCTGGATGATGCGCACGACCTCGTCCGGGTCGTCTTCCACGGTGAACAGCTCCTCGTCCCCGGGCGCGATGTTCCCGCTGCCCAGCACCGTGTCATGGATCCAGGACAGCAGACCCGACCAGTAGCCGCTGCCGACCAGCACGATCGGGAATTTCGTTATTTTCCCGGTCTGGACCAGCGTGAGCGCTTCGAACAGCTCATCCAGCGTGCCGAAGCCACCGGGCAGTACCACGAGGGCCTGCGAATACTTGATGAACACCGTCTTGCGGACGAAGAAGTAGCGGAACTCCAGGCCGATCTCGACGTAATCGTTCAGGCCCATCTCCAGGGGCAATTCGATGCCCAGGCCGACCGAGACCCCGCCCACGCTGGTGGCGCCCTTGTTGGCGGCCTCCATGACCCCCGGGCCGCCTCCCGTGATCACCGCGTACCCGGCCTCGGCCAGCCCGGCCCCGATGCGCTCGGCCAGCTCGTACTCGCGCCCGCCGGGCCGGGCCCGTGCCGAGCCGAACACCGAGGCGGCCGGGCCGAGCTCGGCGAGCAGGCCGAAACCCTCCACGAACTCGGCCTGGATCCGCATCACCCGCCAGGGGTCGGTGTGGACCCAGTCGCTGGGCCCGCGCTTGTCGAGCAGCCGCTGGTCGGTGGTGGTCTTAGGGATGAAATCGCCGCGCAGCAGGGCAGGCCCCTGGCGGCGGATCCGACGACGTGACTCAGGTTGCACCCTTCGATCCTGCCATGTGGAATGACCTGGTCAGCGGACCCTGCTCGGTAACGCGCACCCCGCGCCGCCACCCCGGCCCCGCCCGGTCCTCCGCGCCGCCCGCCGGCCACCGCCGCGTCACCGCGCGGCCGCCGGACGTTCTCCCCCGTCACGGGCGTCATGGGAGGGGTCAAGGGTGCGTGTGCGCCTGGGCACATGAGGTGGTCTGGGTCACTCCCGTCTGAGCCCGCCGGTAGCTTCGGCATGTGCCCAACAGCCGGCCGCGCCAGTCACCCCCGCAGCGCCAGAAAGCCAAGCGCCGTGCGGTCATCGGCACGACCCTGCTCCTCGTCATCGCCGCCGGCATCTACCTGGCGATCCGCAGCCTCGTGCCGGTGATCGGGCCGGTGCTGACCGGGTCGGGATGCTCGGCGGCCGCCGCGCATCAGTCGGTGCTGCTCGACACGCAGCAGGCCAGCATCGCGTCGACGATCGCGGGCGTGGCGCACCAGCAGTCGATGCCCCGGGCGGCGGTGACGATCGCCTACGCGACCGCGTTGCAGGAATCGAAGCTGCACGACCTGGACTACGGGGACATGGACTCGGTCGGCGTGTTCCAGCAGCGGCCCTCGCAGGGCTGGGGGCCGGCCAGGAAGCTCGAGAACCCGGTGTACGCCACGACCAAGTTCTTCGGCGCCCTGAAGGCCATCCATGGCTACCAGACGATGCCCGTGTACCAGGCGGCCCAGGCGGTCCAGCACAGCGCGGACGGATCCGCGTACATCCAGTACCAGCGGATGGCGGAGGAGATGGCCAGCGCGTTCACCGGCCAGCGCGGGCACGCGGTGTACTGCTGGTCCGACCCGGCGAGCCCGCGCCACCCCGACGCGGACGCCATCACCGCGGGGCTGGCCAGCACCTTCGGCCCGGCCACCGCGGGACTGGCCCAGTCCGCGCCGCGCTACACCATGCGGGTACGGATCGGGCACGCCAGGCTCGGCTGGGCCGTGTCGTCCTGGCTGGTGACCCACGCCAGCACGTACGGCGTCCACCAGGTGCGGTTCGGCGGGTACCTGTGGCGCGCGGCCGCGGGCACGAAAGGCTGGGTGCGTGATGCGGGCGCACCGCCAGCGGGCACTATACAGCTCAGCTGATAGCCTGCCGCCGGCTGGTGAAACTCGCGGCCCCGGGCGCGGCTGCGGCCGCCTTCGCGACATACTTGATACTTGCCCAGGACCGGGATACTGGGAGGCCCCAGACCCACCGGGACAATGCCGGAAGAGGAGTTCCGACGTGACCTACATCATTGCGCAGCCCTGTGTCGACGTCCTCGACAGGTCCTGCATCGAGGAATGCCCCGTCGACTGCATCTACGAGGGCGAGCGCATGCTCTACATACACCCTGACGAGTGCGTGGACTGTGGCGCATGCGAGCCCGTCTGCCCGGTCGAGGCCATCTTCTACGAGGACGACGTGCCCGACCAATGGAAGGATTTCTACAAGGCGAACGTGGAGTTTTTCAGTGACCTGGGCTCGCCCGGCGGCGCCTCCAAGGTCGGGAAGATCGACAAGGACCATGCCATCGTGACGGCGCTGCCCCCCCAGGGAGAGGCGAGCTGACCCTCGCCGCACGGCTGCCCCGGTTCCCCTGGGATCTGCTCGCCCCGTACGGCCAGAAAGCCAGGGCCCATCCGGACGGGATCGTTGACCTGTCCGTGGGCACGCCCGTGGACCCGGTCCCTGCGGTGGTGCAGGACGCGCTCCGGGCGGCCGCCGACGCGCCCGGGTACCCGGCCACCCACGGCACCCCCGCGCTGCGCGAGGCGGCGGCCGGGTGGCTGGCCCGCCGCCACGGGATCAGCGTCGACCCCGGCGCGGTGCTCCCGCTGATCGGCACCAAGGAGTTCATCGCCGCGCTGCCGGCGCTGCTCGGCTGCGGGCCCGGGGACGTCGTCGTCTACCCGGAACTGGCCTACCCGACCTACGACATCGGCGCCCGGCTGGCGGGCGCCGACGCGGTGGCCGCGGATGCGCTCCCGCCTGCCTGCCCGGTGCCCGGCCAGACCTTTTCCGCAACGAACACCACCAGCACGGCTCCCTCCGGCCCGGTCCGGCTGGTCTGGGTCAACTCACCGAGTAACCCCACCGGGCGGGTCCTCGGCGCCGGGCAGCTGGCCGCGGCGGCCCGGGCGGCCCGGGACCGCGGCGCGGTCCTGGCCTCGGACGAGTGCTACATCGGCCTCGGCTGGTCGGCGGAGCCGGTGTCCGTGCTGCACCCGGACGTGTGCGGCGGGTCGTTCGACGGCCTGCTCGCGGTGCACTCGTTGTCCAAGCGGTCCAACCTTGCCGGCTACCGCGCGGGCTTCGTGACGGGCGACCCCGCCCTCGTCGCCGAGCTGCTGGAGATCCGCAAGCACGCCGGGATGATGATGCCGGCCCCGGTCCAGGCGGCGATGACGGCGGCGCTGCGCGACGACGCGCACGCGGAGCGGCAGCGCGGCGTGTACGCGGCCCGCCGGGAGCAGCTGCAGGCGGCCCTGGAGAAGGCCGGCTGGGCCATCTCCCATTCCGAGGCGGGCCTGTACCTGTGGGCCTCGCGCCCGGGGCATGACTGCTGGTCGTCGGTGCAGATGCTGGCCGAGGCGGGCATCCTCGTCGCTCCCGGGGAGTTCTACGGCCCGGCTGGGGCGCTGCACATCCGGGTGGCTCTCACGGCCACCGACGAGCGGGTCGCCGCGGCCGCCCGCCGCCTCGCCGCCCTCTCCTGACCGAGACGACCCGCCTGCCTGGGCGGCGGCGAGGCGTGGACCGCCGCGCGGCCGTTCCCGGTCCGGGTGGTCCCGGTCGGCCTGGTCCGCGGACTGCGGCCGTAGGCACGGCCGGCCTAACGCCCCGGCAGCACTGCCGGGCGGCGGCCCGGGCACCGCCCGGCCCGGGCCAGGGCACTCATAGGCTGTCGGTGTGCTCCGCCTCTACGACACCCGGACCAGGCAGCCCGAGACGATCGAGCCGGCCCGCCGTGGCCGTCTCAGCGTCTACAGCTGCGGGCCGACGGTGTACCGCCCCGCCCACGTCGGGAACCTGCGTTCTTACCTGCTGCCCGACCTGATCCGGCGCACCGCCGGGCGGCACCGGCTGCTGGTGACCAGCTGCCAGAACATCACCGACGTCGGGCACCTGGCGGATGACACCGAGATCGATCCCGAGGGTGAGGACAAGGTCCTGGCCCAGGCCCGGGCCGAGGGGAAGACCGCCCTCGAGGTGGCCCGGCGCTACGAGGAGGAGTTCCGCGCGGACTGCGCCGCGCTGAACATCCACCCGGCCGACTCCTACCCGCGGGCCTCGGAGTGCATCGGCCTGATGATCGACCTGATCGCCCGGCTGATCGAGATGGGGCACGCCTACCCGGTCCCTGGCGGCTCCGTGTATTTCGACGCCCGCTCGTTTCCCGGCTACGGCGAGCTGTCCGGCAACCGCCTCGCCGCCCTGCGGCCCGGCCATCGCAGCGGGGCACGTGCCGGCCAGCAGAGCGCTGACCCGGACAAGCGGTTCCACGCGGACTGGGCGCTGTGGAAGGCCGCGCCGGCGTCACGGGAGCTGACCTACGGCTCACCCTGGGGCACCGGCTTCCCGGGCTGGCACACCGAGTGCTCCGCGATGTCGCTGCACTACCTGGGGGACACCATCGACGTGCACACCGGCGGCATCGACCTGCGCTTCCCGCACCACGAGGATGAGCGGGCCCAGTCGAACGCGGTGACCGGCCACGAGGTGGTGCAGCACTGGGTCCATGGCGAGCACCTGCTGTTCGAGGGCCGGAAGATGGCCAAGTCCACCGGCAACGTGGTGCTGCTCGACGACCTGACGGCCCGCGGCCTGGACCCGCTCGCGCTCCGGCTGGTGTTCCTGGACCACCGCTACCGGCAGCAGCTGAACCTGACCTGGGCGGTGCTGGACGCCGCGGACCGGACCGTCCGGCGGTGGCGGGAGCGGGTGGCCGAGTGGGCACGCTCGCCGAGCCGGCCGATGCGCGCCGGGTACGTCGGCGAGTTCACCGCGGCGTTCGACGACGATCTCGACACCCCGGCGGCGCTGCGGGTCCTGCGCACCCTGGAGAAGGACGCCGAGATCCCGCCGGGGGCCAAGTTCGAGACGTTCGCGTACGCCGACCAGATGCTCGGCCTGGACCTGGCGCGGGACATCGGCCGCGAACCCGCGCCGCGGACCCTCCCGGACCGGGCGCCGGGTCTGCTGGAGGCGCGGGCCGCGGCCCGGGCCGCGGCGGACTGGGCGACCGCGGACCGGCTCCGCGACGAGCTCGGCGCGCTGGGCGTCACCGTCACCGACACGCCTGACGGCCAGGCCTGGACCGTCCGCGGGCGCTGAGCAGTCCATGATGGCACCGCCAGCCGGGCCGTACCCGGCGCCCAGGCTCCGGACCTGAGCCAGGACCTACGCGGCCGAGGAGCTCCTGACCAGCCTGGACGCCGTGGAGAACGCGGTGCGCCTCCAGTCAGCCCGTGGCTGAGGCGGGGCCAGGTTACGCGCATGTTACAGCGGTGTATCCGCGCGCCCGTTTGTGTTAACACGCAACGTTTCTGCTGTCTTTCTTCGAACTTCGCAACGAATCTCGGCGTGCTCGCAGGTCATGCGCATTTCTCCCGCGTCCGGCAGAACGTACGCTGAGGGCCTGATCCCTGGCCGTCCGAGAGGAGGCTCGATGACCGAGACGTGCACCACCGCCCCGGCCGCAGCTCTGCCGTCCAGGCAGCCCCGGCCCCGGGCCTACCTGATGTGCCCGCCGGACCACTTCACGGTGCAGTACTCCATCAACCCCTGGATGGCCAGCGGGGAGCCCGTCGATACCGCACGGGCCATGCTCCAGTGGCAGCTGCTGCGCGACACCTACCGCTCGCTCGGCCACTCGGTCCACCTCATCGACGCACGGCCCGGCCTGCCGGACATGGTCTTCGCGGCCAACGGCGCCACGGTGATCGGGGGGGCCGTGCTGGGCGCCCGGTTCCGCCATCCCGAGCGGGCCGCGGAAGGCCCCGCTTACCTGGACTGGTTCCGCGGCCGCGGCTTCACCTCGGTGCACGAGCCCCGGCGGATCAACGAGGGCGAGGGGGACATCGTCCATACCGGCCGGGTGATCCTGGCCGGGCACGGCTTCCGGTCCGAGCCTGAGGTGCGGCACGACCTGGAGGAGCTGTTCGGGCTGCCGGTGATCAGCATCCGCCTGGTGGACCCCCGCTTCTACCACCTGGACACGGCGCTGTGCGTGCTCGACGCCGATACCGCCGCGTACTACCCCGCCGCGTTCGACGACGCCGGGCGGGCCGCCCTCGCCGCGTGCTTCACCGAGCTCATCGAGGCCACCGGCGAGGACGCCGGGGTACTCGGGCTGAACGCGGTCAGCGACGGGCATCACGTGGTCCTGCCGGCCCAGGCGATGGCGCTGGCGGCCCAGCTCGCGGCGCGCGGGTTCGAGCCCGTACCGGTGGACATGTCGGAATTCCGCAAGGCCGGAGGCGGCCCGAAGTGCTGCACACTGGAGTTGCGGCCATGAGAGGGGGACACACCGTGACCGAGGGGACCGAGAGCCTGCGCGCCCTCTCCGAGGCGCACAGCGCACACAACTACCACCCGCTGCCGATCGTGATCGCCGAGGCCGAGGGCGCCTGGGTCACCGACGCGGATGGCCGCCGCTATCTCGACATGCTCGCGGCGTACTCCGCGCTCAACTTCGGCCACCGCCACCCGGCCCTGATCGCCGCCGCGCAGCGGCAGCTGGACCGGGTGACCCTGGTCAGCCGGGCCTTCGACCACGATCAGTTCGGCCCGTTCTGTGCCGAGCTCGCGGAGCTCGCGGGCATGGAGATGGTGCTCCCGATGAACACCGGCGCGGAGGCGGTGGAAACGGCGATCAAGACCGCCCGCAAGTGGGGCTACGAGGTCAAGGGCGTGCCCGCCGACGAGGCCGTCATCATCGCGTTCGAAGGCAACTTCCACGGCCGCACCACGACGATCATCAGCTTCTCCACCGATCCTGACGCCCGCGCCTCGTTCGGGCCGTACACCCCGGGATTCCGCGTCGTGCCGTACGGGGACGCCGCCGCCCTGGCCGAGGCGATGGACCGCAACGTCGTCGGCGTCCTGATCGAGCCGATCCAGGGCGAGGCGGGTGTCGTGGTGCCCCCGCCGGGCTACCTGGCCGCGGTCCGGGACCTGTGCACGGCGCACGGGGCCATCATGATCGCCGACGAGATCCAGTCCGGGCTGGGCCGGACCGGCGCCACCTTCGCCTGCGAGCACGAGGGCGTCCGGCCCGACATGTACGTGCTCGGCAAGGCGCTCGGCGGCGGGATCGTGCCGGTCTCCGCGGTCGTGTCCTCGCGCGAGGTCCTCGGGGTCTTCCGGCCCGGGCAGCACGGCTCGACCTTCGGCGGGAACCCGCTGGCCTGCGCGGTGGGCCGTGAGGTGATCGCGCTGCTGGCCACCGGCGAATACCAGGAGCGGTCCGCGAAGCTGGGCGAGCACATGCATACCCGGCTGTCGGCACTGCCCCGGGACCTGGTCCGCCAGGTCCGCGGCCGCGGGCTGTGGGCCGGGATCGAGTTCACCTCGCTGCCGGGCCGGGTCGCCTGCGAGCGGCTTGCCCGCCTCGGCGTGCTGGCCAAGGACACGCACGGTACCGCGATCCGGCTCGCGCCGCCGCTGATGATCAGCGAGCCGGACCTGGACTGGGGGCTGGAGCAGATCGAGGCGGCCGTCCGCGGGTAAGCGGGGAGACGGCCGGCCGTCGAGAGGCCCTGGCGGCCCGCCCGCTCCGGTTCACTCGTTGGTCAGCGTCCGGTACCGGCCGCTGTAGTGGATCAGCGGCCGGTGGCCCGGCGCAGGCTCGCCGGTCCCGATGACCTGGCCGACCACGATGGTGTGGTCACCGCCGTCGTGCACGGCCGTGGTCCGGCACTCGAGCACGCCAAGCGCGTCCTCCAGCACCGGCGCCCCGGTCTGCGGGCCCGGGTGGTGCGGGATCCCGGCCAGCTGGCCGTCCAGCGGGCGGCCCCGGGTCGCGAGCCAGCGGGCGATCTTCTCCGAGTCCTCGTCCAG
>WNGB01010083.1_pt1 | contig 13163 bp, 12 predicted proteins | sample 5400681 | NCBI WGS metagenome assembly WNGB01 (sample SAMN13153367, study PRJNA577476) | soil metagenome | isolation source: 115 cm soil or saprolite under grassland replicate 2 | place: USA:California | collected 2016-06-15 | reverse complement strand
GATCTCGGGGTCGGGCTGGTTCGGGGCGGGTCCCTGGGGCATGGACATCCCGGCACTCGGCTTTCCGCTCAGGCGGCGGGCGGTGCGCTCGACCTGTGCGCCGGGTGCGGCGGGCAGGTCTCGATGTAGTGCTGGACCCGCAAGAACGCTGCGCGCGGCACCTGCCAGTCGCCGCCGAAGCAGTCGTCGAGGTCGTGGACCAGGTAGAGGACGTGGGACAGCGCGCCGGCCAGGGCGCCGGTCAGGACCGCGTGCACCCAGAAGCGGTCGATCGCGAAGAGCCAGAGCGAGCCGACCATGACCACCGCGCCGGTGTAGAGCAGGAACTTCATCGCCAGCGGAATCCTGAGCTGCGCCGAGGTCAGCCGGTTGGTGCGCGCGTCGGAGAGATCGTTGAAGCGGGCCAGCATCTCGGCGTAGATCGTCTTCTCGCCCTCCGTATCCGGACCGACGGCGTGCATGTCGTCCCACAGGCCGTCGAGCAGCTCCGACAGCTGGACGAGCACACGCATGTCGCCACAGGCCATCGCGTCCCACTCGCGCTCGAGGACGCCCTTCACGTACGCGGACAGGCGCTTCTGCACGCGCGCGCAGGCGGTGGCCGGCAGACCGCGGGCACAGCGGAAGAGGTCGACGAGCTCGTTGGCCTCGCGCTCGACGTACGTGCGCGCGTCGTTGAACTGCGACCAGACCACGAAGACCACGAAGGCGAGCAGGACCGCGTACACGGTGCCCAGCGTCTGCAGGTAATCGCCGACCGGGCCGTTGCTCGGTTCCAGGACCTCACGCGAGACCAGGGCGCGCGTCGCGGCCAGCCCGGCCTCTGCCAAAGCGACGCTGATCAGGACCGGCGGGAGGAGCGCGCCGAGCGTGTGCAATGCTTTGCGTTGGTTCAAGGCGGACCCGCGATCAGGGAAAGCGCATTATAAGCGCGCCATTTCGTCGTCGTGGGAATCCACCTTACCGCTCGTGTCATCGAATCGGGCATGGGCTCGGGCACGCACGAGGGACTGGTCGGGTCCGGACGAGGAGGGTGACCGATGCGGAAGCGAGCTGCGGCGGCCGGAAGCGCGCTCTTCTTCGCGGTGGCACCGGGCATGGTGGCCGGGCTGGTCCCCTGGTGGCTCACCCGCTGGCGGATGGGAGACGCGCTCTTGCCCGGCCCGCTCGGGATCGTGCAGCGGGCTTCCGGGTTCATGCTGGTCGCCGCCGGCGCCGCCGTCCTCGTCCACGCCTTCGTCCGCTTCGTCGTGGAGGGCGCCGGCACGCCGGCACCCGTGGCCCCGACCGAGCGCCTCGTCGCGGGCGGTCTGTATCGCCACGTCCGCAATCCGATGTACCTCGCGGTCGTTGCCGCCATCGCCGGGCAGGCCCTCGTCCTGGGCCGGGCGGCCCTCCTCTCGTATGCCGCGGTCGTGGCCGGCGGCTTCGTGGCGTTCGTGATCGGTTACGAGCAGCCGACCTTGCGGCGCCGGTTCGGCGCCGACTACGACGCCTACCGGCGGGGGGTGCCCGCCTGGTGGCCGCGCCTTCGCCCATGGCACCCGCCCGGGGCGCCGGACTCGCGGGCGAAGCCGGAAGCAGACTGAAGAGGCGTGTCGTCTACGTCCTCGTGCTATGCACTCTTCATGAAGATCTGCATCCTCGGGGCGACCGGCCTGGTCGGTCGCGAGACGCTCGACCTGGTCGAGCGCGCCTGGCCCGGCGCCGAGCTCCAGCTGTACGCAAGCCGCGATCAAGCCATCGAGCATGCTGACGGCCGCCGCCTGCCGGTCAAGGCCGCCCAGCGGCTCGAGGCGGCCGACGCCGCCGGCGGCGAGCTCGCGTTCGTCGCGCTCGACGACGACCACAGCGCCCGCTACGTGCCGCGCCTGCTCGACCTCGGCTATCGCGTGGTCGACAAGAGCAACACCTACCGCATGGACCCCAAGGTCCCGCTCGTGGTGGCCGGCGTCAACTGCGACCTCCTCACCTCCGGCGTCCGCCTCGCCGCCAACCCGAACTGCACCACGATCCCATTCGCGCTGGTGATGGCTCCTCTCGACCGCCGCTGGGGCCTCTCGCGCGCCACGGTGAGCACCTACCAGGCGCTGAGCGGCGCCGGGGTCGGCGCGCTCGACGAGTTCCTCGCAGCCGCGCGCCGCGCCTACGCCGAGCCGGACCGCCTGGGCGCCCGGCTCGACCCCGCCGGCTACACCGGCAACACCGTCCCGCACAATGGCAAGACCGACGAGAGCGGGTTTTCCTCGGAGGAGCGCAAGCTCATGTTCGAGAGCCGCAAGATCCTCGGACTGCCGGCTCTGCCGGTGTCGGCGCAGTGCTGCCGCGTGCCGGTGGCCGTGGGTCACTACATGAATGCGTGGATCGAGCTGCGCGAGCGCGTCTCGCTGGCCGAGGCCGCGAGCCTCCTCGCCGAGGGAACCGGGGCCCCGTTCGTGCGCCTCGTGCCAGGCACCGCTGGCGAGGGCCTCACCGCGCTGGCCGGTGTGCACGACCGCGACCGCGCGCTGGTCGGCCGCATGCGCCTGGACCCGCGCGGCGGTGAGGGGACAGCTCTCTGCCTCACGATCACGGCCGACAACCTCCGGCTCGGCGCCGCCACCAACGCGGTGCGCATGGCGAGCCGATGGTTCCCGGCCGCGGATCCTGACCTGCGGCTACCGTAGGTGCGCATGTCAACCACCTTCCAGTGAGAAACCCGGACGCGCGGTCGGCGCGTGTTCCGCGTGGCGGCGCGAGCGGGCCCGAGCGCCCGGTCAGCGTGCGTCGAGGAGCTCGCGCACTCTCTCCGCGAGGGCCGTCGCGGTGAAGGGCTTGTGCACGAACGCCGTCCCCGGCTCCTGGATCCCGTGCCGAATGACGGCCTCGTCGGTGTAGCCGGACATGAACAGGATCCGCGCGTCCGGGCGTAGCGTCGCGAGGGAGGCGGCCAGCTCGCGCCCGCTCATCCGCGGCATGACGAGGTCGGTGACGACGAGGTCGATCCGGCCGGCGTGGCGCTCGGCCACGGCGAGAGCCTCCTCGCCGTCCCCTGCCTCGAGCACGGTGTAGCCCCCGCGGCGCAGCATCCGCCTGACCAGTCTGCGCACGGAGTCTTCGTCCTCGACGAGGAGGATCGTCTCCTGGCCGCCGGCGACGCGCGGCGGATCGCGCGTCGCGCGCGGCGCCACCACCCCGCCGGCGCGCGGCAGGTGGATCACGAACGTCGTCCCCACCCCCGGCTGGCTGTGGACCTCCACGTGCCCGCCCGATTGCACGACGAACCCGTACACCATGGCCAGCCCGAGGCCGGTCCCCTCGTTGACCCCCTTGGTGGTGAAGAACGGCTCGAAGACGCGGACGCGGGTCTCCTCGTCCATCCCCACACCGGAGTCGGCAACCGACACGCGCACGTAGCTCCCGGGCTTGAGATCGGCATGCCGGGCGGCGTGCTCGGCGTCGACCTCGACGTTGCTCGTCTCGATGATGATGCCACCGCCCCGGGGCATGGCGTCGCGCGCGTTGACCGCGAGGTTGACGATCGCCTGCTCGAACTGGCCCGGGTCGATGCGCGCGAGGCCGAGGCCGGCGCCTGCCCTCAGGGTCACCTCGATGTCCTCGCCGATGAGACGCGTGAGGAGCTTCATGAGCTCGCCGAGGAGCGCGTTGAGGTCGACGACCTCTGGCCTGAGCACCTGCTTGCGCGAGAAGGCGAGGAGCTGCCGCGTCAGGGTGGTGGCCCGCTCTCCCGCCAGCTTGATCTCGCCGAGGAGCTCGCGCACCTCCTCGCTCGCGCCGATCCGTTCGAGCACGAGGTCGGTGTTGCCGCTTATCACGGTGAGGAGGTTGTTGAAGTCGTGCGCGACGCCGCCGGCCAGCCGACCCACCGCCTCCATCTTCTGGGCCTGGCGGAACTGCTCCTCGAGGCGTTTTTGGTGGCTGACGTCGTGCGCGATGCCGATGAGCCCCGTCACCTTCCCCTGCGCGTCGCGCAGGACGCTCTTGGCCGAGAGGAAGGTGCGGGTCACGCCGGCCGCTGTCACGGTCTCCTCGAAGGTCAAGGGCGCGCCCGAGGTCGTGACCTGGCGGTCACGCTCGACGAGGACAGCGGCGCTCTCGGCGGTGAAGAGCTCGCGGTCGTGCTTGCCCAGCACTTCCTCGACGCTCCTGCCGAGATAGCGGGCGCCCGCCGAGTTGATGAGCTTGTAGCGTCCCTCCAGGTCCTTGAGGAAGACGGCGTCGAACGTCCCCTCGATCACGGCGTTCAGCAGATGGTGGCTGTCGACCAGGGCCTGCTCGGCGCGCTTCCTCGCGGTCACGTCGCGCGCCAGCGACATCGCGAAGCGACGCTCCTCGAGCCAGAAGGGACGGATGCGCACCTCGACGGGAAACAGGCTGCCATCCTTGCGGCGGTGATGCCCATCGAAGGCGACGAGTTCACCGGCCGCCAGCCGCTGGGCGATGCGGTCGATGGCCTCGGGCCTGACGTCGCCGTCGATCTGGGTCGGCATCATTCCGATGAGCTCGGCGCGCGAGTAGCCCAGGCTCTCGCAGGCCTGGCGGTTCACGTCGATGATCGTCCCGCCGGCTTCGTGCAGGAAGAAGGCATCGGTCGCGTGGTCGACGAAGGTGCGGAAGCGAGCCTCGCTGGCGCGCAGCGCCTCCTCGGCGCGCTTGCGCTCGCTGATGTCGCGCGCGAGTGACACGGCGAACCGGCGTCCGCCCTCGACGAAGGGACGGACCCGGACCTCGACGGGGAAGTCGACGCCGTCCTTGCGCCGGACGCGCGTCTCGAAGCTGACGGTCTCGCCGGCCTCGAGCCGAGCGCGCCGGCGCGCGTACTCGGCCTCGTCCTCGCGCGTCTTCTGCCTCTCGTCGAACAGGGCCGAGGTGTTGCCGATGAGCTCCTCCCGCGTGTAGCCCAGGCTGTCGCAGGCCTGCTGGTTCGCGTCGAGGATGACACCCTCGCCATCATGGAGGAGAAAGGCATCGGTGGCGTGGTCGACGAAGGTGCGGAAGCGCGCCTCGCTGGCCCGCAGGCCATCCTCGGCCAGGCGGCGCTCGGTGATGTCCTGAGCGACCCCGAAGAAATGGTGGGGCCGGCCGGTCGGGTCCCGGACGACGTCGCCCCGGCTGTGGACGACGCGCACCTCGCCGTCGAGCCGCCGGATCCGGTACTCCATGTCGAAGCGCGGTCCGCCCGCGATGGCGCTGGCCGCGGCGCGCTCGACCGCTTCGCGGTCCTCGTCGATGACGAACCTTCTCCCCCGGGCGCGCGAGTGCGGGGGCTCGTCCGCTGGGACGCCGCAGATGCGACGCAGCTCGTCCGAGCTGACCACCTGGTCGGCGTCGAGATCGAGGTCCCAGTGGCCGACGTGGGCGATGCGCTGGGCGGCCTCGAGCCGGCGCTCGCTCTCCCGCAGGTCGCGCAGGACGAGAAGGCTGGTCAACCCGTCGGCGAGACGCTGGCCGATCTGTTCGACGAGCGTCTCCTCATCGGGGGTCCAGGCGCGCGCATGCCGGCACCGGTGCAGCGCGAACACGTACGGCTCACCCACCTTGGGGCGGAGCGCCACCGCGATCGACGACTTCACCGACGAGGCCACCGCCGCCTCGCGCGGGACAGGGTCGGCCTCGCCGGGGCCAAACCGGACCGGTCCGCTGGCCTCTCCGACCATGCGGAGCGCCTCGGCCCAGCCCTGGTCGCCCACGTGGTCGATCCCGACCGGGAACGCGCCTGGCCATTCGGGCCGGCTTCGCTCCATTGCCAGCGTCCAGGTCGCCGCCGCCGGATCGCGGAGATGGACGAGCCAGGCGCGGTCGCACTCGAAGACGGACAGGACCACGTCGAGGACGTCGCCGAGCATCCGCTCGAGGTCGCCTGTGCCCTGGATCGCGCGGTTCACTCGATCGAGGCTCTCGAAGAACCAGAGGTGGAGGCGGCGCGCCTCTTCCGCCTCCCGTCGCTCGGTGACGTCGCGACCGATGGCGAGAACGTGCGGTGCGCCGCCGAAGCTGACCAGCGTGGCTGCCGCTTCGAGCCAGCGCGGCCTGCCGTCGGCCGAGAGGGTGCGGAAGCTGGCGGTTCGCTCCTCGCCGCCAAGGGTCGCCTGCCACGCCTGCTTCACCCCATCGAGGTCGTCGGGGTGGACGCGGCGCACCGACGAGGGCGCCGGCATCTCGCCCAGCAGGCGGCCGAACGACGGGCTGGCGTAGACGAACCTGCCATCGGCGTCGATGAGGGCGACGAGCTCGTTCGAGCTCTCGGTGAGGAAACGGTGGAGCTCCTCGCTCTCGCGCAGGGCCGCCTCGGCCTTCTTGGCGTCGCTGATGTCGATCATCACGCCGCGCAGGCGGGTGGCCTCGCCGTCCTCGACGACGACGCTGACGATGTCGCGCAGCCACACGGTCCGGCCGTCCTTCGCCACCATCCGGTACTCGAAGTCGTGGCTGCGCCTCTCCGTGGTGGCGCGCTTGCAGAACTCGACCGCCCACTCGCGATCGTCGGGGTGGACGTGCCTGGCCCAGAACCCCGGCGCGAGCCAGTCGCCGACCGGATAGCCGAGGAGACGCTCGGCCTGCTGGCTGAGGAACGTGAACTGGAAGGTCCGCGCGTCGCTCTCCCACACGATGCCGTCCAGGCTCGCGACCAGCCCCTCGTAGCTCATGCGGGTGGCCTTCCGAACGGAACCCGCGCTTTGCTCGCGCGCCATGGCGAACCTCCACCCCCGCGGATCAAACCACAGGATCGGCGCGACCGCGCAAGAAATAGTTCAGCCCTGACCGTCGAGGGCCTGGCGGAGTCGTGAGGCCGTTGGCTATTCGCCGACGTCTCGACTCGGTCGCCAGGGCGCTCGACGCGCTCTCGCCCGAGGAGCGCGAGGCGTTCTTCGAGCGGCGGCCCGACATCGAGACCGTGCTGGACATCCGCCGGCGGCACGATGATCTGCGGCGCGCCGGGCTGCCCTTCGTCGACACGGATCTCTTCACCTCGGGGCTCGCCATCCACGTGGTCGAGAACCCCGACAACCGCCGGTTCATCGACGACATGGCCAGGCGCTATGGCGTCGACCCCGCTCTCCTCGAGGGCGTCATCGCCTCGGAGATCGACTTCGATCGCGACCGCAAGGACGTCATCCTCGACAACCTCGGGCGGAAGGGCATCGGCATCGGCATCGGCCAGGGCTGGGGCGTGGCCGCCGTGCACGGCGACACCCTCGACAAGGCGATCGACTATCTCCGGCAGAACGGTCTGCCGGGCGCGGACGACGCCGGGCGATACGACAAGGACGTCGAGAACAAGGCCGGCTTCGAGGGTTCGGTGGAGGCCGCGGCCATCGTGGTCGCCTTCTACGCCGATGTGACGCAGAAGAACGGCGGCACCATCGACTCGCCCGAGGACATGGCCGTCATCTGGGGCGCCTACCGCTCGGGCGTCGCCGGCGTGTCGCCCGCCGGCGGCGGCTTCGATCCAGGACGAGTCGTTCCGGTGTCACCAATGTCCGCGTGGGGCCCGGTTCCTTGAACGGGCGCTCGGTCAGGTCGCGAGCTCGCGGATCGCCTCGCCGTAGTGGTCGAGCTCGAATCGCCTCACCGGCATCCCGTGCTCGCGCGCCCATGCGATCTCGACGTCGACGCCGTCGGTGGGCGGGCCGAACACCCAGAGCTCGTCGCAGCGCATCAACAAGTTATTGTTTGCTCGCCGCACCAGGTCCTTGTCGACCAGCCCGTACAGAAAGTAACCGCCCACCATCCACGGGTTGACGGGCACGACGTCGCGCGCCAGCGCGAACGCGCAGATCCGCTCGCGCAGGTACGCGGTCTCGGCGGAATGCGCGGTGAACACCACCGGGACGCGGTGGACCAGCCGTTCAGCGGGATGCGTCATGGCAATGTCTTATCGGGATCGCGACCCGGCTCCAATCGATCGTCGGCGACCGGCGCCGCTTTCCCCCTGGCGCTCGTCAATGCGGACATCCCGCCGCCGTGAACCGCTGCGAAAGTCGCCGTGTCTCCGACACCCCTCATAGCCGTGCGACCACGCGCTGCCGGCGATGTTCGATGGTCAGCGAGGTGCCGTCCTCGCCGTAGCCGTCGACGCTCGCGAAGCCCGCTGCGCGAAGCCAGTCGCGAAGTTCCGGGAAGGTGTGCACGCGGCTGGACGACGCCTCTCGGCGCACATCGCCGCCCCGGAAGATGGTCCTGGTCGCGATGCTGCGGCTGGTCAGCGGGTCCAGTCGGTGTTGGTCGACCACCAGGTCGCCGTCGAGCTCGACGACGTGAGCCGGCTGGTAGTTGCGGACGTAGCTGGGGTAGTTCTCCGTGTCGATCAGCAGCCGGCCGTCGGCCTTGAGCGCTGCCGCGGTGAGCGCAAGGACCCGCCGGCCGTCCGCGTCGTCGTCGAAGTAGCTGAAGACGTTTCCCCAGTTGACGACGCGATCGAACCGGCGAGTCCAGGCCAGCTCCAGCATGTCGCCGTGGACGTAGTCGACCGTCACCCCAAGAGCGGCGGCGTCCGCGCGGGCCCGCTCGAGGAAGGTGGGCGACACGTCGAGGCCGGTCACCCGGCAGCCGCGCTCGGCCAGCCGGTTGGCGATGCGCCCGTGGCCGCAGCCCAGGTCCAGTACCTCCATCCAGGGTTCGAGCTCCAGCAGTTTCCAGATCCAGTCGGTGTCGACCTGGCTGACCTTCTCCAGGCGCTCCGCGAAGAAGTACAGGTAGTCGTCGTCGAACAGGGCAGCGTCGTCGGTTGCTGGAGTCGTCATGATCGCCCCGGTCCGCCTGGGACTGACATTCTACCGTCCCGCGATCGAGACGCCGGCGTCGCGCCGGGTAGGTTCACCGGAGGCCTCTGCGCCGAACCCCAGGCGGCCTGGGTGAGGGCCTGACATTTCGGCCAGTGGCGATTGCGGCACGAGTTGTAGGCCGGCGTGGCGAAGGCGCACGCCTCGCACAGGTCCACGTGTCCGCCGAGGACCGGGATCCGGCAGTTCTTGGCGCGCGTGAGCACGCCGTTGATCGCCCCCAGGCTGACGCGAACGCTGTCGCGCACCTGCCGGTGGCTCCGCCCGAGCAACCACTTGTGTCTGAGTATCTCGCGTGTCTTCCGCATGGATAGTCGTTCCGTGGCCATCGCCCCCTCGTCGAGGGCGGCGGCTCGTTGTCGAACCATCCAGCGTCGCTGCTCTCCCTGGCCGCTCCCTCCCAAGGAGCGTCCTGGCCCGATCTGATCGCGAACCGGTGCCGCACCGACGGTCGGCCTCGGCGGTGTTCACGATCTCCGGTCGAGGTGTTCACGATGCCGGAATCAGTGTTCACGATGCGCCGGTGTCGGCGTTCACGATGGGCCGGCGCATGCAGCCGGCCGCGAAGATCTTGCCGCCCGTCTGCGCTCGATCAGGTTCCTCGAGCTGCCGATGTGGGCCAGGTCGTTCTCGCACTTCGACCGCTTCATCTCCCGCTCCGCTGTCGGCTCGGTCAAGGAGACCGGGCCATCATGCGAACGGATTGATCGCACGCACCGACCCGTATAGCCGATCGTGCTGGAAGTCCTCGGAGAGGAGCTCGTCCAGCCCGTAGTGTTCCGCGTACGCCCAGAGGTGGGCATCGAACCACGAGAGCTGATACGCGGCCGCCCCGCGCAGCGCGGTCCTGACCAGGCCCTCGTCCGGATAGAGGACTTCGAAAGTGGCGAGCAGTTCCTCGGCCTCGCGCCGAGCGTCCTCCGGTGACAGCAAGGAACCGCCTGCGAGCGGGGAACCGCCGCGTAGCGGCCGGCTGCAGGCGGCGACGAACTCGACGATGGCCTGATGGGGAACTCGGATCGATTCCCTCCTGACTCCTTCGCGCAGGAGAGCCTCGGCCACCCGCTGCTTGCGCGGGTCGCGCGGGTCGAAACGGTACACGAGCACGTTGGTGTCAACGAGAGCGGCCACGCTCGTAGAGCTCCTCGCGGGTCCAGCCCCGCCCCACCGCTTCGCTGACTCGCGGTCCGCCGGCCTCTTCCCGGGCGCGCTGCCTCTCGGTCGCGACGTCAAACAACTTCAATCGCGCCGCGACGGTCGCGGGCCGCCTCCTCGCTCGGGCGGGTACCACGCGCACCGAATCGGCCAGGGGCATCCATTCGAGGTCGTCGCCGGGGGCAATGGAGTAGCGGTCGGCAATGGCCTTGGGAATGGTCACCTGGAGCTTGGACGTCACCCTGGACATTTCCTTGTATTAGCAAGGACACGATCCTTGTCAAGGCGCTGTCGCCGAGAGAGACCGACCCAGCGTTTGATCCGCCTGCTTCGATGCTGCGGGGTGGGGTAGGGTATGGAGCAGGAAGAGGCTTCGGGCATCGACTCCGGTCCGAGCTGGGCCTCTACGGCAGGAGGCGGACCATCCCGAGCCCGGTCGTGGTGCCGTTCCGGGCGAAGCTGGCCGCGACGATCTTTCCGTCCGGCTGGATGGCCACGCATTCGGCGCCGTCGGAGGCGCCGAAGAAGTCCACGGGCATCATGCCGTCGCCGTCGAGGTTCGGGTCGAGCTCGCCTTCAAGCCTCCGCGAGGCTGGTCACTGCGCGGCAAGCACACGTAGGCCCTCGGCGGTTTCCCTTCGCGCCCTTCAGCCAGGGTGCCGGGCGGCGGTGAGGCGGTCGGGCGGATCGCCGGCAACGCCCGCGAGAAGGACCGGCTCGATCCGGTTCTCGAGGTCGAGGCCGGCCGGCGCCTCGGTCTCGACCCGCAAGTAGGTGTCGGTGTAGCCGGAGAAGCGGCGCGCCCCGCCGCCGGCCGCCGGCTCGCCCGCCTCCCACAGGACGGGGCGGGTCCGGCCCACGGCGCGGGCCAGGTGCTCGGCCTTCATGCGGCCGGCCAGGGCGGCCAGCCGGGCGACCCGCTCGCGCACGACCGGCGGCGGCAGGCGGTCCGGCAGCGCGGCCGCGCGCGTTCCGGCGCGCGGCGAGAACGGGAACACGTGCACGTGCGCGAAACCGATCCGTTCGGCCAAGGCGAGAGTGGCCAGAAAATCGGCCTCCGTCTCGCCCGGGAAGCCGACAATGAGATCGGTCGTCACGTGGAGGTCCGGGATGGCGCGGCGCAGGCGGTCGACCAGGCGGGCGAAGCTCCCGCTCGTGCATCGCCGCGCCATCCGGCGCAGCACCGGGTCGCTTCCGCTCTGCAGCGGCAGGTGGAGGTGAGGCAGGAGCCGGCCGTCCGCCTCGCGCCACAGATCGCCGAATCCATCCGGCAGGTCCCACGGCTCGAGCGACGACAGCCGCACGCGCGGCACCGAGGTGGCGGCCAGGAGGCCGCGCAGGAGCGCGCGGAGATCGAGCCCCCGGTCCGACCCGTAGCCGCCTAGGTGCACGCCGCACAGGACGACCTCTCGGGCGCCGGCCCGCTCCAGCGCGCGCACCTCGGCCGCCACCTCGTCGACGGTGCGGCTCCGCTCCTCGCCGCGCGCGATCGTGACGACGCAGAAGGTGCACCGGTTGCGGCAGCCGTCCTGGACCTTGACGAAGGCGCGCGTGCGAGCCTCGCGGAAGGCGTGCGCGCCGTGCGGATCGGCGGCCAGGTCCGGCATGGCGGCCATGTCCAGCTCGGCCGTCACCCGCGCGACCAGCCGATCTTTGTCGCGGTTGCCGACCACGAGGTCGACGCCGGCCAGGTCGGCCGCGGCGGCCGGCTCGAGCTCGGCGAAGCAGCCGGTCAGGACCAGACGCGCGCTCGGATTGCGCCGGTGGAGACCGCCGACCAGCTTGCGCGACTTGCGCACCGCCTCGGACGTGACCGCGCAGGTGTTGACCACGACGACCTGCGCCGTGTCGGGCGACCCGACCACGCCGTGTCCGGCGTCGCGAAAGCCACGCGCCCACGACTCCGCCTCCGCTTCATTGAGGCGGCAGCCGAGCGCGGTCAGGAAGACGTTCACCGCTCAGCCTCGGACCGCCAGCGCGGCGCGATCAGCCGCCGCCTGCCGGTCTCGTCGAGCCGGACATCCGGCTCGCCCAGGTCCACCCGGTCCCACAGCTTGCAGGTGACCTGCTTGTGCTGCTGGTCGAGCCCCTCGCAGTAGTTGGTGTACTCGCACGGGCGGACCTCGGCCCCGCGGCCGAGCTTCATCTTGAGGAACCAGTCCGGATCGGCGAGCGTCTGGCGCGCCGCCGCGACGATGTCGGCTCCCCCCTCGCGCAGAACGCCGTCGGCCAGCTCGAAGGTGCAGATGCCGCCCGACGCGACGACCGGCGTGTCCAGGCCCGCCCCCCGCACCGCGCGCCGGATCTCGGCGGAGAGCTCGATGTTGCGGCCGAACGGGCCGCGCTCGTCGGAGAGGACGGTCGGCATGCACTCGTAGCCGGACGGGCCGGTGTAGGGATAGGCGGCGCGCCCGACCTTGGGCTGCTGCGCGTCCTCGAACTTTCCGCCCTTCGAGACCGACAGGTAGTCGGCGCCGGCCCGGGCCAGCTCGGTCGCGAAGAACTGCGCGTCGTCGATCCGGTTGCCTCCCTCGACCACGTCGTCGCCCAGGAAGCGCACGCCGACCACGCGCTCGCGGCCGACCCGCTCGTGCACGGCGGCCAGCACCTCGAGCGGCAGGCGCACGCGGTTCTCCGGCGGCCCGCCGTACCCGTCGTCGCGCGTGTTCAGCGCGGACAGGAACGACGCCATCGTGTAGGCGTGGGCGTAGTGGAGCTCGACTCCGTCGAAGCCGGCCGCGAGGGCGTTCTCCGCCGCGCGCGCGAACAGGTCAGGCAGGACCCGCGGCAGCTCGCGGATGTGGGGCAGGTGCATGTCCCAGACCCGCTCGCGGTAGCCGAACAGATAGTCCTCCATCTCGCGGTGCGACAGGATGCAGCCGAGCAGCTCCTCGTCGAGCGCGAGCAGCGCGGCGCGCACCTCTTGCTCCGGTGCCTCGAGCCAGTTCCGGTTGTCCTGCAGGTTGGCGAGGCGCTCGCGGTGATGGGAGCCGAGGTCGAGATAGCGCTCGAAGTAGGCCTCCTTGGTCGGGCGGCGGAAGATGCGCAGGAAGTCGATGAGCTGGATGAGGAGGAGCGTCTCGCCGCCCGACGCCTCGCGCACGGCGGCCACGAGATCGCGGAGTCCGGGAATGAACCGCTCGTGTCCGATCCGCAAGAGCGGGCCGGACGGGATGTCGCGGATGCCGGTCGCCTCGACCACCAGCACGCCGGGCCGGCCGGCGG
>WNGB01022322.1_pt1 | contig 13164 bp, 11 predicted proteins | sample 5400681 | NCBI WGS metagenome assembly WNGB01 (sample SAMN13153367, study PRJNA577476) | soil metagenome | isolation source: 115 cm soil or saprolite under grassland replicate 2 | place: USA:California | collected 2016-06-15 | reverse complement strand
TCGCTGATCAGCACGTCGAACTCGTCGATCGCCGCGAACCGAACCGCGGATTCCTGGTCGAGCTTCGTGTGGTCCGCGAGGACGACCGTCTGCGCCGCTGCCAGGCAGATCGCGTGCTTCACGGCGGCCTCGGCCGGATCCGGGGTGGACAGCCCTCGCTCCACGCTGAACCCGTTCGTCCCGACGAACGCGACGTCGACGCGGAGCGCCGCGAGCTGCCGCAGCGCCCAGTCGTCCACGTTCGCCAGGGTTCTGGTCCGGAGACGTCCCCCGATCACGTACAGCCTGAGGTCACGCCGAGCGGCGAGCTCGAGCGCGATCGCCACCGAATGGGTGAACACGGTCAGCTCCCGCTCCGGGAAGATCCTGGCGAGGGCGAGCGTCGAGGTGCCGGCGTCGAGCAGCACCGACCCTTGTTCCGGAACGAAGGAGAGCGCCGCCTCGGCGATCGCCTCCTTCTCGGAGGCCATCACCGCGGCCTTCTCCGCGATCGCAGGCTCGGACCGGAACCGGTGGATCGAGATGGCCCCGCCGTGGACCCGTCGCAGGAAGCGGCGCTGTTCGAGCTCGGTCAGGTCACGGCGGATCGTCTCTGGTGTGACCCCGAACCGGCTGGCCAACTCCGTGACGACACCGCGGCCGCGCTCTTCGATCAGCGTGGCGATCTCATGGCGCCGCTCCACCGCGTACACGAGCCAACCCCTGAGTTGGATTCATGTGGAGTTTCACCCGTTTTCTTCCGATTTGTCAAGTCAGAGAGCCGACGCGGAGCCAATCGGAAGCTGGTGGCCACGGGCGGACGGGACCTGGGCGCGGGAGGCCGCAACGGTGCGCTGGCACGTCGATGAGACCTTGTTGGGTAAAAGAACTCGATCGGGCTATTGGCAGGAGCCAGCGCCGGGGCTTGCGACAACCCTGCTCCGCTGGCATCGCGAGCTCGTACGTCGCAAGTGGACCTACAAGGCCGAGTGAACGGGGAGGCCGCCCAGCGATCCTGGCGGGCTCATCCGTGGTACCACCCGGTCGCGACGGTCCTGCGCCGAGAAGGTCTCGGCCCCGCCCCTCGCCGAGGGGGGCCGTCGTGGAGCGAGTTCCTCCGGGCGCAAGCCCACGGCGTCCTGGCGTTCGACTTGTTCACCGTGGAAATGGTCTGGCTCCGCACCTTCTAAGTGCTGTTCGGCATCGAGCTCGGGTCCCGCAGGGTGCACGTCCTCGGCGTCACCAGGAACCCGGACTCGGCGTGGGTCACCCGGCAGGCCCGGAACCTGGCGGCGGGGGAGCGGCTTCGGGGCGTTCGGATCCTGATCCGAGACCGGGACTCGAAGTACTCCGGTCCCTTCGACGAGGTCTTCCGGACCGAGGGGGTGAAAGTCGTCAAGACGCCGATCCGGGGCCCGAAGACGAACGCCTTCGCCGAGCGGTGGGTCAGGACGGCACGCTGGGAGTGTCTCGACCACGTGTTGATCCTCGGCCGGCGCCACCTTGAGCGAGTCCTTCGGGAGTTCGCTGGCCATTACAACAGCGAGCGGCCGCGCCGGGGACTGCGGCTCGCACGTCCCTCACCTCCGATGTCGTCGAGTTCGCAGCGGCGCGGTCCGCAGACGCGACCGGCTGGGGGCATGATCGACGATTACAACCGATAAGCGGCGTGTCGCCAATATCTGTACCCCTCACCGTGACAACAACCGTTGGTCCGACGGATCCGAGCCGGTCGACGATTTCATCGACGATCTCGATCCCAAGCGCCAGGTAGCGCTCGACAACCAGATCGAGCGTCTGAACATGCTGACGCCGGCCAGCCCGCACTTTCCCTTTCCTCATCGCTGTCAGGTTCGCGGAGAGCTGATAGGGCTTCGATGCCACTCGCGCAACCGTAACCGTTCTCGCTTCGTTGTCTCGACCCGCGGCGGGGCGGGGTCAGACGAAGGTCGTGACGACCTCGCCGTCCTTCCAGCGGAGCTCGAGTCGGACAACGTCGCCGAGGCTGCCGGTCTGAACCCTCTCGCCGTTCACCTCGAGGTTGACCGCGCCGGCGCTCCCGAGCTCCAGCTCCAGGATCCGGTCCGCGCGGAACACGACTCGGTCGCCGGCTTCCAGCGTCCTTCCCTGTTCGAGTGTCGCTCCGTCGGCGAGGGCAACCACCCAACACCGGTCATGCAGCTGCAAGATCGCACGGATGCCTTCGATCCGCGGCGGGAGCGGCGGCCGTGTCACGGAGGATCTACCGGAAGACTCCTCCGCGGCGGCTGAGGCTGGTGGCGATATCCCCGGTCCTTGCTCGCGTCCGCTCTCCAGTCGCGCAACCGCTATCGATATCAAGGCGAGGAGCGAGGCGACCACCAGCGCGCCTGCGACCGCCCGTCGCCGCGGTGGGGGATCGGGAAGCGGCTGGATGATCGGATAGTCCTTAACGGGATGGTCCTCATCGAACCGGCGGACCATGCCCTCCGTCTCGAGCTCGAGGAACTCCGCATACGCGCGCAGGAAGGACCGGGCGTAGATCGGGGCGGGGAACTTCTCAAGCGAGGCGTTGGCCTCGAGCGCCTGCAGGTACCGTTCCTGGATCCGAGTTTCCTTCGCGGCGTCCGATCGTGAGTTTTCGCGCTTCCCTCGCTTGCCGGAGCGTGGTGGCGACGCGCCTGGACGTCACGGCGGTCGAGCCCTGAACTGCCGGGAGATCGGCCAGGTCGATGAGGTCGCTGGGTGTCGCCGACGGTTCAGGTTCAGGGTCGTCGGCCGCGAAAGCGACCTCGGCCGGTGATCGCTCGTTTGGCCAACGCAGACCGCACGACCAGCAGAGCCACTCGCCGAATTCGCCGCTTCCGCCCGCAGGAGCGCTGCTGCTCCGGAGCTGCAGCACGGACTCCGAGGGACCGCCGGCCATCGCCGGCACGACCAGCGCCGATCCACAGCGTGGGCATTCGGGGCTCGTGTCCGGTGGATCCAGGTGGCGGGACGTCACTATGCCTTGCCCCGAGCTGCTCGGCGCGCGAGACACCGTTCAGCGGCCGTGCAGGAAGAAACGGGTGCACACACTACGCGGGACTGCTTCCCTCGCATCCGAAACCCCGGCCATGGGGACGTTCGGATCAACCTTAGGCGCGTGCTGCGCTCGAAGTCAACGGCGGTCTTGTCGTGGCGTCGCTGATCGACCGAGCGATCGCTGATGAGCCGAGCGATCCGGCGTTGACGGCCCGCCCGCTGCGGGTTCACACGAGGGGATGGAACCGTCACGAATCATGACACTGACGAGGACCGAGCGCGCCTCGGCGGCCTTGTGTCGCGCGTGCTCGACATCGCCGCGAGGGTGCTCCGCTGCCTGACGATCCTCGCGGTCGCCTCGTTACCGCGATCGCGATCGCCTGGGTCGCGTGGATGCGGGGACGCCGCCTGTGCGGTGCATTATTCCGTCCACGCTGGTGAGCAGGGCATTTGGACCACGCTCAGAAGCAGGACTCGGCCTGTCCCTGGAAGCTGCCGGGTTCCCGGACCGCTAACACACGGAAGCTCGGCCCTTCGAAGTTGAGCGGAAGGCGCTCAGGATTGGACCCGAGTCCTCGGGCCGCAGGCTTCGAAAGAGACCAGGTCAACGGCCGGAACTCAATAAGTGCACCCTTCAAGCCCATAGGGCCTGGCCGCCCGCGCCTGCCAGTCCTCATCGAGGCGTTTCCTCATGATCGGTAGCGAGTAGAACCACGGGATGCGGGCGTGCCACCACCTGTTGTACCGAACGGCGAAGCGGGCTTCTCGGCGGGGCGCGACGACCTGAAACACCCCGTAACTGATGCATGCGAGACCGAGGATCAGGCCAGCGACCGATCCGACCACACCTACACTTAGCACACCGGATGGATGCCTACGAACACCGAGGAGGCTGAGGTCGGAACCGCGAGCGGTCGAACCGCACGATGGATGGTGGCTCTTCTGATCCGAGAATCGCGAGGCAGAAATCCGCTCGTTCGGCGAAGAATGTCGTCTCCGCCACGAACCAACTCCTTCCGCTAAAGCGTACCGGGGCAGGGCGTCGAGAATTCAGGTATGGCGATCCTCGCAGGCGCAACTCGGCTCCCTGACACACCGGGCGCTGATATCTTCTTCGGCGTTCTTTTGCTTGCGCTCGCGCTAGCTTTCGTCGTGTTCCGACGCCGATTCGCAGAGGACGCCCTCTTCCTGCGGTTCCTTAGACGTGAGCCAACCCCCGCCCTCCTCACTCTCACTCGCATCAGCTTGATAGCTGGTGGCCTCCTCGCTGTTGCAGTTGGACTCTTATCAATCGCGATCGGTATTTCGCGGCTCTAGCATCCGTCTTGCGCTGGAGCGCCTGCCTATGGACGTCCCTTCCGTCACGAAGCGACTACCTCGTGCCGCGAGATGTAGGGAACACCCGGACGACGGGGCGCGTCGGCGACTGGCTCAGGTGCGTGCCATACAGCCTCGACGTTGTTCTCGTGCAAGTCGTTAACGAAGGCGGCGTAGTACCGCTCGGAGTACTGCGTCCAGACGCCGGGCTCGCCGCGGACGGTCGCGCCGTTTGCGACGGCGGCCGCGAAGAACGCATCCACGGCGTCCCGACCCTCGGCGGAGAACGCAACATGCGCCGCTGTGGTCACGGGCTCCCCACGGCAGATCGTGAAGTCGTCCAGGTCCTCGGCCCCGTAGGAGACACAGTCGTCCTGAACGTAAAGTTCCTCATAGCCGAGTGGGGCGAGGGCGGCTGTATAGAGTCCCCGGCTCGCGTCCAAGTCCGCCACGACGAAGAGAACGTGATCAACGACCACGCGCCGAACGGTCATGCGTTAACGCTATCAGTGCCAAGCCGGGCGCCGCTACAGGTACTCCCAGAAGTTGTCAGGGGGGCGTGAGGCAGGTCACTCTCGGGACGCGGCCATGGCTTCACGCGCAGGGCACGTTCTCCCCTGTCGTCGTAGATGTCGGATCCCGCCGGAACCGCTACTCACGCAAGAGGGTCTCCTGACTGCCCTCTCATTCTGGGCGTACGATCGGCCTGTGGCAGGAGTGTGGGGACAACGTCCATCGCAGCCGCGAGACCTGCTTGTCGGTGTGGTCGCGCAAGCCAGGCGGCTCGGCCGCCCAGTTGCGGGCGACGACCTGTTCCTGTTGGCCCTGAGCGAACTTCCTGGCGATCCACCAGCCCGGCGTGCGCTAGAGGCAGAAGGTCTGGATTCCGGTCGAATCTCGGAGGAGGTTCGCACCCGCGGGGACGCTCAGGCGGATTGGGACGGAAAGCTTCATTTCGCTCCAGCTCTCTACCTGGTAATGGGGAGGGCCGAGGCATTCGCGGCTGCTCTCGGCAACGGCACGATCACACCAGAGCACGTACTGATGGCGCTGTTGTGGGACCCCATGACCTTCTCATCCCAACTACTCTGGCGGACGGGCATCACGAGGCAGCGGATCCTCGATAGTCTGCGCGACATGGGTGTGCGGGTGCCATCCGCTCCGCTGCCCGAACAAAGGGAGATCGAGTTCGGGGAACGCGTATGGATCGATAGGGAGCAAGTCCAGGCGGTGGTCAGTTACGTGGGCCGCCACCTTCCACCCGATGCAGTGTGGGGATTCAACTTCGAAGGCGATCGAGCTTGGGTCAACGCTGAGTCACACGTCAATCTCCAGACGCTGATTGATGAAGCCCTTGCCGACTCGGAGCAGTGACACAGTCGCTTCGTGACGAAAGCGATGCCCAGGCCCTCTTGATGAGCTCCTAGCTCGTCGAACTCTCGTACCGAACGTTGGCGACGAGCGGTGCGAAGTCGGCGGGGGCGATAATCGTCGGATCGAAAAGGGACACGGGCAGTACGTACAGTCTGTACTCCAGATCCTCATGGGTCCACGCGAGCGTCAGCATCGGGAAGGTGGGGTCGTTCGGCACGTACGCGGACACCTGGGTGCCGTCGATGTCGTAGGTCCCTCCGATGTGGGCGTTGTAGTCGAGCGGGTGGGTGGGTTTCGGATCGGACTGAAGCTCCAGCGTGAGGCTGTCCGAGACCAGGTACTCGAATGCCAGGCTCCGCCGACCCTCGCCCCCGACCGCGACGAGCCAACGCAACCGGTACCCGGTCGGCGCAAGCATCCACGCCACGGTCGACTGCGTCGTCCGTGCGGCCTTGGCCGCGCACGCCGAGGTTGGTCCAGAGTCGCACATGATCACCTGGCGCGGCGGAGGAACCGGTGCGAACGCCTCGTTTGCTTTCGATCGCAGTCGGGAGGTCATGATGAGCGTGACGATCCCGTCCAGGACCAGCAGCGCGACCAGGCCGATGCCCACAACGACGAGGGTTCGACGCAGCCACCGTGGAAGGTGCCGTTCTCGCCGAAGGACGTCCTGAACGCTCACACCAAACGTATCGACAGGATGTTTCTTGGGATTGATGGACTACCGTCGCGGCATTCTGTCGCTTCCCGACGGAACCGACATTCCTCCGAGCGTCACCAGCACACGTCGTGAGAAGCCCTAAGCCCCGACGTCCTTCAGGCGTTGAATAGATGGGGACACCATCAAAGAACGCTCCTTGGTCGACGGGCAACATACCCAGTTCGCGGGGTTCTGCGGGGCGCATCGGCAGCAGGTCTTCCGCACGGCATACCTCATCGCCGTGCGGACCGATGAGGCTCTGCTACGTTCTGGAGCGACATGATCCTCCTGCACGTCGCGATGTCGGTGGACGGCTTCATCGCCGGTCCCGCGCACGACATGTCCTGGACGAAGGGGGCCGAATACGACACATCGAGCCCGCTCGCCGACGAGGTCGCGAAGTCGACCGGCGCGATCTTGGCAGGGCGCGGCTGGTACGAGGTAGCCAGCAGCGATAGGGGAGGCGCCGTCGCCGGGATCTACGGCGGCACGTGGTCGGGGCCGGTCGTCGTTCTCACGCATCACCCAGAGCAACTTGCGTCGGACGCCGCAGTAGAAGTTGCTACCGACATCGAAACCGGGCTTGCGCGCGCGCAAGAGCTCGCTGCGGGCCGCGACGTGGGCATTTTCGGAGGCGACGTGGCGAGGCAGGTGCTCGCTCTTGGCCGCTTGGACGAGATCATCGTGCAGGTGGTGCCCATTGTGCTCGGCGGGGGCGTGCCGCTGTTCGGAAACCCGCCAGGTCGGCGCGTAGCCTTGGAGCGCGTCCATTTCGGAGCGAGCGGCGTGCTGACTGACATGCGCTTCCGCGTCTTGAGCGCCGACCGCAACTAATTCGACTGATCCGCCTACCCCCTCCGCGACCTGCGACCCGCCGCGCCTCGCGTGGACCACCTAGAACTTGACTCTCACGCGCCTGTAGGGCACAAAAACCTCGGATCGGGCCCGTGACCAGGTCTTTGTTCGAGTTGGCTCGACCTGCTGCGCCTCCGCGGCCACGATGGGGGATCGGGACTGTCCACCCGGCGAGACACCTGTTTTCTCAACATTGTCGGGCGAGAATGACACTAGTGTGATTTGCTCGCGGCGGGCGGCGGCCTGAAGGGTTCAGAATCCACGATTCGCGGGTCGCGGAGCCGCCGGTAGCATGCGCTCTCCTCGATGGAAAGGGAGATCCATGCTGTTCTCGCTCGTCTACTTCCTCGTTGGCCGCATCTTCGGAACCGGGCAACGCCCAAATGAGGGAAGGGAGATCGAGCTCCTGGTCCTTCGACACCAGGTGAGGGTGCTGCAGCGCCAGGTGAAGCGCCCCCGTCCAGGAGGAAGTGGACGTACAAAAGGAGAGGGCGCCCCGGCCGGCCACCGATCGACCCCGAGGTCAACACCCTCATCGTTCGCTTTGGCACCGAGAACCCCCGGTGGGGCTACCAACGCCTCCGCGGAGAGCTGCTGAAGCTGGGCATCCGGGTCTCGGCGACGACCGTCCGGACGATCCTGCTCCGCCACGGCTTGGATCCGGCTCCACGCCGGTCAGGCCCGACGTGGAGCGAGTTCCTCCGCTCGCAAGCCTCAGGCATCCTGGCCTGCGATTTCTTCACCGTTGAGACGCTCCGGCTAAAGACGCTCTATGTCTTGTTCTTCATTGAGGTCTCGACGAGGCGAGTGCACGTGGTGGGCGCGACGACACATCCCGACTCTGCGTGGGTCACCCAGCAGGCCAGGAACCTCGCCATCGAGGAGCGGCTCACCGCGATCAGGTTCCTCTTGCACGACCGGGACGCGAAGTTCTCTGGTCCGTTCGACGAGGTATTCCGGACGGAAGCAGTCCGGGTCATCCGCACCCCCATCCTGGCGCCAAGGGCCAACGCCTTCGCCGAGCGGTTCGTGAGGACCGTCCGCTCGGAATGCCTGGACCACATCCTCGTTTACGGACGTCGGCATCTCGATCGGGTGCTCCGCGTCTACGTGAGCCATTACACGGAGCAGCGGCCGCATCGGGGGCTGGGCCTAGCCACGCCTCGCGGCGGCGCCTCGTCACCGGCTCGGCACACGGAGCGAAGGCAGATCGATCGAAGGGACGTCCTCGGCGGTCTTATTCACGAGTACGGGTGGGCCGCGTGACCCCGACCGTAGTTCTTGAACCCTTCAAGATCCTACGAAAGTGCTGATCGAATCCTGTGTCGCCGATTTGTGGCGACCTTCACCGAGGACGGGGCCCGGCCCAGGTCGCCTTCCTCGGCGTGCGGAGGCACTAATCAGCCTCTAGGGCCTCCCGACCTCGACGTCCTGACAGCGGCGACGCTGCGGACGGCCCGCACGATCCCGTCGTAGCCGGTGCACCGGCACAGGTTCCCGGAGAGCGCGATGCGCACGTCCTCATCGGACGGGGCGGGGTTCGCCCGCAGGAGCGCCGTCGCCGAGATCAGCATGCCGGGGGTGCAGAAACCGCATTGCACGCCGCCATGCTCCAAGAATGCGCGCTGCAGCGAAGCGAGCTCCTCGCCGTCCGCGAGACCTTCGACCGTGGTGACCTCGCGCCCGTCGGCCTGCAGGGCCAGGTAGCTGCACGAGTTCACCGGCTTGTCGTCCAGGAGCATCATGCAGGCCCCGCACTCGGAGTCGTCGCACCCCTCCTTCGAGCCTGTGAGGCCGATCACGTCGCGGACGGCGTCGAGCAGGCTCACGTGGGGATCGAGTTCCACCGGGTAGGGGGTGCCGTTCACGTTCAGGGTAGCGGGAACTCTCATGCGTTCGCTCCTCGGGAGGCTCCGTGCGTTGCGGCGCTTGCGGGGATGGGAACGTGCTCGCCCCGGGCACGCGCGAGCGCTACGACGATCGCCCGGCGGGCGATCACCTCGGCCATGGCCGATCGGTACTCGGCCGATCCCCGGACGTCGGTGATGGGCGACGAGCCGGCGGCGGCGGCGCGGGCGGCGGCGGAGATCGCCTCCTCCCCACCGTCGGAGCCGGTGAGCGCGGCCTCCGCCTCCGGGACGTCGCGGATCGTTGGGGCCAGCGCGGTGATGGCCACGCGGGCGTCGGTGACCGAACCGGCGTCCAGCGTCACGACCGCCGTTGACCCCACGACGGCGATCTCCATCTGGCGCCGGTACTCGAGGCGGACGTACGCGGAGCCGGTCATCGGCTTCGGCGCTGGCAGGTGGATCCCGACGAGCAGTTCGGCCGGGTCGGCAACGGTGGTTCCCGGCCCGGTCCAGAGCTCGGCGAGCGGCACCGCCCGCTCCCCTCCTTCGAAACGCAGGGTAGCCGTTGCGCCGAAACACAGCAGCGGCCCGCCAGTGTCCATCGCCGGCGAGGCGTTCATCACGTTGCCACCAATCGTGCCCTGTGCACGGGTCGCGTGGGAGCCGACGATCGCCGAGGCATCGGCGAGCGCGGTGAACCGCTCGCGGATGACGTCGTTCGCCACGATCTCGTCGTGCGTGGCCAAGGCACCCAGACGTAGGCCACCCTCGACCCCGACGATCCCCCTGAGGTATTCGATCCGATCGATCGCGACGATCCCGTCGGGCAGCGAGGCCTTGCCCTGTCGCGCCCCGACCACTAGGTCGGTCCCGCCGGCCACCGGCCGGGCTCCCGATCCGAGCGCGGCCAGGGCGTCCTCCAGCGTGACCGCGGACGTGAAGAACCGCGTCATCGGTCGACCCCCCGGGCCGCGGCCCAGATTCGCTCGGGCGTCATCGGGAGGTGGCGGACTTGCGTTCCCAGCACCTTTGCGATCGCGTTCGCGATCGCTCCGGCGGTGGGGACCTGCGGGGGCTCGCCCACGCCCTTGGAGCCGCGCGGGCCCGCGCCCTTGGCCGGGATCTGCACCCAGTCGACCTCGATCTCCGGGGCGTCGGAGCACGTGATGAGCTTGTAGTCGAGCAGGTGCGGGTTCTTCTGTCGGCCCTCATCGTCGAGCTGCGTTCCCTCCGAAATCGCTAGGCCGACCCCCATCACGACGCCGCCGAGGACCTGGCCGTCGGCGCCCATCCGGTTGAGGATGACACCGGAGTCGTGGGCCGCGGCCACCTTCAGGACGCGGACCACGCCGGTCTCGCGATCCACCTTCACGTGGGCCGCCTGCGTGATCAGCTGCGGTGCCAGGAACGTCTCGTTCCCCAGGCGGCCCACGCACCCGCCGGTGTTGCCGGTCGGCACCTCGGGGACCTGGCCCGAGCCCTTCCCGTGGATCGTGTCGGCGGCCGCGAGGTCCGCGATCGAGACGGATCGATCGGGCGAGCCCTTCACTCGAACGTGGCCGTGGGCGAGCTCTAGGTCCTCCCGGTCGACCTCGAGCTCGGCCGCCGCGGCGTCCAGGAGCTGGTCGCGCACGTCGGCCGCTGCGGCCAAGATCGCGCGGCCGGAGTTGAGGGTGGTCTGCGACCCGCACGAGCCCATATCCCAGTTCGCTGCGGCGGTGTCCTGGTACAGGAGCGTGAAGTCCTCGGGATTCATGCCGAGCTCCTCTGCCACGAACTTCGGCATGGCCATGACCGCCCCGCTGCCGTTCTCCTGGGCGCCGGTCACGATCGTGCCGCTGCCGTCGCCGTTCAGGTGGATGTAGGCGCCTGAAGCGGCGGGCATGCAGGGCCACCACCCGACCGCCACGCCGATCGCCTCATCCTCCGGGAGCTCGCGGTCGTAGCCGATCATCTCCACGGCACGCTCGAGGGTCTGCTTGATCCCGACCTCCTCGAAGATCTGGCGCGTGGGTCCTTCGGCGCCCTCCTCGATCAGCGTGCCCCGGCGGAGCTGCACCGGGTCCATGCTGAGCACTGTCGCCAGCTCGTCCATGTGCTGTTCCAGCCCCCAGCACACCTGCGGCGCGGTCGGTGCCCGGACCGAGCCCGAGGGCTGGTGGTTCGTGTAGTTGAGGTAGGACTCCACGAAGATGTTGTCGATCTGATAGGGGCCGCACGCGTGCATCGCCGCCATCTGCCCCAAGAACCCGCCCTCGCCGCAGTAGGCCCCCTTGTCCAGGACTAGGCGGGCTCTGCGCGCCACCAGCCGACCGTCGCGCGTCGCGCCGGTCTCGAATTCCATCACGATGCCCTCACGGCGCTGCGCGATCGCCGTGAACTCCTCCTCGCGCGAGAAGACCAGCTTCACCGGCCGCCGCGCCGCGCGTGCGAGCGCCGCGACCTGAGCCTCGAAGTGGAGGTCGCATTTGGCCCCGAAGCCTCCACCGAGCAGCGGGACGACGACCCGGACGTTCGCCTCGGGGATCTCCAGGGTCTGCGCGACCCCCGCTCGGGCGGCGTAGGGCACCTGTGTCGAGGACCAGATCGTGACCTCCTCGCCCTTCCACTCCGCGACTACGGCCCGCGGTTCGATCGGGACGCCCTGCGACGCGTCCGACTCGTATCGGCTCCTGACGACGACGTCGGCCTCGGCCATCGCGGCGTCGGCGTCCCCCTTGACGATCGTGTGGTACGCGATCGTGTTGCCCCTGGCCACCATGTTCTCATCACGCTCGTACGAGGCCCAGTCCGAGTGAACCAACGGAGCATCGGGCTCCATCGCCGCCACGAAGTCCGTGACCACCGGCAAGGGCTCGTAGTCGACCTCGATCAGGGACGCGGCTTTGGCGGCGACCTCGTCGGTGAGCGCGGCCACGCCGGCGACGATCTCGCCTTCGAACCGGACGACGTCCTTGGCGAAGAGAGTGCGGTCCCGGACGAGACCTCCGAACCGGACGTCCGGCAGGTCCTCCTGCGTGACCACCGCCACGACGCCTGGCAGCGCGCGAGTCCGGGTCGTGTCGATGCGCCGGATCCTCGCGTGGGGGTGGTCGGCGTAGCGGAACCTCGCATGTGCCATGCCGGTTAACGTGAGATCGGCCGTGTAACGCCCCGCTCCGGTCACCTTCTCGTTGCCGTCGGGGCGGATGAAGGTGGTTGCCACGGTATCGGTCCTCGTCATCTGTCCTCTATACGGTGGGACATATCATGGTCGGTCCTCGAGGGAGGCGGCAAACGGCCATGGGGGGAGGAGGATGATCGGCGCTTAGGGAGGCGTCGCCCACCTGAGGGGTACAGAAATCGCGACACGGGTCCGCAGCAGCGCTTAGGTCGCATCCCGGCTCCGCTCTTCGCTCTCAGCGGGGACTCGATGCTGCTCTCGCTCGTGCACTTCCTCGTGCGCCATCTGCTCCAGGCACCGGCCCCCTTCGGATCGCAGCGACCTGGAACGAGAAGCCGAGCTGCCGGTCTTCCCTGTAGGGCGCAGAAACTCCGATTCGGGGCCGACCAGCCGATTCCGAAGCTCGGCTGGATGGCCGTTCGCCCCGCCGCGAGCAAATCACTCTCGTGTCATTCTCGCCTGACAATGTTCACGAAACAGGTGTCTCGGCCGGTGGACGGTCTGGATCCCCTATCGTGGCCCCCGAGGCAGAGAAGGTGCAGCGAACTCGAAGAAAGGCCTCGTCACGGGCCCGATCCGAGGTTTCTGTGCCCCCACACGCTAGGCGGGTGAGCGTCAAACGGAAGGCTCCTCGTGCGGCGCGGGCTCTCGGTGCCGAGTGGCCTGGCGAGACTCCAAGACCGGCAACCCAGTGCACCGTCTGGCCGCAGCACGAGCAGTCGAGCACCAGCTGGCCGAGCTCTCGCTCGAGGTCGGCCTTCACCTTCAGGAGCTCGAGCCGCAGCATCTTCGCGTGAACCGTAACCGGATGGGAGCCGTCCAGGCCGACGTCGAGTGCTTCGTCGAGGATCGCGCTCGCGGCCGCCGCCTGCTCCTCACAGCGCGGACGGCACGTTCAAGAATCTCGCGTTCTTTCCGCGCCA
>WNGB01020006.1_pt1 | contig 13164 bp, 13 predicted proteins | sample 5400681 | NCBI WGS metagenome assembly WNGB01 (sample SAMN13153367, study PRJNA577476) | soil metagenome | isolation source: 115 cm soil or saprolite under grassland replicate 2 | place: USA:California | collected 2016-06-15 | reverse complement strand
CTCGACACGGAGCTCGGGCTGCGGACTGCCGGGGCGGGCGGGATCTGCTTCAAGCCGTTGTCGGCGGGCGACTTCGTTCGCGCGGAGAACGACCTGCAGCAGCTACTAGACGGGGTCGCGGGTGAGTCCGGCTCGAAGCTCGAACGCCGGGAGGACAAGTTCGGGTTCACCTGGATCGTCGTCCGCGACCCCGAGCTCGAGGATCAGGTCGCGGCCGTCCACGCCGTCGCGCAGGGGCTCGAGGAGCAGGGGTTCGGCCCGCAGCTCCTCGCCGCGGTCTTCAGGTTCCAGGGCGGGAAGCATCCCGTCTACTGGATCTACGGCTACAAGCGCGGCGCCTTCTGGCCTTTCGTTCCGACCGGGGAGGACCAGCAGCGGGACAACGCCGAGGAGCTGGAGCTGAAGGCGAAGCTCGAGCCGGAGCTACCGGTCGAGCAGGACCTGACCCGCTGGTTCGCGGTCTTCGACGCGCCGCTGTAGGCAGGCGCCAGAGCCAGAGGGGCGATGACGTGTCCCGTCGAGCCGTGGCCCGAACGGCAGGGTCTGACCCCAGGTGTTGGGAAAGCGTGACTCTTCGTCCCCAACGTGGCGCTGAGGCCCGATTTCGCCGCAAAGAGCGAACTTTGCATCACGATGACGCTGCGGTGACGCCACGATGACTTGACATGACATCACAGTGATGTCATAATGCCGCCCATGAACGTGGCGGCCTACGTCGAGGCGCTCCAGCAGGATCTGGCGAACGTCGCCGGCGTCGGCGACGAGGCGATCGCAGAGGCTGCACGGCGCATCGCCGCGGCTCTCGAGTCATCCCTCCGACTCAGGCTGATGGACGCGCTCGGCGAGGCCGCCGCGGAGCTCACGAATCAACTTCCCGACGGCCACGTCGAAGTACGGGTGGCGGCCGGCGAGCCGGAGCTCGTCTATGTCGCCGAGCCGGGCGCTCCGCCACCATCGAGCCTCGAAGACCTCACGGCGCGGATCACCCTTCGGCTGCCCGAGACGCTCAAGGGCATCGTCGACGCGGCGGCGCAGGAGGCCGGCGTCTCGGCGAACACCTGGCTGCTGCAGCAGATCACGCGCAGTGCAGATCCCACGCGGCGCCGCCATCCGGGCGGCCGTCGCATGACCGGCTACGGCCAAAGCTGAAAGGAGCCACGATGCACGTGCTTCCTCTCCCATTCGGACTGGCGCTCGCACTGCTCCCGCGCGGCGAGGCTGACAAGCTCCGCCGCTGCGAGAAGATCGCGCCACACACGCGGAACACAATTCGCATCCCCGGCGACATCCGCTACCCCTACTTCAACGGGCGCGGGCACATCTGATGCGCACCGAGACCTACTCCACACCTGGTCACGTCCGCCTCAGCCTCGAGATCCCTTCGGGGAAGATCGAGATCGAGACGGCGAGCGACGGAGAGACGCACGTCCGGCTCGAGGCGCTCTCGAGCAACGACCTCGTCCGTGAGCTGATCGAGACGGCGCGGATCGAGCTCGTCAGGCGCGGGGACCGCTACGAGGTCGTCGTCGAGGCCCGGATTCGCCACGGCTTCTGGGTCTCGTTCGGCCGCGACCCCGACATCCTGCTCCGCGTCACGTGCCCCCGGGGCGCCGATCTCGACATCCGCACGAGATCCGCAGACGTCGAGGCGGGCGGCGAGTACGGCTCGGTCGAGGTGAAGACCGCCTCCGGTGACGTCAACGTCGAGCACGCGAGCGGAGACCTCGACGTCAAGACCGCGAGCGGCGACGTCCACGTCGCGAAGGTGGACGGCAGAGTCGAGGCGAACTCCGCCTCGGGGGACATCCAGCTCGAGACCGTGGGCGGCAAGGCGGACGTCCAGCTCGTGTCGGGAGATCTCCACATCCGCGAAGCGGACGACTCCGTGACCGCGAACACGGTCTCCGGCGACCAGCGTCTCGAGGCCGTCCGCAAAGGCCGCATGGAGCTAAGGGCGATCTCCGGCGACATCAGCGTCGGCGTCCGACGCGGCTCGCGGGTATTTGTCGACGCGAATACGGTCAGCGGTTCGACGAGCTCGGAGCTCGAGCTCTCCGATGCGCCGCAGGAGGCGCCGACAGAAGAGAGTCCGCTCGTCGAGCTCTTCGTCAAGACGGTCTCCGGGGACGTCAGCATCGACCGCGCCCCAGCGCCCGCGCCGACGACGGAGCTCAGCGAGCGCTGATGAGACTATGGCCGACCGGAGGCCTCTGGCGGCACCCGGATTTTCTGAGGCTCTGGTCGGCCGAGACGGTCAGCCAGTTCGGGTCGCAGTTCAGCCACCTGGCCCTGCCGCTGACCGCCGTCATCGTTCTGCACGCGAGCGTCTTCGAGGTCTCGGCCCTCTACGTCGTCCAGTTCCTGCCGTTCCTGCTGGTCAGCCTGCCCGCCGGGGTGTGGGTGGACCGGCTGCGACGCCGGCCGATCCTCGTCGCCGGCGACCTCGCCCGTGCCGCCCTGCTCGCCTCGATTCCGATCGCCTATGCATTCGACTCGCTGACGATCTGGCAGCTGTATGGGGCCGCGTTCCTGGTCGGGATCGCGACGGTTTTCTTCGACGTTGCGTACCAGTCCTATCTCCCAGCGCTCGTCGATCGCCGGCGGCTCCTGGACGGGAACTCGAAGCTCGAGATCAGCCGATCGAGCGCGCAGCTCGGCGGCCCGGGGCTCGCAGGCCTGATCGTCGATTGGCTGAGCGCCCCCGTCGCGGTCGTGTTCGATGCGGCCAGCTTTCTCGGCTCGGCGCTCTTCATCTTCGGGATCCGCAAGCGCGAGGGCTCGCCTCGGGGCGAGGACGCACCTGCGCAGCGGCGGATGCGCAAGGAGATCGGAGAAGGCCTCCGTTACGTCTTCGACCATCCGTTCCTCAAGAACATCGCCGCCTGCACCTCGATCTTCAACTTCTTCGGCAGCTTCTTCAACGGCGTCCTGATCGTCTTCGCCGTTCGCACGCTCGACCTTCGACCCGCGGTCATCGGACTTGCGTTCACGCTCGGGAACATCGGCGCGCTCATTGCCGCACTCTCGTCGGGGCGCATCGCCAGGCGAGTGGGTGTCGGACCGACGATCATCGGTGCGTCGATGGTGGGAGGCCCGGCCTACCTCATCATTCCCTTTGCGCCGCACGGAAACGCCGCTCTCGCCCTCATCGGCCCGGCGATCGTCCTCACGAGCTTCGCGAACGTGATGTACAACGTGACGCAGCTCAGCCTGCGTCAGGCGATTACGCCCGAGCGCATCCAGGGCCGGATGAACTCCGTCATGCGCTTCCTCGTGTGGGGAACGCTTCCGCTCGGAACCCTCCTCGGCGGCGCGCTGGCGACCTGGATCGGACTCAAGGAGACGCTGATCGTCGGTGGGATCGGCTGCTGCCTCCCCTTCCTGCCGGTTCTCTTCTCGCCGGTGCGCGCCCTGCGTGAGATGCCGGAGCCCGTCACGGGCGAGCCGGTGCTCGAGCGGCTCTTGGCGGACGCGTCCGCCGTCACCGTCCAGCAGCCGGGCACCTGACTAGGAGCTCTCGAGCTCCTTCTTCTCGCCGCCTGATCCCACCTCGGCCTTGAGCTGCTCGAGCTCGCGATCGACCTGCGTCTGCGACGCGAGCTGCGCCAGCTCACGGTCGAGCTGCGTCTTGTCGGAGCCGAGCTCCTCGAGGTCGCCTGACGCGACGAGCTCGTCGATCGCCGACGCGCGCGCCTGCATCTGCTCGGTCTTGTCCTTGGCGCGCTGGATCGCGAGACCGGTGTTCTCCATCTCGCGGCCGATTCCGGTCGCCGCCTCGCCGATCCGGACCTGGGCCTCGGCTGCCGAGTACTGCGCCTTGATCACTTCCTTCTGGGAGCGGAACTGTTCGATTCGCGCCGAGAGCTGCTTCTCGTTGGCGACGAGCTTCTGCTGCTGGTCCTCGAGCTGCTTCACCTGCGTGTCGAGATCCTGGAGCTGCTGCTGAATTCCCGATTTCCGCTCGAGCGCCGCTCGGGCCAGGTCCTCACGGTTGGCGGCGAGCGCCTGCCGCGCCTGGGTATCGAGCTTGACGACGTTCTGCTCGAGCTGCTGCGTCTGTAGCTGGAGCCGCTTCTTCGCGGTGACCACGTCGGCCACGCCCCGCTTGACGTTCTGCAGGGATTCCAGCTGCTTCTCGTACGAATAGTCGAGCGTCTCCTGCGGGTTCTCGGCCCGGTTCAGCAGTGCGCTGAACTTCGCCTTGATGATCTCCGCAGCTCGTGACAGCAAGCCCATCTCACGTTCCTCCTCGTCGCAGGTGTCCGGGTAGCGTACCGCCGTGCTCGTCGAGCGGAGCATGCATCCGGACTGGCTCTCGAACGCGTACCTCGTCGCCGACGAGGAGGGCGGCTCGGCGGTGTTCGTCGATTCGGGAGCCGCCCTGGCTCCGTTGCTCGCGGCTGCGGAGCGCTGGCGCGTCGAGCCCAGCTACGTCCTGCGGACCCACTCGCACCACGACCATGTCGCGCACGAGGGGGAGCTCGGCCTCCCGGTCCGCACGGACGGGCTCGAGGTCGGGGGCCTCCGCGTCGAGGCGTTGCCGACGCCCGGCCATTCCGACGACATGGTGGCGTTCGTCGTCAACGAGGAAGCCGTCTTCACGGGCGACACGCTCTTCAAGGATTCCGTCGGAGGCGGCGATTTCGAGCAGGTGCGGAAGTCCGTCATGGACGTCCTGATGGGGCTGCCGCCGGAGACCCGGGTTCTGCCCGGCCACACCGACGAGACGACGATCGGGCGCGAATGGGAGGAGAACCCGTTCGTCCGCGTCTGGCGCGGCGTCGAGGCGGAGGGAACCGAGCGGTGTAGCGTCGGCGGCGAGGAGGCGACACTCGTCGTCTGGTCGCCGGATTACGACGGCGGCGGCAAGGCGTGGGTGCGTTTCGACGACGGCCGAGATGCGATCGTCGGCGGGTCGAGGGTCGAGCGGCGCTAGTGCGGCGACGCCGAATCGGTGTCGTGATCGACGAGACCCTGCTCGAATGCGTAGCGTGCGGCCTCGGTCCGATTCGAGACGTCGAGCTTCCGATAGATGTTGGTCAGATGGAACTTGACAGTTTGCTCGGCGACCCAGAGCTCTTTCGAAATCGCCTCGTTCGACAGACCTCGCGCGACAGCACGGATGATGCCCAGCTCGCGCTCGGTCAGGCCGGCGTCCTTGGCGGCCCGCTCGCCTGGATCCTCTGTTAGACCGGCGGTGGTGAAGACGTTCCCGACGAGGGCCTGCCGCAAGGCGCCGGCCAGATCGTCAGGGTCGATCGTCTTGACGATGTAGGCATTCGCCCCGCGCTTCAGCGCTGTCTCGATCAACGCCGGATCCTGGGAGACGGACAGGATCGCCACCTTCAGGTCCGGAAACTCCTTCCGGATCTTGGCGAGGCATGCGAGCCCATCCATCTGGGGCATGCGGAGATCGAGGAGAACGAGATCGGGCTTCAACCTTCGGACCAGCGGGAGGACCTGGACGCCGTTCACGGCCTCGCCGACCACTTCGAAGCCGCCGGCCCGTTCCAGGGCCTGTTTCGTGCCCTCGACCATCAGTCGATGGTCGTCCGCAATCAAGACCCGCACCGCAGCTCCTCGCGTTCTAGTACGCCGCTCTCGACCATAACACCGGCGCGGCGGGCCGCTGTCGCCCGAAAGGGGGATGAGGGAATGGGGCAAAAACGGACAATGAGATCTCTGCGGCTTCTCGATTGCGATCTGGAACGACCCGCCGGGGCAGGACTCCTGAACCCGACCGGAATTGGCGTGCTTTGACACGAGGAAACTCTAGGCCTGTGGCATGACGACGAACCGGACAGATCGCCGGAGCAGAGTGAGGGTCGTTGTCGGTGCGAACGAGCCGGCGACGCTTGCGGGAATCCGCATGGCTTTCGAGGCTGATGGGATGCGTGTCTGCGCCGAGGCCGGATCCGTGCACGGCCTTGTGCAGGCCGTCGAGCGCCACCACCCCGACGCTTGCCTCGTCGACGTGGATCTGGACGGCGAGGGCATTCGTGCGGCGGCCGAGATTCTGGCTCGCGCGTCGACGGTCGCGGTTGTTCTCTTGGCTGACGACCCCGGCGAGACGCAGTTTCTGGATGCGATGCGCATCGGCGCTGCCGGATACGTACTCAAGAGCATCACGCCTGCGCGCCTCCCGAGCGTCGTGCAGGCGGTTCTGAAGGGGGAGCCGGCAATCCCGCGGTCGCTTGTTCCGGCCTTGATCAACGAGTACCGAGAACGGCCTACGCGTCGATACCTGGCCGTCCCGCACGGCCGCGGCGTCGATTTGACCAACCGTGAATGGGACGTGCTCGACCTGTTACGGGAAGGGCTGTCGACACGCGAGGCCGCCGCGCGGTTGCTGATCTCCGAAGTGACCGTCCGGCGGCACATCAGCGCCGTCCTCCAGAAGCTCCACGTCGGGAGTCGGGCTGAGGCGCTGAGCCTCTTGCAAAGCGCCTGACCGCCTCTACTGCGCAACGCAAGGCGGGCCTTCGCGCATCTGAAACGAGTGATCCGGCCGCGGGCCTAGGAGGGCTTCCGCGTTCAAAGCCATGAACGCAAGATGAGTCTCCCGGCCTATTCCTTTTTGACCGAAAGCGCGAAGACTGAGAAGAGGCTGAGCACTGCGGCAGCTCAGCCCCTCTGCGGACATTGGGGAGAGCATGAAAACCGGACCTTCCGGCGGCGTCGATGCGACTGGCGGCCAGTGGCCCTTCGGGCCTGCTGGAGGACGATTGGTCCGGCGGATTTGGCTTTTCCTGCGGCAAGACGGAGGGCAACGGGGAGTGAGACGGGCGAACGGGGCAAGGCGACGTCGCCGGCCTGATCCGGGCCGGTACCCGGCGTCATCACAACTAACCGGCACGAGCTTGGCTCAGCCGCGCGAGACCTGGGGAGCCCGCGGCTGGGCGAGGCGCGGGCGGACTTAGAGAGGGGTCAGATCATGCGGCAGCTCGAGACAGAGACTGGGGCGGAGGGGGGAGCACCTGTGGCGTCGAAGGGAACTCAACTGACCTGGAGGAAGGCGTTCCTCCTCCTGTGTTCGATCGGCGTCTTCGTGGCGTTCTTCGCGTTTGCGGGCGGAGCATCCGCGATGAGGGAGACGGCGGCGACGATGCCGTCGATCGTCAGTGATCAGCCTGACTATGCGCCGGGATCGACGGTCACTCTCACCGGCGCCAATTGGGTTGCCGGCGAGGCGATCCATATCTTCGTCAACGATGACAAGGGACAGACGTGGTCGTACGGCACGGACGTCACTGCGGATGCCTCAGGAAACTTCACGAATCGGTTTCAGCTGCCGGCATCGATCATTGCCACCTACAGCGTCGCGGCCACGGGGGCGGCCTCCGGCACGGCGACCACCAGCTTCACCGATAAGGCCACAACCACCCTCGCGCTGACGTCGAGTGCGAATCCGAGCAGCGTCGGAAGCTCGGTCACGTTCGCGGCCACTGTGACCCCGCAGACCACTCCGCCTCAGCCAACAGGACAGGTCGACTTCCTCGATCAAACAACGGGCACCCATCTTTGCGACAACGTACCGCTGAGCACCACCAGCCCATTCACGGCGACTTGCTCCACATCCGTTCTTACGGCTGGGTCCCATCAAATCAGGGCAAGTTACAGAGGTGACTCGAATTTCAACACGAGCAACAACGCGATCACTCAGATCGTAAACGGCGATACGACGCCGCCGGTCGTCACGAAGACGGTCACGGGCACACTCGGGACGAACGGCTGGTACACGAGCACCGTCATGGTTGCGTGGTCGGTGACGGATCCGGACTCCGCCGTAGCGATCGATTCCGGCTGCGGGACGCAGAGCTTCACGTCGGACACCGCGAGCGTCACCTCTGGCTGCACGGCACACAGCGCCGGGGGAAGCTCGACTGACTCGGTCGCCCTGAAGATCGACACGACGCCGCCGGGTATCGCATTCACAAGCCGGACTGCGGCCAACGCGAATGGCTGGAATAGCGCGGAGGTGACGGTCGACTGGTCTTGCTCGGACGGCCTCTCGGGCATTGTCTCGGCAACCGACAGCGAGACGGTGACGACGGAAGGCTCGAACCAGCCCGCCACGGGCACGTGCACAGACAACGCGGGCAACTCCGCCTCCAACACGCAGACCGGCATCAATATCGACAAGACCGCGCCGACCATCACAGCCTCGGCGACAGTCGAGGGTGGCGATGCGTATACGTCAGGTGACTGGACGAACAAGACCGTGACCGTGAGTTTCACCTGCAATGACACGCTGTCCGATTTCGCCATCGGCGCATGTCCGACCGATGTCGTGGTCAGCAGCGAGACAGGCCCTGACGGTCAGAACCTCAGCGGCAACGGCTGGAACAACACGGACGTGACCGCGACCTTCACGGCGACGGACAATCTGTCCGGGTTTGCGCCGACCGGTGACCCGACCATGACGGGGACGAACGGCTCGAGCGGCGAGGGCGCTGACGTCTCGGTCGGCAGCCCGGCCTTCACCGACCGGGCCGGCAATACGGCAGCGGCCGGGTTGGCCGGCCACTCGTTCAAGATCGACAAGACGCCGCCGACCGGGTCGGCCTCGGCGACCAGTGACGCTGTCGCCTACACGGCCGGCGCCTGGACGAGTCACAACGTGGTCGTCAGCTATAGCTGCAGCGATCCTGCACCCTCCGGCGGGGGCGCAGCCTCGGGAATCCCGGCCCAGCCGGCTGACAGCACGGTCAGTAACGAGGACGACAATCTGTCCGCGTCGGCGACCTGCAGCGATGCCGCCGACAACACCTTCCTGGTCGGCTTCGGGCCGATCATGATCGACAAGACGGCGCCGCAGGCGGCGGCGCATGCGACCAGCGGCGGGGATCCCTACACCGCGGGCGACTGGACGAAGGACGATGTGGTCGTCAGCTACGGCTGCAGCGACCCCGATCCGGCCGGCGGTCATGCTTCGGGCGTGCCGGTGACGCCTGGCGAAGATACGGTCAGTGACGAGGGTGCGGCCGGTTCTGCCGACGGCACCTGCACCGACCGTGCCGGGAACGGCGATACGGCGACGGTGAGCCCGATCAGGATCGACAAGGCTGGAACAACACGGACGTGACCGCGACCTTCACGGCGACGGACAATCTGTCCGGGTTTGCGCCGACCGGTGACCCGACCATGACGGGGACGAACGGCTCGAGCGGCGAGGGCGCTGACGTCTCGGTCGGCAGCCCGGCTTTCACCGACCGGGCCGGCAACACGGCAGCGGCCGGGTTGGCCGGCCACTCGTTCAAGATCGACAAGACGCCGCCGACGAACGTCTCCGTGACGGGCTTCTCGAGCGGGGCGACGTTCTACACGGGCGGCACGCTGCCGACACCAGGTTGCTCGACACCGGCTGACGCACTCTCTGATGTTGTCTCCTCGACCGGTCCCATCAAGACGGCGGATACGCGCAACAGCAACGGCGTCGGCAGCGTCACATACCAGTGCACGGCGACCGACAATGCCGGCAACAAGGCCGTCGATAGCAAGACGTTCGTGGTTGGCTACGGCGGCAATCCCAGCATCCTCCAGCCGATCAATCCGGACGGGACGAGCCTCTTCAGCCGTGGCCGGGCATTGCCGGTGAAATTCCAGCTCGCCGGTGATGAGTACTTCGGCTTCATTACGACGAACTGGAAGATCCAGAAGGTCAGCGTGCCCTGCGATTCGATCACGGAGAGCACGCCAGAGGATGTTGGTTCCGTCACGCCGTCGACTCAGTTCCGTTACGACTCGTCGGCCGATCAATACATCTACAACGCCGACTTCCGAACCCAGGCCGTCGGCACCTGCTGGAAGGTCCGGGTCACGCTCGATGACGGTTCGCCGTCGTTCGACTCGGCGAAGTTCAAACTAACGAAGTAGATCATGCACCCGACGACGGCCACCGGCACCTGGATGTCGAGCGGCGACCTCGCCGTCCCGAACGGGAAGCCCGGCACCGTGGTCCAGACGACCGAGATCACGGGTACGAGAGAGCGGCGGTGCATCCTGCAACCGTCGGACTTCGGAAGGCACCGCCGCAGGAAGAGCGTTCGCGACGGATGCCGCGCTCCCTGCTTCAGACGACCACGCGCAAGGCTTCGACACAGGTGGGGTCGAATTGCCGGCCCGACTCACGGACGATCTCGGCCAGAGCTGCGGCACGGCTCCGCGGCCTTCGGTACGGCCGCGGCTCGATCATCGCCTGGAAGGCGTCCGCGACTGCAACGATCCTGGCCGGAAGGGGGATTTCCTCCGCCCTTTTCCCATCTGGGTATCCGCTGCCGTCCCACCGCTCGTGGTGCGACCGCACCACCGCCAGGATGTCCGGCAAGTCGAGTATATGAGCGAGCACGCGCTCGCCGGCGGCGGCATGGCGCCGCATGACCGCCCACTCGAGCTCGTTCAAACCTCCGGACTTCATGAGAATCCTGTCGGGTACAAAGAGCTTGCCTACGTCATGAACGAGCGCCCCGAGCTCCACCAGCCGCTGCTCGTCGACGCCGAGACCCAGACGTGCGGCGATCGCCGCCGAGAGCCGGCCGACCTTGGCCGTGTGGTCGCTGACCGAGCCGTCTTTCGACTCCAGCCGGTCGAGCAGCTCGGACATGCGGCCGTACGTGTGATGCTCCTTCGGCGGGTCGAGCTCGCGAAGTTTGGCAAGAGCGGCATTCATCCGGGGGCTCCCCCATTCGGGGGATGAGCGAAAGCTCCTACCTCGGGAGCATCGAGACCTTGGCGGCGAGTCGGCGGGGGAGGATCGGATCCGCGACCGTCGGGTTGCTGATCGGCTGTGCGCTGCTGGCGCTGCTGGTCGCGGCCTGGGTGGTCGTGCTGACCGTAGGGGGGAGCGAGCTCGACCGCGCCGACGCCCGGTTGGCGAGCGAGGCGCGCGGGGCCACGGCGGAGTTCAGCGGGAGGGTCGCAGTTGCGGACGCACGCGCGGGCACTCTTGCTGCCCGGCCGGCGTTGCAGCGTGCGGTGCTTCGACGTGATCGCAGGACGGTTCGTCGACTCGTCGGCGCGCGCTCCGACATTGCCGTGTACGCCGGCCGCAGGCTGCTCTTCGGCTCAGTCCCGCCCGGTGCCGTAACGAGGAGCGTTGCGGTCGTCTCTCACGGGAGGAGCGTCGGCCGGGTCGTTGGAGTCATCGCGCTGAACCAGTCACTCATCGGCCGACTGTCGCGAGCCGCGGACATCCAGCGGCCGGACCATCTTTCCGTCCGTGCGGGCCCAGGCGCGCGGGATGAAACGGTCGGCAGGGCCTTTGAGCGAACGACCGACCGCCGTTACCGCGTCTTCGCGACGCGACTCGTGGGGGCGCCTTCCCCGGTCGTGTTGGAGGTCATGACTCCGCGTTCCCCCATCACCAGCCGAGCGCACCGGCGCGCGCTCTGGCTGATTCTTGCGACCCTCGTGTCTCTCGCAACACTCACTGTCGGAGTCCTCGGGCTGTACCGGCTGACGAGACCGGGCAGGAGGCTGTCGCCCCGGCGCAGAGACGTTCGGCAGGTGCTGGCACTCGTGGGAGACGCCCTTGCCTCGACTCACGATCCCGAACGGTTGCTACCCGTGATCTTGCACGCCTCGATGGAGGCGACGGGCGCGGTAGCCGGCGAGGCTGTCCGGAATGGCGACGTCGTCGCGCGCGAAGGAACGTTTGCGGAGACGGGCCCGCCGCTACGTCTCGACCTGTCGGGCGACGTCGTCGACGAAGAGCTCGCACTCGTCCTGCATCCAGGGCCCGGCGGGTTCGACGAACGTACCGTGGCGCTTGCCCACACCCTCGTCGCGCAGGCGGCGATCGCACTCGAAAACGCGCGTCTCCACGGCATCGTCAAGCGGCAGGCGGTGACCGACGAACTCACCGGTCTCGCCAACCGTCGGTCGTTCCGCGAGTCGCTCGAGAACGAGTTGCTGCGCGCCGAGCGCTTTGGTAATCCGCTCTCCGTGATCGTCGCGGACCTGGACGACTTCAAGACCGTCAACGACCGTTTTGGACATCAAACCGGCGACCTCGTCCTCGCTGCTTTCGCCGAGGTGCTCCGGAACCGAATCCGTACGGTCGACCTGGCAGCCCGGCTCGGCGGAGAGGAATTCGCGATCCTTCTGCCCGGGACCGATGTGCCCGGAGCGGAGGCGCTGGGCGAGAACCTGCGCGCCGCCGTGGCCGATCTCGCAGTCCCGGTCGGCGAGAGCGAGATCCGGCTCACCGCGAGCTTCGGCGTCGCCGCGTATCCGCAGACCCACACGGCGGACGAGCTGCTGAGCGCGGCCGATCTCGCGCTCTACAGCGCGAAGCGCCAGGGGAAGGATCGCGTGGTCACAGTCGATCCCGAGGCGAACTGAGGAGATTCCACGTCCGCTTCGAGGAGAATACTGGCGCGATGAATCGGGTTGCTCTCGTTCTGACCTACGTTCTCACGCTGGCCGCAGGAGCCGTTGCTTCGGTGCACTTCTGGCTGCGCGCACTCGACGTGCCCGGGCTCACGGCGTCGAACGAGCCTGGGTTGGCGGCGGGCAAGGTCCGCAGCATTCCGGCGCTTGTCGCCGGAATCCAGGCGAATCCCTCATCCGAGCAAGAGTTCAACCCGGGTCTCCCGGCGTTCCTTTCTCCGCTCGTCCTGCCCTCGCTCACTGCGTCCCTGCCCCCCGGCGGTCCACAGACGCAGGCAGGCGGGACGCCTGCCGCTCCGAGCGGGCCGGGCCCCGGACAGCCCACGGGTGGTACCCCCTCGCCGTCTCCTGGGCCGCCAGGCGGTTCGGGAGAGCAGCCGGCGCCCGGCCCGACGACGCAGCCCCCGGCGGCGGCTACAGGCAGCCCCGGCACCGCCCCAAGCGTCTCAGCATCGCAGGAACGGCCTTCCAAGCTCCGGAAGGGCAAACGCACGCGGCCCGGGCGGCACGCGCACGGCAGCGCCGTCCCTGCCGTGCCGGCATCGCCCGCGCGGCCGCCGACCGCGAAGCCGGCAGTCCCCGCGACTCGGGCAACTCCCTCTGGACGGACAGCTCCCAAGTCGAAACCGGAGCATCCCGCGACACCGGAAAAGGAAAAGGAGCAGCATTCGACCGCTGCGGGAACCGGGCAGCCTCCCGCGAGCACAACAGGTTCCGGGAAGGGCGACGATGCATCGCCGGGCAAGGGCGAGGATCACGGCAAGGGAGAAGGCA
>WNGB01010987.1_pt1 | contig 13164 bp, 11 predicted proteins | sample 5400681 | NCBI WGS metagenome assembly WNGB01 (sample SAMN13153367, study PRJNA577476) | soil metagenome | isolation source: 115 cm soil or saprolite under grassland replicate 2 | place: USA:California | collected 2016-06-15 | reverse complement strand
ATGACCCTGGATATCCATGGTCTCGCTCACCGAGGCCTTGGCCAGCTTGAGCGCGTAGGGGTCTTGCAGCGCGATACGCTGGGCCAGCTTAGAACTCCCCCTCACCCTGCCCTCTTCCCCTCCGGGGCGAGGGTTCTTGCTCCCTCTCCCTCCCCGAGGGAGAGGGTCGGGGTGAGGGTGCGCCTGTGTGCGAACGGCTTGACCTAACCCGCGAGCTCCCTGGCCACCGCCGCCTCCACCACCGTGCCCTTGAAGAAGTCGGGATTCATCGTGGTGTGCAGACGGGCGGGATTGCCGAAGACGAACTCGCGCAGCTCGGCCTCGGTGATGAGACCGTGCTCGACCATCTCGTAGGCCTCCTCGAGCACCTCGGTCATGTCGACCACGTCGAAGTGACCCACGTCGGAGCTGAAGATGGGCCGCAGCCGATGATTGCCGTGCTTGTCGAAAGCCCACGCGGTCATCACGTCGTCGGCCTCGCAGCCGAAGTAGAAGCGCTCGGCGACATGCCCGCGCAGCTCCTCGGCGGAAGCGGCGGGCACCGCGGCAAAGTCGTCGACCTGTTCGCGGTAGGCGCGCTCCGTCATCTCCTCGACCGTCTTGAACGGCTCGACCAGGCTGAGGCAGGCGAGCATCTCGTCCATCTTCTCCTCGTAGACGCGGCCGCCGTAGCGCGCGAAGAGGTCCTTCAGCGTCTGGAGGTCGAGGTTGCTCGGGCGCACCTGGCTCTCCACCGCCTCCTTGCGGCGGCGCTCCCAGTGGCCGATCAGATCGGCGACCAGGTTGCACGCCCAGCCCACGCCCCCCTCGAGGAAGGCGAAGCGGAGCTGCGGGAAGCGATGGGTGACGCCACCGAGGACGAGCGCTTTGGCGAAGGCGTGGCTGGCGTTGGCGAAATGGCCGATGTGGTTGTAGGTGAAGCTATTGATGGACTCGCGGCCATTCCATCCCATGCTCCCCGAGTGCGCGGTCACCGCCACCTCGAGCTCCGCGCACCGCGCCCAGAACGGATCGTAGTCGTAGGGGCTCTCCAGCCCGAGAGAATCGATGTACTGGCGCGCGTGAGCGCCGGGATCCTTGACCTCCCGCGCGGCGGCGGGCACGGGGCGGCGTACGTGATTGGCGATCATGACGACCTTGAAACCGAGCTCGCGCACGGCGTAGGTCGCCTCCTCGATGGCTTCCTGGGGCGTGTGCACGGGCACCACCGCGGCCGGGGCCATGCGGTGGGCGAAGGGGCGGAACATCTCCGCGTTCATCCGGTTCACCGCCCGCGCCACGGCGCGACGCAGGTCCTCGTCGGGATTCGAGACGTAGAAGAGACCGAGGGAGGTGTACACCAGGGCGAAATCGATCCCGAAGTCGTCGAGCCGCTCGTAGAAGAGCCGCGGCACCATGGCGGTGGCGCGGTCCAACGAATTGCCGGGCTCACCCCACCAGGTGGGGCGGTGAGGACGCCGCTCCATGCGCTCGGCCGGCGTCATCTCGTACCAGCTCGTGTCCTTGGCCTTCTTGATGAACTTGTCGACGATGGAGGGTCCGCCCACGTCGCGCAGGAAGTCGAGGAAGATGGGAATGGGCTCGAGCCAATGGCCGTCACCATCGATCACGGGATGATCGAGCTTCGCGCGCACCGCCGCCGACTTGGAATTCTTGGAGTAGGCCATGAGAAACCTCCTGGTGCGGTTCTAGGGCAATCGCCGGGGCAAGTCAAGCCACCGCAGCGCCCGCCGGACAAGTCGCTGGGTCAAATCGCGGGCGCGCAATCACCGTAATCTGATCATTGCTCATAGGTAATTTTGTACATAATACGAGACATCACACGGATGACCAAGATCGCCATCCTTCCCTGGTCTCACGAAATCGAAGACTTTCTCGACAGCGTTGGCCTGTCGTTCGAGCAATTGTGCGACGGTGCCGATTATGGAGGGCGGTTGTTTGGCTACATCGAGTCGCTGAAGCGGGTTGGAATCGAGAGCATCCTGGTCTGTGTCTCTCGTGGACAGGTCATGCGCTCAGGAGTACACAAGGGCACTGGGGCGAAGATCATCTTCCTTCCGTCATCCCGCTTCTACCGGGCCGTCCGGCGCCCCATGACAAACCCTTACGCCTGGTCGAGCCAGGCGGCGTATGGGGATTGGAGCGACCGGTCGTTCGTCCGGAAGTTCGTCCGCGACAGGCGCTTTGACACGGTCCCATACCTCGCAACTCCCGCCTGGCAGGTTGCGAAGGTCCTTCGAGCTCAGGACTGTCAGGCCATACTTTGCCAAGAGTACGAGTACCCCAGATTTGATATTTGTGTAGGCCTTGGGTGGCGCATGCGGATTCCAGTCTTTGCGACGTTCCAGGGGGGTGATTTCCAGACGAGCGGCTGGGAGAAGTGGAGTCGCCCAATCGCCATGCGTCGTGCAAACGGATTCATCGTCGGAACGGCAAGCGAGCGCGAGCGGCTTCGCCGGACATATGGCGTCCCCGCGTCGAAGATTGCGGCGATCCCCAATCCCCTGGACACCTCCGCGTGGACAGGACTGAGTCGCCATGACGCGCGGACGCGGATTGGGTTTCCAGCAACGAGCCAGGTAGTCGTCTGGCACGGTCGTGTCGATATCCGGCGGAAGGGTCTGGACGTGCTTCTTCAGGCCTGGAGAAGCGTGACCCACGCTCGTCCCGCTTGTGATCTCAAACTGTTGCTCGTTGGAAGCGGCAACGACAATGAGAAGCTCAGCGAGATGATCGCCGGCTTGAACCTGACGAGCGTCGTCTGGGTGAAAGAATACGTTCGGGATCAAACACGCCTTCGGGAGTACCTCTCGTGCGCGGACATGTATGCGTTTCCTTCCCGTCATGAGGGCTTCCCCGTTGCCCCATTGGAGGCCATGGCGTGCGGCCTGCCCCTGGTGGCCGCCGACGCGCAGGGCATTACAGACATCCTCCGCGGTGGCGAGCAGGCCGGCGGACTCGTAGTACCTCGCGAAGATCCGGACAGCATGGCGTCCGCGCTCGGCCGTCTTCTCGATGACAGCGCGCTGCGGATCAACCTCGGCCGGTGCGCCCGTGAGCGGGTCCGGATGGAGTTCTCCCTGAATGCCGTGGGCAGCGGATTGAAGGAGTTCCTCTGTGCTCATGGTCTGACGGCGTGACGATCGATGGGCTGACGACCGCCTCCTGGATCCCGGCCCCGTACTCACGACGCTCCTTGGCGAATTCCACGATGAGAACCTCTCGCGCCGTGCGTTGACAGTCACGATGGCTCTGGTGTGTAGTGGGCGCACGCAGCGAGGGCCCGGCTGCGAATCCGGAGGGATGGCGATGGCGACGGGGAAGACGATGTGGCGGCGGCTGGTGGCGGTTATTCTTGCCCTCGCGGCGGCCACGAGCGAGGCGCAGACGGTGGACGGCGTGGCCATCGATCCGGACGCCGAGCTGGTGGTGGCCGTGCCCGATGACACGAACAACATGGATCCCCGCCTCGGCATGGGCTCCACCCGATCGAACTATATCCGCCAGGTCTACGAGAGCCTCGTCGACGTCGACGCGCAGGGCAAACCCGTGCCCGGCCTCGCCCTGTCCTGGAAGCCGGTGGGCGATCTCGCGTGGGAGTTCACGCTCCGCCGCGGCGTCACCTTCCACAACGGCGAGGCCTTCAACGCCGACACCGTCCTCTTCAACCTCGACCGCATGTTCCGGAAAAATCTGGACCGCTGGGGCATCAAGGACGTCACCGCTGCCACGTCGTTCGAGAAGGTGTACCCGACGGTCACGCGCTGGGAGAAGACGGGCGAGTACACCGTGCGCATCCATTCGAGCGAGCCCCTGCCGAACCTTTGGGACGTGATCGGCCGCGAGCCGCTCGTGCCGCGCGAGTACGCCATCAAGAACGGAGTGGAGGCGCTCAACGAGCGGCCGGTGGGCACCGGCCCGTGGAAGATGGCGGGCTGGAAGCGCAACGACGCCATGCGCTTCGAGCGCTACGAGGGCTACTGGGGCTCGCCCCCGCTCTTCAAGCGGCTGCGCTTCCAGGTCATCCCCGAGGCGGGCGGACGCCTGGCCGCGCTCCGGGCGGGCCAGGTCGGCCTCGTCGACGCCGTGCCGCCGCTCGACGCCGGCGTGCTCGGCCGCGAGCCCGGCATCAAGGTGACGAGCAGCGCGCAGAAGCTCTACTGCCGGATCTATCTCAACGCCCGGCCCAAGGACAAGTTCGACTCGGGCGGCCGGGATGGCCTCTTCGTCGATCCGCGGGTGCGTCTGGCCTTCAACTTCGCCGTGAACAAGGAAGGCATCGTCCAGAAGATCTTCCACGGCTATGCGCAGGCCAATGCCTCCCCGGTGGCCACCGTCTCCTACGGCTACGCCGCGCAGGAGCCCTACGCCTACGACGCCAAGCGGGCGCGGGCCCTGCTCGCGGAAGCGGGGTGGAAGGACGCGGGGGCGGACGGCGTGCTCAGGAAGGACGGCGAGACGCTGACCCTGCAGCTCCTGTTTCCCGCCAAGCACTACGGGCAGGGCTTCGACGAGACCACCCCGGCCGTGGCCGAGATGCTGAAGGCGGTCGGGGTGCAGGTGGTGATCAAGCCCGTCGACTACGGCACGCTCATCCAGACGGTGACGAAGGGCACCCTGCCTTACAACGGCGGCTTCACCGCCTGCCGCACCAGCAACAATCTCGACGCCGACGACTATCTCCGGGACTGGACGGCCATCACCCTCATCAACTGGGCGCCCTATCCGGTGGAGCTGGCCGATCTCTACCGCGCCACGCGGCGCGAGGTGGATCCGCAGAAGCGTCTCAAGCTCATGGCCGATCTGCAGCGTCGTGTGCGCGACTGGGCGCCCGTGGTCTCCCTGTACCAGGAAGAGAAGATCTTCGCGGCGAGCGTCCGCGTGCTCCGGTTCGCGCCCCTGATGGACCTCCACATGGATTTCCGAGGCGTGGCGCTGCGAAAGTAATCCGCCCCGATGTCGAGCTTCCTCCTGCGGCGGCTGATGCACGGCGTCTTCGTCATCTGGGGCGTGGTGACCGCCGTGTTCTTTCTCGTCCGCCTCACCGGCGATCCCAGCGCGTTTCTCGTGGACCAGAGCGCCACCCGGGAGGAGATCGCGCACACGCGTCACCTCCTCGGCCTAGACCGGCCGCTCTACGAGCAGTACGCCGCGTTTCTCGTGGCCGCGCCGCGCGGCGACTTCGGCGCCTCGATCCGGGGCAAGCGTCCCGCCATGACCCTCGTCCTCGAGCATCTCTGGCCGGCCACCGTCGAGCTCGCGCTGGCCGCCGCCCTTCTCTCCACGGTGCTCGCGGTACCGCTCGGCATCATCTCGGCGACGCACAAGGACCAGGCCGCCGACCACGTGAGCCGCCTCGCCTCCCTCCTCCTCCAGTCGATGCCGGGCTTCTGGCTGGGGCTGCTCCTCATCCTCCTCTTCGCCGTGGAGCTCCGCGGTCTCCTGCCCGCCTATGGCTCGGGAACGTGGCGCCATCTCATCCTGCCCGCCGTCGCGCTGGCCGCGGCGCCCCTCGCCCAGAATGCGCGACTGGTGCGGGCGGGAATGCTCGAGGTGCTCCAGCAGGACTATGTCCGCACGGCCCGCGCCAAGGGTGTGCCCGAACGCCGCATCCTCTATCGCCACGCGTTCAAGAACGCGGCCATCCCCTTCATCACCGTCACCGGCTTGAGTCTTGGGTTCATGCTGAGCGGCGCCATCATCATCGAGACGGTCTTCGCGTGGCCGGGGCTCGGCCGCCTCATCGTCCAGGCCGTGCCGGGCCGCGACTTTCCCGTGATCCAGGCCGGCGTCTTCGTGTTCGCCCTCATCTTCGTCACGCTCAACCTGGCCGTCGATCTCCTCTACGCGGCCGTCGACCCACGGGTGAGGCTTTCGTGACGCGCCGCCGCGACAAGGGCGCGGCGCTGGCCAGCCTCATCGTCCTCGCCGCCGTCGCGGCCGCGGCCATCCTCGCGCCCATGCTCTCGCCCGCCGATCCTCTCAAGAACGATTTGCTGGAGCGCCTGACCCCGCCCATGTGGAACGCGGGCGGAAGCGCCGCCCATCCGCTCGGCACCGATACCCTCGGCCGGGACGTGCTGAGCCGCCTCCTCCACGGCGCGCGCGTGTCGCTGGTGGTCGGGTTCGTCACCGTGCTCGTCTCGGGCGCGGCCGGTGTCGCCCTCGGCGTGCTCGGCGGCTTCTACGGTGGCTGGCTGGACGACGTGCTCATGCGCGCGGGCGACGTGCAGCTCGCGTTTCCCGTCCTGCTCCTCGGCGTCGCCCTCCTCTCGGTGCTCGGGCCGGGACTCGGCAACCTCATCCTCGTGCTCGTGGTGAGCGGCTGGATCACCTATGCGCGGATCGTCCGCGGCGAGACACTCTCGCTCAAGCATCGCGAGTTCGTCGAGGCGGCCCGCGCCCTCGGCGCGCTCGACGGGCGCCTGATCTGGCGTCACCTCCTCCCCAACGTGTGGGCGCCCATCGCGGTGGTGGCGACCTTTTCCGTGGCGCGCACGATCATCGCCGAGGCCTCCCTTTCCTTTCTGGGCCTGGGCGTCCCCGCCCCGACGCCGAGCTGGGGGGCCATGCTGGATGAAGGGCGCAACTACATCACCACCGGCTGGTGGCTGGCCCTCTTCCCGGGTACGGCCATCCTCCTCGTGGTGCTCGTGATCAACCTCATCGGGGATTGGCTGCGGGATGCGCTCGATCCGCGAGTCGAGCGCGGCATATGAGCCCGGCCCAAACATGACGGCCATGGCGAAGCCGCAGATCGTGATCGTGGGAGGCGGCTTCGGCGGCCTGGCGGCCGCGCGGGCGCTGGCCGAAGGGCCGGGGCAGGTCACCCTTCTCGATCGGCACAACCATCACCTCTTCCAGCCGCTGCTCTATCAGGTCGCCACCGCCGGCCTGTCGCCGGCCGAGATCGCCTCGCCCATCCGTCGCATCCTGAGCGCCCAGCGCAATGTCACCGTTCTCTTGGCCGAGGCCACAGCGGTGGAGCCGGAAGCGAAGCGCCTACGCCTGGCCGACGGCGATCTCTCCTACGATCAGCTCATCCTTGCCACCGGCGCCACCCATTCGTATTTCGGCCGGGACGACTGGGCCATCCACGCGCCCGGGCTCAAGACCCTCGACGACGCCCTCGAGATCCGGCGTCGCGTGCTCTTCGCCTTCGAGAAGGCCGAGCGCGAGGTGGACGCCGAGCGGCGCCGGCAGTGGCTGACCTTGGTCGTGGTCGGGGGCGGTCCGACGGGAGTGGAAATGGCCGGAGCCCTCGCGGAGATCGCGCGCCATACGTTGCCGGGGGACTTCCGGCACATCGACCCGAAGTCGGCGCGCGTGGTGCTCGTGGAGGCGGGACCGCGCGTGCTCTCCGCCTATCCGCCCGACCTCTCCGAGAGCGCGCGTCGTCAGCTCGAGGCGCTGGGCGTCCACGTGTGGACGGGAGCCGCGGTTACGGGCGTGGACGCCGAGGGCGTGCAGATGGGAGCCGACCGACTGGCCGCGCGCACCGTGGTGTGGGCGGCGGGCGTGGAGGCCTCCCCGCTCGCCCGCTCGCTCGGCGTCCAGCTCGACCGGGCCGGACGTGTGCAGGTGGAGCCGGACCTGAGCGTCCCCGGGCGGCCCGACATCTTCGTGATCGGCGACCTTGCCGCCATCGAGTCAGACGGCCGAGCCGTGCCGGGCGTCGCGCCCGCGGCCATCCAGATGGGCAGGCACGCCGCGGCCAATGTGCTGCGCCGCCTTCGCGGGGAGCCGACGGCCGCGTTCCGTTATCGCGACAAGGGATCGCTCGCCACGGTTGGGCGCTCGCGGGGGGTGGCGCTGATCGGCCGCCTCAAGCTCTCCGGCTTCCTCGCGTGGGCGGCGTGGCTCTTCGTGCACATCGTGTTCCTGATCGGCTTTCGTAACCGCTTCGTGGTTCTCTTCACGTGGATGTGGGCCTACCTGACCTACGAAAGGAGCGCCCGGCTCATCGTGGGGCGCCGCGGATCGCGCGAGCCTTGATCCGCGAGATGCGCCGGCTACTCGACACCCCCGCTCACTGATGGGGGGTACGGCTCGGTGGGCGCCGAGCGGAACTGCACGCTGATGCGAAGGTCGGCGTAGGCCACCTTCGGCACACCGTGCTCCCACGTGCGCTGGCAGTTGCCACCCATCACGAGCAGGTCGCCGCCCCCGAGGTCGAAGGCCAGCGAGCGGCCCCCACCGGCCGGGCGCAGCAGAAAGCGGCGCCGCGCTCCGAGACCCACGATGGCGACGATGGCGTCGTGGCGCGCGGCCCCGAGCCGATCGCCGTGGAAGGCCACGCTGTCGCGGCCATCACGATAGGCGGCGAGTGACACCCGATCGAGCGGGCGGCCGTAGCGGGCGGAGAGGGCGGCGGCCAGCTCCGGGATGAGGGGATGGCCCGGGCCGTCGTCGGGCAGGCTCGCCACGAGGCGGGGCACGTCCACGATCCGGTCGTACATGCGCCGCCGATGGGCTTCCCAGCGGGTGGTCGTCCAGAGCACGTCCAGCACCGACTCGTGGCCGCGAACCCATTCCGGCAGGTGATCGATCCAAGCTCCGCCCCCGAGGTCGGTCCGCGCGAGACGGCCCAGCGAGGAGTCACAGGCCGGCTCCTCGGCGAAGAGGGTCCCCTGACGTATTAAAGGAGAGGGATGACTACTCATCAGGCGTATAGTACCACGACCGTCAAGCCCTTCTTCGGCGAGTGGCAGGTGCGTATAATCCGACGGGACGACGTCGTCGCGAATCAGGACAACCGACCAACAGCGAGGAGCCCCCGATGCGTCATTACTACGACATCAAGCTGAACGATCACTCCATCGCCAAGCGCGACCTCGAAGGCGAGTCGATCGTCAAAGCGGGCCGCTATCTGATCGCGAAGACGTTGCTGGAGCTGGGCGCGGCCACCGTGGATCCCCTATCCCCGGACAACCCACTCATCTTCTCGGCCGGTCCCTTCTCCGGCACGAGCTTCTCCAACGCGAATCGCACGAGCGTCGGCTGCAAGAGTCCCCTCACGGGCGGCGTCAAGGAGGCGAACGGCGGGGGCACGTTCAGCTATGGCCTCGGCCATCAGCGGATCGCCGGCTTCACCCTCCACGGCGCCTCGCCGGACTGGGTGGTCATCCACTTCAAAAAGGACGGCACCATTCACTTCGACGAGGCCCAGCCGTACCTGGGCAAGGGCAACTTCGAGGCCCAGAGCATGCTGCACGCGCACTACGGCAAGAAGGTCACCATCGCGCTGTGCGGCCCCGTCGGCGAATACCAGGGCCTGCTCGCGGGCATCGCCTTCAGCGACAAGGACGGCCGGCCCGCCCGGCTCGCGGCGCGCGGCGGGGTGGGCGCGGTGATGGGATCGAAGAAGGTCAAGGCCATCGTGGTGGATCTCGACAAGATCCCGTCCTTCCACGAGCCCAAGAAGGTCAATGCGAGCATCAAGGACTACGCCAAGATGCTGCAGGCCGACGGCATCGTGCAGAACTTCTACGCCAAGATCGGCACCATGGGCATGGCCGACGTGCAGAACCAGATGGGCGGCCTGCCCGTGCGGAACTTCAGCGCGGGGCGCCAGGCCGACCTGTCGGCCGGCGAGAAGTTCAAGATGGGCGGCGACTACATCGGTCAGCTCAATACGTCGCGCGGCGGCGAGCATACGCACGCCTGCATGCCCGGCTGCGTGATCCAGTGCAGCAACGTCTACCACGATGCCGCGGGCAAGGAAGTGGTCTCGCCCGTCGAGTACGAAACGCTGGGGCTCCTCGGCACCAACTGCGGCATCAGCGATCCGGACGACCTCGCGCAGCTCAATCACGTGGCCAATGACCTGGGCGTGGACACCATCGAGCTCGGGGCCATGCTGGCCGTGCTCATGGAGGCCGGCCTCGGGGCCTTCGGGGACGTGAAGTTCATGACCGACTGCCTCGTCGAGATCCGGAAGGGCACGGACAAGGGGCGCATCTGGGCGCAGGGCACGGCGCGCGTGGGCGAGCACTACAAGGTCCGCCGCGTGCCCGTCATCAAGAAGCAGGCCATCAGCGCCTATGATCCGCGCGTGGTCGAGGCCACCGGCATCTCCATGATGGCCACCGCGCAGGGCGCCGATCACACCGCGGGCAACCTGCCCCGCCTCAAGACGCGCGAGATGGACCTGGAGTCGCTGGTGAGCCAGAGCCTGGCCCACCAGGCGCGCGTGGCCGCCAACGACTCCCTCGGCCTCTGCATCTTCGGCATGAGCGTCACCAACCCGAACACCGAGTGGCTGGCCAATGCCATCAACGCCGCGCACGGCACTTCGCTGACCGCGGACTTCTTCGAATCCCTCGGCCGCGACGCGCTCCGGTTCGAGAAGGAGTTCAATGTGCGGGCGGGCTTCACCGAGAAGGACGACGAGCTGCCCGCGTTCTTCTACGAGGAGGCGCTGCCCCCCACGAATCACGTGGCGCGCTTCCACGCCGCCGACGTGCACGGGATGTACGAACGCCTGCCCGCCTAGGGCCGGCCGAGGAGCAGCGCATGCTGACGGCCATGTGGATGGCGGCGGCGCTGGCGCCGTCGCTGCCTACGTGCGCTGGAGCTGAAACGCCCGCCTCGCACGGGGGTCGCCGCGTCAGCCTGCCAGCGCTACCTCGCAGATCCGCACCCGGCCCTCGCGGGCCAGCATGGCGAGAAATGCCGTCGCGGTCCCTTCGGAGAGGCCGAGCTCCTCACACAGCTCACCCAGAGCCACCGGCCCATGCTGCTCTCTGAGGCATTCGAGAATCTCGCCGTCCGTGGCCCCCCACCAATCCGCAGGATCGAACTCATCGACACGCTTGCCAGTCGGGCATTCCTCGATCATGGCTTTCCCCCCACGAACGGCAAGTTCCTCCCCTGCCGAGAAGAGCTGCAAGCCAGGTGCCGCCGTCGCGAGCGAAGAGAACGGCGAGGGATCGCGAGCTTAGCCGGGGCACCCTCCGCGGGATCGGTGCCATGGCGCAGCGTGGACGCCGCAGGTGGGGACGCCGCGCCTCACTGACGACGCGTGACCGGATGGCCGTATTGCCCAGGAAATTGATGCATCTTGCTCATTGCGCCGGATCATGTCCTCGTGTTAGATGTGCGTAACGGAGACCATCGAGGCTGGGTCGTGCGATGGCCGCCGCGGGAGGGACGCCGTACTAAGGTCCCGACTCTTGCCGGGACGCGAGCAGGCCACGAGCCTGCCGCACACGTGCCCGGTGGCTGGCGAAAGCCCAGTCCACCGGGCACTCTCCTTTTCCGTCAGTTGCCGGCCTTCACCTCGGCAAAGACCTGCTTCGCGGTGAGGAAGGCCTCGCGGACGAGGGGGGCACCCACGTAACCTGACAGATGCAGGAGGACTTCCGTCAGCTCGTCCTCGGTCCAGCCCTGGCGCAGCGCCATGCGCAGGTGAATGGCCAGCTCGGGCTCCTGCCCCGTCGCGGCATCTGACACCACGCAGACGAGGGTGCGTGTCTTGAGATCGAGGCCGGGCCGGGTCCACAGGGTGCCGAACACCGTCTCCGTCACCACGTCGATGAACTTCTTGGTGGTGGGATCGTTGTAGTTCTGCCTGTTGGCCTTCTCCACATAGGCATCGCCCAAGAGCTTGCGGCGCATCTCGCTTCCCTTCCGGTACGTCTCCGATTCGGCCATTGATCGGTCTCCTTGGGGGGTCAGTCGATGGGCACGAAGATGCAGTGGCGCAGCTTGCCGTCGATGGCCTTGGAGAGATGGCCCTTGCCCCACGTGTCCTCCACGAGCACGACCTCGCCCGCCGTGATCCGCCGGCTTTCCCCGTCGCTCGCCGTGAGCTGGACGCCCGCGTCGAGGTTGATGATGTACTGGCGTCGCGGCGCGGGATGCCAGTCGAGATCGTAGTCGGGCGGCACCTCGCGGAAGATGATGCCGGTGGCCGCCTGCCGCGCGGACACCCGGCCTGAGGGCGTGGGCGCCTCGAACTCCACGTCGACGTCCTGGAAATGGGACTCGCCTTTCTCGTCCACGTAGAGCCGGATGATCTTCATCGCGCTCCTTCCGCTGCGTATCCCTGCCGGTGAAAGTAGTTGGCGTTGTAGAACTCGAGCACGAGATCGCGGTACACCGCGGGCGGATAGCGCGGCGGATTGTCCGCCCCCGTGCAGCTCGGCAGGCACTCGATCACCGAGTCCGGGTTCGGACTGTAGAAAAATGCGATCGAGTAGCGGTCGGTTCCCGAGTCGTTCAGCACGCCGTGGGGAGTGGAGAGAAATCGGTCGTTGGACCAGCGGGCGAGCCACTCGCCGCTCGGCAGCCGCACGGCCAGGCCGGGCACGTCCATCCGCGCGAGGATGGTGATGAAGGAGTTGTCGGTGTGCGGCCCCTGGCCGAACTGCTCGGGATCGTCCGACTCCTGGGGCGGATAGTGGAGGAAGCGGAGGTTCACGTGGGCTTCGTGGTCGAAGAACGGACGGAAATGATCGAGGGGCAGATCGAGGGCGCGCGCGAGCACGGGGAGCATGCGTGCGCCCACGCCCTCGAGGGTCTCGAAGTAGGTGAGCATGGCCCCGCGCATCCGCTCGTGACCCTCCGGCCACTGGTTGCGCCCACGCAGGGGCGTCCCCGCCACCACCGCGGGATGGTCGGCGCCTCGCTCGTGACTGATGAAGAAGCTCTCGTTGTAGTTGGGGCGGGTGGCTTTGTGCACGGTGGAGGCGCGCTGCATGCTCTGGTTGGGGGCGAGATAGCCGATATTGTTCTCGTTGAGCTTGAGCCGCATCTTCTCGTCGAGGGGCATGGCGTGGAACTCGCGGGAGGCCGCGAAGGCGGCCTCGATGATCTCCGCGGGAACTCCATGCCCGTCCAGGTAGAAGAAGCCGACGTTCTCGCTCGCGTGCCGGACGTCTCGGGCCACGGCCTCGAGGCCTTCGGGGTCGCCACGAAACGCGCGGGAGAAGTCGATGACCGGGATGGAGCGGGTCGCCTCCTCGAGGCTTCTCACGGCCATGGCCTTGAAGATGTTCATGGGACCCAGCGCCTGCTCCGCCTCGGCGCGGAACTGGGTGGCCGGTGCCGAGGCCGCTTCCGCGGTGAGCTTCGGATAGTACCGGTTGAAGGTTTCGAGAATCTCGTCCACGGGAACATCGGTGGCGGATCCCCGGTCGCGAATGTATTCCATGTGGCGGC
>WNGB01010082.1_pt2 | contig 13164 bp, 13 predicted proteins | sample 5400681 | NCBI WGS metagenome assembly WNGB01 (sample SAMN13153367, study PRJNA577476) | soil metagenome | isolation source: 115 cm soil or saprolite under grassland replicate 2 | place: USA:California | collected 2016-06-15 | reverse complement strand
CTATTGAGCGGCCGGTCGGCTTCGCCCCCGGCCGACTCCGAAATCGACCCAGGCGCGATGATGGTGGGAGAGCCTTCGGCGATAGGCTTGCCCGCGCGTGCGGGCAGCCAGCGCGAGCCGGCGGCCCCACCCGCTCGACCTCTCACGTCGTCGTTGCCTCTGCTCGCAGCCGGGGCACCCCCTGCCATGGTCGCGAACGTGCCCCGGATCGTGCTCGGCTCGCCGACCGTATCGGGCGGGATTCTGCCGGCGATCGATCGCCCGCTCGGTCGCCTCAAAGCCGGCATCCTCGCGTGTTACGCGCGCTCGCTCGACGAGCATCCGCCGGAACGCTCGGCGATCTCGCTGCGTCTGGCCGTCAGCACCAATGGGAGCGTGAGATCGGTCACCGCCGAGCGCGTCTCGGCGCTCGATCCCGCCGTCGTGGAGTGCATCGTGCGACGCGCCGAGGTGGCTACGTTTCCCGCGCCGGTGGGAGAGCCGGCCGAAATTCTCTTGCCGATGACGCTGCACCCGACCACCGTTCGGCGATCCGAGCCGCCCTGAACAGGTCACCGCGGGTGCGCTTCGGACGCCACGAGAGGCCGCAGCTCCACCAAGGCCTTGCCATCATGAACGATGCCGAGCTCCTCCGCGGCGCGCCGCGATAAGTCGATCACGCGATTGCCGCCGCCATAGGGGCCACGATCATTGATGCGGACGACGACGCTTCGGCCATCGCTTCGGCGGACCTCCACCATCGTCCCGAAGGGAAGCTGACGATGCGCCGCCGTCAGCAACTGCGGATCGTACCTTTCGCCGCTGGCCGTGCGCCGACCGGTGAAGCGTTTGGCATAGAACGTCGCGAACCCGGTTTGGCGGGCGGGCTCGGGGATCGCTGCCGGCGCCGGCGTAGGGGGAGGCGAGGCAGGCACCAGCGGCGCGGGTCTACGCTCGCCGACACAGCTCGAGACCACGAATACGGCGACAGCGAAAGCGTTGTTGATGTCCGGCCGCAAACGCACCGTTCCCGAGCCTACCACGAGCCTCTGCGGCACAATGCGCGCCGAGAACTTCGGGGATCGAGAAGGCTCCGACTAAGCTCACATCTTGTCGCGTGGGCACGGCGTTCGGCCGAGCTTCCCGAACGCCACGCCCTCTCCCTCACGATGCGCACCTTTCTCTCCCGTACAGCAGCCCTCGTTCTCGTTTCTTCGATGAGCTGCTCCAAAGTCAGACGGGGCAACTCGTCCGAGCTGGCCGCGCCCTCCGACGCGGCAGCGTCGGGCCTGAAAGTGGGCGACCGGATCGTGGTGGAGAGCACGACCGCAACGTTCGTCGAGGGCACCGTGATCGCCATCTCGCGCGACCGCGCGCGCGTGCAACTGGCGTCAAGCGGAGAGGTGCTCGAACAACTTTTGTCGGACATTTATGTGCCTTCGTCGAACGATGTCCCCCCCTCCTTGCCGGTCACGGCTCAGCCTGCCGCAGCCGATGCGAGACCGCAAGGTGACCCCCACCCCTTGCGTGCAGGGAGTTTTGCCGTTTGCCATATGCCCGACTCCCGTTGGCGGGGATGCCGAATCGAGAGCCTGAGCACACCGTCCACCTCCTCGGTACGCGTCATCGACGATGACGCCGCGACGGCCGAGTTGCCGTGGCACGAGATTCTCGCCCCGACGCCGGTCACCGAGCTCAACGTGCGGCAACGCTTCGATCGCAATGCCAAGAGGCGCATGTTTCGCGAAGGTGCGAAGCTCGCCGGTCGGCCGCGGGTCCCGAGCAATTGGCGCCCGGAGTTCAACCAGCGCGTCATCGCCGAGCGAGACGGCGCTTGGGTGGGGGCACAGGTGAAAGGCGTCCGTAATGGTGCCGTTCGCCTCCAGTGGGATTCCGACCATCGCGTCTCGGATGCGGCTCCCAACGAAGTGGCTCCCGAGCCTCCCATCGACTTCGCACCAACGGTCGGCACCTACGTTCTCACGCGGCCCTCCGCCGGTGCGCACACCTGGTCGGTGATGCGTGTGGAAGCCGCCGGAGCCATGAACCTGACCCTGTCCGACGAATTCGGCGATCGGCGCGAAGTGGCAACCCGCGATGTCGTACCGCTCGACCGCGGCCGCCACTGAGGTAGCCCGATCACGGTGGGGCAACGGGCGCGAGTCGCATCACGACCAACGCGTCCGCTTTGCCGGCAGCCAGGCGGACCTCCCCCCGGATGCTGCGAGCGCGGCCTACGGCGCAGATGCGAGTCACGGCAAGCAGCCGCCCCCTCGCGAGCGCGAATTCCTCGCCGCTTTGCCGGTCGAGCAAACGAAGATCGACTCCCGTCCCTCCTGCGTCGAGAGCCGCGACGACATCACCGCAGCGGCCGTCGGCGAGCTCGACGTCCACGGTTTTGAACGAGCTTGGTTCCAGGGACACTATCTTGATGTCAGCCGCAACGCCCGCCGTCGCGAGCTCAGAACGGTTGTTGAGGGCGGACAGGACCCGTCCGGCGGCCACCGGGTGCGCGATCAGGGCGGCGTGGGCGTTCCGCTCGCGGCGCACCTCGACGGCGAAGGGACCCGCTCGGCTGAGCGCCTCGAGATCGATCCTGCCACGGCCCGCTTTGCCGCAGGCGAAGAGGGTGGGGCCGTCGCCGGCCGTGGCGTTCGCGAGCAAGTTGTTGGACGCATCCCAGACATCCGCGACGATGCCGACCAGAGGCCGCCCGCCGATCACGTCGATACGGACGCATCCATCGGGCAGGCTCAGGGCGTAGCTGAGACGTCGGCCGACTTCGGCGTTACCAGTCGCGACCGTCGCGGCATCCGCATAGCCGAGGGCACGCAACGGCTTCGAGCGCTGCCCACGCTCGCTCGATAGATCCGAGGTCGGCGCGACGCGATAAACGTGGATCGGACCCGCTATCTGCCGCTCGGCGCCGACTGCGCTTCGCGCCAGAATGACGGCGCAGAGCCCCTGGCCTGCGTGCGGCCTGAGTTCGATCGCGACGGGCGTCTGTACCGGCGAGCAGACCACGGCCGTGCGGTCGCGCCCCATCGCCGGGGCGCGCACGAGCACCCGGTCGTCGCCATCCATGATCGACACATCGAGCTGCGCGAACTCCTCGCTCGGAATCACATACACATCCAGGCACCGCCCGGCATCGAGCAACGCAGAAAGCCGGGTCGGCGCACGGGCGTCGGCCTGAACCGCGACCCGCCGGGTTTCCTCCCAGTGAGCTCCGATGATCCGCCGGTGCTGACTGACTTTCTCCTCGAGCCCGGGCCAAGCTTCGATTCGGCCGAGCTCCTCGCCGGGGCGCCCCCGCGCCCCCAGCGCTTTGCCGACTTGTGCTGCCGTACTCGGCGCAAGGGCGTGCACCCCGACGGCGACGATACCTCGCCCCGCGACGATGCGCGCGACGAAGTAAGCGCGCGTCGGATGCGGCGGACAGATCACCACCGCCGGTTGCGGATCGGCCGCCTCGTCGGCGGCGAGAATGGTGCCGTCGTCGCCGTATGCGTAAAGGTCGAGGTCCTCGATGCCTTGCGATCCGCGCGCATAGGCGAGGACGCACTGTTCGCTCGGAATCGCTACGAACCCTCCGATTCGGTCGCCGTCCCCACCGACGTCGGCCACCGCGACCTTGAGAGGTCCCGCGCCGAGCGACATGGCCAGCTCGGCGTCGTGGGCCAGCCACTTGCTGCCATCCAGGCGGTCGGTCAGAACGGTGAGCTCCCGCGGGTTGGGCGGGGCACTGCGGCCTGATGGTGATGGCCCTCGGCCCTGCCGGCATGCGGCGAGCGCCAGGAGGGTGATGACCACGAGCCCGTTCTTCATCGTCCCTCGTCGAACGGACGGCGGCCGAGCTGCCACACCTCGAGCACCCAAGCCACCGCGCTGCCTCGGACCTCGGCCTCGAGCCACGCCCGGTCGTCGCCCGCCGAGCAGAAGGCGACCGCTGCACCATCCGCGAGGCCGGCGTTGGAATCGAACGCAACCCGGGTATCGACTCGGGCCGTCAGAGTGATGCTCCTCGGTTCGCCGCGGATCGTGCCGATCGCGGCGACGTAGCAACTGCCCGGTTCGATCGGAATCGGCACCGATGTCACTCCCGCCACACCCAGTCGCTGCTCAATCGCGCGTTCGTCGATGGGGGGTACTTTGCGTCGCCAAAGTGCGGCCGATAGCCCGGCGCGTGCACGCGCGCCCCAGGTGGTGGGGACCCCCTTGGGCAGTGGGTAAACCGCGTCGAGCAGCATGACTGGCACCGCGCCCGGAGCCCCAGCGAAGAGCAGTTCGACTCCCATGGTCGCGCCTGCACAGACGTCGAGCCGCACGTCGGGAGCATCGCTGCGATCGCGCGCGACCAGGCGCTCGGTGGTCGTTTCTCGCAGCTCTGCGTCGAGGTCCACGGGGCGCTTGCCGAGCAGCTCCGCGAACATTTCGATCCGGTGGCATCCTTCCTCGAGGCGGAGGGCCTCCCGACCACTGCCGTCGCGCTCGGCGGCGAGCGTCTGCACCCGTACGCCGCTGGCCCCCGACGTTTTGGCCCTCTGTTCTGCTTGGCGAGCACGCCCCGTGAGGGGCTCGAGGCCGCTGCGCGGCCCCGGATCGGCGAGCGGAGCTATCGGCCCGCTCGCCCGCTGCGGAAGGGATTCGGCAATCGCGGGGGCCGAACGTGCGCCGACCGCTACGACCGTCTCCAGCGCGGAGCGCGCCACGCGAAGCTCGATGACCACGCGCTCCAATGCCTCTCGGGAGGCGCCGCACTGCGCCAGCAAAACGGCGCCGGCGATGCTTCGTTCGATGTGTCCCCTCGCCGCCTGGTGCTTGGGGGTGGCGAAAGGTTCGACCCTCACCGCAAAGTCGGTCGAACGCCCGGTGAGAAAGGCGACGGTCGTGCACCCCGGCTTCACGTCGAGCGCGCTGGCCGGAACGCGCAGTGGACGCGGGCGCCCGTGCTCGAGAAACATGGGTGGCAGGCGTGTCACCTCGAGCCCCGCCTCGCGCCAGCGGCGCGCGAGCTCCTCCGCGTCGGCGTCGATATCCGCGCGCGCGGCCTTTTCGTGCGACAGAAGCGCGAGGCCGACCAAAATCCACCAGGCACGGCGCCGCTTTCGCGGTGCCTCCCGAACCGATTTCGAGTCGACTGTCAACGTGGAGCGTCCTCGAGGGGTCTGGCTCTTCGATCCGGAATTCGAGTAATTCTAACTACTCTTCATCGAGTCGATGAGGATCTGCGCGACTTCGGGGCGGCTGAATTCCGGTGGCGGGAGTTGCCCGGCGCGCAAGAGATCGCGCACCTTGGTTCCGGAGAGCGACACCTGCGTGCTCGCGTCGCCAGGAGCCGTCTTCGCCGTTCCCATTCCGCCCACCACCGTCGAGTAAAATGCGTTCTCGAAGTTCAAGGGCGTGATACCGAGCTCGCTGGGCGAGAACTGCGCGAAGATCTTCTGCGCGTCGTAGGTGCCATAGTAATTGCCGACGCCGGCGTGGTCGCGGCCGACGATGAAATGCGAACAACCATAATTCTTCCGCGCCATCGCGTGGAAGATGGCTTCGCGTGGACCTCCGTAGCGCATGGCCGCCGGATACACCGACAAGAGGACGCGGTCCTTGGGATAGTAGTTCTCGAGCAGCACCTCGTAGCACTTCATGCGAACGACCGCGGGAATGTCGTCGCTCTTGGTGGCTCCCACCAGGGGATGGATCATGAGCCCATCGCAAATCTCGAGGGCACACTTGGTGATGTACTCGTGCGCCCGGTGGATCGGATTTCGGGTCTGGAATCCGGCGACGGTCGCGAACCCGCGGCTTTGAAAGAGCTCGCGGGTCTGGGCGGGGTCGCGGTGATAGGCCGGGAATTCCGGCGAAAACGGCCGCTCCAGAACGCGAATCTCTCCGCCGATGTACACATCGCCCGAGCTCTTCAGATACGCCACGCCGGGGTGCTTGTCCTCGGTCGTCCGATAGACCTCCCGCGCTTCGAGCTCCTTGTCCGGCACGAACTTGTCGCTCACCTCGAGAACCGCGACATTTCGGCCATCCGGCATTCGCAGCGCAACCTCGGCACCCACCCGGATCGATTCGGCCAGTTGATGCGAGACGGCGAGCGTGATCGGAACCGACCATACGAGCCCGTTCTCGAGGCGCATCTCGCGCACGACCCGCAAGTAATCCTTGGAGGTCATGAATCCCTTGAGCGGTGAGAAGGCTCCCACCGCGATGTTCTCGACGTCGGCCGCGCCGCGTTCGTCGAGCGTGATCGCGCTGAGCGTCTTGGCGCGCTCGGCGAGCTGCTCCTTTGCCGCGCCGTGGGCCCAACGGTCGATGAGCTCGCCGCCGTGCGGCGCCACCAGTCGCTTCGCAACGGTCTGCGCTTCGCGCGACGTCACGGCGTGGTGGATGTAGTCGAGCTCTTCGAGCTTGGCGATGATCTTGGCCAAGCTCTGCTCTTTGGTTTCTTGGTCGGTCTGCACGATCACCTCGGGTTTTTCCGGTGCTTCGTAGGGATCGTCGACGCCGGTGAAGTTCTTGATTTCACCAGCCAGTGCCTTCTTGTAGAGACCTTTCGCGTCGCGCGCCGATAGAGCCTCGATGGGGCACGAACAGTACACCTCGCAGAATCGCCCGCCCGCGGCCCGCCGCTGCTCGGCCCGGATCTCGCGATAGGGACTGATCGCCGCCGTGATCGCGCAGGCCCCCGAACGGGCGATGAGCTTGGCTACGAACCCGATACGGCGAATGTTGGTGTCGCGATCCTCTTTGGAGAACCCCAGGCCCTTGGACAAGTGCATGCGCACTTCGTCGCCATCGAGCGTTTCGACGTGAACGCCTCGCCGGGCGATCTCGCCCGCCAGCATCGCCGCCAACGTCGACTTGCCGGAACCCGACAACCCCGTGAACCAAACAACGAAACCACTATGCGACATTTCTCATGATCCTTTCAAAGCAACCTAACCAACACTGAGATTCTTCACATGAAGAACATTCACTCTGCAGCTCCTTGCGAGGAGGTGATCTCCATGGGTGCCTCGACGAATTTTTCGGAGGCGGGGTCCCACGCGAAGAGTTTGTGGTCGTCGACCACGCCCTTGCGGACGCTGGTCACCAGGTAAAGCAGGCCGTCATACGAAGGCTTGTCGCCGCCCATGGTGGCGGCGGCGGCGTCGGTCTCGCTGAAGTAGGCGCCGACGTCGAGATGCGAATGGTAGAGAATGCGCACGGGGCGTCCGTTGGTTTTGCCGGCCGCAACGGCCTTCTCGAACTTGAGGGGATCCAGCAAGAAGTACGTGCGACCGGTGCGCGGGTAGGTCTCCGGATCGAGTGCGTGGTAGCGGTTGGCGAGATTGACGAGCGGCACCGCGTCGTCGCAGAGGAGGGGGTCTTCGTCGGGCCCAGTCACGTAGCCGCACGCCTCTTCGTCTTTGGCGTAGCTCTGGCGCGCGTGTTCGGCGATCTGGTCCATGGTCTCTCGGGCAATGCGCACCGGTTTCGGGGTCACCACGTGTACCTCTTTTCCCACTTCATGGGGGCAAAGTAACGATCGCCGCGGTCGCACACGACCGTCACCACGCATCCGCCGCCCTGCTCGCGATGCAGCTGGTCGGCGATCTTGAGGGCGGCGAATACGTTCGCCCCCGACGAATGCCCGACGTGAAGCCCTTCTTCGCGCGCCAGACGGTCGGCCATGTTCCATCCGTCTTCGGTGCCGACCCACATCGTCTCGTCGGGCACCGCGCCGTCGTAGATCGCCGGCACGAGCGAGCTCGGCAGGTGCTTCAAGCCTTCCAGCCCATGCAGCGCGTCATCGGGTTGGACGGCCACGCAGCGAATCGGGCGGGTGTGCTCCTTCAGCCGTCGCGACGTTCCCATCATGGTTCCGGTCGTTCCGAGCCCGGTCACGAAATGGGTGATGCGATCGCCCAGCGCATCGAGGATCTCTCGCCCGGTGCCGAGAAAGTGCGCCTTGGGATTCGAGGGATTGGCGTATTGGTTCGGGTAAAAGTAGCGCGATGCATTTTTCGCCGCGAGCTCGTGCACGAGTCGAATGGCGCCGTCCGAGCCTTCCATCGGGTCGCTGTAGATGATCTTCGCACCGAAAGCCTGGACGATGTCCTTGCGCGCCTTGGTGACGTTCGACGGCATCACGAGCTCGACCGGGTATCCGAGAGCGGCACCGAAAAGAGCATAGGCGACGCCGGTGTTGCCGCTCGTCGAGTCGATGAGCGTCTTGCCGGTGGTCAGCCGTCCATCTTCGATGGCGTCGAGCATCATCCGAAGCGCAGGGCGGTCTTTCACCGAACCGCCCGGGTTGGCAAACTCGAGCTTGGCGTAGACCTCGACACTCGGCGCGCTTTGACCCACGCGCTCCAGCCGGAGCAGCGGGGTTTGGCCGACCTGGTCGGTGACCGAGCGCAACAGCCGACTTCGGACTAGCGAATGTCTCATCGATCGTTGGTGGAATCGTCAGACGAAAGCGCGGCGCGCAGAGACGACAAAGCCGCGCGCGAGCCGGCCACGACGGCGCGGGCCGCGGCATTCTCGACGAACGTGGGCGCGAGACGACTTTCGTCGATCGCACCGGCGACGACGCGGCTGATTCCGGCGCGACCGGCGTAGGCCACGGCGATCTCGTGGCAGAGTCCCTCGCCGGCCAACGCGGCGGTCGCTCGCTCGAGACGCACCTGTCCCCGTTCGCCGATCTCGGCAACCAGCATCTGCCGAACGAAACGGCGCCGATCATTCACGGCGAGCTGCCCCCCGCAATGGCCGGCACGATCGATACCGCGTCGCCCGCCTTGAGCTCGGTCTTCAGTCCATCGAGAAAGCGAATGTCTTCTTCGCCGATATAAATGTTCACGAAGCGCCGCACCCCCTTGTTGTCGAGAAGCCGATCGCGGATGCCTGGGTGTTTTTGTTCGAGGTTCTCGATGAGCTCGGCCACGGTGCGTCCGTCGGCGGTCACTTCATCCTGCCCTCCGGTCAGTGTGCGAAGCGGGGTGGGAATCCGAACGATGGTGCTCATGCTTGTCTCTTCTCCTTATCAGGCGGCGCAGGTCGCGCCGGTGTATCGGGTCTCTACGAGGTCGAAGATGACGGGCTTGCTGCCGCAGAGCGGGCAGCTCGGGCGGACGGCAACCTCGACGAGACGAAGCTCGTCGGTCCGGCCGTCGAACGTGGCGACACGGCCATGCAAGCGCGCGCGTCCCTGCGCGGCGAGCAGCGCCATTTCGGCGGCGATCCCACCGATGACGCCGCACACCGGGCCTACGATTCCCGCCGTCGCGCAGTCCGGCGCCGGGCCCGGCAGGTCTTCGAAAAGGCAGCGATAGCAGGGGGCGCCGTCGGGCCCCGCGCAAAGAGCGGTCCCCGTCCAGCGGACGGCGGCTGCGTGCACCACCGGGATTTTTTCGAGATGACACGCGTCCGCCAAGAGAAAGCGGCTCGGAAAATTGTCGGTGGCGTCGACCACCGCGTGCGCACCTCGGATCAGCTCTCGCGCGCCAGCGGGCAAGGCGCGCCCTTCGAACGCCCGCGCGCGTAGCGTGTCGCGGCGGCGCTCCAGCGAACGGCGCGCAGCCTCGGGCTTGCTCGCCCCGACGTCGCCGTCATCAAAGAGCAGCTGGCGGTGCAAGTTCTCGATTTCGACCCGATCGTCGTCCACCAGCAAGAGCTCGCCAACTCCGGCTTCGGCGAGCGCGATCGCGCACGGCGCGCCGACGCCGCCCGTCCCGACGAGCACGATGCGGCAATCGCAAAGCGGACGATCAGGCAAAGTATTCATCGAGGCTGAAGTAGCGCTCCCCGGTGTCGGGGAGCAGGGTCACCACGTTCTTCTGCGGGCCGAGATCGCGCGCTACGTCGAGCGCGACGTGCACCGCCGCCCCCGCACTGATTCCCACCAGGAGCCCTTCGGCGCGGGCGAGTGCCACCTTGGTGGCGTACGCGTCGGAGTCGCTCACCGTCCGAATTTCGTGGACGAGCTCCCGCGCGAAGTTCTTCGGTACGAAGCCGGCGCCGAGCCCCTGGATCTTGGTGGGACCGCGTGGGCCGCCGGAAAGCGTGGGGCAGCTCGCCGGTTCCACGGCGATGATGCGCGCTTCGCGCCTCTCGTGCCGCAGGGCCGCCGCCACGCCACTGATGGTCCCGCCAGTCCCCACGCCGGCAACGAAGGCGTCGATCGAGCGATCCTTCATGGCGTGGAGAATCTCGCGTGCCGTCGTTTCTCGATGCGCCTCGGGGTTGTGGGGATTGTCGAATTGCGAGGGGCAGAACGCGTGGGGAAGCGCGGCCGCGATTTCACCCGCCTTGGCCACGGCCCCTTCCATCTGGAGCTCGTCCGGGGTGAGCACGACCTCGGCACCGAACGCTTCGAGCAGCTGGCGCCGTTCGAGACTCATGCTTTCTGGCATCGTGAGGATGCATCGATAACCCTTGACCGTGCAGATGAGTGACAGCGCGATGCCGGTATTGCCGCTGGTCGGCTCGACGACGACCGTTCCCTCACGAAGTCGTCCGTCGTGCTCGGCGGCCTCCATGATGGCGAGGCAGATCCGATCCTTGACCGACCCTCCCGGGTTCACGACGTCGGCCTTGGCGAACAGCTGCGCTCGCGGCACATCACTGGAAAGGCGGCGGATCTCGAGAAGCGGCGTATCGCCGACAAGGTCGAGAATGCTGCCGTACACGAGCGGGTGAGCGGGTAGAGCAGGCAAAGGCGTGGACATGCGGGACCTGTTCAGATCACGTAGACGTAGCGTTCGCGGTTCTTACGTAGTCCGAGCTCGTCGCCACGGCGACACATATCGGCAATCGTGACATCGTCGAAACAGCCCTCGATACGCCGCGAAACTTCGTGGAAGATCACCTCCGTTACGTCTTTGCCGTTGGTGGCCGGATGGGGTGACTGCTCCGCGCGCCCGGTGATGGCAATGGGGCCCTCCAGCGCCCGGACGACGTCGCCGAGACGAATCTCGCCGGCCGGGCGGGCGAGGTGATAACCGCCGCGGGGGCCACGTTTGGCGCCCACCAGCCCCGCTCGCTTCAAATCCTGGAAGATCTGCTCGAGAAAGCGCGCCGGTATGGCTTCGCGCGCCGCGATGTCCTTGATTTGCGTGGGTTGGCCATCGTTGTGAAACGCGATATCGAACAAGGCGCGCACGCCGTAACGGCCCTTGTTCGAGAGTTTCACGGGGGTGATTTAGATTGTCACATCGGGTATGTCAAGAACCGGTGCCGATCCAACGCAAACTACGGCGAGGCCGTCGGAATCACCCCGATATTACGAAACCAGCCGCGACGCCCTGGCCAGCCTCGCTCCGCAACACCGAGAAATCCGCTGTTCGGTCAGTTTAGGTGGGTTATGGCCGCTCCGACGATCGATCTGGTAGCGCAAATCTGCGGCCGTAGTGCCAGGGCGCTTCGCCCGGCCTCGAGACCCGGCTTCGCGGCGTGGTAGCTTGCGTTCGGTATGCACGGAAGTCCCGACGCGAGGGCCCTTCACGCGGCCTATCCGGCGATTGATCTGCACGCCGACACCCTGATGTGGTCGCGCTGGATTGGCTACGACCTCGGCGTCCGGCACGAACCCTTTTTTCCTAGGGGTGCTTATTTCGGTCACGTCGATTTGCCCCGGCTTTCAGAAGGGGGCATCGGAGCCCAGTTCTTCGGGCTTGTTTCCCTTCCGATTGCGTCGCGAGGGAACGGCCGGGCGATCGACGAGCAAATCGATCTTCTGGACGCGCAGATCACCCGCGACCCCCGCCGTCTGCGCAAAGTGCGCTCCGCGGACGAGGTCGAAGCGGCTCGACGGGACGGGATCACCGGGGCGCTGCTCGGAATCGAGGGGGCCCATGCGCTGGAAGGGAACCTCGATCGTCTGGATCACTTCGCCCGTCGCGGCGTGCGGTACCTAGGGCTCTTGCATTTCAATGCCAACGAGGCCGGCTATCCCGCCTATGGCATGGGACGACGGGACACCGATGGGCTGTCGCGCTGGGGCAAGCAGCTCCTCGAGCGCTGCGAGGCGGGCTCGGTGATCGTCGATCTCGCTCACATCAACCGCCGGGGATTTCTCGAAGCCTGCGCGATGGCCAAGCGGCCGCTCATCGTTTCGCACACGGGCGTCTCGGAAGCCTTCTCGCACTGGCGCAATATCGACGACGAGCAGCTGCGGGCGGTGGCGAAAAAGGGGGGCGTGGTCGGCATCATTTTCTGCCCTCGGTTTCTCGGAGGGGCTGGGATCGACGCGGTGGTCCGCCACCTGCGTCACGTCATCGATGCGGCGGGGGAAGACACGGCCGCGATTGGGTCCGACTGGGACGGCCTCATCGTGCCCACGCCAGACCTGCGCGACGCCGCCCGTTTACCTCTGTTGACCGACGCCCTGCTGCGAGCGGGGTTTGGGGAGTCCACGATCGCCAAGGTCCTGCGGCTCAACATGTTGCGCGTGCTTCGCGACTGCCCTTGACCGCCGAAATGATGCGCCGGCGGCGTGCGTGGCTTTTCTGGGGCGTGGCCGGACTGGCGATCCTCGCGTTCGTTCCGCGAAGCTACCGTACCGTCGCGCTGATCGGTGATTCGGCCGAGCTGGTGACCGCCGCCGCGCTATGGGGCGTTCCGCATCCGCCGGGGTACGCTCTGTTCACGCTGCTCGGGCACATTTTTGCGCGCCTGCCCTGGTTCGAGCTCCCGTTTCGCGTGCATTTGACGAGCGCCATTTTCCACGCCGTCGCCGCGGGCATCGTGGCCTGCACGATCGACATCGTAACGGGCTCCCTCGCGGGCGCGATCGCGGGGGCTGCCGCCCTGATTCTCGGGCGCGCGTTCTTGCTCGGCTCCCTCTACGCGGAAGTCTTCCCGTTGAACGACCTCTTCTTCGCGTGGCTACTCTTTCTCGGGATACGAATCGCGGGTGGACCGAAGGCCGCGCCGAGTCATGGAGCCGCAGGTCCGGGGACCGCTGTCGCGCTCGGCTTTTCGCTGGCGCACCATCCGATGATCGTTCTGGGTTTGCCTGCGGTGGCGATTCTGGTGGGTCCCTCCCTGGCGCGCGAAGTGCGTGCTCGGCCGGGGAGGGCAGGGGGGCTCGCCGCGCTCGCACTGGCAATCGTCGCGACGTTCTGCGCTCTCTTGCCGATCGCAGCTTCGCGCGATCCGCTCCTTTCCTGGGGCGACGTGCACGACTTGCGA
>WNGB01010081.1_pt1 | contig 13164 bp, 11 predicted proteins | sample 5400681 | NCBI WGS metagenome assembly WNGB01 (sample SAMN13153367, study PRJNA577476) | soil metagenome | isolation source: 115 cm soil or saprolite under grassland replicate 2 | place: USA:California | collected 2016-06-15 | reverse complement strand
GTTTTCTCGTACCCCAGGATGTCGTAGAGCGCGTCGTAGAGAGGACGCAGGTACGGGTTGACCTTCTCCACCATGTCGCCCGGCAGAAATCCCAGGCGCTCCCCCGCTTCCACCGCCGGCCGGGCGAGCACGATTCGCTTGACCTTCTTTTCCAGGAGCGCCGCCGCCGCCATGGCCACCGCCAGGTACGTCTTCCCCGTTCCCGCTGGACCGATCGCGAAGACGAGGTCGTGGCGGTCGATGGTCTGCACATAGAGGCGCTGCTTGATGTTGCGGGCCGTCACCGTGGACTTGAGCGAAGGTCCGAACGGGCTTTCCATGAAGAACTCGACGAGCGAGGCACCGGGATCCTCCTTGACGACCCGGATGCCCGTCGCGACGTCGCTCGCCTTCAGGGGATATCCGAGCGCCAGCAGCTCGGAGAAGTCCGAGAGCAGACGCCGGACGGCTTCTTCGCCGGCCCCGGAGCCGAGGATGGAGATCTCGTTGCCCCGAGCGGCCAGCCGGACGCCAAAGGCCTCTTCGATGGCGCGGAGATTCTCGTCGGCGATCCCAAAAAGCGCGGTCAACCCCGTCTCGGGGAGGGTGACGGCCGATGTGGTTTCAGGAATCTTGGTCGCTCCTCACTGAGGAAAAGGGGCCAGGCAAAGTCCAAAGTCCAAAGTAGCGAAACCCCTCTTCCACTCGATAAACGCTACCACGTCGGAGGAGAGAGCAAGAGGCGGGCCCGGTGGTCCCGAGGCCCGCCCCGAAAAACATCTCCATTGGGATCAGAGGGATGGCTGGGAATGGCCGGCGTTTCAACTGCCGGTTTTCGACCATCAGTTCCCGTTGGCCAGGGCCTTGGCAACCTCTTCCAGGCCGTTCTCCACGGCATCCCGAATCGTCGAGCCCTTGGCCTTGTGACGGATCTCCCCGACGATGTTCCCCTTGGAGTCCTTGGCGATGACCTCCAGACCCACGCCCGGATTCGCCATCCACCCGCCCCAGAAACGTCCGGCGCCGTGCGGTTCCCAGGCGTTGAAGACGTTCCCCTCGATGACGAGATCGCCGCCGCTCTTGACGACTTTGAAGCCCTGCTTATCCAGCCACTGCTCCATGTAGTCCTTGCCATCCCGGGCGGCGTCGCGCGCCTCTCGGCCACGGCCGTTTTCCTCAAATTCCTTGACCGTGACCGTCTTGAAGCTCTTCAGACCTCCGCTGGGGAAATAGACCCAATCGGCTTCCTTTCCCTTGGTGAGCTTGTCGTAGTCCTGCAGGTATTTCTGGGGCTCGTCCTTCTCTTTGGCGTCGTCGGAATCGAGGAAGTTCTTCTTGGCCGCTTCGGCCGGCCGGGCCGACAGGAGGAGGAAGGCCGCCAACGCGACGGCAAACAGGCGGGTCATGTGACGAACCATTATTGACTCTCCTTTTCGCGCGTCATTGTACTCGGGTCTCCGGTCCTTGGTCGCTGGTCGGGCCAGGACCTGAGACGGACTAGGGACTCAGGACTATCCTTTCACAGACGGCGTCGCCGGCGGCGGCGGTGGAAAGAGATCCGCCGATGTCGCGCGTGCAGCGGAACTCGCCGACGCAAGACTGAACGGCCTTCTCCACGGCATCGGCCTCTCGCCGCCTCCCCAGGTGATCGAGCATCACGGCCACCGTCAGGATCGCTCCGAAGGGATTCGCACGGCCGGTTCCGGCGTACTTGGGGGCTGAGCCGTGGACCGGCTCGAACATCGAGACTCTCCCGGGATGAATATTGCCCGAGGCCGCCATGCCGAGCCCTCCCTGCAGGGCCGCGGCCAGGTCCGTCACGATATCGCCGAACATATTGTTGGTCACGATCACGTCGAACTGCCGCGGGTCTTTCACGATCTGCATGCAGAGCGCGTCCACGAAGAGACTCGAGGACTCGAGGTCGGGATACTCCGAGGCCACTTCCGCGAAGGTCCGCTGCCACAGGTCCCCGACGTAGCGCATGGCGTTGGACTTGTCCGACATGACGACCTTTCGGCGCCCGCGGGCACGGGCAAAGTCGAAGGCGTGGCGGATGATCCGCTCCACCCCCTTGCGCGTCGAGAGATCTTCCTGGATCGCAACCTCATCGGGGGTCCCCTTCTTGAAGTTGCCGCCGGAGCCGACATACGCGCCTTCAGTGTTCTCCCGGAAAACGACGAAGTCGATGTCGCGCGCCCCGAAGCTCTTCAGAGGAGAGAGCCGGTCATCCAGGCAGCGGACGGGGCGGTAGTTGACATAGAGGTCGAGCTGGAAACGGGCACCCAGGAGGATGTCGGCCGCGTGCTTCATGTCGGGGACCCGGGGATCTCCGAACGCTCCCATGAGAATCGCGTCGTAGTTCCTGGAAAAGTCCTCGAAGCCGCCCGGAGGAACTGTCTCCCCTGTCTGCAGGTACTGGTCCGCACTCCACGGAAAGGACGTCAGCTCGAGCGCAATCAAACGGCGGCGGCAGACCTCCTCGAGCACCTTGACGGCCTCGCGAGTGACGTCCACGCCGATCCCGTCGCCGGGAACCACCGCGATTTTCATGGAGGCGCAATCTAGCACGCGAACAGTCTTACGGCTTAGAATCGCGCTATGACTTTCGCGGAGGCGGTGCGGGAAGTCCTCGCCGACGCGTGGAAGGCCCCGGAACGGCCGACGCCGGGCAACCTGGCGGAACGGATCTCGCGGGAGGCGGAGAGATACCTCGACCGCGTCCGCTTCGATTCGGCGCAGTACGTCCGTCACCCGGTCCTCCTCTGGGACGACTGGGAGGTCATGGTCATCGGCTGGGAGTCGGGGCAGTTCACTCCTATCCACGACCATCGGGGCGTGCTCGGAGGCATGGCCATGTTGTCGGGCTCCCTGCTCGAAGAGCGGTTCACGACGCCGGGACTCGTTCCGAGGCTCGCCGACTCTCGGATCCGTCCCGAGGGCGACCTCTGCGAGATCGGTCCCACGACGTTGCATCGCTTGATCCCGAAGACTCCCCGGGCCGTTTCTCTCCACATCTACCGGCCTCCTCTGCGCACGATGGGGATCTGGGACGAACGGGGAATGATCGAGATCCGCCCCTCGACCTTCGACGTGGGGGAAGAAGTCCTCGCGCGCGCCGCAGCGATGCCCGCCGGCGCTCGCTGTTAACCGCTGGCCAGGGTCCGAGGCCGGAAAGGAGGATCCTGTTCCTTCGGCTTGGAGGCCCTTACCTCTTTATCCCCAGGACGGCGGCCCAGTCGCCCCCCCATGGGTCCCGGACGCGCTCGACCACATGTTCCCCCGGCCGACAGGCGGCGCCGGACGGCACGATGCGAAAACTCCTCTTGCGGTCGCCGGAGCCGGGAGACGGCAGCCGGCTCGAGAGACGGAGATCTTCCGGATCGAGACGGAAACGCCGGATCGCCGCAATCACTCCGGGCTCCGTACCGAGCCTCGGCGCGAGCGCGACCGCGCCATAGCGCTCCCACCGGATCGCCGAACGTGCGAGCAGAGTGTCCTCCCCGTTGAAGCTCCGGAACACATCCTGGCGGTTGCTCCAGCGAACGAAGACATCCCGGGCCGAAAGTGAGCAATTGATTGCCAGCAGGCCGATCGCGCCGATCGCTGCCGCGCGGCGGTAGCGCGGGGCCGCGACGGCAACGAGCAGGAGGAGGCCTCCGGCCGAGACAACGGCCGCGACCGTCGAAAGGTAGCCGAAGCGAAACGAGTTCGGATTGCCCGCCTCGCCACTCACAACCGCAGCCGTGAAGGCGGCGCCGGAATGGGCGAAGAGATAAGCGGAGAAGTCACGGCGCGGGAAGCGCAAAGCGGTTGCGAGCGCTGCTGCGGCCGGGATTCCCAGGATCCATCCGAGTCTCGATTTTCCGGAGAGATCGTGCCGCGGCTCGGGATCCCCGACGAACCAGGGGGATGCGAGAACGTCCGCAGCCGCCTCGGCGAGCGGCCGGAGAGACTTTGCGCGCCGGATTTCGAGCAAGATGTTGTGTTGGCCGGCGCGCACGAAATAGGGAGCGACGCGGCCCGTGCGAAGGAGAAAGAGGGGGGCGGCCGCCAGAAAGAATGCCGCGAGAAAGACGCCGGCCATCCGCAGTCTCACGGCGATCGACAACCCCGCTTCCGAAGGCCAGAGCGCGAGCCCCAGAAGAGCCAGAACCGCTACCCAGGAGGCGAGATAAACGTGTGCGCCGATCCCGAGAAGTGTGCCTGCCCCCGCCGCCGCGAGAAGGCTCTGCCGTCGCCTCCCGCGCAGCACGAAGAGGGTCGCCAGATCCACCAGCGGCGCGAGAACGATCATGTTCCAGCCCCAACGCGAGAGAATCAGATGCCACCGCATGCCGGAGAGCGCGATCAGGGCGAGCGTTCCTCCGCCGCGTGGCAGGAGTTCGCGAGCGACGAGCAAGGCGGTCCCGAGGGAGAGGACACCCGCAAGGGCGGCGAGGAAACGCACGCCGAACACGTTTGTGCCGAACAGAAGCAGGGATGCGCGATACAGCTCGAGATAGAGAACCCCAACGCTGCCGAACGGTTCCGGCACTCCATAAGGTGCGGGACGAATCGAATCGCTGAAGTCGCGCACGCTGCCGCGAAGTTCCAATGCCGGTGCGATGAGAGTCACGTCGTCTTGAAACAGCGGCCACGGAATCCGGTCGAGAGAGACGAACCGCGCGAGAACCCCCATGAGAAACCCTGCCGCCGCGAGCGCGGTCAGCGCGCCGGGCAACAAGGGGAGCGGCTTCGGTGGTGAGCCCGCGACGGCGGATCTCCCCCAGAGGAGGACAGCCGCAGCGACCGCTCCCGCCGCACTCGAAGCCGCCGTCAGGACGGCAAGGTCCAGTAGCAGCCGAGCCGGCGCCCAGGAGGGCTCGGGATCCAGGAGGAGCGCAGGGCGGATCAAGCGCACGAGCATGACCGCGGTGATGTAGGCAGCCGCGCCCCCGGCGAGCAACGGTCCCCCGGCGTCACGAAGCCTCAGTGCTTCAGCGCTCATCGACCGGGCGCTCTGGCGAACCCGACTGTCACGCACGCGCTCGACAAGAAGCCCCGGCCGGGCGACTCATCTGCTGGAGCAGCTCCGTGCAAGCACATCCGCCCAGATGCGTCCCCACGCGTCGCGCACGCGCTCGACGGAGCGCTCCCCTCGTTCCGACGGGGTTCCGGGGGGAACGATCCGAAGACATCTTCGATCGCCGGCCGCCTCTTGCTCCGGAAGGTCCGGGTCGAGTCGGTAGCGCCGGATCCCTCCGATCGTGATCGCCGAGTGCCCGAGGTCCGGAGCGATCGTGACGGTCCCGTCGCGCTCCCAGCGCAGCGCCGTTCTGGCGAGCAGAGTGTCCTGGCCATGAAAGCCGTCGAATGTTTCGCGGCTGTGAGGCCACACGAGCAGGGCGTCGCGTGCGCCCAGCGTTCCGCAGATCACGACGAGCCCGAAAGCCGCGATCGCCGCGGTGCGCCGCCGCGCTACGGGAAAGAGCGCGATGAGGCAGAGCGTCCCACCGGCCGCCGCGACCGCCGTCACGTCGGCAAGATATCCGAAACGGTAGCCGTTGGGCACGCCCGCGTGTCCCCCGGCGACCGAACCCGCGAGCGCCGCGCCGCCCTGCGAAAGAAGATACGCGGAGAACGGCTCGCATGGGCGGAGCAACGAGCGCGCCAGCGCCAGGGCTACCGGCACTCCCAGGATCCAGCCGAGCCGGGTCTTTCGCGGCAGATCGTGATGACGATAGGGGTCCGCCTTGAACCACGGGGCGACGAGAGAATCGGCGGCCGCAGCGAATGCCGGCATCGCCGAATGCATGTACCGGACCTCGGCAAAGAGGCTGTGATCCGAAGCCCGAGCGAAATACGCTGTTGTGCGCCCCTCCTTCAGGAGAAAGATCGGCGCGGCAGCACAGGCAAATCCCGCGGCAAAGAGAAAGGCCGGAGCCAGCGCCGGCCGAACCGGAGCCTTCCCCTCGCGGGGCCAGGCCGAGAAGAGGAGCAGCGCAGCCCCGGCGATCCAGGCCGCCAGGTAGATGTGCGCCGCCAATCCCGCCACAACCCCGGAAAGAAGGGCCAGGACCAGGCTGTCCCGGCGCCGGGCCCGCACGAGAAGCAGGGCCGCGGCGTCCAGGACCGGAGCGAGGACGATCGCGTTCCAACCCCATCGGGAAAGCAAAAGGTGCCAGCGCAGCCCGGCGAGAACGAGCGCCGCGAGCGCTCCCCCCCCGCGAGGCAATAACGCACGCCCAAGAGCGAGCGCGGTGAAAAGCGATGCGACGCCGGCCGCCGCCGAGAGAAACCGCACGCCGAAAACCGTCGTCCCGAAAAGGAGCAGCGCTCCGCGGTAGAGCTCGAGGTACAGGACGCCGACGCTGCCGTAGGTCTTGGAGACGCCGTAGGGCGCCGGCCGGATCGCGTTCGCGAAATCGCCGGGCACCCCCTTGAGATCCAGCGCCGGTGCAATCAACGAAATATCGTCAATCCAGAGAGAAGGCGGCAAGCGCTCCAGGGCGACGAAACGCGCGAGCGTCCCGAGACTGATCGCGGCTGCCGCGATGACCACGAGCGCGCCGCCGCGAAACGGTACCGGAGCCGGCGAGAAACCGTCGCGCCGCCGACGGGCGAGTAAGAGAAAGACTGCGGCGGCCAGACCGCCGGCGCAAACCGTGGCGCCGATGACGAAGAGCCCCAGAAGCAGCCGCGGCACGGCCCACGTCGGTTCCGTGTCGGTCAAGAGCAGCGGGCGGACCCATCGCGCGAGGTCCACCGCCACGACGAACGAGACGACGATGCCGGCAAAACGGGCCGCCCGAGCCGAGCGGACCCGGCCGGCCTCCGAGTTCACTTCTGGAAGAACAGGAAGAGATTGACGGCGGAGGGGCCGAGCGAAAAGAAATCGCCGGAGCGCAGGGGTCGCGCGCAATCCTGTTCCGAGAGGCCGGCCAGATCATCGGGCACCGGAATGGGATCGCCGTTCAAGTAGGTGCCGCAAGTCGAGCGCATGTCCACCAGCCGATATTGGGGCGTGGAGCCGAGCAGAAGACGAAACAGCTTGGCGTGCAGGCGGGAGACCTCCGTATTGAGAAAGGCATCCGGTGAAGACACCCGGAAGCCGGAGACCGGCATGCCGACTCCGATGAACTCCGGCACCTCGCGTCCGATCAGAAGCTCGTCAAAATCCAGGCGCACGAGGCCCGCGTTGTAAGGACCGAGCCCCAGCAGGTAGTAGCCTCCGGGCAAACGGAGCAGAGTCTTCTCGAGACGCTCGGAGAGTCCGGCCATCCCGTTGTCGACGAAGGACATGACGTCGCGCTGCCGGGACTCCAGGGCCTCGCGGCAAATGGCGGAATAGAGGTCGTCTCTCACGACCAGGACCCGGTTGTCACATCTCTATTTTCGCACAGAGTCGGGCGCGACGGGCGGTCGCGATGCGCGTGTTTGCCGGGGTTATGTTCGTCCTCATCTCCTGGCACCGAGCATCAACGCCCACGTCGTTCCCCGCCCGTCGCGGACGACCTCGACGACACGCTCCCCCGCTCGGGGGACCTGCGTCACGGGAACGAGACGGAAGTTCCGGTGAGGGCTGTCACCCCGGAGCGGGGAGGGTCCGAGCGGGGCGGGGCCGCCGGCGTCGAGCCGGTAGCGCACGAGCAGATCGACGTAGTAAGGGGTCTCGTTGGCCAGAATGCGGGAGAGACGCGGGTCCACGATCACCGGGCCGTAGCGTTGCCAGCGCATGACGGAGCTCGCCACCAGGTTGTCTCTTCCCTGATAGCCTTCCCACGCCTCGAGCATCGGCCCCCAGCGCAGAAAGAGATCGCGCGCGGCGAGCGTGCCGGAGATTGCGAGCAACCCGACGGCCGCGATTGCCCCGGCCCGGCGAGCGCGCTCGGAGAGGAGCGCCAGAAGAGAGAGCGCGCCCGCGGCGGCCGCGACGGCCGTCACTGTCGTCAGGTACGCGACCCGGTAACCGTTCGGCTGCATTTCCGTGCCCCAGACGATCGTCGAGGCGAACGCGGCGCCGGCGTGCGCCAGAAGAAAGCCGGAGAGCTCTTCCCGCGGGCGAGAGAGCGAGCGCGCCAGCGCCGCGGCGACGGAGATGCCGAGGATCCAGCCCAGGCGCGACTTGCCCGGCAAGTCGTTCCACGGAGAAGGGTCCGCGAGGAACCAGGGAGCGGCCAATGCGGTCGCGGCGGAGGAGAAGAGGGGCGCGACCGAACGCTGGCGGCGAATTTCCACGAGCACGTTGTGCTGCCCGGCGCGCCTGAAGTAAGGCGTCTTTCCAGGGCCGGGCCAATAGAGAGGAGAAGCCGCCAGGAGGAACACCGCAACGAAGAGGCCGCAAGCGCCGAGGCGCCACCGGCGCGTCAGACCCGAGCCAGGCCAGGCCAGGAACACCCCCAGAGCCGCCAGCGCAACCCAGGCCGCCAGGTAGATGTGCGCCCCGATCCCGGCGAGGAGGCCGGCGGCCGCGACGGCCGCGACACTGCGCCGGCGTCGGGCGCGCAGCAGGAGCAGAGCCGCCAGGTCGAGCAGGGGCACGAGGACAATCGCGTTCCATCCCCAGCGAGACAGGATGAGATGCCACCGCATCCCGGCGATCCCGAGGCCGGCGAGGGTTCCGCCGCCTCGGGGCAGCAGCGCTCGGGCGAGTGCGATCGCCGTTGCGATTGACAGGACCCCGGCGGCCGCCGAAGGAAACCGAACGCCGAAGACCGTCGTTCCGAAAAGCAGGAGCGACCAGCGGTAGAGCTCCAGATAGAGGACCCCCACGCTTCCGTACGGGCGCGGCAGGCCGAAGGGGACGGCCCGGGTGGGGTCGTCGAAGTCGCGCGCGTTGCCGTGAAGCGAAAGCGCGGGCGCGATGAGCGAGAGATCGTCCACCCAGAGGGGTGCCGGCATCCGGTCCAGAGCCGCGAAACGCGCGGCCGTTCCGAGCAGGAGCGCGGCAGCCGTGATGCAGAGGAGCGCTCCGGCGGAGAGCGGAAGCCCGGGAAGACGCCCGGCAACCGCCCGCGTGCGCCCCCAGAGATGGAGAGCCGCCGATGCCGCCACTCCCGCGCCGGCGGCGGCGGCAAGAACGAAGAGGGTGAGGAGGAGACGCGCCAGCGCCCACGAGGGATCCGGATCGAGCAGGAGCCGCGGGCGGATCGTGATGACGAGTCCCACGGCGACGGTGAACGCGGCGCCTGCGCCGGCGACCAGGGCCGCGGCACGCCCGTGATTGCCCGAATGCCGGTTCACCGGCTCGCCGGCGCGGCCGGACTCCGCGCGCGCGCTCTCCTCAATTCACCGGCTCCCGGTCTTCCTCCGGGGCGTCCTGCGACATGGGCGCGAGCTCCACGGTCCATCTCTCATAGAGGTCCTCGGGCAGCTCCTTGACGAAGCGCGAGGGCTCCAGGATGACGTCCACGCCGTAACGATCGCGGGCGAGCATCGGGTAAACGAGCGCGACCTCGTTCTTTGCCCGCGTGAGAGCGACGTAGAAGAGACGCCGCTCTTCCTCGAGCCCTTCGTTGGTGACGGCCGCGCGGTAGCTGGGGAAGCGGCCCTCGGAGAGTCCCATGACGATCACGCGGCTCCATTCGAGTCCCTTGGCCTGGTGGACCGAGGAGAGCACGACACGATCGTCGTCGGAGTCGGCCGCCACGACATCCTCGCCCGACAGCTCGTTGAAGAGCGTGACCTCCTCCAGAAACGAGCGCATCGAATCGTAGCTCTGCGCGAACTGCGCGAACTGCTCGAGGTCGTCCAGGCGTGCGTCCCCGTTGGGAAACTTGGCGCGTGCGAAGTCGCGGTAGACATTCTCCACCACCGCGCGGATCGCTTCGGCCGGCGACGAGCGGATCGAAGGAGAGTCGAGCCGTTCCATGAGAGACCGGAAGGGCTCCAGGGCGGCGGCCGCGCCGCGCGGAAGCCCGATGCCCCGGCTTCCTGCGCGTTCCTGGAAGGACTCGAGGGGATCCGGTCTTCCTCCGATCGCCTCCCACACCGCCGACGCCGCTCGCTCTCCGACGCGCGGAAAGATCTTCAAGGCCCGCTTCCAGGAAAGCTCGTCTTTCGGGTTGACGACGATGCGAAGGAACGCCAGCACGTCCTTGACGTGCCTCTGCTCGAAGAAACGCATCCCGGAACGGATCTCATAGGGAATCCCGCGGCGCGTCAGCTCGATCTGGAGCTCCAGCGCCTGGTAATGCGCGCGGTAGAGAACGGCCAGGTCCGAAAGCTTCTCCCCTTCGTCGTGCCACTCGAGCAAGCGCTGTCCGACGAACCTCGCCTGATCGGGGATGTCGGGCAGCGGCACCACCGCCGGGGCGACGCCCGGCGGACGGGTGGCCTGGAGCTCCTTGGGGAACTGGCGCGCGTTGTGAGAAATCGAAGCGTTGGCGAGCTTCAAGATCTCGGGTGTCGAGCGATAGTTCTTCGTCAGCCGGAAGGTCTTCGCCTCCGGATAGCGCTCCGGAAACCCGAGGATGTTCTCGAAGGAAGCGCCGCGGAAGGAGTAGATCGCCTGCGCGTCATCGCCCACGACCGTGACGTTCCTTTTCACCTGCGCCATGCCGTCCACGATCTCTCCCTGGAGGCGATTGGTGTCCTGATACTCATCCACGAGGGCGTGATCGTAAGAACGCTGCAGCTCCCCCGCCGCGTCGGGGACCTCGTCCAGGAGCCGCTTCCAGGAAAGCAGCAGGTCGTCGTAGTCACAGGCGTTGGCCGCCCGCTTCCTTTCCCGGTAGCGCTGGAAGACCGACACGATCTGCGCCTCCAGCGGCGAGAAATGCGGCGCGCGGTCGAAAAGAACTTCGGCGAAGGGCCGGCCGGTGTTGATCGTGTAGGAATAGAGATCGAGCAGCACGTCCCCCTTGGGGAACCGCCTCTCGACGACCGGGATCTTGTGGTCGGACGTTGCGGCCTCCAGCATCTCGCGCGCGTCCTCCGGATCCAGGATGGTGAAGTTGGGAGGGAGGCCGACGCGACTTCCGTAGCGGCGCAGGAGGCGATTGCCCACGGAATGAAAGGTCCCGCCCATCAGGCGCCGTGTGTCCACGGTCAGAAGCGTCTCGACGCGCCGGAGCATGTCCCGCGCCGCCTTGTTGGTGAAGGTCAGCAGCAGGATTCGCGCCGGGTCCGTGCCCGATTCGATCAGGCGCGCCACCCGGTAGACGAGTGTGCGCGTCTTGCCCGATCCCGCGCCCGCGATGACCAGGACCGGGCCCCCGCCCGCCAGAACGACCTCCCGCTGCTCCTCGTTCAGCTCCCGGTCGTAGTCCACCCGGTAGGCAACGGCACGGGCGGGAGTCTTGAGGACATAGCGACGCTCCATGGGCGCCAGTGTAACCGGAGGTAATGGTCTCCGTTTTCCGTGCGATGTTCCACGTTGGGCTCGGTCAACGTCGAACGGAGAACAAAGAACGTCGAACCGAACAGGCGTAATCATCCGCGCGGCTCAATCGTATTAATCAGTGAAGCCCGAAAGGCACCAAAGGAGCAACCCGTGAGCATTCAGCAGGTTCGCAAATCGGTTTTCATCGGCGCCGGGATCGCCGTCCTGGGCGCGGCAGGACTCGTCGCCGGCAGGCTCTCGGCCGGAGTCTTCCCCGGGGGGGCGCATTCGGATTTCGGCCATCACGTCTTCGGGCGGATCGCCCGCGCGCTCGACCTCTCCGACGATCAGAAGAGCCAGATCAAATCCATCCTGAAGGCGCACGCCTCGCAGATCGAGACGCAGATAAAGGCGTCGGCCTCCGCCCGGCGCGCCGTCCACGACGCGGTCCTCGCGCAGCCGCCGGACGAGGCCGCCATTCGGGCGGCCGCCCAGAAGTTCGGCCAGGTTCATGCCGACGGTGCGGTGCTCTTCGCGAAGATCCGCACGGAGATCCAGCCGATCTTGACGGAGGAGCAGCGCGCCAAGGTCCAGAGGTTCCGTGACCGGATGCGCAACCGGGCCGACTCCGCCGTAAGGTCCTTCGAGGCTTTCCTGGGGGTCGGCTCCTGATTCGAATCCCGGCCGCACGCGCCGCGGCGGCCGCGGCTCCTGGCCCGGCTCCGGCGGCAGCCCCCGACGAGGCGGTGCTGGTCGAGCGCGCGCGCCGGGGGGACGAGGATGCCTTTGCCGCGCTCACGCGCCTGGCCGCCCCGGCCGCTCTGGCGGCGGCCCGCCGCATCACGGGAGACCCGGCGCTGGCCGAGGACGCCGCGCAGGAGGCTTTTCTGCGGGCCTTCCGCGCGCTTTCGAGCTACCGCCACCAGACCTCTTTTGCCGCCTGGATGCGAGTCATCGCGCTGCGCACGGCGATCGACCAGGTGCGCCGCCGACGACCGGAAGTCCCCCTTTTGGATACCGCGCGGGCCGGAGGCTCGGAGGAGAAACGGCACCTCGACGCGGACCTCCTGCGGGAAGCCCTGGCGGCCCTCGCCCCGCTCGACCGGGAGCTGCTCCTCGCCCGAGAGGTCGAAGGAGAGGCCGACCGCGAGATCGCTCGCCGTTTCGGCATGACGATCACGGGCGTTCGCGTGCGCATCCATCGCGCCCGGAGAAAACTGCGCGCCCGTTTTGAAACGAGGACCTCGTGAGGGCCTACCGCTGCCCCGGTGTGGGACGGCGCGAGACAGGCCATCTCTTTCGGTGCCGCCCCTGCCGCGTCGAGGTCCGCCTGGCCGCAGCGTGGAAGCAGGTTCCGCGCGAAGCCTCGCCCGAGATTCCGGAGCCTGTTTCCGAGAGCTTCCTCGCCCGAGTGACCGCGGCGGTCTCGGAGGATCGACGCCGCCGCCGACGTCGCCGCACACTTCTCTCGGCTGCCGCGGCTCTGCTCTTCTTTTTCCTGGCGGGTGCCGGCCACGAGTCGCGGGCCAGTGACGCCGTCCGAGCCGAAGACTCCTACGCCCAGCTTCTCGCTCCTTCCGCGCTCGAGAGCCTCCTTCCGGACTAGATCCCTTCAATGGGTGACTTCATCACGAATGAGTCAAGTTTTCTTGCCGGCGGGAAGCGAGGCTGCGTCGGCGGATTCTGCGGTCAACCCGCCCCGGCGTCGGGCCCCGCCCCCCTCGTCGGCACGCGACGGCGTGCCGTGATGGGAGAACCGGCCGTCGCTCTGTCGCGAAGGCGCAGTCGTAGCGTGGCGAAAGGGAGACTGTTGTGGTGCGCCTTCGCTCACGGCCGCCTCCGGAAGGCGGTCCCGCCGCCGGGGCTGCAGCGTGGCTAAG
>WNGB01017248.1_pt1 | contig 13167 bp, 10 predicted proteins | sample 5400681 | NCBI WGS metagenome assembly WNGB01 (sample SAMN13153367, study PRJNA577476) | soil metagenome | isolation source: 115 cm soil or saprolite under grassland replicate 2 | place: USA:California | collected 2016-06-15 | reverse complement strand
CGTGCGCCAGGACCGCAATTGCCCGAGCGGTCCGCGAGAACGAATGCACGCGGTGCTTGAACGCGAGCTGGTAGAGCGTGTCGCAGATGGAAGGTGTGACGTAGGCGCGGCTTCCACCGACGATCGCGACCCCATCCGCATCCTGCACGAAGCCGACGTACTCGCCGCGCGTGTCACAGCTCACGCGAGCCGGGTGACCGGCGATTGCGGCCGCCTCGCGCGAGAACACGGCTTCCGCGCGAGCCTGATTGGCGGTCGAGACGGCGTCCCAACCCTGGGGTCGCACCGCGAGGAAGAGGATTCCCGAAACGACGGCGACGGCCGCCGCCGTCTCCAGCAGATAGCGCCGGTAGGGATGGCGTCTCTCCTCGGTCTCGTCGACCGGGAGCTCAGTCTCGGCGAATGCTGCATCCGGGTCATCGAGGAAGGCGGCGATGCGCTCGCGCGCCTCCTCGTCGCTCAACCCCTCGGTCGGAACGAGGTGCTGCTCGCCGGCGTGCTCTACCGCTTGCACCTCGCGCCAGGGTTCGCCGCCGAGGTCGGCCAGGTCGCGTGGCTGTGGCCCGCGGTCGGGCCGCGCCCGCTCGACACCGCCTCCGCGCCTCGCCTGCAGGTAGCCGCCGAGGAAGAAGTGCACCTCCAGCGCTAGCGCCGCGAGGAAGGGCAACAAGGCGGGGATCCATGCCCGCACGTCGTAGGGCAGGAAGAAATAGCCGACCACGAGCGCGAGGACGGCGAGCCGCGCGCGCCGAAAGGTGCGTGCGCGCCGGCGGAGCGCGTCGGAAAAGTCGTCACCCGGTTCCTCGACGAAGCTCACTGCAACGAACGTAGCCGCTGGAGGCGCCGCCGTCGCGCCACCGGTACTCTCGCGGTCAATGTGTTTCTGAACCGATGACCGGGAGGGCAAGCGTGGCTACGAAGAAACAGAAGGCGCGGGCGGCGGCGGCGGTCAATCCGCTTTCCGACAAGCCGACGAAGGCGTCGAAGAAGAAGACGAAGGTCAAGAAGACGTCACGCGGGAAATAGCCGTGCGCAGCTAGCGAGCTTCGAGCGCGTGCCGGCGCCGCGCGACCGCAACGGTGGCGACGATGCCCATCGCGAACAGCGAGCCGGCAACGATGACGACGACCCACGCCTGCGAGCCGCCGTCCGTCTCCGCGGCCGGCAAGGCGACGTGCCGCCTCCCCGGCAGAGGGTCGTTCGTGATCGGGAACAGCATGTCGGACGGGCGTCCGTCCGAGTAGCCGCGGAGCCCGATCCGGACGTCGCCGATCCCGCCCTCCGGCACGGCGACGTTCGCGGTGAACTCGCCCGAGCCGTCGACGAACGTGGTCTCGGCACGCGCACCGGATGCGCTCAGGAGCCGGACGAACACCTCACCGGCGCCGAACGGCTGCCGCCGGCCGGCTTCGTCGAGGTAGGCGAGCGTCCAGCCGACCGCGACTTCGGTGCCCGGCGCCGCGTCGAGAGGGATCTTCGTCGTCAGGGTCGCCTTGACCCCTTCCTTCGCGGCCGCTGGAAGCGCTCCGACGAGCACCGCGGCCGCGACCGCCACCAGGACACTTAGCCTCATCTCTCTAGGTATACGTCGCTTCACCCCGCCGGGGTCCGATCGAAGCGCAGCGCGCCCAGCTCGAGCAGTTCGCGGCTGAGCTTGAGCGCCTCCCGGCGGAGTCGTGTCGTCTCGGGTTTCGACAGCCCGAGATGTTCGGCCGTCTGCTGAACGACGTCGCCGAGGCGCGCGCTGCCGTCGAGCGACGCAATGACCTCCAAGGCGTGCGTGCCTGCCTCGACCGTGGGCTTCGTCCCTTCGTCGACATGGAGCCGCGCCGCGACGACGGTAGGTCCTCCACGCCGCGGCTTCAGCTCACGTTCCAGGAGCAGGGGCGCAGCGACCGCCAGCGGCTCGTCGAGCAACCCCGCGCGCGAGCGGAGCTCGGAGAGCCGCGCGCGCGCCGCGAATGCGCGCCGGATCTGCTCGCCGGCTTGGTCGAGCGCCTCCTCGTCGAGCAAGTCGACCCGCGCCGAGTACCGCGCGCCGGGGCGACGGTGGAGGAGGATCGCGCCTTCGCTCACCCACCGCGCACCGATTCGCGCGAGGTAGTCCGTCCACGTGTCGAGCGCCTCAGCGAAGGCTTCGCCGGCGAGGTGATCGTTCCACGCTGCGGCATGTCCGAGCGAGTCGGCCTCCCAGACGGCAAGGATCCAGCTATCGCAGTCGATCGCTGCGGTCCAGTCCAGTGGCCGTTCGTCCGGCGCGTCCTCGTCGGCGGCGATCCAGCTCACGAGCAACGTTGCGAAGCCTCCGTCCGTGAGATGACTCGCCGCGCCCCGCACGATCCGTTCCGATAGCTCGTCGGCTTCGAGTCCCGCGTCGCGGTACGCCAGGCGATTCTCCGGGGAGATCACATACGGCGCATTGGACGTGATCAGATCGAAGCGCTCTCCGTCGACCGGCTCGAACAGGCTGCCGTGGCGGCATTCGACGTTCGTGAAGCCGTTCAGCGCCGCGTTGAGCTCCGTGTATGCGAGCGCGCGGGGGTTGACGTCGGTCGCCACGACGTGCCGCGCGTGGAGCGCTGCGCGGAGCGCCTGGACGCCGCTCCCGGTGCCGACATCGAGTGCGCGCGCAACCTTCCGGCGCGGAGTGAGCGCGTCGCAGATCCGTGACGTCGTCGAAAACGCGGCGACGTACTCCGGGTCGTCGTCGCGCTTCGGGAAATCGTCCGACGCGACCAACAGGTCGCCGACGGGGACGATGCGCACCCGCGGTACGACCTCGTCTCCTACCTCCGCCAGGCCGGTTGCTTCGAGCGCATCGAGCGCGCGGCGACCGAGTGCACGCACCGCTTGTGGCGTCGGAACCGGCAGCTCGAGGAAGAACGCACGCACGACGGTGCCGAGACGGGTCCGCGGCAACCGGCGCGCGGCCACCGGCGCATCGTCGGCATCGGTCGAGTACGCGTCGTCGCCGAGGAGATCGGAGACCGAGCTCTCCGAGTAGGCGACCGCTCGGAGCGCATCGCCCAGAATGCCCGCCGCCGCGCGATCCGCGACCGGATATCCCCGCTCGCTAGTCAGGCGGGAGGGTGACAGACCCGTCTTCCGAGATCGTCCAGCTGGGATTGTGCGCGACCTCCCAGGGATGGCCCTCGGGGTCGACGAACACGCCTGAATAGCCGCCCCAGAACGTCGGAGCACCGGCGCGCGGAATCGTCGCGCCCGCCGCCTGCGCCTCTGCGAGAATGGCATCGACCTCCGCCGGCGAGCGCGCGTTGTACGCGAGCGTGACGCCTCCCCAGCCGCCGCCGTCGGGGACGACGGTGTCGTCTGCCAGTTGGTCGCGGCCCCAGAGCGCGACGATCATGCCGCCGGTCTGGAAGAAGACGACGTCGTCGTCTGCAGCGGCGTTCGTCCGCCACCCGAGCTGCTCGTAGAAGCGGCGCGCCCGGTCGAGGTCGCGCACGCCGAGGGTTACGAGGCTGAGACGCTGCTCCATGGGAGAGATCGTTCCAAACTCGGCACACCTTGTGCCTGACCAGTGGGGCTTGCGAAGTCCGAGACGCGCACGCAGGCGGGGCGCCAGGCCGTAGCCGACCGCACTTCACGCCTACGCCGACGATGGAAATTAATCCGAGCGAGTACGCAGGGCGCCCCGAAATCCCGTCCAGAGTGACGGTCTTCAGAGACTCGACTTGAGCCACGAACGCCGACGTCGGACGATTACGTGGTCTCTCGATTGGTCGCGGTTCCAGCGTTCGGCTGGGGCAACAGCGGAGGCCCAGGCTGCAATTCCGGAAACGGGAACGGCAGCGAAATCGTCGGTACCGCGGAGTGCGATCCGGGGAACTCCGGCGGCCACAACAACGGTGGCGACTGAGGACTAGCCGATCCGGCTCGAGGAAGGCTCGTCCTAAAACGCGGGCCTTCCTCCTGCCTCGCGCCGCTCAGGTCTGGCCGCGAAGAGCAGCATGCAAGTCACGGTTGCGGACAACGGGACACGCAGAACGAATAACGCGAAGCATCGGCCGCAGTCGAGAACAGGGATCGGCGCGACGAAGGCGTAGAGGAGATTGCCGGGGGCAAAGCCTGGCTTCTGCCGCAGTGTGCCGGGCCAGCCCTCGGCGCTTCCCACGAACCGCCTACCCCCAAAGACGCAACGTGCTCGGATCCACACCGCCTCACGCTACCCGCTCCCGCCCTGCCTGACATTGCCTCAGAGCGTGTAAACCAGCGGGGGTCTGACGCACGCCGTCCGTGGCTGACGCAGTCTCCTTCTCAGAAGAACCTTAGGTGCGGCTGCTCTGATGGAGCTACGCGTCGAAAGGAGGCGGTATCAGCCGAATCAAACGCATCCTGGCGCTGGCAGTGGCTGCCGGAGTGGTCGCTGGCGGCGGAGCCGCGTTGGCGGCCGGAAATGGCAGCTCGAAGTCACAGTCCCCTGCCGCGACGACGAGCAAGTCGACGACGACTCCGCGCAACAGCACCGCACCGCAGCACAACTGCCCGAACATGGGGTCGGGCTCCAACTCCAACATGAGCTACGGCCTCTAGCAAAGCCGCGGGCGGCGCCCCCGGCGCCGCCCGCGGCAAACTTGTCGAGTTGCCGGGCGACGTCGAGCAGTTCGAAGCAAGGGCGCAGCGTTACGACGAGAGCACGCTCGGCAGGCGATTCCACCTGCCCGTGCAGGAGGCCGTACTCGGGATCGCCGCCCGGCTGGCGCCGCGACCCGAGGCGATCCTCGACGTCGGCTGCGGCACCGGGTCCTTACTGCGGCTGGCGGCAGATCGCTTTCCGACCGCGCGGCTGTACGGCGTCGATCCAGCGGAGGCGATGGTGGCCGTCGCGGCCGCCGATCCGCGGCTCACCGTTGCCCGCGCCTCGGCCGAGCGGCTGTCGTTCGCCGATGCGGGCTTCGACCTGATCCTCAGCACGAACTCGTTTCACCATTGGGAGGACAAGGCCATGGGAATCGCGGAGATCGCACGCGTGCTCCGGTCCGGCGGTCATCTCGTCCTCGCGGATCCTTCGCGATCGGCTGGCTACGCCCGCTCGCCCCGCTCCTGCGCAAGCGCGATCGCCTGTGGTCCGGCGCGCAGGTCGATGCCTCGCTCGCCGGCGTCGGGCTGGAAACGCTGAGTTGGGAGACGGTCTATCGCGTCGGGCCGGTCCCGATCATCCACGCCGCCACGGCCCGCCGCCCTTCAGGAGCAGCCGAAGCGTGTGCCGTCGCGCGATCAGCAGCCGCAGGGTGCCGAACGCGATCAGCAGCATCGCGAAGGCGGCGCCGAGCACCAGCGTGAGCGGCGGCTTCGTCGCGTCCGCTGTGGCCGCCGTACGGGTCGCCGTGTCGGCGAGCACGCCCGACGTGTCCTGCAGCCTGCGATCCGTCTTGCCGACGAGTCGCCGGTCCTCGCCGTTCGACGGCTCGCGCACCGCGAGCCCGCGGGCGCGCATCGTGTCGTACATCGCGCTCCGGATGTCGGTCTCGGCGGTGCTGTAGAGGCGCGTGTCGAAGGGAAGATGCTCGATCGCCTTGCCGTAGCAGGGGATCGGGTACCTCGCGTCGATCTTCCCGTCGTACCAGTCGTCGAGAACCTGCTTCCAGCACGGCCCGCCGGCGGCCAGTGCGGACGGCGGCCCGACCGTCGTGACGGCGGCAGCGACGAGCAGCGCGCCCAGGGCGCAGAGCAAGGAAGGGCGGCGTGTCACCTCAAATCATCTTCCCGCTTGACCTGAAACTGGTCTAAGAGGCTCGTAAAGGCTCCGTATGGATCCGTGAGCGTCCACTCACACCCCCCGTCGGAGTGGCCTCCGGGGCCCCTCCTAGAATGGCTCATCCGTGGCCGGTTCGTCCTTCGTTCACCTGCACGTCCACTCCGAGTACTCGATCCTCGACGGTGCTTGCCGGATCCCCGAATTGGCGGCACGTGCAGCGGAATTCGAGATGCCGGCCGTCTCGCTGACCGACCACGGATCGATGGCCGGGGCCGTTCAGCTCTTCAAGGCCACGAAGGGTACCGGTGTGAAGCCGATCGTCGGCTGCGAGGTCTACGTCGCCGACGACCGCCGCGCCCAGAGGAAGGGCTATGCGCACCTGACGCTGCTGGCCGCGGACAACGTCGGCTACTCGAACCTGATCAAGCTCTCCAGCCTCGGCTACCTCGAGGGCTACTACTACAAGCCGCGCGTCGACTGGGAGCTGCTCCAGACCTACGCGCCGGGGCTGATCGCCTTGAGCGGCTGCCTGAGCGGACGCGTCTGCAAGGCGCTGGAGGAGAACCGGCCCAACGACGCGGCGTCGGATCTCGACCGCCTGGCGCAGATCTTCGGCAAGGACTCGACCTACGTCGAGATCCAGAACGCGCACATCGAGACGCAAGCGCGGATCAACCCGCTGCTCGCCGAACTTGCCGCCTCCGCCGGGCTGCCGCTCGTCGCTACCGGCGACGTGCATTACCTCCGCGCCGAGGACGCGCGCGCGCACGAGGCGCTGCTCTGCATCCAGTCCGGCGACTCGCTCAAGAACCCGAGCCACTGGAAGTTCGACACCGACCACTTCTACTTCAAGTCGCCGCAGGAGATCGCGCTCGACTTCCCGGGACACGAGGACGCGCTGCGGCGCACGGTCGAGATCGCCGAGCGCTGCAACGTCGAGATCGAGCTGGGGCGGATCCTGCTGCCCAAGTTCCCGGTCCCGAACGACGGCGACGCCTTCGAGTACCTGGTCGAGCTGTGCGAGAAAGGCCTGCAAAAGCGCTATGAACGGCGCACGCCTGAGCTCGACGAGCGGCTCAAGTTCGAGCTGAAGACGATCAAGGAGACCGGGTTCACCGACTACTTCCTGATCGTCTGGGACTTCATCCACTTCGCGAAGGAGAGCGGGATCAGCGTCGGCCCCGGGCGTGGCTCGTCGGCCGGCAGCCTTGTCGCCTACTGCCTGCAGATCACCGACGTCGACCCGATGCGCTTCGACCTCCTGTTCGAGCGCTTCCTCAACCCGGGGCGCAAGTCGATGCCGGACATGGACATCGACTTCGCAGTCGCCGGACGCGACCGCGTCATCAACTACGTGGCCGAGAAGTACGGGCGCGACCGCGTCGCGCAGATCATCACCTTCTCGACGATGGCCGCGCGGGCGGCGATCCGTGACGCGGGACGCGTGCTCGAGGTGCCGTACGGCGTCGTGGACCGGGTCGCGAAGCTCGTCCCCGAAGGGCCGGGGCAGACGCTGACGGAATGCCTCAAGCCGGGCGCCGAGCTGCGGCGCGCAGTCGACAGCGACCCGGTTGCGAAGGAGATCATCGAGCTCGCGCAGCCACTCGAGGGCCTGACGCGGGCGGATTCGATCCACGCCGCCGGGGTCGTGATCGGCGCGGAGCCGCTGATCAACGTCGTGCCGCTGCAGCAAAAAGGCCCCGACCAGGAGGTCGTGACGCAGTTCCCGATGGGCGACGTCGAGGCGCTCGGGCTGCTGAAGATGGACTTCCTCGGCCTGCGCAACCTCGACGTGATCGACGAGGCGCTGCGGCTGGTAGGGAACATCGAGGTCGACGACATCCCGCTCGACGACCGCAAGACCTACGAGATGCTCGCGCGCGCGGAGTCGACGGGGGTCTTCCAGTTCGAGTCGTCGGGCATGCGCGACGCGCTGCGGCAGGTGAAGCCCACGGAGTTCGAGGACCTGATCGCGCTCGTCTCGCTCTACCGGCCGGGGCCGATGCAGTACATCCCGCAGTACGCGCGCCGCAAGAACGGGCAGGAGCCGATCACCTACATCGACGAGCGGCTGAAGGCGATCACGCACGACTCGTACGGGATCTGCCTTTCAGGCGACACGTTGGTCTTCGATGCTGCATCAGGGCGCCGGATCCGACTCGACAAGCTCAATGAGCACGATGAGGTGCTCGTGCAAGGGGTTGACGAGGATCTTGGGCCGGTGCACGCGCGAATCACTCACTGGGTCGACAACGGTGTCCGCCCGGTGTTCGAGCTCCGTCTTCGGAACGGCGCCAGGGTGAAAGCAACGGCGAACCACGAGTTCCTGACCGAGGACGGATGGAAACGACTCGATCAGCTCAACCCGGGCGACCATGTCGCCACGCCTCAGAAGCTGATTCTCGCCAAGGAGGGGCGTTGGCTAGGCCCGCGCGAGCGCGCGCGAATGAAGGCCCTCGCGTATCTCCTGGCGGATGGCTCGCTAAGCACCGCCACGCCCCCCGCCTTCTACTCAGCCGACGAATCCCTTCGGGCCGACTTCGAACGGGCCTGCACGCTCGGGTTCGACGGGTTGAAGTTGACGCGCTATGAGCAGGAGCGCGGCGTCGTTCGCATCTGCGTGTGCAAGGACCCAGCTTTCGCGGTGCGACATAACGTTCCGTGTTCTCTGGAGGCGTGGCTCAGGGAGCGTGGTCTGCGCTGGAAGCTCAGTGACGAGCGAGCCCGCGGGACGACGAGGAAGGGGCCGCACAGCTCGGAAAAGTGGATCCCCGAAGAAGTCTTCGAGCTCGCCGAGGAGGAGATCGCTCGGTTCCTCGCTGCGTACTGGGATTGCGACGGTTACGTTGGTACACATTGCGCATTCATAAAGACGATCTCCTCGCAGCTCGCGTCAGGCCTGCAGACGCTCCTGCTCCGGCTTGGCATCAGATCATCGATTTGGGAATCCTCTTACGAAGCGAACGAACGCGGAAAGAAGATCCGCCGCACCGCGTATCAGGTCGCAACCCAGGGGACGCAACGATTCGCGACGTTAATCCAGCCATTCATGGTCTCGCGCAAGCGCCTCGTGCAGACGAGCGCACCCGACCGCGGGATGACTCTCGACCGCTCGCGGGCGCTCGACGAGGTCCTGGCCGCTTCGACTCAGCTCTCATCCGTCGGCGGGAATCGTCGCGCGGGTGGGCGCTTGTCCACCAAAGGCGTCGCCGATCGGACGGGGATCGACAGACAACACTTCATGCCAGCTCAGCGCCGCAGGAAGCGGATTGCTCGAAGCTGCGTCACGCAAGCGATTGACACTCTCGAACTGCCCTTGACGTCTCGGGCGGGGCGCGTGGTTTGGCAGGAGATCGCGAGCATCGAGCAGGCCGCGCACGAGCGTGTGTACGACATCACAGTTGACGGCATTCACAACTTCATCGCCAACAACCTTGTTGTCCACAATTGCATCTACCAGGAACAGTATTTGCAAATAGCAAAACACATCGCTGGCTTCACGCCCGCCGAGGCGGACGACCTCCGCAAGGCGATCGGCAAGAAGATCCACTCGCTGATGGCGTCCCTCAAGGACAAGTTCCTCGAGGGCTGCGCGCAGTCGGGCACGACGCCCGCGGTCGCGAACCAACTCTGGAAGGACATGGAGGCGTCGCAGGACTACTCCTTCAACAAGGCACACGGCGCCTGCTACGCGCTGATCGCCTACCGCACCGCGTGGCTGCGCGCGAATCACCCGCGCGAGTACATGGCGGCGCTGATCTCCTCGGTCATGAACACGAAGGACCGCGTCCCGTTCTACGTCAACGCGTGCGCCGACATGGGAATCGAGATCGAGCCGCCGGACGTCAACTCCTCGCAGACCGACTTCGCGGTCGTCGAGGGGAAGATCCGCTTCGGGCTCAACGCGGTGAAGAACGTGGGCGACACGGCGGCGCGCGCGATCGTCCGCGCCCGAGGCGAGGGCGCGCCGTTCACCTCGCTGTGGGACTTCACCGAGCGCGTCGACCCGACCGTCACGAACAAGCGCGCGCTGGAATCGCTGATCAAATGCGGCGCGCTCGATTCGACCGGCGCTACGCGGAAAGGGATGCTCGACGCGCTCGAGGCGGCGCTCTCCTACGGCCAGCGCGCGCAGGCCGACCGGCTGATGGGGCAGGACTCGCTGTTCGGTGGCGTCGACGACAAGCCGTCGCATCCGCCGATCGGCACGGCCGAGTTCGAGAAGAACGAGCTGCTCCATCTGGAGAAGGAGACGCTCGGTCTCTATGTCTCCGAGCATCCGCTGACCGGGATCCGCGACCAGCTGCGGCGCAAGACCGATTGCACGCTCGCTGAGCTCGAGCGCCGTCGCGACGGCGAGGTCGTGACGGTGGGCGGGATCGTCTCGGCCGTGAAGCAGCTGACGACGAAGAAGGGCGAGCCGATGGTGTTCATGCGCGTCGAGGACGTGACGGGCGGCGCCGAGTGCGTCGTCTTCAACTCCACGTACGCGGCTGCGCGCGAGCTGTGCGTGCTCGACCGGATCCTGATCGTGAAGGGCCGGATCGACCACAAGGAAGGGGAGACGAAGCTGATCGCGATGGACGTCGCCGCCTTCGAGGCGATTCCGGAGCGACGAGAGGTCACGCTGCGCCTGGACGCGCGGCAGGCGCGCGCGGGGTTGATCCGTGAGCTGGCGCAGATCGTGAAGGAGTTCCGCGGCCAGGCGCCGGTGACGGTGCTGATGGAGACGTCGCAAGGCCCGAAGACGCTCGCGTTCGGGCCGGACTACCGCGTCGATCCGGCGCCGGACTTCTTCGCCGAGGTGAAGTCGCTGCTCGGACCCGCGGCGATCGCGTAGCCGCCCGGTTAGCCTTCGCACATGGCGTTCATCAACACGCCGGATGCCGGTCCCGACGCGGACAACATCGACCGCGCCTTCGCGGCCCGGCCTGACATCTACGGAGCGTGGCGAGGACTCGTAACGCCGATCTCCGAGAACATGGACCTCCGCACGTACGAGCTCGCGACGCTGGCCGCGGCGCGCCGCCTTCGCTCGAGCTACTGCTCGCTCGCGCACGGGACGGTGCTCGCGAAGAAGGTCTTCGATTGGGGCACCGTGCGCGACATCGCGAGCGGCGACGTCGCCGCGCTCAACGAGCGGGACGTCGCCGTGATGCGCTTCGCCGAGCAGGTCGTCGCCGACGCGACCTCGATCACGCAGGCGGACGTCGACCGTCTATGCGAGGTCGGGCTCTCCGACGTGGAGATCTTCGACGTCGCCGCGGCGGCCGCGGTGCGCTGCTTCTTCAGCAAGCTGCTCGACGCCGTCGGCGCGCAGCCCGACGCGAGCTACTCGGAGCTCGACCCCGCGATCCGCGACGTCCTCGTCGTCGGCCGGCCGATCGCGTCGGGATAGACCGGCCGCGACTCGCCGTCGCTCCAGCCGAGCCCGTCTCGATAATCGGGCCGACCGTTCCCAGACTCGAGGAGGGAAACCCATGGCCACCCGCTCTGCGATCGAACGTTGGGCGCCTCTCGGCGGGATCCTCTACGTAGCATTGTTCATCCTCGGCAGCATCCTCCTTTTCGCGGGCACTCCCGATGGCGATGCGGCGCCTGCGAAAGTCGTGGCGTACTACAGAGACGGTGGCCACCGCGACCGCATCGGCTTCGGTTGGCTTGTGGCCGGTCTCGGTCTGTTCTTCTTCCTCTGGTTCCTCGGCGCGCTGCGCGAGGCGCTGCGGAGGATCGACCGCGACGGCTTCTACGCGTCGCTGGCCGCGATCGGCGGTGCGGTCTACGCGGCGCTCGCGCTCGCCGCAATCGCAGTCAACATGGGCATCCGCACGATGAACGACGACACCTACCAGCACCAGGTCTACCCGGACCTGATCCATGCCGCGAACGACGTGGGGTACGTGCTGCACGCCACGGGCGGCGCCGGTGCAGGGGCGATGATCTTCGCCGCGACGCTCGCCGCAATGCGGGCGCGGAGGATTGCGCCATGGCTGGGCTGGCTCGGCCTGCTCGCCGGCCTCGGCGCGCTCGCGTCGATCGCCTTCATCCCGCAGATCCTGCTCGCACTGTGGATCGTCGTCGCGAGCGTGGCGCTGCTCCGGTTCCGTGCGGAGCCCGTGCCGGCTGAGCGGATGCCGTAGGTCGCACAGCGTGTCAGCGCGGCGAGGGTTGCGCTGGCACGCTCACGGTTTTAGACTGTGAGTCGAAAACCTCGTCGGCGGGGTTTCTGATCGCCCGCCGGGCCCGCTTCGGGCCGAACCAAAACAACAAGAAAGGGGCTCCTCATGGGCGCTCCCCGCTGCGGCGATCCGACGTGCTCGCCTGCCTCGCCGCATCCCTCGCACTCGTCGGCGGCTCGTTGTCCGGCGTTCTGCCGTTCTCCCAGACGGAGGTCTTCGGCTTCTTGACCGGCGCCCTCTCGGTCTGGCTCGTCGTCAAGCAGAGCATCTGGACGTGGCCGGTCGGCATCGCGAACAACGTTCTCTTCATCGTCCTCTTCTGGCGTGCGCGGCTGTTCGCGGACATGGGCCTGCAATGGGCCTACGTGGCGATCTCGCTCGCAGGGTGGTGGTATTGGCTTCGGGCGGTGCGGGGAGGACGACTCCGCGCGTCGCGCACGTGCGCGTGCCCGAGGCGGCCGTCGTTGCCATTGCCGTCGCGCTGCTGACCGCGCTGCTCACTGCGTATCTGCGTGGCATCGACGACGCAGCGCCGCTCCTCGACGCGCTCACCACGGCGCTCAGCCTAGGCGCGATGTACCTGATGGCGTGGAAACTGGTCGAGAACTGGTGGCTGTGGATCGTTGCCGACCTCGTCTACATCCCCCTCTACGTCTGGAAGGACTTGGCGCTGACCGGGCTGCTCTACGGCGTCTTTCTCGGGATGTGCCTCGTCGGCCTCCGAGACTGGCGTCGGGCGTCGGAACCGAAGCGGTTCGGCGCCGTGATCGGCAAGTTCGACCCTCCGCACCGCGGACACCTGCAGTTGGTCGACACAGCCCTCGCGCAGACCGATGAAGTCACGGTGATCGTCTGTGCGAGGCGGAGCGACTTCGTGCCGGGCGACGAGCGTCTTGAGTGGCTGGCGCAGTTGCGGCCTCAGGCACGCGTCGTCCTCGTCGACCAGGAGCGTCTGGGCCTCGCCGACGGCGACACGGCGGCGTGGGCAGACGTCACGATCGGCGTCGTCGGCCGCCCACCGGACGTCGTCTTCACCGGCGAGGACTACGGCGACGCATGGGCGGAGGCGATGGGCGCGAGGCACGTCCGCGTGGCAAAGGCGGTTCCCGTCTGCGCCACCGACATCCGCATGGACGCACTCGCGCATCTGGAGATGCTCCCGCCACCGGTGCGGGCGCGCTTCGTCAAGCGGGTCGCGATCGTCGGCGCGGAGTCGACGGGCAAGTCCACGCTCTCGGCGGATCTGGCCGAGAGGTTCGAGACGATCTG